>NNBT01002983.1_pt1 | contig 25716 bp, 22 predicted proteins | sample 1173831 | NCBI WGS metagenome assembly NNBT01 (sample SAMN07173936, study PRJNA388173) | plant metagenome | isolation source: symbiotic tissue sample KVJ10 | place: Norway: Troms, Kvaloya island | reverse complement strand
GTAAAGCGGCGTTCGAGCTGGCGCGACGAGATTCCGCAACGACTTGCGATGTCCCTTATCCTCACAGGGTCGCGAAGGTTGTCTTTCATGATCTCGATGGCCCGCATGACCCGCGGGTCCCGGTCGCTCGCCAGCGCGGATACGGCAAAACGCTGCGGGCTGTCGCCGCGCCGGCCGCGCCGATAGAGCATCTTCTCCGCGACCTTCGCCGCGGTATGATCACCGACGATGCTCCGGACGAGCTCGAGCAGCAGATCGATCGCGGCGACGCCGCCGCCGCAGGTGACGAGGCCCGGCGAATTCGCGACATAAAGAGTGTTCGTCACTTTGAGATCCGGGAACTTTTCCGCGAGGAGATGCTCATAATCCCAATGAACGGTGCACGCGCCGGCGGTGAGAACCCCTGCCCGTGCCAGGAGCAGCGCGCCGGTGCAGATCGATATCACCGGTGTTCCATGTCTCGCCTTGAATCGCAGAACGCCTTCGGCCGAAGCGGGACCGCTTTTGTCGAGATCGTGTCCGCTGCACACGATCAGGAGGTCGCACGGGCTCTGCGAAGTCAGCGGTCCCGCCACGCCGATCTCGACTCCCGACGAACTGCGCACGCCTTCGCCGTCGCCTGAATAGAAGGCCCAGGTGAATATGCTCGCCCTGGCGAGATCATTGGTGAGCCGCAAGGTTTCGAGCGCCGAGGAGAAGGCGAGCAGAGTGAAGCTCTCGGTCAGCAGAAAGCCGACATGGATCGGCTTGGCGGCACTGGCCCTGAGCTGCCCGAAGGATATCCCCGAGCCGTGTTCAGGAAAGGCCGATGTCGTTCCTCCCTTCATCGGGCGTCGATGTCTCAAGCGTAGTCGAGCATGAAGTCCGACGGATGGTTGATGATCCCCGCCAGACGCTCCATCGCGGCGCGCAGATCATCCGCCGTCCGAGCCGACCCGACGCAGATCCGCACACCTTCGGGATCGCGTGAATCACCGATGCGGAAGGCGTCGGGAGAGGTGACGGCAATGCCGCTTTGCGCCGCCGCCGCCACGAAGTCGCTGGTGCGCCAGCCGGATGGCAAAGTCAGCCAGCAGCTCAGGCCGGCGGGCTCCGCGACGGTCAGCTCGGCAGGCAGGACTTCCTTGACGATCGCCTGCCGCTGCATCAGTTGATCGCGTTGCCACGTCACCAGGTTGGCGGCGGTGCCATCTTCGATCCAGCGCGCCACCAGATCGGCAAGGAAGGGCGCGGTCATCCATGTCGTGCTGCGCATTCGGGCGGCCATCCGGCTGTACAGGGCCGGCGGCGGTGCGACACAGCCGACGCGGATACCGGACATCAGCACTTTCGAGAAGGTGGTCAGATATACGGTCTGGCCAGGCAGCAATGTCTTGAACGCCGACGGCGCCTCCGTCAGCAAAGGCCGGAAGCAGTCATCCTCGATCACCATGAGGCGATGCCGCTTGGCGATCTCGACAATCTCGAGCCGTCTCGGTTCGGGAATGATATAGGGATAAGGATTGCCGAGGGTCGGCGTGAGGATCAGCGCCTTTGGCCGCAGCGTTTCGCAAGCCTGCTCGAGGTCGGCACTGCGGATTCCCAAGCGGTCGAAGGGCAGCGCATGCAGATTGAGGCCGAGCGACCGGCAAATCCCGATGACGCCCACATCCGTCAGTGCGGTCGTCAGCACCGTGTCATTGGCCTCGCATATGGACGACAAGGCGAGGAAACTCGCATGGGTGGCGCCGCTGGTGATCAGGAGCTCGTCGGCATTGGCGCGCACCTCGTGCTGCGCCAGCCACTTGCTCAGGCTTGCCCGGTGGGGCTTCAGGCCGCTGCTCGGCCGGTAGGTGGCAAACATCGAAAAGTCGCGGGCTTTCAGCGTATCGCCGAAAGCGGCCTCCAGAGCGGCGGCATGTTTTGCCCCGAATACCGGCCTCAGGATGGAGAGATCGGTGATCGTGTCATTGGCGTCCTGCACGATGGTCTTCCACTCGGGCCCCTCCGGCCGTCCCATCACGCGGGTCCCGCGGCCGACCTCGCCCGACAGATAGCCGCGCGCATCGAGATCCTCATAGGCCTCGCGCACGGTCTGGACGCTGATGCCGAGCCGTTTCGCCAAGTCCTTGCGGGACGGCAAAAACTCGCCCGGCCCGATATCCCCTGAATCGATGAGATCGGCGATCGCCGAGGCGAGCGACCTGTAGAGCGGGCGCGCCAGGCTTTTCGTGTCGAGATCAAAAATTAATACGCTTCTTTTCAGCATTCGAGTTCTTCTCTCAGATCAATCTAGCGTATCGATTTCTTGAACGCTAGAGGAAAAACCACGACTTTCCTAGGTTTCATTTCTCACATTGAACAGGCGATTTCACCCATAATGGCTTGGAACACGCTTGACAGGCCTCGATCTCGATGCCTATCCTATAATTGATACGTATCTTATTCACTCACTTTCTGAGAATATCCGCTCAATCTTTGAGATTGGGTGGCCACGACGGCAGAGCTAAATCTGCCGCAACAAACCAAGACGATACAAGGAGGAGACACATGAAATACAAACGCCCGCTGGCGAGCTTGATCGCCGCGCTGGCTTTCAGCGCGATTTCCACGGGCACCGCTCAAGCGAATGAGAGAGTGGTGCTGGGCGAGCACGAATGGGATGGCGCGGTCGCCATCATGCAAGTGCTGAAGACCGTGCTCACAGACCGGCTCAATAGTGAGGTCGACACACTGGCGGCAACCCAGGAAGTCATCGCCGCCGGTCTCGACAAGGGAGACGGCAGCGTCGATGTCTTCGCCGATCTCTATATGCCCAATCGCAAGGAGCTGTGGGACAAATACATCGCCAAAGGCTCGCGCGAGACCATTCTGACCAACAGCAAGCCCTATCAGCTCATCGAGGGCATCTATGTGCCGGGCTATGTGCAGGACAAATATAATGTCCGCTCGGTGAGCGACCTCCTCAAACCGGACATCGCCGCCCTTTTCGACGCCGACAATGACGGCAAGGGCGAGATCTGGGCCGGCCCGACGGGCTGGGGATCGACCAATATCATGCTGGTCAAGGCCAAGAGCTACGGCTTCGACAAGACCATGACGACGCTCGAAACCAGCGACGCCGTCATGAAGGCCAGCCTGAAGGCGGCGCATGAGAAGCAATCGCCCGTCGTATTCTACTTCTGGGAGCCGGAATCCATCTTCGCCGCCTATGACATCAGAAAGCTCGAAGAACCCGCCTTCGACGGCTACGCCTCCGACAACATGAAGGACGATCCCAAATACAAGGCGGATGGCTGCTGGAAGATGTACCAGCCCAAGGATCGCCAGGACTGGTTCGAGGCGAGCGACGTCAAATGCGCCTGGCCCGACTCGAAGAGCTATGTCCTGTTCTCGAAATCGCTCGAGACGCGGGCACCGCGGGCGGCGAAGTTCCTGTCGCAGGTCTATTTCAAGAAGGAATGGGTCAGCGACTGGATTCTGAAGATGTCGGCCGACCGCACGGCGATCGACACCATCGCCAAGCAGTGGGTCGATGCGAACCCGGCTGTCGTCGACGAATGGGTCAAGGGCATCGACTGAGACGGCGATCGCTGCGACAAGCGATCGTCATCCGGGGGCTTCATCGGCCGTGCGACGGACTCCACCATCCGCGCACGCGCCGGTGAATGCCGCGTTCAGGAAACAGAACCACGTGAATTTGGAATCTTCGGTACTCCCATGACAGAGACCAACGACCCATATGCCGTCGAGGTCCAGCATCTCTGGAAGATCTTCGGCAACCATCCCGAAGAGGCGCGGCGCGCCTATCTGGAGGACGGCCTCGGCAAGGAAGAGATACGACGCAAGCTCGACTGCGTGATCGGCGTCATCGACGCCACGTTTCAAGTCCGCCAGGCCGAGATCTTCTGTATCATGGGACTGTCGGGAAGCGGAAAATCGACGCTTGTCCGCCATATCAACCGCCTGATCGAACCGACCTTCGGGCGCGTGCTGATCGGCGGCGAGGACATCAATGCGCTGGGCGAGCGGGAGCTCAGACAGGCGCGCGCCAAGAAGATCGGCATGGTGTTCCAGAACATCGCGCTCCTGCCCCACCGCACGGTGCGCGACAACGTCGCCATTTCTCTCGAATTCCGCGGCGTGCCGGCAGTGGAGCGATGGCGGATCGCCGAGGACGCGCTGCAGCTCGTCCAGCTGGGCGGCTGGGGCGACACGCAGCCGTCGAAATTGTCGGGCGGCATGCAGCAACGCGTCGGGCTTGCCCGGGCGCTCGCCGCCGATCCCGACATACTTTTGATGGACGAACCCTTCAGCGCCCTCGATCCGGTCATCAGGAGACAGTTGCAGGACCAGTTCCTCATGCTGGCGACGAAGATGAAAAAGACGACCATCTTCATCACGCATGATCTCGAGGAAGCCATCCGCATCGGCAGCCGGATCGCGATCATGAAGGACGGCGCCATCGTTCAGACCGGCACGCCGGAGGACATCGTCCTCAATCCCAAGAACGACTATGTCCGCGAATTCATTCAGGGCATATCGAAGCTCAAGCTGGTGAAGGCACGCGCGATCATGCGGCCGATCGGGCAAGAGCGGGAACGGAGCGCCGTCGACGATCCATCGGCGCCGAGCGCCCGCCCCGACGATGACCTGAATGCGTTGATCGCCCTGACGGCGAAGTCGGCGCGGCCCATTCTCGTCAAGGATGACGGCAAAGTCGTCGGCATCATCGAACCAGAAAATCTCGTCAAAGGATTCCAGGGAGCCGCCGCATGACCGGCCACGAAGCGACATCGCCCTCCACGTCATCGGCCCTGCCGCAAGAGATGCTGACGGATTTCATCGGCGACAACCGGGACTACTATGCCGCGAAATTCCGCCAGATCGAGCAGAACCGCGCCGGCTTCACCCTGAATCCGGGCGCCCTCGTCTTGGGGCCGCTCTGGGCCGCTGGCCGCCACCTCTGGTCCTGGTTCTGGGCTTTGGGCGGGACGGAGCTCGTCCTGCTGGCGCTCATCGGCGTAGCGATCGTCAATCCGGCAGATGACGGCCCCGCCGCGCTTTATTGGCCGTTGGCGGCATTCATTCTCGTCAGGCTTGGGTTTGCGCTGGCGGCCAACCGGATCTATTTCCGCCAATTCATCCGCTGGCGGGCCGACCGCTCGATCGCCACCGGTTTCAACTGGCGCTCCTTCGGCGGCGGCGCGGCCTTGATGACCGGGCTCTACGCGCCGACTCTCTATCGTTTCATCGTTGGCGACATCCGGTTCCTCAACACATTTCCAGCCGACAAGGCGATCCAGCGCAGTTTCGCGGACTCGATCGAACGGACGGTAGCCTGGCTGGTGACCAGCTTCGGATCCGTCTTCGATGCGATCACGGCGGCCATCCGCGGCATATTGAACTTCCTGGACACGGTCTTCATCGGCACACCCTGGCCGGTGACCGGTTTTCTCTTCATTCTCGTGGCCTGGCGGATAGCGGGAACCCGGATCGCCATCTTCACCGCCGCGAGCCTCGCTTACATCGCCTTGTTCGGCTATTGGGACAAAGCGATGAGCACCTTCTCGCTGGTCGGCGCCAGCCTGGTGATCTGCCTCATCATCGGCATTCCTGCCGGCATCTTATGCGCCAAGCGGCCCGGCCTATACGACAAAGTGAAGCCGACGCTAGATATCATGCAGACCATGCCGGCCTTCGTCTATCTGATCCCGGCGGTCGCCTTCTTCTCGATCGGCAAGCCGCCCGGCGTCCTGGCCACCGTCATCTTCGCCATGCCGCCGATGATCCGCCTGACGGCGCTGGGCATCTCGCAGGTTCCCGAGAGCGTGAAGGAAGCGGCGCTCGCTTTCGGTGCCAGCCCCCGGCAGCTCTTGTTCAAGGTGGAACTGCCCATGTCGGTCCCGGCCATAATGACCGGCGTCAACCAGACGATCATGATGAGCCTGTCGATGGTGGTCATCTCGGCGCTCATCGGCGCCGGCGGCCTCGGCTACGACATCGTCTTTGCCCTCAACCACGTCCAGGCGGGCTCCGGCATTCTCGCCGGCATCGCCGTGGCGCTGTGCGCGATGATCCTCGACCGGATCATCCAGGGCTCCCGCTTCGCCCGCAAAGATTGATCCCAATGCAAAACGCCCCACTGCCGGCATGGCCGTGGGGCGCTTGCGATCTGAGATGCTCAGCCGGCCGGATTCAGGTCAATCGTGGCGCTCATAGCGAAAGTCGAACAGGCTGCCGCCGCAGCCGTCATTGCGTCTCAGGCCGACGGTCTCGCAGCATTGCCAGGTCAGCGCCTGATTGCTCGACAGGACAGGCTTGCCGAGCGCTTTTTCGAGATCATCGAGAATGGGGCTCACCCTGATGCCGGTGCAGGAGATGAAGACCGCCTCCGCCTCGGGCGTATCCGCCCGGATGCCGGCATAATAGATGTCGCGCGGCGACAGCCTATTCATCGCAGCACCGCTCAGAAGATCGAAGGTCACAGCATTGACGACCTCGATGCCCGACTGGGCGAGATATCTCGCCACCACGCTGTTGGTCTCGCGGACATAAGGCGTGACCACGGCGATCCGGCGCCGGTTCATCGCCGCGAGTCCACTGATGACCGCACTGATCGGATCATAGACCGGGATGCCGGGCCGCAGACTTCCGATGATCGACCTGACCCGTTCGGCGCCGATGACCATCGTTCCCGAGGTGCAGGCATAAACCACGGCGTCGAGAAAATCGCCGGCGGGCAGAAGTCCGGTGGCAGAGCTGAGATGAGCCTCCATGCTCGACAGGCCGCTGATGTCGGCCGCATCTCCGAATTCGATCCGGCTCGTATAGATGCCGGCATCGCCCGGCGGCAGGAAGGCTTTGATCTCGCTATGGGTGACGACTTCGGTCGAGAGCTCGATGAGACCGATCGCCGGGCTGTGCACCTTGCCGGCGGCGAAGCTGGGCAGCTCGACGACGTGCCAGTCGCCGGCATCGATGGCCGATCTGGTGAGCTTGTTTTCGGCGCGCCTCATATGATCTCCTTACAGTTTTCTACGGCGGAGACCAGCCAGTTCAAGAGCAGGTTGGCCCCGCGGGTGAGTTGCTCAGGCGTCGAATATTCGTCCGGATGATGGCTGATGCCGCCGCGGCTCGGCACGAACATCATGGCGCTCGGCCATCTGGCGGCCATCACCTGCGCATCATGGCTGGCCCAGGACGGCATCCGGCAGCTCGAATAGCCGAGAGCGGCGGCGCCGTCCTCGATCTGCGTCAGCAAACGGACCGACAGAGGAACCGGAAGGTCGTCGTTCAGCAGAAGGGCTTCGACGCCCACCCCCCTCTCGACAGCAACGTCGCGGGCAATGCGGATGGACGTCGCGCGAAGCTCCCGGCAGACGTCCCATGCGGCGTCGCGAATTTCCTGAGTGACGGTAACGGATCCCGGTACCACATTCAGGACATTGGGTGCGACTTGGACAGAGCCGAAGGTCATGCGGCTTTCGAGTCCGAGGGATTTCAGATGAGTATAGGAGCGATCGACAAAACGCGCCGCCGCGGCGAGCGCGTCGCGGCGGTCTTCCATCGCGGTCGTTCCGGCATGATTGCTTTGCCCCGTAAAAGCAAACTCACAGCGGGCAATGCCGGCGATGCCCGTCACCAGGCCGATATCCGAGGCGAGCCGTTCGAGCCTTCGCCCCTGCTCGATATGGAGCTCGGCGTAACACAGAAAGGCCTCGCTCGGCCGTTTGGCCGCGAGCACCGTCTCGGGACTGAGCCCATGCGACGTCAGATGGTCGATCAGACGGTGACCGTCCTTGTCCACCGCGCCGGTGATCTCGCCGGCATCGAGCTGACCGGCTATGGCGCGTGATCCCAGGAGATCTATGAAGCGTCCTTCCTCATCGGCGAAGGCGATGACTTCGACCGGGCAGCCGAGACCTTCCGGCAGCACTTCACGCAAGCCCCTCACGCATTCGATGGCGGCCAACACTCCATACGCGCCATCAAATGCGCCGCCCTGCGGCACCGTGTCGATATGGGAGCCGAGCGCGATGGCAGGCCCCGCGCCGCCGATCCGCCCGATGATGTTGCCGGCGCCGTCGATGCGCGCGGCAAGCCCCGCCGCGCGCATTTGGCCGATCAGCCATTCCGTCGCCGCGGCATAACAAGGCGAATAAGCCGGCCGCGTAATGCCACCGCCGTCGTCCTTGCCGAAAGCGCTCAAGGCATCAAGCATGCCCATCAGTCTCCGCGCGTCAACCTCATGGGTCATGATGCGTTATGACCGCATGCGCTCGCCCTTCGGATCGTAGAGCGGTTTGAGAGAGGCCACGGCGCGGTAGCGGACATCCGCCACTTCGATCTCATATTCCGCCGCTTCGACAAAACGGTTGTCGATGGGATGCGGCGCCTGGACATACCCCATGCCGATACAGGCGCCCAGGCTGTGGCCGTAGCCGGCCGACGTGATCATGCCGGCAAGCTCACCATTCCGATAGATCGGCTCATTGTGGAAAAGCATGGGCTCGGGATCACTCAGCGCAAATTGAACCAGCTTGCGGGAGACGCCTTGCGCGCGCTGCGCCGCGAGAGCGGTGCGCCCCAGGAAGTCGATATCGGTCTTGAGCTTGCAGGCGAAAGCGAGTCCGGCCTCGAGCGGCGTATCGGTGTCGGCGATATCATGCCCCCATTCGCGGAAAGCCTTCTCGATCCGGCAGGTATTCATCGTGTTGGTGCCGAAGAGCCGCAGCCGATGCTTCCGGCCGGCGACCTGCAGGGCGTCGAACACATCGGTCGCCTGTTTCCAAGGTATATAGAGCTCGAAGCCGAGCTCGCCGACATAGGAGATCCGCGCGGCCAGCATCTCGACCCCGACCAGGGTGAGCTTTCCGATCCGCCCGAACGGCCGGGCCTGTTCGCTCAGATCGTCGTCGGTGAGCTCCTGAAGCAGGGCACGGCTCTTCGGTCCCTGGACCGACAGCAACGCATACTGGCTGGAAATATCCTCGGCCGTCACATCGAGGCCGGTGCCGAGATTGCGGGTGAGCCAATACCAGTTTCGCGCGGCTGACCCGGCGCCCGAGATCACCATGTATTCGTCGTCGCCGAGCCGCGCCACGGTGAGGTCCGCCTCGATGCCGGCTTTGTGATTCAGCCATTGGGTATAGGTGATCGTCCCCAAGGGACCGGCGATGTCGTTGGCGCAGATCCATTGCAGTGCGCGGGTGGCATCGCGCCCACTCACGCGATATTGGGCGAAGGAGGTCAGGTCCATCATGCCGACATCGGCGCGGACCGCGCGGTGTTCCTCAGCGGCTCTCTCCCACCAGGACGGGCGGCCGAAACTGTGGAGGTGCCCCAGATCCTTGTCGCTCGCCGCGAACCAGCGCGGCCGTTCCCAACCCGCCACCTGCTCGAAATAGGCGCCCGCCTGCTGCAGGCGGTCATGCAAGGGCGACAGGAGCTCGTTCCGTTGCGTTTCGCGCTGCTCATAGGGCCAATGGATGGAGTAGCTCTTGCCGAGGGTTTCGCCGGCGCGCTCGGCGAGATAAGCGAGATCCTGCTGGAACGGCAAAACCCGGCGGATGTCGTGCGCGGTGATGTCGACCGGTGGGACACCGTCTTCCATCCAGTGGGCGATGACATGGCCGATACCGCCCCCCATGCCGACGCCGTTCGAGTTGAAGCCGGCGGCGACGAAGTAGTTCACCACTTCCTTCGCGCGCCCAAGCAGGAAATTGCCGTCGGGCGTAAAACTTTCCGGACCGTTGAAGAAGGTTTTGATGCCGGTCTGCTGCAGGAAGGGAATGCGCTTGAAGGCCTGTTCCAGGACGGGTGCGATCTGCTCGAGATTGGGCGCCAGCTCGTCGAAGCAGAAGCTCTCCGGTATGCCCCCGCCGCCCCAGGGTATGCCGACATTCTCGAAGGCGCCGATCAGGAGCTTGCCGGCGTCCTCCTTGAAATAGGCCTCGCCGTCGAGGTCACGCAGGATGGGAAGGCCCGAGGGAAGATTGGCGATCTGCTCGGTGACCACATATTGATGCTCGCAGGCATGCAGGGGAACATTGATATTGGCGAGCTTACCGAGATCGCGCGCCCACATGCCGGCGCAGTTGACGACGAATTCGGTGTCGATGCGGCCGTGGTCCGTGTCGATCGCCGAAACGAGGCCGTTTCGGAAGTCGAAGCCGGTCGCGGTGATGCCCTCGAAGATCTTCACGCCCGCCTGTCGCGCGCCGGCGGCGAGCGCCATGGTCACGTCGACCGGATTGACCTGTGCATCGCCCGGCAAATAGGCGCCGACCTGGACGGCGCTGGCATCGATGCCGGGCCAGAGCTTTTCGACGTCCTTGGGCCCCAGCCTTTCGATGTCCAGGCCGAAGGCGCGCGCCGCCGAGATGCCGCGCAGCACTTCTTCCTTCCGGTCGGGGCTGCAGGCGATGGTGAGTGAGCCATTGCGCTTGAGCCCGGTCGCCTGGCCTGTTTCCTGCTCGAGTCGCTCATAGAGGTCGACGCTGTATTTGGCGAGGAAGGCGAGGCTCGCCGATCCCTTGAAACGCGTGGCGAGGCCCGCCGCATGCCAGGTCGTTCCGCAGGTGAGCTGGCGCCTTTCCAGCAGGACGACATCTTTCCAGCCCAGTTTGGCGAGGTGGTAGGCGATGCTGCATCCCGCAACACCACCACCGATGATCACCGCGCGTGCCTGGCGCGGCAGCCGCATATCCGTCATTCCCGGTCCCTCCTCAGGCGCCGCGGATGATGAGGTCGCGGCGATATTTGGACAGGATCTCGCAGCCGGTTTGCGTGACCAGCACATTGTCGATCACGCGGGCGCCGAGCTTCTCTTCGTGAACCATCACCGGCGGCTCGACCGACAACACCATGCCCGGCTCGAGGAGGCGCGGTTCATAGGGATAACCCGAATTGAAGTGGATCGACTCGCCCCAATAGGGTGGGAAAGCCGGCGCGACACCGTAACCCGAAGTATGGATCCGGGTGTGCTCGAGCCCCGCCTCGCTGATGACACGTTTGGCCTCGAGATGCGGGAGCAGCGAGGAAACACCCGGCTTGACGGCGGCGATCAGGGCATCGCAGGCCGCCAGCTGAATGTCGTGAAGCTGCTGCTGCCGCTTCGTCGGCTCGCCCAGGCAGAAATTGCGTCCGATCGTGCAGGTGTATCGATGATAGGCGGCGCCATATTCAATATGCATGAAGTCGCCGCGTCTGATGCGCCGTTCGGTCGGCTGGCCGTGGCCGTAGCAGGTGCGTTCACCGGTCACGAAATTCACCGGGCTCGCCGGGGCATCGCCGCCATGGCGCAAAAGCGCCCGGTAGGTTTCGGCGACGACCTCGAATTCACTGGCGCCCTCCTTGATGGCGTCCTCCGACGCCTGCATCGCCAGATCGACGATCGCCGAGGAGCGCCTGATCATCTCGATCTCGGCCGGAGATTTGGCGAGCTTCAGATCTTCGATGAGGGTTGTCGCCTCCTGGAACTTCGTGCCGGCGAGATACGCCTTGAGCCTTTCCCAGTCCTTGGCCCACAGATAATAGAAGGGCACTTCGATGCCGATCGACCGTTTCCGGTAGCCCTTTTCCTCCATAACCTTCTTGAAGAGGTCGAGCGGGTCCTCCGCCTCCTGGCCGGACCAGCCGCGCACCTCATCGGCAAGGGTGATATCGCTCATCTCGGCGACCTCGGCCTTGCGCATACACATGGTGATCGGGCCGTCTTCGGCAGTGAAGAAAATGCACTGGAATTCCTGATAGCTCTTGGCGCGATAGCCGATGAGGTAATGCAGGCTGCGCGGGTCGATGCAGATCAGGAGGTCGATGCCGCGGGCGGCCATGGCCGTCCTGACCCGCCGATGCCGGTCTTCATATTCGATCCGACCGAAATCCGGTCGGTCCCAAATTTCCCGGGACTGAACCTCGTCGATCCACCTGGCCATCTTCGTCGTCATTTGTTCTCCTCCCTTTCACGCGGCCAGCTGCACGGCCAATTGTTAGATTGATACGAATCAATTTTCAAAATTGAATATAGTCATTTTCCAGGGTTAGTCGAATCATTTCGACAATGCTGCCGCCGGCCCCGGAGTCGAGCGTGGAAATACCGATTAGAATCAGGGAATTGACGTAAGCCGGCCCAGCGCCCCACCCGGCATGGGAGGGGCGGTAAAAATCAGCCGATGCCATCCTCAGAGAGAGGAGCAAGCTACAGGAAATTGATATGTATTAATCTGACTTGATGAGAGCGGCGGGACTCAGCCCCGCCCGAAGCGCTCGTCGAAGGAATATCCCATGCCGCGCACGGTGCGGATCGGGTCGATCTCGCGGCCGCGCTTGAGGCATTTGCGCAGGCGGCCGACATGGACGTCGACGGTGCGCTCATCGACATAGATGTCGCGGCCCCAGACGGCATCGAGAAGCTGCGAGCGGCTATAGACGCGGCCCGGGCTCTGCATGAGATATTCGAGCAGGCGGAATTCGGTCGGCGACAACGTGATGTCGCGGGTGGCGCGCGTCACCCGGCGGGTGCGGCGGTCGAGGGCGATGTCGCCGGCCTTGAGGCGCTCGGCGATGGCATCCGGATTGACGCGGCGCAGGATCGTCTTGATGCGGGCCAGCAGCTCCGGCACCGAAAACGGCTTGACGATATAGTCGTCGGCGCCGGTGGCGAGGCCACGGACACGTTCGTTTTCTTCGCCGCGCGCGGTCAGCATGATGACCGGTATGTCGCGCGTCTCGGGACGCGAGCGCAGGAGCCGGCAAACCTCGATGCCGGATATGCCCGGCAGCATCCAGTCGAGCAGGATGAGGTCGGGGCGCTCTTCATTGACGAGATGGGCCGTGTCCTCGCCATTGGCGGTGGCGCGCACCCGGAAACCCTCCGCCTGAAGATTGTAGGTCAGGAGGATCTGGATCGGTTCTTCGTCTTCGACGATGAGGATGGAAGCGGTCATCAGCGCTCATTCATTGAATCAAAGGGCGTCGTGCTGGTGGTGTCCTTCTTCGGGCGCTCCTCGCGCATCGGCCGGCCGGACACCAGATAGTGGATGTTCTCCGCGATGTTGGTGGCGTGGTCGCCGATGCGCTCGAAATTCTTGGCGCCGAAGAGAAGATGGGTGCAAGGCCCGATCATGCGCGGGTCTTCCATCATGTAAGTGAGGAGCTCGCGGAAGATCGAGTTGTAGAGGGCGTCGAGCTCGCCGTCATTGCGCCAGACATCCAGCGCCTTGACGTCGTCGGTCGTCGTATAGGCGTCGAGCACGTCCTTCAGCTGCTCGAGCGACAGCCGGCCCATGCGGGTGAGGCCGGTGGCGAGCTTGCGCGGCAGCGCCTCCGAAATGGCGTGCGAGCGCTTGGCGATGTTCTTGGCGAGATCGCCGATGCGCTCGAGGTCGGAAGCGATGCGGATCGCCACCATGATCTCGCGCAGGTCGCGCGCCATCGGCTGGCGCTTGGCGATGGTGAGGATGGCGCGCTCCTCGAGCTGCAGCTCGAGCGCGTCGATCTTCTCGTCCTGCGCGATCACGATATCGGCAAGTTTGGTGTCGCGCTTGGCCAGCGCCTCGATGGCCTTGGCGAGGTGGTCCTCGGCGAGGCCGCCCATCTGGGCGAGCATCGTCTTGAGATTGGCGAGGTCCTCGTCATAGGCTTTGACGATATGGTCCGACATAGTCCTCTACTCCGCGGTCAGCCGAAGCGGCCGGTGATATAATCCTGGGTGCGTTTGTCCTTGGGCGCGGTGAAGATGTCGTCGGTGTCGCCGACCTCCACCAGATTGCCGAGATGGAAGAACGCGGTGAGTTGCGAAACACGCGCCGCCTGCTGCATCGAATGGGTGACGATGACGATGCAGAAATTCTGGCGCAATTCGTCGATGAGCTCCTCGATGCGCGCGGTGGCGATCGGGTCGAGCGCCGAGCACGGCTCGTCCATCAGGATCACCTCCGGATTGACGGCGATGGCGCGCGCGATGCACAGGCGCTGCTGCTGACCGCCGGAGAGACCGGTGCCCGGATGATCGAGCCGGTCCTTGACCTCCTCGAAGAGGCCGGCCTTCTTGAGGCTGGTCACCACGATCTCCTCGAGATCGGTCTTGTTCTTGGCGAAGCCGTGGATGCGCGGGCCGTAGGCGACGTTCTCGTAGATCGACTTGGGGAAAGGATTGGGCTTCTGGAACACCATGCCGATGCGGGCGCGCAATTGCACCACATCGAGGCTCCGGTCATAGATGTCGCGGCCGTCGATCTCGATATTGCCGGTGATGCGGCAGGACGGGATCGTGTCGTTCATGCGGTTGATCGAGCGCAGGAAGGTCGACTTGCCGCAACCGGACGGGCCGATGAAGGCCGAGACGGCGCTGTCGGGAATGTCGATGCTGAGATCGTTGATGGCATGTTTCTCGCCATAATAGACGTCGACATTGCGCGCCTTGATCTTCAAGGGGCGCTCGCGCGCGATGCGCGGCGCACTGTCGGCAACCGGCGTCTTGATCATGGTGTCCATGGCGGGTGACCCTTTCATAACTTACCAGCGGCGCTCGAAGCGCTTACGCAAGAGGATGGCGGCGGCGTTCATGACGAACAGGAAGACGAGAAGAACGATGATGGCGCCCGCCGTCTTGGACTGGAAGGCGATTTCCGGCAGATCCGACCAGAGATAGATCTGGATCGGCAACGCGGTGGCGGCGTCGGTGAACCCGCCCGGTATGTCGACGATGAAGGCGACCATGCCGATCATCAGGAGCGGCGCCGTCTCGCCCAAAGCATGCGCCATGCCGATGATGGTGCCGGTCATGATGCCGGGCATCGCCAAGGGCAGGACATGATGGAAGATCGCCTGCTGATGCGAGGCGCCGACGCCCAAGGCGGCTTCCTTGATCGAGGGCGGCACGGCGCGAATGGCGGCGCGCGACGCGATGATGATGGTGGGCAGCACCAGGAGCGCCAGCACCAGGCCGCCGACCAATGGCGCCGAGCGCGGCAGGCCGAAGAAATTGAGGAACATCGCGAGGCCTAAAAGGCCGAAGACGATCGAAGGCACCGCCGCGAGGTTGTTGATGTTCACCTCGATGATCTGGGTCAGGCGGTTCTTGGGCGCAAATTCCTCGAGATAGATCGCCGCGGCGACACCGATCGGCAGGCAGAGGAACAAGGTGACGAGAAGGGTCAGGATCGAGCCCATCAGCGCGCCCCTGATGCCGGCGAGCTCCGGCTCACGCGAGTCGCCCGAGGAGAAGAAACGCCAGGCGATGCCGTTTTCGGCGACGCCCTTCTCCTTCAGCTGCTCCAGCCACAAGGCCTCTTGATCGTCGATGCGGCGGTTGTGCTCGGGCACGCTGAAGCGGACGATGTCCCAGGCGCCGGCAGTGGCCGGATCGAGCGATTTGGGCGCCAAAACCTGCTCGGCGAGATAGGCGCCGTTGTCGGCGGAAACCACCCGGAAGGCGCCGCTATTCAGGCGGACGATGTCGCCGGCGGCGAGGACCGGCGTCTTGTCCGTCGCGAGCTTGAACTTCTCGCCATCGGCGCTGGCGGTGAGCGTGCCCTGGCCGGCGATCTTGTCGACCGCGGTCTGACGGCCCTTCAGATACTGATCGGCGTCGTCGGAAAGCAGCACCGGCACCTTGATGTCCTGGCCGATAAGGGCCGGATCGCTCATCACCATGGCGCGGAAATCATCGGCGGCGCCCGAGCTCAGCAGCCCCAAGAGCTTCTTGCGGTCGCCGCGCGAGGTGACATCCGGGAACATGGCGCGGAAGCTCTCGCGGATCGGCGCGTCGAAATCGCCGGTGCGGATGACCTTGAGATCCTTGGAGTTCTGCGGATCGATCGCCTCCTGCGATACGTTGATCGGCAAAGTGAGGCGGTGCTCAGTGAAGGCCGGCAGGCCCTTCACCAGGATGTCGGCGAAGAGCAGCACCAGGAAGATCGCCGTCACCGCGATGGCGGCGATGCCGTAGAGCTTGAAGCGGCGCTCGGCGCGGTAACGCTTGGCGACGAGGGCCGAGTTGTCGCCGACACGGCGGGGAGCGGCGGAGATCGCGGTATCAGTCATATTGTTCCCGGTATTTCTGCACGATCTTGAGCGCGATGTAGTTCAGAGCGAGGGTGAAGAAGAACAGCACCAGGCCGAGCGCGAAGGCGGAGAGCGTCTTGGCCGAGTCGAATTCCTGGTCGCCCACCAAGAGCGTCTTGATCTGCACCGTGACGGTGGTGACGGCGGCAAGCGGGTTGAAGGTGAGATTGGCGGCGAGACCGGCGGCCATCACGACGATCATCGTCTCGCCGACAGCGCGCGAGATCGCCAGCATGAAGGCCGACACGATGCCGGGCAATGCCGCCGGCAGCACCACCTTCTTGATGGTCTCGGACTTGGTGGCGCCCATGGCATAGGAGCCGTCGCGCAGCGATTGCGGCACGGCGTTGATGACGTCGTCGGAGAGCGACGAAACGAAGGGGATGATCATCATGCCCATCACGAGGCCGGCGGCAAGCGCCGACTCGGAGGCGACATCGAGGCCCAGCGACTGGCCCCAGCCGCGGATGAGCGGCGCCACCGTCAAGGCGGCGAAGAAGCCCAGGACCACGGTCGGGATGCCGGCGAGGATTTCGAGGATCGGCTTGACCACCGAGCGGATCCTGGGCGTCGCATATTCGGCCATGTAGATCGCCGAGAACAGGCCGAGCGGTCCCGCCACCAGCATGGCGATGAGAGTGATGAGGAGCGTGCCGGCGATCAGCGGAATGATGCCGAAGGCGCCGGAGGAGCCGACCTGGTCGGCGCGCATGGCGGTCTGCGGCGACCATTGCAGGCCGAAAAGGAAGTCGATCGGCGAGACCTTGCTGAAGAAATGCATGGCCTCGAAAACCACCGACAGAATGATGCCGACGGTGGTGAGGACGGCGACCGCCGAACAGGCGAGCAGCACATATTTGACGAAGCGCTCGAACTGGTTGCGGGCGCGCAGCTCCGGCGTGATGCGGCCGGTCCCCCAGAAGAGGACCGCGAGGCCGGCGATCAAACCGAGGCCGTTCAGTCCCCAATAGACGAGGCGCGCTGCCGAGCCATAGGCGGCGGCGGCGGTTTTCAGCTTGTCGCTGGCTTCGCCCTGATAAAGGCCGGCGATGAGATTCTGGATGTCGCGCAGCGCCGCGTCGCGGTGCAGCTGGGTGGCGATCTCGGAAGGATCGAAGGCGCTCAGACCCTGGCTCACAATATAATGCGAGCCCAAGGGAGCGCCGACGACATAGATCACCATCATCACGGTGAGGATGGCGGCGGCGATATAGAGGCCATGATAGGCCGGCAACGAATGGAGCACATTGCCGTCAGTGTTGCGCATGCCCCTGGCACGCTGGGCGCCCAGGAAGAAACCCGCCAGCACCAGAACCGCCAGAATTGCGAAATACGTCCCCGACATCACACGCCCTGTCCACTTTCGCCCGCCGTTTGCCCGGCCTGGTCGTTTGAGAAGCGAGATGAGGCGGCCGGTACATCCGCGGACCGCCTCCCCGCGAGCTCCCTGGCGAAGCGAAACACCTCGCCAGGGCAAACACGCTAACTTATCAGCTGCGCATCGGTCCGATGCGCCGGCTTCCAGCTTACATCAGCTGGTCGCCCTTCAGTGTTTCCATCGCTTCCGCGGCGGCCTTGGTCTTGGCGAACTCTTCGCCCGGCAGCGGCACGAGGCCCTTGGAGGCGAGATAGCCGTCCTCGCCCAGCGCCTTGTCCGACACATATTCCTTCACGAATTCCACCATACCGGGGATCGTGCCGACATGCTGCTTCTTCCCGTAGATGTAGAGCGGGCGCGACACCTTGTATTCGCCACTGGCAATCGTTTCATAGGTCGGCGACTTGCCGTCGATCGCGGCGCCCTTGATCTTGTTCTGGTTCTCTTCGAGGAAGGAGTAACCGAAGATGCCGACCGCCTGCGGGTTGGCCTCGAGCTTCTGAACGATCAGATTGTCGTTCTCGCCGGCGTCGATATAGGCGCCGTCCTCACGGATCGACTTCCAGACCTTCTCGAAGGCCTTGGCGTCGGACTTCTTCAGGGCTTTCAGCGAGTCGATGCCTTCGGCGCCCTTGTCCATGACGAGCTCGACGAACGAGTCGCGCGTACCGGAGGTGGGCGGCGGGCCCAGAACTTCGATCTTCTCATCGGGAAGCGACGGATCGACATCCTTCCAGGTCTTGTAGGGATTGGCGATGAGCTTGCCGTCCTTGTCCGGCACTTCCTTGGCGAGGCCGAGGAACAGCTGCGTCTTGGTGAAGGTGAGGTCCGGACCGGCCTTGGAATTGGCGACGGTCAGGCCGTCGAAGCCGACCTTGATCTCGACTATGTCGGTCACGCCGTTCTTGGCGCAATCCTCGAACTCGCTCTTCTTGATCTGGCGCGAGGCGTTGGTGAAATCGGGATGATCGGCGCCGATGCCGGCGCAGAACAGCTTCATGCCGCCGCCGGTGCCGGTCGATTCGACCACCGGGGTCTTCATGCCGGAGGTCTTGCCGAACTGCTCGGCAACAGCCGTGGTGAAGGGATAGACCGTGGATGAGCCGACGATGCGGATCTGGTCGCGGGCTTCCGCGATGCCAGCCGTCAGGGCCAGAAGGCTCGCAGCCATAAGTAAGCGTTTCATTCCTGTCTCCTCTGTGTGACGCCTGGCTTCCAATAGGCATCCCGCATGAGCGTTATGTGACACTCAAGATACAGAAATATGACAGTTCAACTATATGAAATATTTGAATTATTTTGATTCCGGCGGCGCGGCGGGAATCTTGATTGTGAAGCTCGAGCCTGATCCCAGCTGCGACTGGATGCGCATCTTGCCGCGATGGCGGTTCAAGATGTGCTTGACGATGGCAAGGCCCAAGCCGGTGCCGCCGCGCGAACGGCTCTCCTGCGCATTGGTACGGTAGAAGCGCTCGGTCAGGCGCGGCAGATGCTCCTCGGCGATGCCGGGCCCATGATCGCGCACCACCAGTTCGCAGTCTTCACCCGCCGCCCTGCCGGTGACCTCGATCAGCTTGCCGCTCTGCGCATATTTGATGGCGTTTTCGACCAGGTTCTGGATCACCTGGACGAGCTCGTCCCAGTCGCCCCGCACCAGCAACGGTCCCGGGCTGTCGATCTTGATCTCAACCCCGGCGTCGCGGGCGAGACCCGCCAGCGTGTCGCGTACATGGAGCGCGATCTGCGTCAGATCGGCAGTGCCGGTCGGGCGCTGATGGGCATTCATCTCGATGCGGCTCAAGGACAGGAGATCGTCGATCAGGCGCTTCATGCGCTGCGCCTGCGTCTGCATCAGCGCCAGGAAACGCTCACGCGACACTTCGTCCTTTTTGGCCGCACCCTGCAAGGTCTCGATGAAGCCCAAGAGCGAGGCCAAGGGCGTGCGCAATTCATGGCTCGCATGGGCGACGAAATCGGCGCGCATGCGCTCGGTCTGCTGCTCGCGCGTCAGATCCTTGAGGAGGATAAGGGCCTCGACGTCCGGACCGATGACACTCATGGCCGAGATGAAAGCCTCGAAATGGCGTGGCACCGGCACATGCTGCTCATAGCCGACGCGCATCGAGCCGCCATGCTCGAGGATGTTCTGCACCGCCTCGAGGATCGCCGGCGCGCGGATGGCCGAAGACAGATGCTGGCCGACCGGATCCATATTGAGGAGGTCCTTGGCGCGGATGTTGGCGGCGCGCACCAGGCCGTGATCGTCGAGCAGCATCACGGGATCGGGCAGAGCGCCAATCAACGCCGTCAAGGCGTCCTCGGCGGAATTCCGGTCACGCAGGTCAGCGGCGGCGGTCGTCGCCCCGTTCGTCTTTTTCCAAGGCCAGATCATCATTTTCGGCAAAGCGGATCAGTTCTCCGCACACTCGCCTTTGCTTATGACAAATTCCTGACGATAGAGAAAGAGTGACACAAAAGCGGGGTGGTTCCCCACCCCGCCTGGCCGATATTCCTGAAAAATCAGACGACGGTCACCCGGGCGCCCATCTTCACATGCTGGAACAGCTCGCTGACATCGGCATTATGCATGCGGATGCAACCGGACGATGCCGCCTTGCCGATCGACGCCGGCTCGTTGGTGCCGTGGATGCGGTAGATGGTGCTGCCGAGATAGATGGCGCGGGCGCCGAGCGGATTTTCCGGGCCACCGGCCATGAAGGCCGGCAGATCGGGGCGGCGCTTGCGCATCGTCGCCGGGGGACGCCAGTCGGGCCATTTCACCTTGGCCGACACCGTATTGCTGCCCGACCATTCGAAGCCGCGCTTGGCAGTGGCGACCTTGTATTTCACCGCCTTGCCGTCACCCAATATATAATAAAGAGCACGGTCCTTGGTCACGATCACGATCGAGCCGGGCTGCTGGGTCGACGCGAAATTCACGACCTGGCCGCGCTTGAACTGGGGCGCGTCGGCCTTGGCGGCGGTGCCGGTGAAGATGGCGGTCATCAGGACCGAAGCGACGATCAGGCCGCGGGACAAGGTGGTGAAACGGTTGGTCACGGAAATTCTCCTCTCAAGTTGGCCTGGACCATAGAGAGGGCGGACTGAACCCGTTCTGAAACCGGCATTCATCCGGCGTTTAGGAGTTTTTGACAGGGGCCGGCCGGGGCTTTATCTCGGATAGACGCCCGCCCAGAAGGATCCCCGTCCATGCAGACCGTCACCACCTTCCCGCGTCCGGTGAAGGAAATCGAGAATATCTGGATTCCGCTCGCCGACGGCACGCGCCTCGCGGCCCGGCTGTGGCTGCCGGAAGACGCGGATACGAAGCCCGTGCCGGCGATCCTCGAATATCTGCCCTATCGCAAACGCGACGGCACGATCGTGCGCGACGCGCTGACCCATCCCTATTTCGCCGGTCACGGTTATGCGGCGATCCGCGTCGACATGCGCGGCAATGGCGATTCCGAAGGCCTGCTGTTCGACGAATATACCAAGCAGGAGCAGGACGACGCTCTCGAGGTCATCGACTGGCTCACCAAACAGAGCTGGTGCTCGGGCCAGGTCGGCATGATCGGCATCTCCTGGGGCGGCTTCAACGGCCTGCAGGTGGCGGCGCGCAAGCCCCCTGCCCTGAAAGCCATCGTGACCTTGTGCTCGACCGATGACCGCTACCAGGATGACATTCATTATAAGGGCGGCTGCGTCATCAACGAGCATATGGCCTGGGCCGCCACCATGTTCGCCTTCTCCTCCCGCCCGCCCGATCCGGCGATCGTCGGCGACGCCTGGAAGCAGATGTGGATGGACCGCCTCGAGAACCTGCCGATGCTGATCGTGCCGTGGCTCTCGCATCCGCATCGCGACTCCTATTGGAAACATGCGAGCGTCTGTGAAGATTTCGGCGCCATCGAAGCCGCCTGCCTCGTCGTTGGCGGCTGGAACGATGCCTATTCCAATGCCATACCGCGGCTGATGGCGGGCCTGCGCTCGAGCTGCAAGGCGATCATCGGCCCTTGGATCCACAAATACCCGCATTTCTCGATGGTGGGCCCGCGCATCGGCTTCCTGCAGGAGGCACTGCGCTGGTGGGATTTCTGGCTCAAGGGCGAGCCCACCGGCGTCATGCGTGATCCGGCGTTCCGCGTCTATGTGATGGATTCCATTCTGCCGACCAAAGGTCCCGATGAATGGCCGGGCCGCTGGATCAAGGACGATCTGTGGAATGCCGGCAATACCGAGATCAAGCCGTGGCACCTGAATGAGGACGGCATCGGCGGCCTGGCGCAGGCGGAGACGCCGCTCACCGTCGCGTCGCCCCAGGATATCGGCCTCGACAGCGGCGACTACTGCATCATGTTCAACGGCTCGGGTTTTCCGGGCGATCAGCGCCGCGACGATGCCGGCTCGCTGACTTTCGATTCCCCCGCCCTCGTCGCCGACATGGACATTGTCGGGCGCCCCACCGTCGAGCTCGACTTCTCGGTCGACAAGCCGGTCGCCTTCGTGGCGCTCCGCCTCAACGACGTGTGGCCTTCGGGCGAAGTCACGCGCATCACCTATCAGCTGCAGAATCTCTGCCAGCGGGTGAGCCGCGAATATCCTTCAGCGCTGGAACCCGGCAAACGCTACAAGATCAAGATCGCCCTCGACGACATCGCCTGGCGCATCGCCAAGGGGCACAAATTGCGCGTTTCGATCTCGACCACCTACTGGCCGCTGATGTGGCCGGCGCCGGACCCGGTGCGGCTCACGGTCTATGCCGGATCATCGCGGGTGCTGATGCCGATCCGGCGCGATATTCCCAACGAAGTTGCGCCGAGCTTCAAGCCGGCGGAAGCGGCCGCGCCCGCACAGCTGAAGGAGCTCGCCAAACCCAATGCCAGCCGCACGGTTCATATGGACGCGGCGACGTGCGAGACGGTGATCGAGGAGAAGGACGACAATGGCCGCTTCGAGATCGCGCCGCATGGGCTCACGATCCGCTCGGCCACCGAGAAGACCTATCGCATCAAGCAGGATGATCCCTTGTCGGCCCGGATGGAAACCCATTGGACCGAAGAAGTCGGGCGCGGCGACTGGCGGACGCGCGTCGAAACCTATACACGCCATGAGGCCACGAAAACGCATTGGATCATCTGGGGCCGCATCGAAGCCTTCGAAGGCGAGACCCAGGTCTTCAGCCGCGAATGGAACGAACAGGTCGAGCGCAAGCTCAACTAGTCATGCACCGCGAACTCGGCCTCATCACGCTCGTCGTGCGCGACTATGACGAAGCCATTGGCTTCTATGTCGGGAAGCTCGGTTTCGTGCTGCGCGAGGACCGACGCTTGAGTCCCTCGAAAAGATGGGTCGTGGTGGCGCCGAAGCCGGAGGGAACCGGCCTGCTCCTGGCCGAGGCCGCCGATGAGCGCCAGGCGGGCGCCATCGGCAATCAGAGCGGCGGGCGCGTCTTCCTGTTCCTGGAGACGGATGATTTCGCCCGCGACCACGCGCTTTATGCCGGACGTGGCGTGCGCTTCCTCGAAGCGCCGCGGCACGAGACCTATGGCACGGTGGCGGTCTTCGAGGATCTCCACGGCAACCGCTGGGACCTGATCGAACGCACATGAGCGACACCGTCATCCGTATCGCGGCGGCGCTCATCTTCAATGATGCGGGACATGTTCTCGTGGTGCGCAAGCGCGGCGCGTCCGTCTTCATGCAGCCCGGCGGCAAGATCGAGCCCCATGAATCACCCGCCGCGGCGCTGGCGCGCGAGCTCCAGGAAGAAATCGGCCTCGCGGTCGCAGCCGACACGCTTGTCTATCTGGGAAAATTCCGCGCCGAGGCGGCGAATGAGCATGGCCGCGAGGTCGAGGCCGATGTCTTCGAGGTCGCCCTCACCGGCGCCGTCGCCGCTCGGGCCGAGATCGAGGAGATCCGCTGGGTCGATCCCTTCGCGCTGAGCTTGCCGCTCGCCATCCTGAGCCGCGATCATATCATGCCGGTCGCCCGCGCCCGGTCGAAGAAGGAGAGCACCCGATGAAGTCCATCCTGATCACCGGCGGCAGCCGCGGCATCGGCCGGGAGGCGGCCCTGTTGTGTGGCGCACGTGGCTGGTCGGTTGCCATCAACTATGTCGGCAACCGCGATGCCGCCGAGGAAACAGCCGACGCGGTGCGCAAGGCCGGCGGCAAGGCGGTCCTCGTCCAGGGCGATGTCGCGTCGGAAAAAGATGTGATCGCCATGTTCACGGCGAGCGAGCAGGCTTTCGGCAAACTCAACGGCGTCGTCATCAATGCCGGCATTGTGGCGCCGGCCTCGGCCCTCGCCGAGATGAGCCTCGAGCGGATGAAACGCATCTTCGAGGTCAATGTGCTGGGCGCCTATCTGTGCGCGCGCGAATGCGCACGGCGCCTGCCGAAGAACCGCGGCGGAAACGGCGGCTCGGTGGTGCTGCTCTCTTCCGCCGCCGCCCGGCTCGGCTCGCCTTTCGAATATGTCGATTATGCCGGCTCGAAAGGCGCCATCGACACGTTGACCGTCGGCCTCGCCAAGGAGCTCGGCCGCGAAAGCGTGCGCGTCAATGCGATCCGGCCGGGCCTCATCGAGACCGATATCCATGCCAGCGGCGGCGAGCCCGACCGGGCACAGCGGCTCGGCGCCACGACGCCGATGGGCCGGCCCGGCACCGCGCGCGAGGTCGCCGAGGCGATCGTCTGGCTGCTCAGCGACGCCGCCTCCTATACGACCGGCGCTATTCTGGATGTGTCGGGCGGACGCTGAAGGAATATTGAGCGCTCACTCGCAGATTCAGTAGCCGGCCTCTCGCTGATGGCGAAAAGCGAGCACATAGACAACATCGTCCCCTTCATCATGACGATATAGGGCAATGTAACCGGACTCGCCGAACCCGATGACGAGTTCGCGTAGTTCCGGGAGTTCGGCAAATGGTCGTCCGATGTCCGGCGTCGTCTCCAACAACGAGAAATGCCGTTCGATGACCTGAGCTGCTCGTTTTGCAGCTTGCGGCGATTTTGCGGTCAAGAAATCGCGACAGCGCCTCAGGCCTCGCATCGCCCCTTCGGTGACGATTACTCGTGGCAATCAGGCGCGGCCTTTTCGTCCTCGGTCCCCCAGCTCTTAAGCCAGTCACGGACTTCCTGGCCGGTCAGGTGCCGTCCTGTTTCCTGATAAGCAGTCCAGGAAGCCAACGCCTCCTGCTTGAAACTCTCACGGGCTTCCTCGCGCTCGACATATTGTTCGATTGCTTCCCGCATGATCCAATGAGGCGATCGCCGACGCACGCTCGCAAGGCGCTGGACACGAGACTTCAAAGTCTCGTCAATCTTGATTGATGTCGCCATCAGAGGCTCCATATCAAAAGGTATTACCTTTTAATATAAAGCCTCTCTAGAAAAGAGTCGATATCTGGATTCCTCAGCCGTTGACCACCTTGCGGTGACGGCGGTCCTGCAGCGGCTGGTAGGCGAGCCGCGCATGGTATTCGCAATAGGGCGAGCTATCGCGCGGCTTGTGACCGCAGAAGCAGAAATCCTCGGCGCCCGGGTCGCCGATCGGCCATTTGCAGGTCTTGTCCGAGAGATGGAGGATGGTGACCCGGCCGTCCTTCGGCAGGTCGACCAACCGCAAGGGCTGGGGTTCCGGCATCGGCAGGGCCCTGGGCTGCACGTCCGAGCGCAAGGTCGGCTTGAGCGCGGTGGCGCCGGTGGTCGGCAGATGGATGGACGGCGTCACCCGGCCCGGCGGGCTCGGCTCACGCGCCCGGCGCGGCCGCGGCACGGAACTTCTGGGCTGCGGCGCCCGGCCCGAGAGATTGAGCCGGTGCACCTTGCCGATGACGGCATTGCGCGTGACGCCATTGCCGAGGCGCCCCGCGATCTGGCTGGCGCTCAGCCCTTCGGTCCATAGCCGCTTCAAGAGATCCACCCGCTCATCCGTCCAGGACATCTTATCGCCTCCGTGGCTCGCCCCAATTTCGCTATTCACCGCTTCGAATCCTTCACCTTTCGCCGGTCCCGCATGACCAGCGTCCATTGCCCAGAACTGACAAGATTAACGCTACATCTCGTAGCTTGATGGCCTAACCATACAATATGCCGTGACTCGCCATCAAGAATCCGGCGCGGACTTTATGAGGTTTTCCCCAACTTCCGGAGCTCTCCCCCAAAGTTGCCACCGACGCCGTGTGGTTAAAGAAAGCCTAACAGGCGCGGGAATCGAGGGTCCATGCGGCGGTTTGACTCAGGCGGCCTGCGACGGTTTGACTCAAAGCACCCCAGCGC
>NNBT01003027.1_pt1 | contig 25826 bp, 30 predicted proteins | sample 1173831 | NCBI WGS metagenome assembly NNBT01 (sample SAMN07173936, study PRJNA388173) | plant metagenome | isolation source: symbiotic tissue sample KVJ10 | place: Norway: Troms, Kvaloya island | reverse complement strand
CCTGTATGAAGTCCACAATACTTTTGGCGAACGGCATACCTATCTCTACTTAGGAGGTTCAGTTCGTCATCTCACTCACAATTGCGCAAAGACTTTTCACGTCTCGCCGTTCCTGAGTATGGATATACGCTACGAATTTCGGACCCACATTCCGGATGAGAAGCTTTCAATTACCATTGTCGGCTCGGATCCAAACGGGACGGTCATCGCTGCAGCCATGATTGGCGATCGTCGGCCGCTTGAATTGAAGCAACTGCTTCTAGCAGTAGGCTTGTATCCGCTTCTGACACTCAAAGTCATCGCAGCGATTCATTGGAATGCTTTGATGCTTTGGGCCAAGGGCGTTCCAGTCCACACAAAGCCGCAGCCTTCGTCCCAGGCTGTAACCATCATCAGGTCTGAAGGCAGTAAATGAGCATTGACCAACATCCCAATCTATTTGATGAGATACAGCGACGAGCATTCTCTAGAGCTTTTATTGAGCGTGGCTTACAAAAGCTTCTGCCAAGTATCACGTGTGGCCGCTTGCGCCTTTCGCTGCCCAACCACAACTGTATTGAAATTGGCAGTGGTACATCCGGGCCGGACGTCGCCATAGAGATTAGGAGCTGGCGCGCATTATTGCGCCTCGCCTTTGGCGGCGAAGTTGCCTTCGCCAGATCCTATATAGATGGCGATTGGTCAACAGGCGACCTCTCCCGGCTGTTCTCCCTGGTCATGCTCAATGAAGCGATCCTTTCTCAGCGTATATCGCCTTCTTGGGCAATGCGCGCAATACAACGACTTCGCCATCACTGCAATCGCAATACCTTGAAAGGTAGTCGCAGAAACATCCTCGCCCATTACGATCTTGGCAATTCGTTCTATGAAAGTTGGCTGGATCGCGGGATGAACTACTCGTCCGCACTTTATCGTGATTCCGAGGCCTCGCTGGAAGCGGCTCAACTCACGAAGCTTGATCGAGTGTTGGAACTCCTGGCGCCGAAGCCTGGTGCGCGCGTGCTCGAGATTGGCTGCGGCTGGGGTGGTCTGGCTGGTCACCTAGTCGAAGCCGGATCACTGGTCACTGCTGTCACACTTTCTACAGCACAGCTTTCCTACGTCGAGGAGCGACATTCCCATGCAATCGCCGCGCATAAGCTAGACGCGAGAATTCTTGACTACCGCAATACGACTGGGCGTTTTGATCATATCGTTTCGATCGAAATGATTGAGGCAGTCGGCGAAGCTTTTTGGCCGACTTATTTTCGCACATTGCGCGACAGGCTGCTGGAGGGCGGTAGCGTCGTTCTGCAGGCAATCACCATTTGTGAAACAAGATTCAAGGCCTATCGTAATCGACCGGACTTTATTCAACAGTGCATCTTTCCTGGCGGAATGTTGCCGACTGCCTCATTGATCTGCGAGCACGCTAAGGGAGTCGGACTGAAACTGGTAGCGCATGAGTCATTCGGTGAAAGTTACACGCGAAGCTTGGGAGAATGGAGGCAGCGGTTCAATCGCGCTTGGCCAAACCTTTTAACGCAGGGATATGACGAGCGTTTCCATCGCCTCTGGAATTATTATTTTGCCTATTGTGAAGCAGGATTCCGTTTCAAGGCAACTGATGTCGGCCTTTTCAAGTTTGAAATTGCCGCAGGCTAAACGTCAACAGTGTTGGTTAATGCAAACTTGATAGACACCTAGCTGGTGATCTCATTGACCCGGAAGCAGAATGCTTACTTAGGCAGATGCGCAAGGGAGCCTGTCCCCAAATAGCTCGCGGGGTTACAATTGGCTATCTGCGCCAAGACTTTTGCCTTCGGGGAGAGTCAGAAGGGCAGGAGAATACAATCGCCTCCAAATTGGCTCTTCCAAACGTGCCGTCCGCTCGATAACTGTGCTGGTAAACCGCCGATTCCTACCGATCGCACTTGCTTACAAAATCAAGTTCATCAGGAGAAGAAACTGGTGACGAGGCAGGCATCGTCCAGATGGCTCGCACCATGAGGCGACAGAAAGAGCCAACTGAGAACCCAAATGCTGTATCACTACGCACCATATTTGAGACTAAGTCAAAGCAGTAAGCATGTCCAAAATTATGGCATACATCGCTTCGCTCGGGGCCTTTGCCGTTCCTGATGCCATATGGTTGTGAAGCATGTCGACACGATTTTATCGGCCGATGCTAGGCGACCGGATCTCGATGATCTGCGTATCGCCCGGGCACTGGTCTTCTACTTCCGTTACTCGGTTGGCCTTACAATATTTGCGACCTCTCCGGCGCTCAGGGCTGACTCCGAAGCCAGATGGGCAGGTGCTCGAAATAGTTGTGGGGGGCCGAGCTCGCAGAAGAGGAAATGGAAAACACAGCGGGCGCCCGTTCAGTGCAGGAAGCCGCGTGGGGTATTTTGCGGGCCTGTGGCACGGAAGGCGGGAGTGGTACTGGTTTCTTTAGGGTCGGCGCGATACTGGGCTGGCGATAGATGTCCGTTTATCAGTATGGCACCAGATGGATGCGTTCAATGTCGCCGCGAACCCGACCCTCAAGGCAAGAGGTGTCAGGCACCAACCGGCCAATCCATCAGCCCGGAAGAACTGTCGGGTCGCCGCGATGACGAGCAACAGCTGCGCATCAATGTTCCACAGGCCCAACAGCCGACTATGCGCAGCAAAGAACATCCGAGGCCACGTAGCGTTCAATGCCAACTGGGTAAAGAAAAGTATAAGCGCATAACTCCGCAGCTGCGAGGACGATCGGATCACCCGCCACGCGCCCATGACCATGAGGACATAAAACGATACCCAAATAGGGCCAAATTCCGAGTTTGGCGGATTGAATGATGGTTTCGCTGACTCTTCATACTAAGGCGCAAGATTCGGAAAGGTCGCGAGCATTCCCGCGATCCAGGCGGCATCACGGGAAGGCATGCAATAAGCTCCGATCTTACATAGGTTAAGCGATCCATCCCACATTTTTCCCATCTTTGATCCAAACAACAACTCAGTACGTACTTTATAGACTTGCGGATCATAGCTTCCTGATTGCTTACTCTCTGCTTGAGATGCCCGATTGTTCAAATGCGCCATCTAATTCTGGTTCTCGGAGACCAACTTGACGGGGAATCAGCGGCTTTCGACGACTTCGATGCTGTGCGAGATGCCGTATTGATGATAGAGGCGTGCGAGGAGGCCACTTATGTGCTTCAGCACAAGCAGCGTTTGGTCTTTTTCTTCTCAGCAATGCGCCATTTTCGCGATGAGCTGCGCGCCTCCGGAAGGACAGTCCATTATTCAACTCTTGACGACCCGGACAACCGTGGTTCGTTGCCTGAAGAATGCCGACGGCAATATGAGATCCTGGCACCTGCGAAGATCATCCTGCTCGAGCCGGGCGACTGGAGAGTCCGACAATCCCTGCTCAGTTCCGGCCTTCCACTCGAAATACGAGCTGACCGGCATTTTCTATGTTCGAGCTCGGCCTTCGAGCAGTCTGTGGCGAGCAGCCCAAGGCCTGTGCTTGAACACTTTTACCGATACATGCGGCGGCGGCTCAATATCCTGGTTGACGGCCGAGGGGAGCCGGCCGGCGGCCGATGGAACTACGACAAGTTCAATCGGAAATCACTTGCAAAAGGCGGCCCCTTGGCACGCTGCCGTAGCCGTTTCGATCCCGATCGGATAACGCGGGAAGTGATCGACCTGGTTGCCAGGCATTTTCCTCATGCGCCGGGTCGTATGGCGCAGTTCTCTTATCCCGTCACCCGGCCGCAAGCCCTGGAGGCTCTGAACAATTTCGTTCACCACGGCCTTCCGCATTTTGGCCCCTATCAGGATGCGATGGTGGCGAACGACCCTTTTCTCTATCATTCAGTGATATCCGGTCCGCTGAATCTCCACCTTCTGAAGCCAAAGGAGGTCGTTCAGGCTGTCCTGGACAACCCTGGAGGTGCCGGGATCAACTCTGTCGAAGGATACATCCGCCAGGTGATCGGTTGGCGCGAGTTTGTTCACGGCATCTACTGGCGGTTAATGCCGGATTATGCGGAGATGAACGCTTTGGCCGCCGACCTGCCGATGCCAAAATTCTACTGGACCGGTGAGACAGAGATGAACTGCCTTTCAGTTTCAATCGCTCATACGATTGATCATGCCTACGCCCACCACATTGAGCGGCTGATGGTTATGGGCCTTTTCGTCCTCCTGCTTGGAGTCAGGCCGTATGAGGTGCATCGGTGGCACATGTCGATGTTCTGGGATGCGGTTGACTGGGTTTCTCTACCCAACACACTGGGCATGAGTCAGTATGGTGACGGGGGCATTTTGGGCACCAAGCCTTATGTGGCCAGCGGCAGCTATATCAATCGCATGAGCGACAGCTGCAGCGCTTGCCGTTATGATCCGCGAAAGGCCACTGGCGAGGGCGCCTGCCCGTTCACAACACTTTATTGGGATTTCCTTGCGCGACATCAAGGCAGATTCGCGCGGAACATGCGAATGCGTCACCAGTATGCAAACCTGTCCCGGAAGAGTCCATCTGATATCAAGGCTATTCGGCACTTGGCCGACGTGTTGAAGATAAAGTACTCGTCCTGAAAACTTTTCCTACTTGACCCTCATCCTTATTCTCGACGAGAGATGATCCAGTCTGAGGTCCCCTTCGTATCGCAGCTTCGTATCGCAGCTTCGTATCGCAGCGTACGGAAGGTCGTTGACGTGGTTAGCTGCGAGTACTTGACATCAAAATAAACCGAACTGGCACTGACGGAAGGCCCTGTCACATCGACGGGACTTTACTGCTTTTTGACACATGCGCGATGATTTCCCCAATTGGCTTGCCCTTTCGTTGATCCGTTCAGTCTTCGCCGACGTATAGCTCTCGTTAGTTTGTCCAACAAAGTTGTGCGAGGTAAACTCATGAACAAGTTCAACCGTATCGGACTAGCCGCAGCCACGGCCCTTGCTATTGGCGCACTGACAGGTTTGGCGCTTGCTGCCAATCCCAAGGTCGGCGGCGCTGAAATGTTTTCCGACAAGAATATCGTCGAGAATGCGGACAACTCCAAAGATCACACGACACTGGTTGCTGCCGTCAAGGCGGCCGGCCTCGTTGAGACGCTTCAGGGAAAAGGCCCTTATACAGTATTCGCGCCAACCAACGAAGCATTTGCTGCCTTGCCGGCCGGCACGGTCGAGACGCTTCTCAAGCCTGAGAACAAGGACAAGCTCACCAAGATCCTGACCTGCCACGTGGTTGGTGCGGAAGCCTTCGCCAAGGACGTCAAGAAAATGGTAGATGACGACAAGGGCAAGCATCCTATCAAGACTGTCGGCGGCTGCACCTTCACAGCTATGTATGAAGGCGCCAAAGTCATGATCCAGGATGAAAACGGAAATGTCGCGACAGTCACGATTGCCGATGTCGACCAGTCTAACGGCGTCATCCATGTGATCGACAAGGTACTATTGCCGAAAATGTGATTGACGCCATCTCCGACTGGCCCGGTTAGCCGGGCCAGTTCAGAGCTGACAATACACGCAATTTAGCCTCGTAATTTGTCTTACGGCATCGCGAGTACAATAATTCGCGATTATTGCCGTTTTCGGCGAGCAAGCGATTGATCCGATCAATTACGCCCTGCTTGTCATATGGCTTGGTCATCAACGGCCCGTGTTCACACAGATAAGCGGCTACGTCTGCAGTCTTGGCAATTGTGCCCACGATAACAACCTTGATTACAGGCTTGTTGGACCCAATCAATCGCGCCAGCCCAAGCCATCCGCGCTACCATGCGGCTCAATGTCGATCAAGGCCACATCTACTTTGAACTCACCTTCGCGTAGAATGGCTATGGCTTTATTAGGGCTGGCAGCCCCAAGCACCCTGCACGCGCAGTCACGCAGGTATCGGCCATCACCAGCCGCAGCAGAACATCTGAATCGACGAGCAAGATCGTCGGCCGCCTTCGGGATAATCTATCGTGCAACTGATCAGTCACGGTGTATTTGGTTTTGGAGGACCCTGCGCCAATCTCTTCTTGATCTCCATGATGATCATGTCGTGGGTATAAGGTTTGCTGATGAACACACTAAAAACGGGATCAAGCTGAGCTGCGGGCAAATTCCCTGAAGTCACGATGACCCACGTCTTGCTATGATGAGTTTTGACATAGTTCGCGAGATCAAGCCCATCTACCTCCCCTGGCATTCGGATATCGGTGATTACGACTGAAACCGAGATCCCGCTTTCCAATATCCTGATTGCTTCATCGGCCGTCGATGCCTCGATAACCTCGAACCCCGCAGAGCTTAGCACCTCACTAATATCTATACGAATTAAAACCTCGTCCTCTACGACGAGTATCCGCCTAGCCATATCCGCAGCCAATTGGTGCGTGGCGAGCCGTGGAACCACCTCAGCCTCCCAGAAGTCCTAGCGTTCGTAACACCCTCCTAGACAATTGGTTCCTGTGACTGGGGAATCACCATGAACCATCACAATATTCTTGATTGGTAAGGCAGGTGCGTTGGAGGCCTTCCCTTCGGTGGAAGCTGAAGCGGTCGTTTGATATATGGTGTTCATGGATATCTTCTAAGGGCAATCGCGGAACACAAGAGAAACGGTAGCAATTATTCTTACTCCCTTTTCTCTATTCATCCGATGCGTTTACATGATCAGCTTGCGGGGCGATCGACTACCGCACGGAACGTGATTTCGACGAGTTGCACAGGTCGAGCAAGTTCGGAGACGCCAAAGATGCTGCTGGCGCATTGCGGTATTTCAGTGCCATACATTTCTTTGCGAACCCTGGCGGCGGCAGCGAAGCCAGCAGGCACATCCAGAACGAACACGCTCTCTTCAACAACATCATTCAACGTCGCACCAAATTCAGAAAGCATCTTTTTGGCATTCATGTATGTCGGGCGAATTTGCTGCTCCATTTGCGAGTAGTCGACTGGTCTTCTTGCCTCGTCCAATTCTGCGGGGGCGACGAAATTTCCTTCGCTATCATGGCTCAATTGTCCCGATAGGTAAATTGTGTCCTTGACTTGGATGGCCTGGACATAGCCGTATCCGCTTTCGGGACACCAAAGCTAGCGACTTTCTTGATCAGTTTTGTATTTGTCATGACAGTTTCCTTTTGCTGAGGCGTTTTCGCCAGGTTGAGTACTGATTGCTAGATTTTGCCGCAATGGCCTTGTCGGCTTTCGCGCTTTTTACGCGTCCATGGCCATTCGCCATCAAATCTCCCCTTCAAGCGAAAAACTCAAAAATGTACGAATGATCACGACAAGGCCAAGAAGGCCGACACTGTCCCACTTAAGCGGGGATATGATCGTTGCTATGATATCTGCGCCAATGAGGATCTCGAGCCCCAGCAGAATCCCGCGGCCGAGGTTAGCTCGATATCGGGTGTAGGCTATCTCAGCGGAAGCGGTGTAGCTATCCTAGAGATAGGCGACCGAGGCCACGAAAACGCCAATTACTATGACTCCGATGCCAAAGAATTCGAGGGTCACGGCTAAAGGCTCCAATACGGGAGCGATCAATTTCACTATGCTTGTATGTTGTTCCGAGCCTGACATAAAGGATCTCGACTTTTTCATTACTCCAAGGCGGCTGAGGCGATCAGTGAACAACATCGAATCTCGCCAGAGAGATTCCCCCGCCCGGCGTGGAGGATGCTGTCACGTGACCCAACAGCTTCGGCTCCGTCCACCACTAGCAGGAAGACATTGTCGGTCCCGGGCAGTTCATGCCTGAGCATAGCGCCGGACTGGATTCGGGCGTCGGCCATCGTCACTGGCACATGATTGGCTGGCGTCGAGACGACGTCGTCGGATTGACGTGAGAAGAAGCGCGCGCCTCGAAGCCAAGCTCGCGGCTCACCGGCTATCGGTGCCCGCCAAATTCTGGTAGCGCGGCATTGTCATCGCGTGCGGGCAGATTCACCCAAACTTGCAAGGTATGCGCGATGGTGCCCTTAGGCGCATTTTCCTCATGCTGGACACCGCGCCCGGCGGTCATCCATTGCGCGTCGCGCGCCTTCAAAGGAGACGCCCGCTGGTGTCGAAGTGGTCGACCGCGCCTTCGATCACAAGCGTCAACATTTCGATTCCGCGGTGCGGATGAAGAGCAAACGCGCCGTGGGGCATCCAGTCCTCAGCCATCAGCAGAAAGTGATCGGTTAAGTTTGTGTCGCTGCCGTCGATCAGGCGGCGGGCGTTGTGGCCGGTATGTGACCCGCCACCGCGTCCGGATCTTCGAACTACGCAACCTCGCGCTGGAGCATTGTGCGTGCGCCGTTTCATCGCCGACATCCTTACTTGAACGGGTATTCGACGAAGTTGTGGAGAACGAAAGAACCGGGGATGGGAATCAGTCGCCCGCCCCCGTCGATTCGGCCAACGAGTATCGGTGAATGGTCTAGCTGTTCCGCGAGCGCCTCAACCGTAACGTTCGCGCTGTCGCCATTGCCGGCCACGAAGACCACACAACGACCGCCTTCCGGTGTCGGTTGGCGCGCCAGGAGGGCCGCCGGTAGCTGGTTGAACGCTTTCACGACCTTGGCGCGGGATAGCGGCGCGGCGACGATGTCGGACGCCGTCCGGCGAGCTCCTGGGCGACACGCCATAGGCGTTGGTCGCATCGATCACCGTCTTGCCGGTCTAGTCAGGGCACACCGTCACCAGCGTCTCGACCGCGACGAAAGGGAGAGCTAGCAAGATGATGCCGGCAGTCACCGATTTCGGCAACGACCGGCGCGATCGTGTCGGGACCGCGCGTGTTGGCGATGCCGACGGGGATGTTCGCTTTGACAAACTGATAGCCAAGCGCGGTGCCGACATTGCCGGTTCCGAAGATAGCACAGATCATGACTGTGTCTCCTGGCGTCGCAAATGGTGCATTTAGTGGTGGATAAGGAGGTGAATGACGAGATGGATCAGGCGGCTCCGGCCAAGCTGACGGGGGCGCCGAAGACTTGCATCATGGTCTCGCCATTGCCGCCGGTGCGGTTGGCGACCATGATCTCAACATCGGTGATGCCGATCCAGCCGAGCAGTTGCCGAAGATAGCCGCTGGCCTGATTATTGCCTTCGCCGGTCGAACCGGGCCTGAAATCGCCGCCTGTGGCGGGGATGATCGTCACCTTCTTACCAGTCGCGAGTCCGACATTGTCAGCCGACTTGGTCACACCGACGCAAGCTGTGCATGGTCGCGTCAGTAAGGCCGGACGCATTCTTGAAATCGAAGAAGACCGGGACTTTGCAGTCCGGTCAATCCCGCGGAAACACTTTGTGGGGTCCGTATGTGACAAACGGCTTTCTTCCAGATTGGGAGGAATGATTCTTTCCCTTCGATGAAGCCCGGCAAGTCGCCGGCGAGCCGGGCGCCATTGACGACCTATATCATGTTCGTATGAAATTTCTTGCGCGCAGTACGCTCTATCCGAATGCTGAAACGTGATCGTCAGTCCGAGGTCCATGTTTATATCCACGATTTGTTTTTCTCCGGAGAGGTCAAATCGAACAACTTCCTGCCAGGAGGGCGAGAATTTATCCTTCCAGTTACTATGCCATTCTGTCTCGGGTTCCCACCACCGGTCGCAAACTAACTTTCCCCGATGGGCCCAATGATGAACTCGTTGATTTCCGCACTTGGGGAACACCGCACTTTCGCAAACTGGGCATGACCCGGACAAACCGGGCAATGGCAATGCCCTTTCTCCTTCGACGAGTGCAAAACGCATTCTTTCCTCCGTACAAGGTTATGTCGCGCGCCGAGGCGCGTGGGTTTTATCTTTCGGGAGTTGTTTTGGCAGCACAGCCAGCTAATGCTGGGGCTGTTCTCATTTTCTTCGACGTTTGGATCGCTCCACCATCGGTTATCTCGGCAAACGCCGGCAACGTTCTTTAAGATTGCGCATTCATAGGATCTGGATTCGATCTCGGCGTCAAGCCAGTCACTCCGCTGTGCATCAACCGGGCATGTGGGCACGATCAGACAGACAGGTGAGCACAATCGCCGCCAATTGGCCCTTCGAACTTGCCATCTACCCGAAATTTGCTCCAATTTGACCTGAGGGCCGACATCCGTCTAACCTCAAGCCATGGGGTTTCTTTCAATACTTTTCTCGCGCCTAGACAAAGCGCCACCGAGCCTGGACTTCGCGGCCGATGCCGCCGACGACCCAGTCGACATGTCCGCGCGTGAGCAAGCCGATCCCGACTTCGCTCTCGCCGGCATGCGTGTCGGAATTGCTTACAAAGACGAACGTGGATTGCGGAGCAAGCGAGTCATTCGCCTCAGGCGGCTGGATGCCGGTGAATATGCCAGCTATCTCCGCGCCTTCTGCGAACTGCGCAAGGATGAGCGCACTTTTCGCCTTGATCGCATCGACACTCTCTATGACCCGTCTACCGGGGAAATCCTGGGTGATCCCGACAAGTTCTTCAGCCCCTACATTGAGAAGTCGCTGCTGGAAGAGGAACGCACCGCTGAAAAGTCACGATTTCGCCGAGCCTGGGCGGCAATTGACGCTTTGCGGGATGAGCTCGCAATACTGATCCTTGTCGCCCGCGCAGATGGCCGCTTCGTCAGGGCCGAGCAGAATATGATGCTCAAATATGCCTCGGAACGGGCAAAGGAGCTGGCCATCGAGCTCAACGACGAAGCCCAAGTCGTACTGCTAAATTGGATCAAAACTCAAGATCCGTCGGAGCCAGAAGCAAGGATTGCTATTCAGAAGCTCGCCCGGAGAACCGACGCGCTCGAGTCAATCTGGGAAGTCTCGGAGCTGATTGCAGAGGCGGATGGCAAGGTTCGCGAACAAGAAGTCACAGCCTTTCGGGGAATACGGGCCGCCATCGAGTCAATCGCATCAGAAGAGCCCCAGAGCGCTGGAAATTGACATTTTGTGTGTAAGCTTGGGATTTGGGAAACCTCAGGATCAGACAGGCGCCCTAGTCGGCCTTGGATCGAGCGCTTTTCATAAGCTGATCGGCCCCTCCCAACACTCGAGGTAATCAATGCGCCAGCCGCCCCGCAGGTCTCCTAGCTATACCAAGTTCGCCGTTGTCATTGTCCGTATCAATATCGATCTTTGCTTATTCGATATTGCGGCGATCATGTTGGCCGTCGCCAGCTGAAGCGCGGCATGAGGACTCCTTCATCGCAATTCATGGCCCTTACCTGGCGGACGCGTCTCTTTCACGGAACCGTGGCATACCGCTGAACCAGCTCGCCCATTAGGCGAACTCCAATTTCGGCATTCTCTACAGTGTAACTCTCAAGCCCATTCTGGACCCTGACCGGGGCGAGAACTCCACCTTCGCCCACCGGCTTCTTGCCTCCGTAGCGGCCGGTGTCTCTCAGTATCTCCATCGGCTCGAATTCCAGCCGGATGTCCTTCACTCGGAAGGTCAGGACGCCGTCCCCGAGCTGATTGAGGTCGCTAATGACGTCTTTGCCCGGGAAGAAGCATACATAATGACGAACCGTGAAATTCGGCTGGAACCACAGGATCGGCTGGTCGAAGATGGGATCGGATAGTTTGCGGCCAGCTATTTCCGCGCCGCAGCTATTGATCAGTTTCGTGTTGGCATCCTGAAATTTGTTCGTTTCATAGCTTTGCGCCCGGATATCCAGAGCACGGCTTTCCAAACCGTAAACCCGCATGGGATAGTCCGCCGGCTCCGTTACGGATCGTGCTGGTTCCGTGAGTTGGTTGAGCGCCGCAAGAGATTCTTCGGCGACTCGTGCGCAGGCGGGTTCAGGCTTCTGCTCACAAGCAGATATCRCGCTTTCGATCTCCGGGAGTTTCGTCTGCAAGAGCCGAATCGCGGCAGCATCCGCGGCACTCTTTTCCTGCTTTTGCCGTTCAAGCTCGGCCGCCGCAGCCGCTGTTTCTTTGGCCCGGTCGACCCTCGACCTTAGACTGGCAAGGATGCTCGACTGAAACTGGTCGCGTTCCATTTTCATGTCTCCCGAGCGCGCTCCACACGCCGAGAAATAGGATTGCTCGAGAAGAGCGTAGTCTGCCTCTGCCCAATCGACCACCGGCTTTCCGAACAAGTCTGACTCATTCCCGGTCAACCGGCTGCCATCTGGCGCTTTCGTCAGTGACAACACCTGGTCAAAGTAGCTGCAGCCTCCCCTGGCCTCGGCATAGGCAGCAATCCAATTGTCGTCGCCATCCGTTTGCGGGGCCTGGTCAGGCCGCGTACTATCGGCGTTTGGCGCATCCTCAGTCAGACCCGCTTCGACCAGCTGGACCATGCGCCCGAGAGCGTTGGCTTCGCCGGGTTTCGGTTTGTGCAGGCCGCGGTCCTTCAGGAATCTGGCCAGCGCCCGATCGGTATTGGGGCCATAGATGCCGTCAGTTTCGCCATGGTAGTAGCCGAGGCCCGACAAACCATCCTGGAGGCGCTTGACCTGGGTGTCTGCTCGCTTTCGTACCATTCCCGGGCGATTCTGAGATTGCTTGACCACCTCCTTGAATACATCGAAGACATCAATAACGGTCTGCCCATGGGCCGGGGTAAGGCTGACATCGAAGCCAAAAACCAGAAATGCCGCCGCCAACAGCGCGCGGGTCGAAACAGCATTATGGCGTCGTTTGACCATTGAATTCTCCATTGCGGGGAAATGCTCGCCCAAACATGTCAGCCGATCGATCGGCACCGGGCGGCCAAAGAATAATTGGGGAGAGAAGTAAGATGCGCTCAATGCGCGGCAGGTGGCGGTGGATTGGACGAGGCAGCTCATGGCCGTTGTCCAAACTCACCTTATCTCGACGAAAAACTCGCTAGCGTCTGGTTTGGTCATGAAGACCCGATAGGTCAGGAGTTCCTCGCCGCTGTTGAGGACGAACTGGCCTCGGCAGCTGCGCTCGTTCTTTTCGGGCGCATATGAAAGCTCGGTCACATCGCGCAAGTCGAGGAATTTGATGTTGACCAGATTGGAGGACGGACTGTCCTCTATCGCATTCTTTAGAGCCGCTTTGGTTTCGCTATCATCGCACTTGGGCAGGCCGGCCAGTCCTCCTCCAAGGAAGAAGAGAGAGGACATCGCAATCAGTCCGGCGCCTATTAGCGGACCCTTCCAGCTTCGCTTCCGGGTCGCTTTCTGGGGTTCTGTCGTAGCCGCCCGAGCGAGTAGATCCGCCTTCTGTTTCTCGAATTCCTCGGCGCTCAGGAAGCCCTTTTCCTTAAGCTCAGCAAGCCTTTCCAGTTCATCCAAATTCGCCATTTGCCGTCCTCACGAATCGTTGTTGCTTATTGCACACCGTTGTTATGGCTGGTGAAAATCAGTTTCATCAGCTTTTGTAGAGTATACTCCGTGGATAAATACTCATCAAGTCGCTGATCTCGGAGAATGGAGCTCCGGGAAGAATTCGCGCGTAACCTACGGAAATACCGCCAGCAAAGGCATCTGTCGCAAGAGGCGCTGGCCAATGAGGCGGGTATCGATAGGACCTATGTCAGTTCGCTGGAACGCGGGATCTATAGCCCGAGCATCGACATGCTGGAAAAGCTGGCGCATGTCTTAGCGATAGAGCCCGCCGCTCTCTTAGAACGCTCGACAGAAAAGAGTTCAAAATCTCGACCAAATCGGAAGAAACAGTGAGCGTGAGCCGAATGATGGAAAGTGACCAAAGGAAGGAACACTAGGCATTCGGCCCAGGTTTTGGCCAAATATGCGCGCTTTACAAACACCAGAAAGAACTGGACTTCGTTGCAATAGCAAGCATCCATGGGTTTCAGAGCCGTCCGATTGGCTCCTGAAATCTAGGCCCAGCCCCAGTCTGGGCTTGTGGCGGTGCAAGCGCCGGATTGGCCGGCGCTTCACATGGAGGGTCCCATGACCGCCACTGTCACGCCTAATAATAGAAAACCAGCACCGAAATTCTCCGATACCGCTATTCTTATCCTGAGCACTGCGGCTCTGAGGGCTAACCGCCTACTGCTGCCACTCCCCCGGTCGGTTAAAGCGACACCGGCTGCCATCGAAAAGGCCATTCTTGATCTCAAATCCAAGGGGCTGATCGAGGAATTGCCAGCCAAGCCGAAAGACGAGGTTTGGCGCAAAGATGAGAACGATCGTCCCCTCACCCTGACAATTACCCAGGTGGGCATCAAAGCCGTCGACGGTGGGTTTCTGGCGGAATCGATCCTTCCCACTAAGAGGCTGGCCCGGAAACGCTCCCGCCAACCTGGGAAAGACGGACCAAGCGGGGCACCCTCGAAAGATCCTAAGCCGAGGGCCGAACCAGCTTGGGTTGGCAAGGCTGACGCGGGGATTAATACGCGGAACAACACCAAGGCAAGTCAGATCCTAGCCCTGCTCAAACGGGCGAAGGGGGCCACGCTCGCCGAGATGATGAAGGCTACTGGTTGGCAGGTCCATAGCGTCCGCGGCTTTCTCTCAGGAACCGTCAAAAAACGGCTCGGCTTGCTGCTCTCCGCGGACCAGACCGAGGGAAAAAACCGGCGCTATAAGATCCCGGTGAGGGCCTGATCCAATGTCGGTGCAAATCGAAGGGCGAGCCGGAAACAGCCAGAAGGAAACGGAGATGACCATGGCCACAGTATTCGTCACAATGATGAGCAAGCCGGACGCTTGGAACGTCAGCGCCCAGCATTCGGCTAAGCGCATTGATCCTACCTTTGTCTATGACCGCATGGAGCAAGACTTGGCTTTCTACTATTTTGGCGACGGCTCAATTGCCGGCGTTCGCCCCATGAGCCATCAGGCATGGATTTCCGGGGAGGTCACCCCTCAGCCTGAATGCCCGACAGGCAGTTAAGACAATTACGCGAGCGCATGGGACTTTCTGCTCATGCGCTCAAAAGGCAGCCAGTCGTCCTGGGCGCAAGGCACTGTCGAATCACCCTCATGACTCGCATGTGCTGGCAACCATCCCCTATTCGGCGGTTCAACTCATAATGCCCGGTGACAAACTTTCGCCTGGACTCTCGGGCGATGTCGAAGCGCGGCGACGTATCGAATACGGGTTAGAAGGGGGCGGCGAATTCAAGCCGCATCTCTCCGGTACAGGCCATTTGTCAAAGTTCGGTCATGAACTCGGGAGGCCCAGCTTTCGTTCGGCGATCACACTTCAGCAGTAGAGGAGAAAAGCCGCGCATTTATATCGAAACGCCAATCACCTTGGACAAGTCGCACAATTGGCAAATCGTGATTTGCCAGTGAGATCAGTCGCAAATTATCGCGCCATTGTCGATGTGGCTTGTTGGGCACCAGGAACTCAAATCGACCGCATATGCGCCTGATTTCACTTTTGCCTCTATACCAGAGACCTCGGCCACGGCATCGGCCTTGGATGCGAATAGCGCCACGGTACGATAGCGCTCTCTTTTTAGATAAATCTTTGTTGTTGCCGCAACACCACTCCCTCGAGCGGAGTTTGCAACAATTATAGCAACGTCTAGGGTCGGAAACGACCCATAAATGACCCCCCAACTGCCTGAGGCAGTGGCAGCGGCGTTTAGCTGCGCCAAGGCTGCATCGTTGGCTAAAAGCGACTGATCAATACCAGACTCAATCGTCTTGACTCGAGTAATTGCTTGCTGGTTCAGGAGCTTCGCCTGCTCAATTTTCTCTCTTACATTAGAATCGACGGTGGCTGAAATTTGTCCGAGAGCTTGTGAGATTCTGCTGCCTGACTCAGTCAGATCCCGAACCAATTTCGCCACCTTTTCCTGTACATTTGCAAGTTGTGCCTCATTGGACTTTAACACTCGCAGTTGGAATCCAGCTGCATTGACCGTCTCAATTCCGGCCTCGCTTAAAATGCGATTTATCTGCGACGGAAAGATCAGCACTAACCCAATCGCAATCACAATCAAAACCTGCTTAAGCAAGTCGAAGGCTACCTTAACCGTATCTAATTCCTCTTTCATCATCGCTGTTTCCCGGACGACGACGTCCCGCAAGGATTCACCTAGCCCTCGCACTCGATCCGCTTACTTTTGCGCTTCCACGCTCCTGGCCGCGTAGAGGATGGATGCGACGGTACCGCAGAGCCAGAAGAAGCCAATGCCTAGTATGACAAATACGAGTGTCGCCGGCAGGTACAAAAGCCACTCAAGAATGATCTGAATACCCTTCCACGACGGGCTGAGATTGATGAAGTCAGAAAGGGGGTAGCTTTGCCACGACGCATCGCGCAGCCACGGTATTATTTGCCAAAATAAGAACACCCAAACCGCCGTTCCCCAGGACGCAAGCAATCCAAGCAACCCAACGCCTGCAATCACGCTGTCGAGCCGCCCTGTTTTGTTTAATCGTTCCATCATTCGCATCGTCCACCGTCCAGTTCTAGACGACAGCCACGATAAGGCTGCCTGCGCCGCTGTTCGCAGAGGCTCAAACCATCCCGGTGCGGGGCTCGGAACGTTTGAATAGAATTTCCGAGCGTCGGGATGGAACCTGAGAGCCTCAGGTCGATATGGAGCCATGAGGTCATATTGAAGGACCGCCGCGGCCGATAGTCGTTCGAGCACACTGTCGTGTAATGTGGTTTCGACATTCGTCGCTCGGTCGGCCTTTCGTGCCCATCGGAAAATCGAGCTGCGTGTTTCATCATGCAAAACCCCAAGTGGGTCGCCTTTTATTTCCAAATGACGCATGTCGACGAGTAGGCGCTCGTCACCCAAGGCGGGGTTTGAAGCGGCGTCAACCATCCATTTGAGGGCAATGTCAGAAAGCCGCGATTCGGATTCGGGGTAGCCGCCACCTATATCTGCATGATTTCCCGCAAACCACAGTTGCTCGAACATCGGCATGACACGCGGCTTTGGGCTAATTTGCTGATGCCTACCGCCCCAGATCACCCGCGGGAATGAAGCGCGCTTTTCGTCGATCGACATCGCGTGGCGCGCATACCATACATCCGAATGCAAAAACCCATCATAGAACTTTTGCCGAAAATTGGTGAGATGGATCACATCCCAAAACCAATAGCCTTTGAGCCGTGTCGAACACTTGAGATGAGTCCACACATACGCAGCCAAGCCGGCACTGAACACCCAAAGGAATAACCAATTTGTCCAATACCAGAAGCCACCCCATGGAAACACCACGAGCAGCACTAAAGTGAGTGCCAAGTGAGCGATGCTGTATAGAATTCCAACGAGTATTAACGAACCAACACTCCACAGCGAAGCGACTGTATCGAATACGCCAACAAAAAATGGGAAAACGTTTGGACGGCTTTGGTCATCGGCTTGATACGACCGGTAGTCCAGCCTGAAGAGGCGGCCAAGGTCACGTCTTTGCTGCATGTATTTTTTGTCGCGAGGCGAGCTCACATGCTGATAAACTTTGGTTACCGCCTCAGTCGCTATTCGCTGACACGATGCCTCGTCTCGCCTCAGAGGGCCGCCCCCCTTTGCGGTTTGAGGTATCCCGCAATGCCAAAGGACTGTAGCGAGGCAACGGACGGTGTATGCGCCTCGGCTGAACCCAAACAAGTATATTCGATCGCCTGGACGCCATAATCGAATTAAGGCTGCATAGCAGTCGATGATATTTTGGGTGATTCCGAGGCCGGTCGCCTGACTAACGAGATTGTATACCCAGCGATACGCTCGCTGTAGCGCCGTCCCGCCCGGCCGTATCGTGCCCAATCCCGGGTCATAGAACGCGATCTGCCTATGAGGGTCGATGGCGGTATCCGGGGCTACCCGCGTGGCGCGATAGAGCTTATAGACATTGGTACGAGCTTCATCGAAGTAAATACCGCCTACCTGCCCCGTGCCATCCGAGAAAATGATAACATTCTTCCCGCGAGCCGGCGTTATGCCTTCCACTTCCATTCCTGAACCGAACCAAAAATATCAAGAAGACAAAGAGGTACTTTAACGCGTCATCTAGCCTTTAACCGGAGCCAACACTGCGTGGGCGCCGCGGCTGATTGGGTGATTGACAAGCCCCATTGGATTTCAACGCAATCCCCATCACCTGAACGTAGCTTTGCCGAAACATTACCCTCAGTCAATAGATTTCATGACATCAAAGTCGTCAGCACCGCGTACTCGTCCGAACTCGTCGATGACCGCCCCCCATTTGCACAACCTGCAAGCCATCGGTTCGTTTCCCTAGCCCGGCAAACCGCCCTCGGCCAACGGGACAAAGTCCTCGGTGGATGGGCTATCATCCGAGTCGCCCTTTCCTCCACACCTAATTCCACGGTAGCAACATCGCCAGTTCTGAGCCTCGCTGAGTGTCCAGAATTTCCGAAGCCTGGTGCGATAGAGGACGCCTCGCATTTTCCGCCTATCGCATTCCCTTCCCACCAAGCAAATCGACCAATGATGCCTCAGGTTGCAGCTTCAAGACGGCCAGCGCCCGGCTATTGCCATAATGCCGAATTCGGTATTGGATTGCGGTTATGGGACGGATTGATGGGCTTTCGCCGCTTGGCGTGGCGGCGGCCGCTTTTCACAGCTTTTTGCTCGCCACAGCATTAGCCTCACGGGCTGGCGATGACCCAGCCTTCGATGAGGAGATGGCAGGGCTTCAGCCGGTATCCGTCCAGGTGGCTGAAGCAATCAAAGCATCGCGGGCCGCGTACCGTGGCAAATGCGCATGCCCCTATAATCGGGATAAGGCCGGCCGATCGTGCGGAAAGCGAAGCGCATTGAGCCGAAAAGGCGGCGCAGCCGTTCTATGCTACCCGAGTGACGTCCAATGAAAGTGCGGTTGGCAAGACCCTTACCATTATTGCGGCTGTCCGCCGGCTTCCCAGATGGTGGCCAAGTTATGCCTCCACAGGCCGTAACTGCCGCCAACTTCGTCCAGTGCTGACTGAACGACAACGGCTTCCTGATAGCCACGTCGTTGCGCAAACAGACCGACCTCGGATTGCGGGATCATGGCTCGAAGTGAAATGTGATCGATGAAAATTTGGGGTTACTGGCGATTTTGAGGGTTAAGCGGTGAAAGCGCTCGGGAAATCATTCGAACTTACCGCCACTGATTTGGTTGGCTATTTGAATTGCCGGCATTTGACTGAATTGGACCGCGCGGTCGCCCAAGGCGAGCTTGCAAAACCAGCCGTCTGGGATCCGCTCTTGGACATTCTCAGGCAGCTAGCCAGATATCGAAGAGGGACAAGGTGACGATGCCGTATGTCTCGAGGATAGTACTGCTCGGCTTTCTTGCGCCAGATACACTGGATGCAATACTCTCGGGCGTCCAATCTCCCGAGATCACTGCCAAGCAACTAGAAATGCACCTGGAAATTCCGCTTCTTTGGGCAGCACAGCGAAGACTACTCAACGATACGAGAAAATCGCCCGTCTCGGTAACATAGAAGGTCGCGCACGGCTTTGTGAGCGCAATCCCAGTCATTGAAATCTTTTTCGCTGGTCAACCAGGTTGACACCGGCAATTCGGTCTGCTCCGCATTTGTACAACTACCTTAAATGGGGATACAAAATGGGGGAGCAGAAAATGGTTTCCAGAGAGGAGCATTACTAGCTCGTTTGCTGTGAACTCATGACAAAGATCGCAGCACGGCTTGGGGTTTCGGGTGGCTTTAAATGGCTTGGACCGTCTTAACACTAGCCAAAACTTTCGGGGGCCGTCTCATAGATTGCCCGTGACTGAGTGATTGTTAGGGCTTCCGCATTCATCGCAGGGAACAACGTTCAACGAGGGAGATGATGATGGATCGATTTGATGCCGAAGTACAAGAGGAGCTTGGATGGTACGTTTATCGGCTAATTGATCCCCGATATGGGCATACGTTCTATGTTGGCAAAGGTCGCGGTGACCGCGTATTCGAGCACGCAAAGGGTCAGTTAAAGCGCGCAGACGAGACCGATCTTATCGATGATTTAAAGCTCGATACGATTAAGAAGATCACAACCGCCGGCCTATCCGTTCAATACGTTATCCACAGGCACAAGATTGCCACAGAGGAGATCGCCTACGAAATCGAGGCTGCATTGATAGACGCATATCCAGGCCTAACCAACATTGTGGGAGGCCACGCGAGCTCAGATACCGGCTGCAGAACAGTCGAACAGATTATCGCGCGTTATAAAGCCGATCCATTAATAGTGCATGAGCCACTTATTTTGATTTACGTCGGACGCGCTTTAGAAGAGCGAGATGAGTACGATGCTGTTCGTGCTGCGTGGAAAATGAAACGCGAACGGGCAGAGCGCTTCAAGTTGGTCCTTGCTTACGATGTGAACGGAATTGTCGTCGGAGCGTTTCGACCTAGGAGATGGCTACCGGCAACCAAAGAGAATTTTCCATTTCTGCAAAACGACCTGCCGGATCGTATCGGATTTGAGGGCGGCCGTGCTACCGATGTTGAAGCAGCCTATCTCAAGAAAAAATCCATCCTCCGCAAGAAAGGTTCGATGACACCTTTCCGTTATCTGACGCCCTGACGCTGGGAGCAGCGCACAGATGTTGTCTGGGTCAAATTTTCCTACTGCTGCGCATAACAATGGAGAGCAYTTTGGAACTCCGCCGTGAAATCATCGAACTGTTCAGGCGCCACTGCACGAGCATGAAGGATCGCTTGATCGTCCAGAAGCACGAGGCCGAACAATTCGCTGCTGACCCTGATTGGCCTTGGAGCGGCCTAGTGCTGTCGTTTGCCACGCTTGGCGGCTCGGCCAATTGGGAAAACCGGATCAAGGAGCGCAAGGGCGAATTCTCCTGGGCGTCGGTGTCATCATTGGATAACGCAGCCAGAGAAGCCCTATTCCACCAGCTACCCAATGCCCGCTTTCGGACTAGAGTGGAGCGGCATATCGAGTCAGCCTTTCAACGAATGAGGGCCAAGGGTGGCCCCGCTGCCGTACGCGCGGAATACAACGCGTTAAGCTCCAGTGAGCAGCGCATCGCATATTTCATGTTGTTCGATGGGATCGGGGAAAAATACGGGCGCAACATCCCCATGGACATTTACGATCCGCTCGTGCGTAACAGCTTCGCGCTTGACCACCGGCTCAAGAGCATCCTAGCGCAACTTACCGGAAAATCGTCGATGAGTTACCGCCAGGGCGAAGACTTCCTACAAGCCGTCGCGCACGATTTGGAGATCGACGGGTGGACCTTTGATCGCGTGCTCTATGCCCGCTACAAACAGATCATGTCAGATCTGGAGGCGTTACGAGCTGGCGCGACGCCTCCTCCCTGAGAATTGGGCACAAAGCAGCCTGCCGCTCTGAGGGCCGCCAAACCTTGCACAAAACATCTATCTCCGTTTTGGTCCCAACCCCAGTTCCGAATGGAGGTGTTCTTCAATGGCAGGTCAACCAAATCATGCGGTGAGAGGATAGCGACATTACCTCCTCTGCCGATTCCCGCGATTCTAGAAACTGCGTTGTACTGGCCGTTGTGCGGCGCAGCCTCGCATTCCTGGAACGACGCAACATCAAAGCCAATGCCAGAAAGATAACGAAGCTTGTCCGTGCCTCGATAGGCCCATTGGTATTCAATGTGCATAAGGTCAGGCTAGTCGTGCCATTGAATTTCCCTCTTCTTCGCCGCACAAACTCTCATCAAGTTGACTTCAAGTCAAGAAACTGAAATGGTCCCGAGAGTGTAGGGGTTGGGGTGAAATGAACTTGTTGGCAATTGACTTTGAGACTGCCGACCATGGTCCAGACAGTGCGTGCGCGGTCGGGCTCGTGAAGATCACAAACGGACGCATCATCTCAACCAGACACCATCTCATTAGACCGCCGAGGAGGACCTTCACTTTCAGCCATATCCACGGAATCTCGTGGGAGGACGTCCGCAGTCAACCAGATTTCGGAACGCTGTGGCCAGAAATAGAGGAACAATGCGAGGATGCGGAATATTTCCTCGCCCATAACGCCAGTTTTGATCGCAATGTTTTGCGCGCCTGCTGCGAGCGCTACGGCCTTCCCGTTCCAACGATACCCTTCATATGCACTGTGCAAGTCGCCCGCAAAGGATGGTCGATATATCCTACCAAGTTATCGAGTGTCTGCGATTTTTTGGAGATTGACCTTAAGCATCACAATGCTGAGTCTGACGCACTTGCCTGCGCGCAGATTGCAATTTCTGCGCTGAGCACCGGATTCGCCATAGATACGTGCGTCCTCGGTTCTCAGACGAAATCAAGGCCATCGAAAAAACTAGCGCCCGCGCCTCCAGCGGTGGTCCCCGCCGCTATCGTTACATCTCGAGAGAGAACTTCTGTTCAGTCAAACGAAGTAAAGGATCAAACACGGTCGCAGAGCCTATCCATGCTGGCGGTGGTTGGCATAGTGTTTCTGATGATTGCAATTTGGGTTTTGAGTAAATTGCATGGTTGACTTTCATTGACTGAGCTCAGTGTGCATCTTCTATTAAATGTCGGGTTGATTTCGACTAACTCATTGTCTGAGATTGTGCTTTTGACTCAAGGTGAATGTTCTACTTGCCTGAAGGAACATCGAACCAATGTCTTGCCGTGGCCGGATTTTCAGAGAGGGGGTTGTGAATGAAGGATGTTCTCGACCACGCGGCGTTGAAAAGCAAACAGCGCGCGATTCGCAGTGGCTTTCCCGAAACCATGGGCCTGCGTGCGCATCGCGCCATCAGCTGGATCGGACGAGCCGAAGCTTGCGGCGACGACGAGGACGCCCGCTTCATCTTCCTCTGGATCGCGTTCAATGCCGCCTATGCGGACGAGCGGGAATTCCAGGCGGTTGCGCCCGGTGAACGCGCTGCATTCGTCGACTATTTCGGCAGGCTGGTGGTTTGCGACGAGGGTCGACGGATCTACAAGGCGCTGTGGCAGCGATTTTCGGGTCCGGTGCGAATGCTCATGGAAAATCGCTACGTCTTCAATCCTTTCTGGCAGCATCACAACGGGATTGATGGGTTCGAGGACTGGGAAGAGAAGTTCCGGGCCTCATCTCGGAGCTTCGCGCAGGCATTCCAGGGTGGCGACAGCGTCCGAGTCCTGAGCTTTGTCTTCGACCGCCTATACGTCCTGCGCAATCAACTGGTCCATGGTGGTTCAACCTGGAACAGCGGCGTCAACAGGGCGCAGGTGCGCGACGGAGCAGCGATCCTCGGCTTCCTGATGCCAGTCTTCGTGGATCTGATGATGAACAATCCGGAGGGTGACTGGGGGCGGCCGTTCTACCCTGTGATCGAATGATGCGCGCGACGCTCATAGCGCTGAGCACAATGAGGAGGCCGCCGAGCGCGAGCGCCCCTATCGCCGTGACGGTTTGCCAGTTCATGCCGGTGAGCTTCGCACAACATGAGCTTCGAATGGCTGACCGGACAAGGCGCTCGACTTCGCCAACGACCTGTTCAATGGCCTCGAGCCATCGACCGCATCCGGCAGGCCGACATAAATTCCGTCAAAATGCTCGTAGAGTGCTGGAAACCCTTCTCAGCCTAACATGCCGCTGGGATCGCCTCCTCGGTCAGCAGCAATCGGCGAAGGCGGACAAGCATGCCGGCGCTTTTCGACACGTCGATGCTCGCAGTTTCCAGGACCGTGGGGTGCCCGGTAATCCGGTGTCGGGCGTGGACGTCCTCTTGCGTCCCGAGGCCTGTGTGATGCGGATAAAGGAGCGTCAGACGCGGTGCGCGATAGAGCTGGGCATAAGCCATCATCTGATAGACATCTGCCTGAGAGACACCTTGTTTGGGATCATCGATCCGTGACGCGATCTGCTTCCATTTAGTGTCAATCACATGCGCCACCGCGCCCGAGCGACGGATCAGGATGTCGGGCCTGGTCTGAAACAGGCCGCGCTGGCTGTCCGGGGCGGACAGGCAGAACAACCGGCCGCCTTGCAACGAGACGGTGAAGCCAGTCCCCTCTAGCGCACGCACAATCAGTCGCCCGACATATTCCTCGAACAAGTCATTCATTTCGAAGAGCATAGCGGTGCCCTGACCGGGGCCGCCCGTCGTCGTCTGGTAGCGGCTTTGCAAGAACAACCGGGCCATGGCGAACAGGTCTTGCCAGGGACGATTGGTGCGGTCGATCACGACCTCGTCCCATCGCAGTGCTGGCGCCGGCACGTCCGCGATATCCGCATAGACGAAGGACAGCTCGCGCAACCGCTGCTGGTTGGCGGAGCGGCGTGATATCCGAGACAGGTGGGAAGTCGCAGCCTTCATGATCCGGTTGAGTGTGATGTCCTCGGACAGAAGATCAAATCGACAGGCCAGCCGGGATGGATTGACTGTGTGTCGGGTGAACTGACGAGTGATGTCGAGCTTCCCGCGCAACGTCGGCAAATCTTCTTCCTGTCCGACATAGCGGCGTGGCATGCCTTTGCGCAGGGCCTCGGTCAGCTTCTCGCAAAAGATGCGGATCAGGATCTCCAGCAATGTTTCTCGCTGCCAGGCAAGATCGGTCATGACACCGAGATCGATCCTGAGGTCGAGTGCTACGGCCAGCATGTGGATCAGCCGCTTGCGGATCGCGGCATTCTGATGATCGAGCATTTCGCCTGGCGCTACATCGATCTTGGGTAGGATCTCCAGGCTGCACTCAGGGGTAGCGAGAATTCCTACCACGCCGCATGCACGCAAGGCGTGTCGGCCATGTTCGAGCACGCCGCTTCCACCCAGACCGGCAAATGCCGAGCGAGCGGCCAGGCCTGCTAGCCTGTCCGCATGGCCCTGCGGAATCTGACCATCGCCATCACCATAGGCGAGTTTATCCCACTCACGAACCGTGTAGGACGTCATCAGACTGCGAACTCCGAGAAGTCGAAGCTGCTCTTCACGCTCCAACGCAGCTTATCGCTCCCCACGTCATCACCGGCGAAGCCCGCCGGCGGGGATAGTCTTCTGGCTTCGAGGAAACGGGAACCGGCCGTGCCGTCGGTATCGCCAAGCACGGCGGCGACCTTCGACCAATCTTCGTAGAAATATTCGGCCAGAAGCGGGATAACCTTGTGGCGCATGACTTCCTCGACATCGGCTCGACTGCAGCACCCGGTGAAATAGGCATGCCCGATCTGGTGTTCGCGATCGAAAAGGTACTCGATCCGCTCATTGATAGTGCGCATGAGGTTGCACAGGTCGATTCCATCTAGATTGCCGGCATCAAGCTGTCTTGCCGCGAGCGCACGACGGAGCTCTTCGGCATCCGGCATCAATTCTCGGAAGGTGAAACGACGGCGTAGCGCGGTGTCGAGCAAAGCGATCGAACGGTCTGCGGTGTTCATGGTAGCGATGATGTGCAGGTTCGAAGGCACGCCGAAGCTCGTCCCGGAATAAGGAAGCCTGACCTTCACTTCGTTCTTGCAGCCCAGGCGCTTGTCCACTTCGAGCAAGGTGATGAGTTCGCCGAACACTCGGGAGATATTGGCGCGGTTGATCTCGTCAATGATCAGCACATGCGGCCGTGCGCCTGCGACCGGTCGCTCGGCATTCGGCCCGATGACGACGGCCTCCAGGGCGTCCCAGTCGATCCCGCCCGGATCCAGTCGATAGGCTGACTGACGCCGAAAGTTCCGCGGATAGAAAGCCTCTCGCGCTGCACCCTTGTCGTCGCGCCAGATCCATTCGACGCTTCGCCGGTGGGGATGGAAGCGGGCTTCGGGATTGAACCGGTATTCACCAGTCACTTGTCCGAAGGCGCGATAGCTGTCCCTTCCGTCCGAAATGACCACATAGTCGCCGACCTGAAGGCCGGATCTGAATCCGTACGTTATTTCGATGTTGGGGTCTTTGCCGGAAGCCTCGGGATCTTTCTTCTCGTTCCACTCCTTCCTAATCTCTTCGAAATCATCGAATCGCTCGTCGGACCAATCGATGTCGCCGCCCCAACCCAGATGGATCAACGACCCATCGAGGCCTTCACGGA
>NNBT01000182.1_pt1 | contig 25877 bp, 29 predicted proteins | sample 1173831 | NCBI WGS metagenome assembly NNBT01 (sample SAMN07173936, study PRJNA388173) | plant metagenome | isolation source: symbiotic tissue sample KVJ10 | place: Norway: Troms, Kvaloya island | reverse complement strand
ATGTTCATTTGTTTCTTTTCCGGCATATGCCGGCATGCGAGTTTTCTGCCTGTCTCGTGGGCTCGGAGATGTGTTAAAGAGACCGGCTCCACTRCGGCCGCGMCGMCTTCGCCGATCAGCGCCAGCTCGTCCGCGCCCTGTCACGCGACCGGGGCAAGGACATGGCGGGTGACCATGCGCGGCCGGAGCAGGACCAGGCCCGCGCGTTCGCCGAGCGGCGCGAGATCCGGTTCCCGGAACTCGCGCGCCAGGTGGTCGAGAAGGTGCGCGACAAGGCCAGGGGCATGTTCGACGGCTTCCGGCCCAAAGCGGCGCGAGAAACATCCGTTTCGGATGTAAAGCCACAGGCCGAGCCGGCGATCGGCGGCAAGCCCGACCAGGCCAAGGCGATCGAACGCTATGCGCGCGCCACGGCCGATATAGGCCGGATGCACGCCAAGGGCCTGCCGGTGCTGCCCCATCAGGAGAGCGCGCTGCGCAAGGCTGGCGAGGCGTTGGATGCGAACCGGCCCCATGCCGCGCGCGACCTCGCTTCCGCGCTCAGGCGCGATCCCAGGCTCATCGAGCAGGCCGCCGGCGGCAACACCGGCGGGGCAGCGCGCGCGATGGCCGAGGAGCAGCGCGTGCGGCTCGATCCGGAGGCGCGTGCCGGACGCTTCGTCGAGGCATGGAAGATGATGCAGCGCAATCGTGCCGCCCTGGAGCGGGCCGGCGACCGCGCCGGCGCGGAGCGGATGCGCGGCAACATGGCGAAGGTGGCGGGCGCGATCGGGCGCGACCCGCAGCTTGAATCGGCGCTGCGTCGCCGCGCGCCCGAGCTGGAGCTGAAACTGGAGAAGGATCGCGCGATCGGCGACGCGCTGGCGAAATCGCTGGGGCCGGACCGCGAGCGCGACCGGGGAATGAGCCGATAGGCGTTCGTGCTTTCGAGTATGAAAAGAGGCGGGATGAACGAGGACGAGCACGAACCCGAGACAGCCCAGGAAGCCTTCGCACGGGTGGAGGGCGAGCTGGCGTTGCTACGCCGCGCCGTCGAGCGGATGGCGGTCGAGCGCGCTGAACTGCCCGAGCAGCCCGACTATAGCGAGACGCTGGCGGGCATGGTGCAGAAGATCGACGCCACCTTGCAGCGCGCCGACGCGCTGGTGGCGGCCGCCAGGGACGGAGCGACCCCGCGTCATGTCGTTGACCGGATCGTGGCGGCGGGCGGCGATGCCCGCGCCGAGGACCGGCGGACGATCGCGACCGCCGCCGCCGAGCTGAAGGATGCGACCCGGGTGCTTCAGGGCGTCACCGCATCGGCGCGGCGCGGCGATGAGCAGAACCGCTGGCTAATGTGGACGGCGATCGGCGGGATTGTCGCCGGCATGGTGCTTTGGGCGGCGTTCGCCGGCGTCGTGGCGCGCGCCGTGCCGGCGAGCTGGCAATGGCCGGAGAAGATGGCGGCGCGGACGCTCGCCATGCCGATGTGGGAAGGCGGACAGCGCATGATGCAGGCGGCATCGCCCAGCGCGTTCGCCGCTCTGGCAGCGGGTGACCGGATCGTCTCTGCCAATCGTGAGGCGCTGGAGGCGTGCCGGAAGCGCGCTGATCGGGAGCGCGAGGCGGTTCGATGTACGATCAATGTTGGTGTCGATGGGCGTAAGTAATTTGGGCAGGCGTCCCGAAATTGGCGCGCCTTGTCCGGGTCGCCGGGAGCCATATCGATCCAGGTTTATTCTCACGGCTCGTGTTGAGTCCGGAGAAATCATGCCTGCTGTTCAATGGTGTCTGGGGCTTCCCCATCAGGGAACCGTTGCAGCAATCCAGGGTGGAAGTTGGCGGCTGGATGTGCGGCATGGCCGATGTGGGCGCTGGACGTGGAGGGTTTTCCACTCGGATAGCCCGATCATGAGGTTGGGTTCGGCTTCGTCTGCGGGCATGGCAATAAGGTGCGCGGAAGGGGTCTTGGAGGAACTGGAGCAGTGCCTGAACAGCGTCGAATCCCGGGTGTGATGAGCACATGATCCGGCGCATATCCTCGATCCTGTGCCTGCTTCCGGTGCTGTTGCTGGCTGCAGGATGCTCGGCGCCACAGCCCGAACGTGCAAGTCGGGATGATCCTGCTTCGCGCGTCCTCCCATCTTCCGATGCACCGCCCTTGCCCTCCCCGCCATCTCCGCCTCCACCGCCTGGCCCTAACTATTCGAGCAGCGTCGCTATCGCTTTGCCCGGCGAACCCGACACTCGCGGTCTGGACGACGCTCAGCTCAATGCGATGTTCGATGCGGCAGTTGCACAGGCGCGGCCAGGTGAGGAGAAGCGGGCTGTTTGTGTCGGGATGCAGGGCCTTGCGGACTCGGCCGTAATGGATGCCCCGCCGAGGATCGTGCGGTACGTGGGCGAGGCGGTGCAACTGCCCGCTGTTCCTGCATCCCAATGCCGGGCGGATGTTCACCCCTTTGTGATCGCGACCAAAGCGAATGCCATCCTCTACACCGTGAAGGTTGAATCCCGCGATGCGCGCGGTGTTCTGACCTTCTGGGCTGTGGCTACCTATGGGAACCTTGGCGCTAACGGCGCGGAGTTCCGGCTTATCCGGGCGAACGGACGTTGGATTCCGAAAGCCACAGGAGTTTCAGTCGTATCATGAAGCGATCGGGAAGCCGGCATAGAGCAGTCTCGCCATTCATTCTTGCCGCCCTCTCACTGGGTGGCTGCGTAACTGGCGAGCAGGTGTCGGCACCCGCCAGCAATATCGCCCCGGCCTCCTCGCCTGTTCCCCGAGGCGCTACGATCAGTCCTTCGGGTTACGCCACTATCCTGTCCGCGCCCGCCACGGGTCCGATCGCCGCCCCGCCCATGGCCCCTCCGCCCCCGCCGCCGGACGGACGCCCGACGCCGCTGCCGATGACGAGTGAGGCTCGCATGGCCAGAGAGCGCATGATGAACCCCGACGATGCCGCGACCGAGGCCGCACAGGTGCTCGATCGCCACCTCAGCAGGGCCGAGCGGGGCAATTATGTCGGTATGCGGATTGTGCGCGACCCTGACCCACGCTTCGCCTTCCAGTTCAAGCGGAACGCGGCAGCCACGCTCGCGCGCTATACGCGCGACCCACGTTTCACGTCGCGCGAGGGCGGGCTGACCAGGGCAGAGCTGCAACCGATCTTTGATGAATGGTGGAAGCGGTTCGAGCCGTATCGCCTGGTGGGCGGCGGGTCGGTGTATGAGTTCGACGGCGTGGTCCGTTTCGACATGAACGTCGACGAGGCAGAGTTCAACGAGATCGCCGCGCGTGAACGCTGGGTGCTGCCGGAAAGGCTGGAATTGATATTCTCGCCACCCCGCAATACCCGGTCGATCGATCCGGCGCTGGCCCGCTATGTGCGCGCGTTCCCGCGTCAGGATCGGCTTCCCGCCATGTCTCTCTTGGCGTTGCTTGGTGGGCGCGTGGTTCTTCGCGACGGGTGTTTCCGTCTTGCCGATCATGGTGACGCCGGCGAGCCGCTGGTCATCTTTCCCCGCGACACAGAGCTTGGGCTGGACCCACAAGGCTACATGATCCTGGGGCGCACAGGCGAAGTTGGTCCTCGCATTGGGGAGCGGATCACATGGGCAGGGCCACAAGGCTATTCCGAAGCGGACCCGAGCGTGAAGCTGCTGCGGGAAAAGTGCGGCGCGGGGCCGATCGTCGCCATAGGCGGGCCGAATAGCCCACGCCGCGCCAGGTAACGGGTCGTAGCAAGCGGTGCGGGAGTTCGCCAAGGATGCTGAGAGTGCTTTTGTCGCTGATCTTCGCGCTGGCGATCACGATCGGGACCATCTGGATCAACCCGACCACGGACGAAAGGACCATGTATGGTCATGAAGGGCCGGTGGAGCAAAACTGGTTGCCGCGCGAGGTAGCGGGGTGGCCAGCGCCCTTCCTGGCCGACAATCCCAACACTTCAGTCATCCATAATGTCGGGCCTGAAGACAATTTCCGGCCGGGGCCGTTCATCGCCACGCTGAGTTTCTGGTATCTCGTCGTATCGGCAACGATGTGGTTGGTCGGTTGGATGAGGCGCAGAATGCCGGTTTAAGGTTGGAGGATGGTGCGATGGGATATTTCGGGAAGTACGACACACCGACAGATCTTCTCGCCGATGAGAATTTGAGTGTGGGGGAGAAGATCGAACTGCTTGAGTCGTGGCGAGACGACAAGGAGGCCTATATGCGAGCCGCTGGGGAGGGCATGCAGGGCCCCAGTCGATCAGAGGCGCTGCGTCTCATCGAGAACGCGCTAATTTCCCTGCGCGGCGAATAGCCTAGGCAGAGCGTCCGAGCCCTTGTGGCAGGCACCCTGGTAAGCTCTAGCTGAGGCTATTGCGCTTACTCTGGCGGCTGATCCACCACGGCATGTCGCCGACGAGCATACCGGGGCGCTCCGCCAACTCGGACAATGCCACCTCAAGGTGCGCAATCATCTGGCTCAGTAGCATAGCGGCCTCCGTGCCTTCCATCTCGGCGCAAGCCTTGGACAGGTCCGCAATATCGGTAGCGAGTGCTTCTAGGTCGTTGAGCATGACGTGTCCGAAAACCGGCAGTTAAAAACGGCGTCTATTCGTTCCCGTCTTCCAACGGGAGAGTAGGTTCGCTGGCTTTGGTTTCTGCGGTTTCAGACGGCGGCAGGAACGCGCTGCCCTTCTGCGCACGGCCGCGTGCCACCTCGACTATGCGATCGACAATGCGATCTGCATCGCGCCACTTCATCACCAGCTTGCCTGGGTCCATACCGTAGTCCGCCACCACATCGCGCAACTGCTCAATATCCAATTTCGCTAGCGCCTCGCGCAGTTCGGACTCGCCGTTTCGGGCGAGTTGCACTGGGTCGAGTACGGCAGGGGTCCGCCGGTTGCTCGGACGCTTGTGTTCGGTCGGCTTGGCCTGCCGCTTCCGCTCGACGGGAGCTTTAACCGGCTTCTCGTCAGCGGCGAGAGCCTTTGCGAGACGTTCCTGAAAGGCAGGGTTGGCTTCCGCTTCGGCGATTACCTCGCGCAGCAGCGCGTTCAGTTTTTTCTTGACCGTCACAGCCCGCTCTCCAGATCAGACCATATTTCCTGCGCCAAGTTATAGAAGTCGTCGCCGAGATCGCCGGGGTATTTTTGCTTGATCGTGCGGGAGTGCGCCTGAAACTCCGCTGCCGCAGCGACCGCGTTACCCTGCCGGATAACAGTGTCCATGACGACCGGCAGATTTTTGTCGCTCTTCAGCTGCTTGATGACGTTGTTGTGGACCGTCGAGTTTGCCTGGAACTTCGTCGCGACGATGCCGAGAGGCTCAATTTCCTCACCGATCGCTTCCGAGAATCCGGCTACGCGACCGACAATCTGAGGAATGCCGTAGGTGGACATATAGTCTGGAATGGTCGGGATGATATAATGGTCGGAAATTCGCAGCCCGTTAAGGGTGATGATCCCTAGGTTGGGGGGGCAATCCACGATCACGATATCGTATTCATCAATGCGCGACTTCACCGCGCGATTGAGAAGCTCGATAGGATTGGCCGAGAAAAACTTGCCGGCGGGAGCAGAGGCCAGCTTGTCTTGCACGTCGATTAGGTCGAGGCTGGAAGGCAGCAGGTCGATTGTGGTTGCGGCCCGAACATCCGACACGCTCTTCTGAAGAGTGGCAGTGATGTCAAACTTCCGGTTGTCCGGGTCCATCGCGTCCTGGAACAGGCGCGCAAGGGTATGTCCTTTGGTGTTGAGGTCGAACCAGCGATCCTCGCCGATAAGCATCAGCGTGGCGTTAGTCTGGGGATCGAGGTCGATAACGAGGACGCGCTTGCCCATTGAAGCGGAGAACGTCTCGGCGAGCGCGACAGTGGTGGTCGTCTTACCGACGCCGCCCTTTAGATTGATGGTAGAGATTACATGGGTCATCGGGGTTCCACTTCGCTTGTTTCGGCGCAGCCAGGCGCGGATGTTGGCTCGGAGGAAGATCGGCCCCGAAGCCAACTCGGTGACTGGTTGGGGAAAGTCGGATGCACGGACCCGCCAGTTAGCGACGGCCTGCCTCGACACGCCGGCCATCTGTGCGACCTCGTTGATCCCTACCAGCTCGTGACCACTATCTTTAGACAAACTTCCCTCGTGAACAACGGTCACACCATCTGTGTATGACGTTCACAGCCTTGATTCAAGAGGGCCATGTACTTTCCTTGCCGGTAAAAAGGTCTACCTTCTGGTGAGAAAGGCGGCGCGCCTGCGAGCCTGTCGCCCTTAATTCTGTTCTTCAGGATCGGGCGGTAGGTCATCTTCGTCGCCCAGCGTGGTCGCAGCAGTTTGCGAGGCCGCGGGCGGGTCGTGCTTCTCCGCGTTCCATAGGTGATGGTTCGAGAAGCGGACGTTTGGTAGCGCCAAGGCGTCGAGAGCCCTTCGGAAGGTGCCCTTGCCGAACCAATCCCCCGACTTTGCATCAGGCAGGGTGCGAAGCACCTCATGAGACAAGGTTGAGAGGTTTAATGGCTTAACGGCGCTTTCGTAGCGTTGTCGGATGAGCTGTTCAAAAGCTCGCTCGTTTTCTGATGCGTCGGTTGCTGCCGCATCCTTTGTCGCTTGATCGGGTGCGGCAGCAATGGCGGGAGCGAGCAGCGTTTCGAGGGCCTCAAGCCCCAGCACGCGTTCCGCGACTGATGCGTATGCTGTTGCTAGATGGCCTGGTGACACGATTGCGGTCCGGCGGTCCTCAGCTCTCAATCGGTGCAGCAGGGGGGTGAAGTCGGAATCGCCCGAGACGAACACGAACTCCTCAAAGCGGGTGCGATGACCCAGCAGATCGAGCACGTCGATGACCATGCGGATATCAGCGGCATTCTTGGCTCCCCACGTCAGCGGAGGACAGTCGATTACCTCGAAACCTGCCTGCACGAAGTTAGCGCGGAACCTGGAGAACCAGAGGCGATCATTCCTTTCGCCGGGCGCGTGCACCTTGCCCATGGGATTGAGGTAGCAGCGGGCCACGAGCCAGCGGCAAGGCCTATCGGCATTAAGCGCCGCCAAGCCAGCGAGCCAGTCAGCTGGATTAGAAGCGAACCGGATCGCCATCCCCTCATCGAGACTCCACAGCGTCGTGAACACGTTGTCGAAATCGACGAAAATGGCGCTTCCGGTGTACATGCTTTTCCCTTAGCAGTCTTGATCGCCGGCACCGAAGGTGATGCCTGAGCTGCGATGTGATTTCCGCCGAGCAATTACGCGCATCCTGACAAAGCTCCGAGCCTTTTAGATATGCTCGACGTGCCAAGCTGGTGTTGGTGTCACAACCGGTCGGTTTTGACACCAGCGCCCTGCCCCTGCTTTTTGTAAATGTCAGCGCTAATTGGCACGTCCTGTCAGCGGTAAGTGGCACACCGGAACGGCCGGGTTTTGGGTGGTTAGCGGACGTTCCGCTTGCGAGAGCGGTTGCATTCGCCCAGGAGAATCTAGATTGGCGTAGTGACTATTCGCCTTGCCCTATCTCTGCTGAGCAATCCGTAACGTTGTCGATCTACGTTCATATGCGCTATCGCGATGGAGGTGGTGACCCGTTTTTCTTCCGGAGGTGCTTCGATGTTCTTCGCTGATGTGCCTGCGACAGAGTTAAGGCCGGCCTATTTCATGGCGCACTTCGAGCCGGAGATAAGGTCCGGAAGCACGGCAGTGCCTGATTATTGGGTCAAAAGACCGCTCATAAAGCACCTTCATGATGTCGCTCGGCAGCAGGGGCGTGACGGCATTGCGTTCGTGCGATGCTCTGTGAAAAACAGCGGCAGGCTAAACGATTGTGATGTTACCCAGCTCCTGGGCGGAGAAGGCTTTCGCAATGCGGCGCTTCGGCTTTCGAGAAGGTTTCTGCTGAAGCCTCATATAGCATCGCAAGCTCAATCTTTGTCGGCGAGGGTCACTATTCGAATACTTATGTGTCGAAGTGAAACTTGCGACCCGCCCGAGTATCGTTACAAGCCCGGCTCCAAACATCCGTAAGCGCCTGTCACACGAAGCATCCATCGGAACCGATCGCGAAATAAGCGACGTCCGCAAGTGGGCGAAAGCGGAATGTCCGCTTTCGGGACCGGCCCCATGATAGCTGCCGTTCCGCATTCGGGATGCGCCTCGGCGTCCCGGAACGACGGAAACGGGGTGGTTAGCGGACGTTCGCCCTTGACTCGCCAACGCGCCGAAGTGCTCTTACAGCAAGGCTCCCGTAGTAGAAGATTAGCGTGCCGGCGACAGTAAGGATGGCTGGCAGCAACAGTATGCCGAGGCCTCTCTCGTCCGCTGTGCGGTCCTGATCGCCATCCGCCAAAGTAAGAAGAAAGGCTGACACCCAAGCTGCGCCCAGCACCGTTGGCCCGAATAGCAGGTGAACCGCCCACGGCGACTTCGAGCGCGCGGCACCGCGCCGAAACACAACAGCGAGGTATGGAGGGAGGAACGTGGCGCTCACCCACGCACAAATCCCCAAGGCGATCCAGAGCGCAGCCATCCGAGCATGCTGACCGACTGCTTCGATGTCCGCAAGTGGGGCGTTTCCTGCCATCAAGCTGCCTTTGCCGGTGTGACCGGCTGCCGCCCGAGTGTTCGATACACGGTGGGGCGCGAGATGGAGAACAGCTCGGCGAGATCACTGATCGAGTAGTCGCCGGTGTCGTACATACGGCGCAGCTCCTTCTGCTGCCGATCGGACAGCTTGGGCTTCTTTCCGCGCAGCTTCCCCTTGGCACGCGCGACAGCCATACCTTCGCGAGTCCGCATCCGTATCAGGTCGGCCTCGAACTCGGCGAATGTGGCGAGGATGTTAAAGAACAGCTTGCCCATCGGGTCGGCCGGATCGTGGACGCTGGCGCCGAGCTGAAGCTTCACCCCACGGGCGGCGAGGTCATCACCAATCGCGCGTGCGTCCGGCACGGAGCGTGCGAGCCGGTCAAGCTTCGGCACCACCAGCGTGTCGCCGCTCCGCACGGCCGCGAGCGCCTGGTCGAGCCCTGGCCGCGTGCGGTTCGTGCCGGTGAACCCCTTGTCGGTGTAGATGCGGTCGGCCGCCACGCCAAGCTTTAGCAACGCATCGTGCTGGGCAGCGAGGTCCTGTTTGTCGGTCGAGCAGCGGGCATAGCCGATCAGCGTTTGCGTCATGGGCCGAAGTGTAACGTAAAAGGCCCCGTCACCGCAAAACATATGGTACTATCTATGTGAGACTCGGCTTCCGGCCGTTTTCCGTGGGTCGAATAGCCGACCGGGGCGGGTCCGCTGAACGATCCTCTATCGGACAGGGGCGATCACCATGGCGGATGATCGAGGGCCGGAGATAGGAAGCGCCGAGGTCGCAAAGCGCATGGCCGTGTTGCGACCCCATCTGATCGATGGCGTGCCGCTGGCGAGGGTTGCGACCGATGCCGGCATCCCGATCCGCACCGCCCGGCGCTGGATCGCCCGCTACCGCGCCGATGGTCCCGCGGGGCTAGCGCGTCCCCGGCGACCGGAAGCAGGCAAGCGCACTTTTCTGAAGGAGCTGGTGGAGCTGATCGAAGGCATGGCGCTCCTCAAGCCGCCGCCATCGATCGCGACCATCCATCGGCGCATCACCGGCTTGGCCGGTGAGCGGGGATGGCGAGCACCATCCTACGGCAGCGTGCGCAGCATCGTGGGCGGGATCGATCCGGCGATGACGACCCTAGCGCACGAGGGCGCAGCCGCCTTCCGTGATAAGTACGAGCTGGTGCATCGCCATCGGGCTGTCCGGCCGAACGCGACATGGCAGGCTGACCATACGCAGCTCGACATTCTGATCCTCGACGCCAGCGGCAAGGAGGCGCGGCCATGGCTGACGACCGTGATGGACGACCACTCGCGGGCGGTCGCTGGTTACATGGTGATGCTGGGCGCGCCGTCCGCGCTCAACACGTCGCTTGCGCTGCGACAGGCGATCTGGCGCAAAGCCGATCCGGCATGGCCGGTGTGCGGCATCCCCGACGTGCTGCACGTCGATCACGGATCGGACTTCACCAGCCTCCACCTTGAACAGGCGGCGGCTGACCTGCGCATCCGACTGATTTACTCGGGCATCGCCCGTCCGCAGGGACGCGGCAAGATCGAGCGGCTGTTCCGCACCATCAATACCGAGCTGCTGCCCGAGCTGCCGGGCAATCTTCGCAACGGCAAGCCGGCCTCGCCGCCCCGCCTGTCGCTCGCCGAGATGGACGCCGCGATCGGGGCTTACATTGTCTCGACCTACAATGCCCGTCCGCATCGCGCGATCGGCATTGCCCCGGTTGAAGCATGGCGTGGGGACGGGTGGTTGCCCCGGATGCCGGAGACGCTGGCCGAGTTGGACGCACTGCTGGTCATGGTCGCCAAGCCCCGCACGGTGCATCGCGACGGCATTCGCTTCGAGGGGCTTCGCTACTTCGATCCGACCCTCGCAGCCTATGTCGGGGAGCCGGTGACGATCCGCTACGATCCCCGCGACATGGGTGAGGTCCGGGTCTTTCACCGCAACACCTTCCTGTGCCGGGCCGTGAGCGCCGACCATGCCGGCGACAGCATCACGCTAAAGGACATACAGGCGGCCCGCGTCGCGCACCGCCGTCGCCTGCGAAGCGCGATCGGCGAGCGGAAGGCCCGCGTCGCCGACTTCTTCCCGGCCCTTGTGCTTCGCCCCGCTCAGCTAGCGGCACCCGTCCCGCCACCAAGCCCCGAACCGATGGACAAGCCGAAAGGTCGCCGCTTGCGCACCTATAGCGAAGGCGACTGATGGGCACGGCGCGCGCCACCAGCTTCATCGCGACTCAGGAGCATCGCCGCTTCACCGAGTTCGCCGATGCCGTTCGCAAGCACCGCTATATCGGCCTGTGCCATGGACCCGCCGGAGTCGGAAAGACGCTCTCCGCTCGTCGCTACGCCCATTGGGACGTGGCCGCCGAAACCGTTGAGGAGTGGGGCAGACGCAAGCCGGATGAGGCGAAGGTCAATGCCCAACTCGCCCGTTCCCGAGCCGTCTTCTTCACACCTACGGTCAGTTGCAGCCTACGCGAACTGCGGCATGATGTGCCGGCGCTCATCGATCGCGCCGACATCTGCATCGACGATCACGTTCGTCCGTATGTGGAGGGCAAGTGCAAGATCATCGACCACACGACCCGCTACGTCGAGCTGCTGATCGTGGACGAGGCGGAGCGGCTGACCACGACAGCGCTGGAATGGCTGCGCGACCTGTTCGATCGGCGGGGGATCGGCCTCATCCTGATCGGGATGCCGGGAATCGACAAGCGCATGGCGCGCTATCCCCAGCTCTTTAGCCGTGTGGGCTTCGCCCACCATTACCGGCCCTTGCAGGACCAAGAGTTGACGTTCGTGCTGACGAGGCGCTGGCGCGACCTCGGCCTCTCACTGGACGATGCCGACTTCACCGATGCACAGGCGGTCGCCGCGATCGTGCGCATGACCGGAGGCAATTTTCGACTGCTGCACCGCCTGTTCGTTCAAATCGAGCGCATCCTGCGCCTCAACGAGCTGACCGTCATCACCGAGGATGTGGTCGAAGCCGCCCGCAGCACGCTCGTGATCGGTGTCACTTAGCGCTGACAGAACCGTGCTATTCACCGCTGACATCTACAGCTTTTCCAAGGGTTTGCAGGTGTCAAAACCCTGTGTCAGAACAATCGCATGGAAATCGGCTATGCCCGCGTGTCCCGTGGCGATCACCAAGACCTCGACCCGCAGCTCCGCGCGCTAACTGATGCCGGCTGCGCGACGATCTACCAGGAGGAAGCGTCGGGCGGCCAAGCCGATCGGCGCGAGCTGGCGCGCGCGATCGGCGCATTGAAGCCGGGCGACGTGCTGGTGGTGTGGAAGCTCGACCGCCTTTCCCGCTCGCTTCGCGACCTCCTCTTCACGCTGGAGGTGATCACCGCAGCCGGCGCCGGCTTCCGGTCGCTGACCGAGGCGATCGACACGACGACCGCTCCCGGCCGGCTGATGACGCAGATGCTAGGCGCGTTCGCCGAGTTCGAGCGCGCCATGATCCGCGAGCGGACCATGAACGGGCTGGCGCACGCGCGCAAAGCCGGCCGGCATCTTGGACGCCGACCGAGCCTCACCGGTCAGCAGCGCGCCGAGATCATCGCAAAGGCGGAATCCGGCCAAGGCTCCCCTGCCCAGCTCGCCAGCCTCTTCCGCGTATCCCGCTCCACCGTACAGCGCGTGTTGCGCGAGCACCGTGCCCGCCAAGCAATTGACTGACACGCTGACCCCAGCGGCTCGATCGGAGCGCATGCGCCAAGTGCGGGGGAAGGACACCCGTCCGGAAATGGTGGTGCGTCGATTGGCGCACCGGCTCGGTTATCGCTTCCGCCTGCATCGGCGCGAGCTGCCCGGCAGCCCGGACCTCGTGTTTCCGGCCCGGCGAGCGGTGATTTTCGTGCATGGATGTTTCTGGCATCAGCACGATTGCCCACGCGGCGCGCGACGGCCGGCGAGCAACGCCAGCTATTGGCATCCCAAGCTGGCGAGGAATGTCGAACGGGATCGGGAAGCGCGTCAGCGCCTTGAAAGCCAAGGCTGGCGAGCCTTGGTGATATGGGAATGCGAGATGCGGAGCGCCGACGAGCTATCCCGCCGTCTGACCGATTTTCTTGGCGATTAGACCCGGCGGATAGCCGCCATATCCGATACCTTCTGGACAGCGCCGGCGCGCCGGACCGTGGTGCGCCGCATCACGTCCGCGCCGGCTTGCATCACCTCGAAATCGACGTGATTCAGCTCGGCATCGTATCCTTTGAAGCAGCGGTGGAAGGCCGAAAGCAGCTCAACGGCATCGATAGGCTGGGCTGAGACGGAGGGGCTGGCGAGGGACGGCACGGTGCTGGGAAACAGATAGATGCAGGCGGGCGGAACCCGGAAAGGGCCAATGTCGGTGAGCCTCGATCCGTCTTCGCCAGCCACCTTGGGGCATGGGCGCCCGATCGTGCCGCACACCATGTCCCAGACGATCAGACCATCCACCCGCTGATTGCGTGAGATCACCTCGGCGCTGAGGCGAGTGTGGATCCCCGACCAGGCATTGCGCCGTGGATCGGCGCCAAGGTTGGTGCAGATGCTCCAGATCACGAACTCATCGGCATCGGCCGGGCGCTCGAATATGTTGGTGTTGTTGCCGTCCAGGCAGCCTTTCAGGTCAATGACGGCTCTGCGTCCGCTTGGGAGCCGGACGGCATAATCGTTGCGGCTGGAGTCCTCCGTCAGGTCCCATCCTGCAATGAAGCCTTCATCCTCCATGTGGTTCAGGACGTGCTGAACGAACTCGCGCTTGGCGCGCATCGTCGCGGAGAACTGCCCCCTCACCCGCTCGACCGCGCCCCGGAAGAGGCCGGAATTGTAGAAGTCGCGTTCGTCCAGGCCATGATCGCCGAGCCGGTGCGCCTCGGTCTTCAAGACCTCCGCGAACCGCTCGATTTGCGCGCGCAGATCGCTGTTCTGCTCGCAGGGGATGACGCTCATGCAGCCGCCCGTTCGGCCGCCTCCGCCATTCCGAGCAAGGGTTCCAGGATATGATGGGCCAAGTGCCGAACCACCGGCACCGCCACTCCGTCTCCCGTGAGGTGGTAAGCCTCATTGTAGTTGCGGGGCAGCTTGTAGTCGTCTTCCAGGCCCATCAGGCGCGCCGTCTCGCGCGCGGAGATCAGCCGCGATCGGACCTTGGCGCCGTCGATGACGACGATGACCTGCCGACTGGACCCGCCTGCGGGCGTTCGCAGGCAACCCGAAATGTCATCGAAACGCACTTCCGCGCGCTGCACCTTCACGCCCTTCTCGTTGAGTCGGGTGCGCTTGTAAACGCCGCCCACCACGCGATGCCCAGCCCGCTTGGCCGCGTTCACCTTGGCGAGGTTGAGCGGTGACATCATGCCGAGGAGTTGCTGGGTTTCGGCCGGCGTGTGCCAGGGCACGCTCGACGGGTTCTCCTCGATCATGTCGGCGAACGTCGTATTGCGGCGGTTCGGCGTTGGCATGTTCCACCACAGCATTGCCTCGCGTAACGCCGCCGGCAGCCGTTCGACGGCGCTTTGCAGCCCGCGAGTGTGGAAGGGCTCGATGGGACCAGGCGCAAGCAATGCTGGATCGACCTGCACGTCGCCATGAACGCCGATCACGAACAACCGAGGACGGGATTGCGGAAGGAACAGCGCCGCGTTGATGACGAGGGCGCCGCAGCGATAGCCGGCATCCGCGAAGGTCTGGCAAATCGCCTCGAAATCCTTGCCGCCATGCGAGGTCAGCGTCCCGCACACATTCTCGAGCGCGATCAGCTTGGGCGCGCGATCGTCGGCGATCAGGCCCCGGATTACGTCCCAGAACGGATAGAAGGTTCCAGACCGCTCGCCGCGCAAGCCAGCGCCGCCGCCTGCGAGCGACAGGTCCTGGCAGGGGAATGACCCCCAGACGAGATCAGCGATGCCGGGCAAATCCGCAGCGGTGATTTGCTTTACGTCGCCAACCTTCAGCTCGCCTCCCGTGCCCCAGTTGGCTTGGTAGGTGAGCCCCTTCTTATGATCGAAGTCGTTGGCGAACAGGCAGGTCCAACCCGCCCCCAACCCGGCGCGGGCCATGCCGCCTCCGGCGAAGAATTCATAGAACTTAGCCATTGGCGACCCGGCTTTCCTCACGGGGGTCGTTGGCGCCCGTCTCGCGCGCCAGCTTCTCCGCGATTGCTTCCGTGATCCAGGTGTTGCGCGAGACGTTGCCAGGACGGCTAGCGCGCGCCGCGTCGATCAGCGCGAACGTCTCGGCGGAGAGACGCAGGTTTATGCGATCAAGGTCGCGCACCGTGGCAGGCTTGGAGTTCGTAGTCATGGCGCCATTGTGGCGCCACAATCACGTTCTGTCTAGTATGTTCTAGATATGTTCCAGAAAAAGAGCAAGCCCCTACTCTTCTCCAGGATCAGACTCGCCCGTCAGGCCCAGAAGCTCGGCATGATAGCTCGCCAACCGTTTGAAATGGGCGTCCATAGCGCGGGCGACTTGCGGCGAGTTTTTGACGGCCAAGAAGTGACCGACGATGTTCGTATAGTGACCTGCCTGCCGAGGAAGGCGCTGCACCGGATCGATCTTGTCGGCGATTTCCTCATCCGACATGACCTGAACCACCTGGGCTGGGTCCGGGATAGCAGTTCCTGCCGGCGGAGCGGCAGGGATCGACCCGTTCATTAGCTGAGACTTCGGGTTGAAGTGGTGGAACAGAACGCCTTCCAGCGGCGTGATCTCTTCCTTCGTCTCCACTGGGTAGGCGAGCACCCAAGCGATCTCCCAAACGTCGATCTGACGATTGGCAATAATGTCGGAGCGGGCGGAAGTCAGATGCCGCGCAACGCGGCTGCGAATGCCATCCTTGGACTGGCCGACGTAGATCGGCACTTGGTCCAGATCGCAAAGCACATAGACGCCAATCTGGTTGGTAAGGGTGCGAACCGCTTTCTTCCTGAATGTAAAATCGATCGCCACCGCTTACTCCGCCTGAATACCGGGCCGCACGATAGCCTTGGTAAGTTGCAGGCGCCAAGTCGGCGCCTCCTTCCGGACCGCGCTCTATCTCCACTTCGCTCCGACCGAGCCGCCGATCGGCGTCTCGTCCCATGCGGGTGACGATCGCTCGCGCGAGGGACGGGCGCGCCCGTCCAGAGCGGCGCCGGCGACGCCGGCGGCGTTAGATTTGATCGGAGGGAAAGTGAGGCGCCGCCCCCCTCTCCCAGCAACGGCAATCAGCCGGGCCGTGGCTCGGCTACGCCTGCGCCCGCACCACCCCGGCAGATTCCCGCTGCCCCCTCACCCCCCGCTGTTCGCCACGAGGCAGGGCCGATGGCCGGGGCCATCGCCCCCAGGGCGATTTGAAGGGAGCAGGACATGGAGCAGGACAATCGCGAAAGCTGGCTGAACCGGGTGGCGGCCGGCATGGCGCCGCTGTTCGAGGCGTTGGGCACCCCCCTTCCCTCCCGCGTGCGGGTGGCGATCGGCTTCACCAGCAGAGGTGCCAAAGGCAAGGCGATCGGAGAGTGCTGGGACAACCGGCGCAGCGGCGACGGCCACTTCGAGATATTCATCCGGCCTGACCTCGCCCATGCCCCCGACGCGATGCCGGCGCAGATCGCAGCGATCCTCGCGCACGAGCTGGTTCATGCGGCGGTCGGGATCGCCGCTGGGCACGGGAGGGCGTTTAAACGGCTCGCAGTCGGGCTGGGGCTGGTCGGTCCGATGCGCGCCACCACCCCCGGCGATGCTTTCCTTGGCGCCATCGCGCCGATCCTCGCCGCAGCCGGTCCCCTCCCCCATGCCCGACTCGACACCGGCGGCGAAACCACCCGGCCGAAGAAGCAGGCGACGCGGATGCTCAAATGTGAGTGCGCGACGTGCGGTTACACGGCGCGGACCGCGCGCAAATGGCTGGAGACGGCCGGTGCCCCCTTGTGCCCGATCGACGGCCACGGACCCATGCGCCACGATGCGCTCGACGCCGACGATGCGGAAGCGGACTAATCTAGATCGCAAAAGTCAGGCTGACCTTAGGTGGCGGAACTCCAATGTGTTGTGCCATCGTTCCAATTTGCATAACATCACAATAACAAAATTGAAGGTGTGCACACGTGCAGATAATCACACTGGCAGCTCAGAAGGGCGGAGTCGGAAAAACCACGTTGGCCGTCAATCTGGCAGTTGCGGCCCAGTCCATCGGTATCAAGACCGCGCTGTTCGATCTCGACCCGCAGGAGAGCGCCACAGCATGGAGTGAGCGTCGTGAGGCCGAACTGCCGCATGTCGAGCCGATCAGCGCCCGGCGGCTGGATCAGGCAATTGACGCCGCCGGGGCGAATGGCTTTGCGCTCACCATCATCGACACACCACCTGCCGCTGGCGCTGAAGCCGTAGCCGCCGCGCAATGCGCCGATCTTGTCCTGATTCCGTGCCGCCCTTCCCTCATCGATTTGGACGCGATCAAACGCACCGCCCAGCTCATCAGCAGCACCGGCAAGAGCGGCTATGTCGTGCTCAATGCTGCTCCCCCCACTGCCACGGCGCTGCTGGAAGATGCTCGGACCCTAGTTGAGGCCTCGGGGCTGAGAGTCGCACGCGCGGTGCTGCGCGAGCGCAGCGTCTATCGTGCAGCATGGCCTTACGGGCTTGGCGTCATCGAGCATGAGCCGGCCGGAAAAGCCGCTCAGGAGATTGCATCACTGCGCGAGTTCCTGTTTGAAGTCTTGCAAGATTGCACACCTGCAAATGTGAAGGTTTGATATGGCACGTCGTTCATCTCTTCTCGCGCCGGCGATTTCGGAAAAGCCAGCGCAGGACGCTGCGGCGGAGGCGCGGCCTTCCCCCGTGCCGGAACAGCCGGCAGCACGATCTAGCGGGCGGCGAACCGGCAAGTATCATCTTGGAGCCTATTTCGATCCGGCGGACCCGACTGCGGAGGCCTTTCGAGTGCTGGCAGCGCGGACGCGGCGCAGCCATCAGGACTTGCTGGCCGAAGCCATTGCCGAGTTGGTGGCCAAGTATGACGCCAACCAGCAATTTGGGCGGTGATGGTGTGCAATGCTGCACACTTGCAAGCGTGCAAGGTTGAAACGTGAAGAAGCGACGGGACCCTAATCCGGAGTTCGATCTCTTCCTGCCGATCATGGGCGACCTTCCGCTCAAGGACCAGCGAGAGACGATGGAACGACCATTCTTCTCCTTGCAGAAGCGCAAGCGGGTCAAGCCGATCGAATACACCAGCCCCGATGGGGCGACCTGGGTGAAGATCGAAGCGATCCCGGCTTATGGCATGGCGACGATCTGGGATGCCGATATCATCATATGGGCCACCTCGACCCTGAACCGGATGCGTGAGCAGGGAATCAACGACCTTCCGAGGACGCTCACGACCACATCCTACGACCTTTTGCGGGCGATCAAACGCGATACCAGCGGGAGAGCCTACCAGGAGCTGCAAGCGGCCCTGCAGCGGCTACAAACCACTTCCATCTCTACATCCATCCGCGCACCCAAGCGGCGCAGCAAGGCAGGCTTCAACTGGCTGGATAAATGGACCTTAGAGGTGGACCCCGACACTGACCAGCCCCGTGGCATGACCATCACTCTGTCCGATTGGGTCTATGAAGGCATCATGGCGGAGCGGTCGCTGCTCACCATGCACCCGGATTACTTCCTACTTTCCGGAGGACTGGAGCGAGCCCTCTACCGCATCGCCCGCAAGCACGCCGGCAATCAGCGAGGCGGGTGGACGTGCCGGGTCGAGGTGTTGCGCGACAAGACCGGCAGCGACAGCAAGCCCAAAGAGTTCAACCGGATGCTGCGCAAGATCATCGAGGCAAACCAGCTTCCTGATTATGCCTTGGAAATGGCGACGACCACGGATGGCAGCCCGGCCGTATTGTTCCGGTTGAGGGGAGAGGCGGAGGCTCTGGCGCTATCCGAACAACTCCAGGCCGAGCAGGAACGGCGCGCTCGCTTGGATGCCGATCGGCGGAGAACCGCCGAGGTTGACGACCTCATGGATCGGCTCGCACGCCGCCCCTGACTATCGTGGTTTCACACACCGCAGCTCCGAGAGGGCGGGCGGCCTGACGGGGGGCGTGGGCCAATAGCTACTCCGGGAAAGGCAATCTGAGGCCTCTTACTATCGTGGGATCACACACCTTTCCTTCGTGGGATCACACACCCTACTATCGTGGGATCACACACCGAATCACGTGGTTTCACCCACCGGGCATGACGACAAGCGATTGATGGAAAAGCGCTATTTCCGCTTTTCCACAGGCTTAACTTGTTTAACGATTCCTATTTAACAGAATCTTTTAACGTCAGGACGCAGCCAAAGGCGTGAGCTGAAAAGGACAATGCGGAATTGGCCTGGCGGCCAATACGCCTTCGTTCCGTGCCGGCTATCGCCGTCACCAGAGCGGCCTACGGCCGCAGGGCTTCCAGAAGAAGCCAGGCGAAGCCGGCGGTGTGTGCCTTCAGCGTTCCGCCAGCGGAAAGGGCAGCGAGGCGATATCCCAAAGCTCGCCCTTCGATCCTTCGCGATCGGTGTGTGCGATCACGACGGATCGAACAGGCCGGCGAACTCGCGCTGGTCGTAGTAGCGGATTTTCTCGACCACGAGCGGGTGTTCGCCCTGGCGCAACAGCAGGAGCGAGTCCGGCGGCATCCGCATGATTTCGTCGGGGGTGGCGAGGCGGCGAGCCGCGACATGGCCGCTGGCGCTTTGGGAGCGCACGCCGTCGCTGAACATGCTGGCCGGGCGCGAGGAGCTGAACGTGGTGTATTCGATGGTGGTGTCGCCCAGCGTGCGCGAGAGCATATCGGCGGTGGCGTGATCGTTGACCCCGAAAGCCTGGATGACCCCGGCGTTGGACATGAACGTGCCGGCGCGCTCGCCATAGGTGGCGCGGAGCTGGTGCATGTCTTGGAGGATCGGCCAGAGCTGCATCCCATAGCCGGCCATCAGTCCCATCGCGCGTTCGACCGGCTCCAGTCGGCCGAGGGCAGCGAACTCGTCGAGCAGGAACAGAACCGGGCGCGCCGGCTTCGCCGGTGAGCGCGCCATGTCAGTGACGGCTTGCGTGATCAGGAGCCTCAGCCAGCGCGCATAGGTGTCGAGCCGATCGGGCGGCAGGCACAGGAACACCGTGCCGTTGCGCTCCTTCAGATCGGCGAGCCCGAAATCCGACGCGGCCGTGCTGGCGACGATGCGCGGGCTATCGAGGAAGTGGGTATGGCGCTGGGCCGAGGACAGCACGCCGGCGGCTTCGCGGTCGGACTTACCGAGCTGGCGATTGGCGGCGCGCGCGACCAGGCCACCGGCGGCCGGGCTATCCGCCATCGCGGCGAGCAGCGCGGCGAAGCGGGCAGGGGGGAGCGTCAGATGCTCGCGCACGGTGGCGAGCACGCGCCGATCGGCGGGTTCGGTAGTGACGACGTGCAGGACGAGGCCGGCGATCAGCGCCCTGGCTTCCTCGTTCCAGTGCGCTTCGCCCGCTTGCCTCGGCGCGTCATGAACCAGCGCATCGGCGAGCGTGCCCGCATCTTCCGCGAGATCGAGGCCGTGCGGATCGAGCCGGTCGAGCGGGTTGTAGCGGGCAGGGGGCTGGCCCGAGACGCCGAACGGATCGAGGCACCAGACCGGCCCCCTGGCGGCGCGGACGCGCGCCGTGACGCGGGCGTTCTCCCCCTTGGGATCGACGCAGATGATCGAGCGATCGGCGAGCAGCAGGTTGGGGATGATCGTGCCCACGCCCTTGCCCGAACGGGTGGGGGCCATCGTCAGCAGGTGCGCGGGGCCGTCGTAGCGGAGCAGCTTGCCGGACTTGCCCGAGCGGCCGATCAGGAGATCCCCGGAGGCTTCCAGCTTGCGCACATCGCTACGATCGCCGAAGCGGGCCGAGCCGAGCAGATCGTTGCCCCGACCGGCGGCGAGGCGATTGTTCCACCAGGTCGCGGCGAGCAGCCCGACCAGGAGGAAGAACGAGACCGTGCCCGAGATGCTGCCGACGCCGAAAATGCCTTCGAGCCAGCGGGCGGTGGCATAGGCGGCGATGAACGAGACAGGAAGCGAGACCCGCCAGGCTATCCGGCGACGCCCGAGGAGCGAACCCGCCATCAGCGCAGCGCCCAGACTGGCGTGATCGCCAGCGCCGGGTCGGCGTCGGGATGGTTCATCAGCTTCAGGATGATTTGCGTGGCGAGGGGAGGGGGCACCGCCTCGTCGCGCAGCATGTCGAACAGCGCGTGTTCGTCGGTCGTCAGGTCCATATCCTCGATCGCGAGATTGGCGCGGGATTCAGCATCGACCTCGCGCCATTCCGCCACTTCGGCCAGCGAACCGCGCCTGAAATGCAGCGCGCGGACCTCCGCCCGGATCGCTTCAACGTCCAGATTGGCCATCGCAATCTCCGGCATCATGCCCGCTCCCGTCGAGCACGCTCAGCGCGTCGAGCAAGGCTCCCATGCCATCCTCTGTGGCCATTGCTCCGCCAAGCGCCCACCATGCCGCCCGCCGGTGACGATCCCCGACCGGATAGCGCTTGTTGAACCGTCGTGCTTCGGCAGCGAGCGCGGCGACCATCACCCTGTCCTCGCGCCATGCCTCGCCCTGCCAATGCGTCAGGCGGGCATCCAGATCAGCCCAAAGGCTATCCTCGCCATCCATCGAGGTGGAGGCGAGCAGGTCATGCAGGTAGGGGAAGCGTTCGCGGGTCATCAGGCAATGGACGCGCGCCTCGCCGTCATGCACCCAATGGACAAATGGCCCTGTCCGGGGTGGCGGCGAAGCGATCATTTGGGAGCCAGCGCGAAGTTCACGCGCACCGTCACCATTCCGGCATTGGTTCCCGCCATCACCGGGGCTGCCTGTTCCGCCTGAACCGCCACTACAGAGGGCGGCGCGACCATGCGGGCGTCCATTTCGGCCATTTGCGGCATGTAGCTGCCCTGGCCTCCGTCGTGGATCGCAAGTACGCGATCGATGCGGAGGCCGGCGGCGTTGGCATAGGCCTCAGCCTTGGCGCGCGCAGCCTTGTAGGCGGCGTCATAGCCGCTCAGGTTCGCCTTCTCGGGATCGGCGACCGAGAGGTTGGGGCCGGAGACGATGTTCGCGCCGGCATCGGTGACGGCGGCGATGGCCTCGCCCACCCGGGCCGTGTCGCGCATCCGCACGGAGAGGGTGTTGCTTGCCTCGAAGCGGCCCTTGTTGGGGCCGTAGTCCACGCGATTGACCGACAGGCTGCGGGTCTGGATATCGCGTGCGGGCACGTTCAGCCGGGCAAGGGCGGCCGTGATCCGGCTCATGGCTTCGGCGTTGCGGGCGCTGGCGCTTTTCGCGTCGGCCGCCACGCTCGACAGGCCGGCGGTAAACAGCGCCTGATCGGGCGCGGCTTCGGTGCGTCCCGTGCCTGCGACCGTCAGCAATGTCTCGCCAGGTTCAAGGCCGTGGGGATCGGCGGGGCCACGACCGCAGCCGGCGACAGCGACGCAGAGCGGAAAGGTCCATAGAAGCTTCATCAAGGCCGTCGATCCTCCACGTTACATCCCGCGTCGAACGCGCGTTTGGCTCATCGGCTGTTCGCGATCAGGGTCTGGATGTCCTTGGGTCTGGCGATGTTCGACCCCGGCGTCTTGTAGGTCGAGAGTTTCCCGCCCTGCCATAGACCGACTTCCAGCGCCTTGGCGGCCGGGTCGATCAGGATATAGGCCGCGTCCAACCCGCCTGCATGGGGCTTGTTGCCGGAGGTGAAGATCACCTGTTCCTGACGCTCAAGCGGTGAGGCGGTTTGCAGGTTCGTTTTCAGCACGGCCAGCTTGTCGCCGAGGAGTCGCACGAGGTCGCTCGATACGGCGCTGTTGTCGAGCAAGCCGCTCTCGATCGGACCGCGCCCGACCAGGGCATCAAGCGAGGTCCAGTCGCTTTGCGCGACGCCGGAAGCGGTGTTTGACGCTGCCCCGGCGGAAGTGGTCGAAGAGGTGGTTGGAGCGCCGGCGCTACTATTGGCCTGCGGAGAGGATGCCTGCCCGTCGCCTGGGCGTTCGCATGCCGCAAGCGCCAGCACGCAAGCGGCAGTGAGGAAGGGTATCGACCGGCACATCAGGGTTCTCCTTGTTCATGTTCCAACGGATCGCTGGCGGGATTTGCGTCCGATGCCGAACCAAACGAATTTGGCTGTTCCGCATCCGCGTCGAACGCGCGCTTGCCCCGCCGCTTCCAGAGCGCCAGCACGCCCTCCGCATCCTCGCCTCGCACTCGTCCCGCCAACTCCAGCAGCGCGCCGTAAATGGTGGCGCGGTCATCGTCGGCGAGTTCCACCAGACCGGCTTTCTGGACGAGTCCGCCCAGCTCGATCAGGTGGCGGGTGCGCTCGCGGCGTTGCACCACCCAGCCTCGCGTATCAGCCCGACGCCGCGCCGCTTCCAGACGCTGGATCAGCGCCCGGTTGCGCGTTCCCGCCGTCGCTGTTGCCGCCAGCAGTCCGGGCAACTTTGCGCCCGCGCCGTTGAAAGAAAGCGGAGCCCTTCGCGCGCCACGCCTCCTTCGCTTCTGCATCCTTTGACGCGACGGCATCGAGCAGCACGCCGGCGAGCGTTTCCGCGTCGAGCGCATCGGCCCCGGTCGCGGCGACGAGCTGGCCTAACTGCTCCACCTTCCGCGCCTTGAGCTGGCGAGCCTTGTCACCCAGCGCCTTCAGCTCCGCATCATAGTCCCGCACCTTGCGCATGATGCCTCCCTCGTGCGTCTGATCGTTCGGCGCAGCCTAGCAAACCGGGTTCGGCAGGCAACCCTCAAGTGAAGCGCGATGCAGTCCATCAGCAGAAGCGTAGCGAGTGATGAGTGCGCGCTTATACGTCGTTGCCGACGTGCGCTAAGAAGTGCATCATGGTGGACGCGATGGCGATCTACCATTTCAGCGCGAAGGTCATCAGCCGGGCGAACGGCTCCAGCGCCGTTGCGTCCGCGGCCTATCGCTCTGCATCCGAGCTTCACGACGAGCGGCTTGGGCGGAACCACGACTTCAGCAACAAGGCGGGTGTCATCCACTCCGAAGTGCTGTTGCCGGAGGGCGCGCCGGAGCGTTTAAACGATCGCACCACGCTCTGGAACGAGGTGGAGGCAGGAGAGAAGCGCAAGGACGCGCAGCTTGCCCGCGAGGTGGAGTTCTCGATTCCGCGCGAGATGAATGAGAAGCAGGGCGTCCAGCTCGCCCGCGACTTCGTGCAGAAGCAGTTTGTCGATCGCGGGATGATCGCGGACCTGAACGTGCATTGGGACAAGGCGAAGGACGGCACGCCGAAGCCGCACGCGCATGTGATGATGACGATGCGCGAGGTGGACGAGCAGGGGTTCGGGAAGAAGGTTCGCGACTGGAACTCGACCGAGCTGTTGAAGGAGTGGCGGGAGGCGTGGGCGGCCCACGTCAACGAACGCATGGCCGAGCTGGGGCTTGAGGGCCGGATCGACCATCGCAGCTATGCCGACCAGGGCATTGAGCTGGAGCCGCAGCACAAGATCGGACCCGCAGCGTCACGCAGGCCGGGTCAGGGGCGTGAGGCCGAGCGGATCGAGGATCACGCCCGCATCGCGCGTGACAATGGCGAGAAGATCATCGCCAATCCGTCGATCGCGCTGGACGCGATCACCCGGCAGCAAGCCACGTTCACCACCCGCGACCTGGCCGTGTTCGCGTTCCGCCACAGTGACGGCAAGGAGCAGTTCGACCAGGTAATGAGCGCCGTGCGCGCGTCCCCCGAGCTGGTCGCATTGGGCAAGGACGGGCGCGACCAGGAGCGGTTCACGTCGCGCGACATGATCGCGGTGGAGGCCCGGCTTGAACGTGCCGGCGACGAGCTGGCGGCGCGGGGCGAGCATGGCGTCGCCGATCGCCACCGCAGCCAAGCGATCGGGGCGGCCGAGACGCGCGGCCTTACCTTGTCGGCCGAGCAGCGGGACGCCTTCGACCATATCACCGGAGGCGAGGGCCTGGCGGCTGTCGTCGGCTATGCCGGCACCGGCAAATCGGCGATGCTGGGCGTCGCGCGCGAGGCATGGGAGGGGCAGGGCTACACCGTGCGCGGCGCGGCCTTGTCGGGCATCGCGGCCGAGAACCTTGAGGGCGGGTCCGGCATCAGCTCGCGCACCATCGCCAGCCTTGAGCACGCATGGGGGCAGGGGCGCGAGCAGCTAGGGCCGCGCGACGTACTGGTGGTGGACGAGGCCGGCATGATCGGCTCGCGCCAGATGGAGCGGGTGCTGTCCCATGCCCGCGACGCCGGCGCGAAGGTGGTGCTGGTCGGCGACCCCGAGCAGTTGCAGGCGATCGAGGCGGGCGCGGCGTTCCGCAGCATCACCGAGCGGCACGGCGCGGCCGAGATCACCGAGGTTCGCCGGCAGCGGGAGGACTGGCAGAAGGAGGCGACGCGCCAGCTTGCCACGGGCCGCACGGGCGAGGCGATCCATGCCTATGACGGGCGCGGCATGGTGCGGGCGGCCGACACGCGCGAGCAGGCGCGGGCGGAGCTGGTGGATGGCTGGGACCGGCAGCGCCAGGCCGAGCCCGACCGATCGCGCGTCATCCTTACCCACACCAACGCCGAGGTCGCCAAGCTGAATGAGGAAGCGCGCGGCCGGCTTCGTGCGACCGGCGACCTTGGCGAGGACGTGGCGTTCAGGGCCGAGCGGGGCGAACGCCAGTTCGCGGCCGGCGACCGCTTGATGTTCCTGCGGAACGAGCGGTCGCTGGGGGTGAAGAACGGCACGCTTGGCACCATCGAGCGGGTCAGCCCGGAAGGCATGAGCGTCCGGCTCGACGGCGGCCAGCGGGTTGCATTCGAGGCCAAGGACTATGCCCATGTCGATCACGGCTATGCGGCGACGTTCCACAAGGCGCAGGGCGTGACGGTCGATCGCGCGCATGTTCTCGCGACCCCCGGCATGGACCGGCACAGCGCCTATGTCGGCTTGTCGCGGCACCGCGAGGGGGTGCAGCTCCACTACGGCCGCGACGACTTCGCCGATCAGCGCCAGCTCGTCCGCGCCCTGTCACGCGACCGGGGCAAGGACATGGCGGGTGACCATGCGCGGCCGGAGCAGGACCAGGCCCGCGCGTTCGCCGAGCGGCGCGAGATCCGGTTCCCGGAACTCGCGCGCCAGGTGGTCGAGAAGGTGCGCGACAAGGCCAGGGGCATGTTCGACGGCTTCCGGCCCAAAGCGGCGCGAGAAACATCCGTTTCGGATGTAAAGCCACAGGCCGAGCCGGCGAKCKGCGGCMAKCCCGACCMGGCCAAGKCGAKMGAWMGCTATGCSSGCGCSACGGCCGGTCTCTGATACACCTCTCCGAG
>NNBT01003394.1_pt1 | contig 26018 bp, 22 predicted proteins | sample 1173831 | NCBI WGS metagenome assembly NNBT01 (sample SAMN07173936, study PRJNA388173) | plant metagenome | isolation source: symbiotic tissue sample KVJ10 | place: Norway: Troms, Kvaloya island | reverse complement strand
ATGAGGCACGAACACGGTAACCTTGCCCTTGTGTCCCTGAATGGCGCGGGCAATCTGGGTTGCCGCCAGCACAAGGCCGCCGGGTGTGTGCAGCACGATGTCGAGCGGCACCTCGTCGTCGGTCAACTGGATTGCGCGCAGGACTTCCTCCGAGTCGTTGACGTCGATGTAGCGCATCAGGGGAAAGCCCAGCAGAGTCATGGTCTCCTGCCGATGGATCAGCAGGATGACGCGACTGTCGCGCTTTTTCTCGATCTGGGCGATCTTGCGTGTGCGCATCGCCTCGAGATATCTGCGCTGCAGAACAGGCTGAAGCGCCGAAACGATGAAGAACAGCCAGAATAGCTGCATTATGTCCATGGACCTTGTCCTCCTTCCCTTCGACCATCCGGCAGAAAGCCATAGATGCCCTCGTCGCGATAATAGTGGCGATAGGCGTCGGCGCGCCTTCGCAGAAGTGGCGTCACGAGCCAACCGGCGAGAAACCCGCCGATATGCGCCCACCAGGCGATCCCGCCCGTGGCCTGATCGCTGCCGAGCGACAGAAAGCCGGGAATGACCTGCATGAAAAACCAGATCATCGCGAAAATGACCGCGCGCACTTCGAAGAAGAGGGGAATGAACAGAATCGGCACGATCACCACCAGCCGAGCCGCCGGAAACATGCGTGCGTAGCAACCGATCACGCCCGCGATCGCCCCCGATGCGCCAAGCGCGGGAACGACTGAGTCGGGGTTCGCCAGCGCGTGAGCCAGTCCGGCTGCCACACCGCAGAACAGATAAAATAGCGTGAATCGACCCGGTCCGAGCCGATCTTCGACGGCGGGGCCGAAGATCCAGAGCGTCCACATGTTCAAGATGAGGTGCAGCCAGCCCCCGTGCAGGAAGATGTTGGTCAGGAAAGGGGACCAGTCCGACGGGGCGACGAGGCTCAGTTGCCCGAAGAAGCGCGAGGGCACCAGCGCGAACTCGAACAGGAACCGATCCAGCACGTGCGGCGGCAGGCTGGTCTGATAGAGGAACGCGAGGACGCTCATGCCGATGACCGCCCATACGATGACGGGCGGGTAGCGGCGCGCGACGCTGTCAAGATAGGGAAACACGCGGCAGATCCTCGCTCGCGCTAGACATTCCGTTCATTGTTCTTTCCCGGCTATCGTCACGCCCGTCCAGGCCGGGGGATCGGAGGCGGGGAAGGATTCAAGCGAGGCTTCAAGCACCGGATCGAGTTCAGCCTGTTCTTGCGACGACAGGTCCACCGTGCCTTCCTGCTCGACTGCGCGTCCGAGTCCGTGATCCGACCGTCCCTGATTCACGCGGGACTGTACACGGAAGGCTCCCGACGCATCGGCCCCCTTGTAGAGTCGATGCCGTTCCTCTCCCCGCCAGCGGTTAGGCGCATGCCGTTGAATCACGTCGTCACGTACGGTGTAGCGCCAGTCCTGCCGCTCCGCGAATGCCACGGCGCTTTCGCGGTCGGGGAATTTCAGCCGGATCGGACGATAGGGATCGTCGCTCGACGTCCATCCCATCAGCGGCTCGATTTGGGGCGGGCGCGACGGCTCGAATTCGAGGATCCAGTAGTTCGGGCGCGGGGCAGAGGTCGTCGCAGAGCGGGTCGGACGGTAGATGATCGCCGTCGGCACGTCCCACGACCTCATATCGGTCCCGGGAACTTTCGGCGGGAAGGGTGGACGGTTATGACCGCGCATTTGTTCTCCTTTTTCGTCGCAACCCCCGCCTCAAAATTGAGATCGTCTAGTTGCTCCATTCATCTCGAGTTTTGGCGAATGGCGCTCGCCGCATTCGTCGAAGCCAATGCCGTGTTCTGGAGGACATCAGATCGCATCGCCATCGTTAGATCGGCGACGGATTGCATCACCTTCTCGCCGTCGGCCCCGGAAAGCTCGCCATCCGCAAAGCCGGACAACAGTGCGTCGAGAACAGCCTCGAAGCGGGTCACGACCTCTTCACTGGCCACGACCGCAAGCTGATGATTGAGAATCCTCAATTCATCGATCAGCGCGGCGTCATGTCTTATATTTTCGACAATTTTCGCCACCTTTTCTATGCAAGCCATGTATATGGCGGATTGCTGCTGAAGGATGATCACTCGTCCTTCTTTCGAAGTTCGAGTTCTGTCTGACGATTGAGGAGAGCGGCCGTCAGTGCGATCGTGACGACGCTCCCCAGAAAGACCAGCGTCATCTCCTGGGCGAACGGCAGGGGCTGTTCCGCCATGTACATGGTGCGGAACATGAAGTGGATACCGATCCCGGACACGACGGTGACAACTAGATAGGCAAGATCGCGCGACCTGTAAGTCATTGACGAATCGTCCCTTCGCAACTGTCGTCCTGCCGAACATCGGGCTTCCCGGAGCATTGTCCTTGGTCTGCCTGTCTAAGAAAGACCGGTGTCGGACCGCTGCCGAAGGGATTGAAGCCGGCCCTCAGGCAGCGCTCGAAAATCGTCTCGTCCCAATGGGTGAGATCGTCGTCATCTCCGACGGGCCGACCGCCCTTCTCCAGGCGCGTCACGTGCCAGCTGCCTGGTTGGCGCCGGGAGCTTTGCCGTGCCCTGCCTGATTTGCGCGGCGCAGTCGTAGGCCCAGCAGGATCATCATCGCTCCGAACACGGCGGCATAAAAACCGAGCAGCCAGCCGAGGGCCAGGAAGCTTTCAAGCGGGCGCGTCAGCAGCATCCAGGTCACGATGATACCCAGCACGACCGAGATGAGGCCGCTCAGGATGAGCCAGACCTCTCCCTTGATTTCCTTGCGCAAGCGGATCGCCGCCGCGATTTCTAGGACGCCGGAAAACACGGACCAGAACGCGATGCTGGCCCAGAGGAATGTCGCGAGGACCAGCGTTGCGACGAAGGGCGAGACGACCACGACCACGCCCGTGGCGATCCCCAGGAGGCTGCTGAACATCAGCCAGCCCCAGCGTTCGCCCTTGCGGATGTTGCGTATCGAGGCGACCAGACCGAACACCCCGTTGGCAAAAGAGAAGGCGCCGAACACCAGCGTCAGGGCCAGAAGCGACTCGGCCGGCATCAGGAAAGCGAGCCCAGCAATCATCAGCGCCAGCACCCCGCGCAGCACGAACAGCCACCAGTTGCGCGAAAGGGTGCACAGCATGTCCTGTATCGAGTTCGAAGCAGTTTCCGAGTTTGTCGTCATCGTCTCATCTCCCCTACAGGTTTCGTCAGGTCGTTGTGCCGGTGGAGCCTTCGCTCAGGGCGGCAGCCACGCGGCGGCGCTCGTCGATCGGCTGGGGCAGGCGCATTGCGCGGGCGATCTCGGAGTCAACGCGATCGTCCTCTGCGATCGGGACCGCCAGTCCCGCTTCGCGCTGTCTCGCGCGCAGGAAACCGCGGGCGGCCGCGGCGATGGTCGCCACCTCTTCCTCTTGGATGCCGATAAGCGCCGCCGTGTCTGCCGCCGCCTCGTCCTCGATGCAGGTCCGATAGAGGACCTGTCGCCAGAGCGCGGGCAGGGCGGAAAGTGCGCGGTGCAGGCCCAGCGCCGCTTCGTGGCGGTCGAGGGCCGATTCGGGATCGGTCGCCGTGCCGTCGCCGACCAGATCCTCCAGCCGCAGCACTTCGTCAGGCTGGTGAAACTCGAACAGCTCCTGATCAGCCTCAGTCGGATCCTGGGCCGGCTGTTCGGGCGCGGCATCGAGCGAGGCGGCGTTTTCCGGCACAACCCGGCGGGCGGCGCGGGCCTCTTCGCCGATGGTCTCGAAGGCGAGCTGGGTGAGCCAGTCGCCCACCGAGAACCGCATCGGCCGCCGCTCGAACCGCTCGAGCCCCTTGAGGATCGTCGCATCGACGAGATCGCGAACACTCAGGTATCCTTGCGGCACCGATCCGCTGCATTCGAGATAGGTCAATTCGCGCCGGACCGCGTCATAAACCGTGTCGAGGTGGTCCTCGATCAGGCCGAAGTAGAGGGCGCGCCGGTCGGCTTCGGCCGCATCCCGCGCGGGTGGCAGGAGAGCGCCGATCCCGCGGCGGCGCGCCGGGCGCTTCCATTCCGGTTCGTGCTTGAGGCGCGCCACATGCCGGTCGACCCGATGGCGCAGGTCGGCAAAAGCCTTGCGCAAGGCAGGCTCGATCTCGAACCCCTCTTCCTGCGCCGCGATCACGCCCGAGGGCAGTTGCAGCCGCAGGCTGACCTGGATGCGCGTCTTGCCCTTCGTCTGCGAGGCGACGACCTCAAGCCGGACCAACTCAGAACAAAACCGCTTGAGATGGTTTTCAAGTTGCCGGCCCTCTTCTGCAATCACCTCCGGCGCGCGCTGCTGGCCATGTTTGTCCAGATTGCGCAATGCGGTTTGTATCTTCATTTTCGTCATTTTCTTTAGAGGGAGGCCCAGCCGGAGCTTCCGGCTGGGCAATCAACCAGTGTTAGGCGGAGGATTTTTCGTCACCAGGCGAGGCTTCTGGTGCCTTGTCGCCAGACTCCGTTGCGCCGGGCTTGCCTGTTTTCTTTGCAGGCTTGCGCTCGCGCTTCCTGCCGGATCCGTCTTCTTCCGCCTTTGCGCCCTCATCGACTTTGGTTTTCTTTGTTTTCTCGAATACGACCTTCTGCTGGTCCGCTGACCAGACGACGCGAACCTTGTCACCATCCACAACACGTCCAGAAAGCATCTCACGGGCTAGCTCGGTCTCCAGCTCCGACCGGATCAGTCGGCGCAGCTCGCGTGCGCCGAATTCAGGGCGGAAACCCACTGCCCCGAAGTGGTCCACCACGCCCACGTCGAACTCGAGTTCGACGCCCTGGCCGAGGGCGGTCCGCTTGACCCGGTTCAGCTGCAACTCGACGATCTTGCGGATTTCCGACTGGTTTAGCGAATGGAAGACGATGATCTCGTCGATCCGGTTGATGAACTCGGGCCGGAAGTGCCCGCGCAACACCTCCATCAGCTCGGACTTCTGCTTGCCCTCGTCGAAGTCGCTCGTGCCGCGCTTCTTCAGGTTGCGCTGGATAATGTCGGAGCCGAGGTTCGAGGTGGCGATGATGATGGTGTTCGTAAAATCCACCACACGGCCCTTGCCGTCGGTCAGCCGGCCGTCGTCGAACACCTGAAGCAGGATATTGTAGACATCCGGGTGCGCCTTCTCGATCTCGTCGAGCAGGACGACCGAGTAGGGCCTGCGGCGCACCTTCTCGGTCAGTTGCCCGCCTTCGTCGTATCCGACGTAGCCCGGAGGCGCGCCTACCAGCCGCGCGACCGAGTGGCGCTCGCCATATTCCGACATGTCGATGCGGATCATCGCGTCCTGGTCACCGAAGATCACCTCGGCGAGCGTCTTGGCCAATTCCGTCTTGCCGACCCCGGTCGGCCCGAGGAACAGGAAGGTCGCGGTCGGGCCGCGTCCCTCGCGCAAGCCTGCGCGCGCGAGGCGCACCGCATCGGCCACGGCGCGGATTGCCTCTTCCTGGCCGATGACGCGCTCGTGCAGCTTCTCCTCGAGCTTGAGGAGCTTGTCCTTCTCCTCGGTGGTCAGTTCCGTCACCGGAACGCCGGTGATCTTCGAGACGATCTGCGCGACATGATCGGCGCGCACCTCGGCGGTCGCCGAAGCCTGGTCGCGCTTCCAGATCTCCAGAAGCTCGTCCAGCTCCTTCTGCTTCTTTTCGAGCTCCTTCTTCAGTTCCGATGCGCGATCGAATTGCTTGCGAGCGGCGGCATAATCCTGCTCTCGCTTGATCTGCGCGACTTCGGCCTCCAGCTCCTGGACGTCCACGGGGCGTGCTGTGGCGCTGATCTTCACCCGCGCCGCGGCCTGGTCGATCAGATCGATCGCCTTGTCGGGCATGAAGCGGCCGGTAATGTAGCGGTCGGAAAGCTCGGCCGCCGCGACGATGGCCTCGTCGGTGATCGTCACCTTGTGGTGCGCCTCCAGCGTGTCGCGCAGGCCGCGCAGGATCATGATGACCTGAGCTACCGTGGGCTCCTCGACATAGACCGGCTGGAACCGGCGTTCGAGCGCGGCGTCCTTCTCGATATATTTCTGGTATTCGTTGAGCGTCGTCGCGCCGATCAGGTTCAGCTCGCCCCGCGCCAGCGCCGGCTTGAAGGTGTTGGCGATGTCGAGCCCACCCTCGCCGCCGCCCTGGCCGGCGCCGACGATGGTGTGGATCTCGTCGATGAACAGGATCAGGCTGTCCTTTTCCTCGGTGATCTCCTTGAGGATCTTCTGCACCCGCTCCTCGAACTCGCCGCGATACTTTGAGCCGGCGACCATTGAGTTGATGTTGAGCTCCACGAGCCGCTTGTCGCGCAGGGCCTCGGGCACCTCGCCCGCGACGATCCTTTGTGCGAGCCCCTCGACGATGGCGGTCTTGCCCACGCCGGGCTCGCCGATCAGCACCGGATTGTTCTTTTTCCGGCGGGCGAGCACTTCGATCGTCGTCTCGATCTCGCGGGCGCGGCCGATGACGGGGTCGAGCTTGCCCTCGCGGGCGAGCTTGGTCAGGTCGCGGCTGAACTGGTCGAGATCGGGCGTGCTGGACGGCGCTTCCACACGGCCTTCCTCGGCCCCCTTGCCCACGACCTTCGTCACCTGCTGGCGCAGCGCCTGCGGCGTGAGGCCGTACTTGCGCAGGATAGACGCGGCCAGGCCCTCACCCTCCTCGGCGAGGCCGACCAGCAGATGCTCGGGGCCGACATAGGAATGGCCGAGTTCGTTCGAGGCGATGAAGGCTCGGTTCAGCGCGTCTTTCAGACGCGGACTGACGCCGATTTCGCCCGATGCTTTGGCCTCTCCACGCTTCGCTTCCTTCTCGATCTGGCGCCGCAGATCGTCCACATCGACCTTAAACTGTTCCAGGATCGTCCTTACGACGTCGGACGAGGTCAGTGCCAGAAGCAGGTGTTCGGTATCGACCTCACTGCGCCCGAATTCCCCGGCCTTCTGTGCGGCGTCCTGCAAAAGCTTGTTACCCTGGTCGCTCAGCCGGTCGGCGATCGTGCGTCCGCCGCCGCCGCGCCGCGCCGAACGCCGCGGGGCACCCTCGCCGAAAGTGGCGTCGACGACATCGTCATCGCCGTTACCCATGGAGCCGAGCGTTCCGCCCCGCAGCGGGCTGTCTCCAAAGAGGCTGCCGAAACCGCTGCCGCCGAAGAACTCGTCAAAAAGCGAATGCTGTCCGAACAGGGATTCCAGCGGCGAGGCGCTGCGGCCCGACCGGCGCACCATCTCGTGGTAATGCTGGTCGCAAAGCTCCATGTTCTGAATTCTGCCGTTCACCGAGGCGCGCACGCGCGCCGTCGCTGGGCGACCGCAAATATCGCAAGCTCCGTTTGCCATTCGTCTTCTCCGTTTCCTTGTCCAGTCAGGTTTGTCCGCCGATCATCTGCGCCAGTGACAGTGTCACGCAGCAACTGCTTCCGTTCTTCTCACCTTGGACCCAATTGCCACCAGATCGGGCTCGTCCAGTGTCTCTCGTTGCAGGAGATCCTGCGCCGACTGCTCAAGAAGATCCCGATTGGTTTCAAGAAGGGCGAGGGTGCGCTTGAACACGCCATCCACGATGTCGCGCACCTTCATGTCCATCCGCTCGGCCGTGGCCTCGCTGTAGCGGCGGTTGAGCCAGGACGCCTGATCGCCGGTGCTGAGAAATCCCGGGCGGTCGGTGTCGTAGCTGACATGACCAAGATCGGGGTCCATGCCATATCGGGCAACCATCGCACGGGCGATGTCAGTCGCCTTGACCAGATCGTCGGCCGCCCCCGTCGAGACATGATCGTAGACGATCTTCTCGGCCGCGCGCCCGCCAAGCAGGACTGCGATCTTGCTCTCGAGTTCCTCCCGCGTCATCAGGAAGCGGTCCTCGGTCGGGCGCTGGATGGTGTAGCCGAGCGCGCCAATTCCGCGAGGGATGATCGAGACCTTGTGCACCGGGTCCACCCCCGGCAGAGCCATCGCCACCAGCGCGTGCCCCATCTCGTGGTGCGCCACGATCTCGCGTTCGCGCGGATTGAGCACGCGGTTCTTCTTTTCCAACCCCGCGATGATGCGTTCGACGGCATTGTTGAAGTCGTCCATCGTCACCGCATCAGCCTTGCGGCGCGTGGCGAGCAATGCTGCCTCGTTGACCAGATTGGCAAGATCCGCCCCGGAAAAGCCGGGAGTAAGCGCTGCGACCTTCTCGGCATCGACTTCCGGGGCGAGCTTCACCTTTTTCATGTGAACGCCAAGAATCTGCACACGTCCCTTCTTATCCGGCCGATCCACCAACACCTGTCGGTCGAAGCGACCGGCCCGCAACAACGCCGGATCGAGAATCTCTGGGCGATTCGTGGCCGCGAGAAGCACGATGCCGACTGACGGGTCGAAGCCATCGAGCTCGGTCAAAAGCTGGTTTAGAGTCTGCTCACGCTCATCATGGCCACCGGCGATCTGTCCGGACGAGCGCGCCCTCCCAAGAGCGTCGAGTTCGTCGATGAAGATGATCGCCGGGGCGGATTTCCGAGCCTGCTCGAAGAGGTCGCGCACCCGTGCGGCACCGACGCCCACGAACATCTCGACGAACTCGGAGCCCGAGATCGAAAAGAAGGTCACGCCCGCCTCACCCGCCACCGCGCGCGCGAGAAGCGTCTTGCCGGTGCCCGGCGGCCCGACGAGCAGTATGCCTTTGGGGATATGTGCGCCCAGCTTTCCGTATTCGGCGGGGTTCCTGAGGAACTCCACGACCTCCTCCAGCTCGGCTTTGGCCTCGTCCACGCCGGCCACGTCGGCGAAGCTGACGCCGGTTTCTTTCTCCATGTAAACTTTGGCCTTGCTGCGGCCGACCTGCATGAACCCACCGAAACCCTGCTTGTCGGCGAACTTGCGGAACAGCAGCATCCAGATTCCGAAGAAGACGAGCGCTGGCGCCACCCAGGAAATCAGAGTGCCGAGAAAGGTGTTTTGTGGCACGCCGGTGATCTCGACCCCCTTCTTTTCGACTAGTTGCAGGATCGAGGGGTCCACGATGGTGGTCACAAAATCGTTCTTGCCGTCCACCGGGCTCTTGAACCGGCCCGAGATCGTGTCGCGCCCCACGATCACCGAGGCGATCTTGCCGTCCTCGAGATAGCTCTGGAACTGGCTGAAGTTGATCGGTGCGACGGATTGCCAGCTGGCGATCAGGTTCTGGATGAAAAGCACGGCCATGAAAGCCACCACCCAGTACCATATGTTGTATTCTGTCTGCTTTTCCATGCCGTTCGTCCCTCCCCCTAGCGCTTGAGCCGCGCCCTGATCCGTTCGAGGAGCGCCAGCAGGACGCGCCTTTCGTCCGCCGACAGATCCTGCAGGATGTCATCTTCGAGCGCCCATTGCCGCGGCGCGAGTTCCTCCAGCATCGCCCTGGCCTTCGAAGTTGCCGTGACGATCTGCGCCCGTCGGTCGTCGGGCGAGGGCGACCGCTCGACCCAGCCGCCTCGCACCATGCGATCGACGAGCTGGCCCGCCGTGGCCGGGCCGACCTCGAGCCGGTCGGCCAGATCGCCGATGCTCAGCCCGGGCGCATCCTCGACATGCGCCGCCGCCATCCAGGACAGGCGGGTCAGGCCGCTGTCGCCGATCTCGTTGTCGATCCGCTGCTGGATGAGCTGCGCGACCCGGTGGATCGTCGTCCCGATCAGAGCAAGATCAGAAGAAATCATGGGCATTCTTCCTTCGTCTGCATGAGAAACAGGATAGACAGCGGTCCACCCAAAGTGCAATGCGTGCATCATATATGCTTGCATCATAAAATGGAACCGCCTATCTTGATGGCTGGTCTCCGAACCGACATCCGGCCGCGCCGTTGCCCGGTCCCTCAATGCCGACGGTTCGGGGGCATCGATCAGCAACAGGAGGCCAGCAATGTTCTACCCGACATATCTGCGCCGCAGCGACCCCTTTGCGCTGATGCGCGCCATGATGCGCGATCTCGACCGCGGTTTCTGGCCGCCGACCCGCGCGGCGTTCCCGGCGGTGAATGTCTGGCAAGGCCCTGAGGCCGTTGCCGTCACCGCTGAACTTCCCGGCATCGACCCGGGCGACATTGAAATTTCGGTCAAGGACAACGTCCTGACGCTGTCGGGCGAACGCAAGGCGCCCGAGGTTCCCGAAGGTGCGCGCTGGCACCGCAATGAACGCGGTTACGGCAGGTTTTCCCGCGCCATCCGCCTGCCATTCGCGGCCTCGGACGACAAGGTCGAGGCGAGGATGACGAACGGCGTGCTGCGGATCGTCATCTCCCGACCCGAGGAAGAAAAGCCGAAGAAAATCGAGATCAAGGCATCCTGAGAGGAGCTGGAACGATGAGCACCGACATCACGCAAGCCGCCGAAAAGACGCCGACCGACTCGCCCGAGACCACCGGCGGCGGACGCATCTACCGCCCGCTGACCGATATCGTCGAGACCGATCAGGGTGTCTCCATGATGCTTGAAATGCCTGGGGTCGCCGCCGATGCGGTCGAGATCACGCTCGAAAATCGTGTGTTGACGATCCGCGGCAAGGTTGAGCCAACGCGGCCGGAAAACCTCGAACTTGCCTATGCCGAATTTGGCGAGGGCGATTTCGAGCGTGCCTTCACGCTGTCCGAGGACTTCGACCCCGACAGGATCGAAGCCGAGATGCGTGGAGGTGTCCTCACCCTGACGCTCCCCCGCGCCCCCGAGGCGCAGCCGAAACGGATCGCCGTCAAGGGCGCCTGAAAACCGAAGGAGACCGTATCATGCAGATCAAAGACCTCATTCCCTGGGCGCGCAAGGACGGCGCGCCGGACGCCAAGAGCAACGAAGACAACCCGATCGCGACGCTTCAGCGCGAAATGAACCATGTATTCGAGAACTTCTGGAACCGTCTCGGGCATCTCGACTGGCCCTGGGGCAGCGGCGAGGCGAAATCCGACGTGGTCGAGACCGACAAGGCGATCGAAATCTCGATCGAGCTGCCGGGCATGGAGATGAAGGACATCGAGGTGACGGTCAACGATGACATGTTGACTGTGAAGGGGGAGAAGAAGATCGAGCGCCAGGAGGAGAAGAAGGGGTATTACCTGTCCGAGCGCAGCTACGGAGCGATCTACCGGACAATTCCGCTCCCTCCCGGTGTGGATGGCGAAAAGGCGCAAGCATCCTTCAAGAACGGGGTTCTGACGATCAGGCTGCCACAGACCCCCGAAGCGCAGGCGAAGGTCAAGCGCATCGAGGTCAAGAACGGCTGATTTGCCAAATCGGGTGTCGCCGGTTTGCGGCGTCCCCTCCGCTCCGTGCGATATCGCACCGTCTGGCGAAGCCCCGGGGAGCTTGTCTCTCCGGGGCGGCCTTCGAGAGGCAATCATGAAAGACTTGCAACGATCCGGGCTGACCCGTGAACAATGGTCGGCGATGACGCTCTACGAGAAGTTCGAGCAAGTTGTCATCTTCGTCCTCAGCGTCATCATTGCGGCGATCGTCGTGGCGTCGGTCTGGGCGCTGATGCGCGAAGTCGTGAACCGCCTGGTTCTGGGGGCATTCGACACTCTCGATTACGCCACCTTCCAGGTGGTGTTCGGCATGATCTTCACCGTGGTGATCGCGCTCGAGTTCAAGCGCTCCCTTCTTGTTGCGACCGAACGTAGCTTCGGCATCCTCCAGGTCCGCACGATCGTGCTGATCGCGCTGCTGGCCATCGCGCGCAAATTCATCATCCTGGACCTCGGCGAGACGGAGCCGGCCAAGATTGCCGCACTCGCGGGCGCGGCGCTTGCGCTCGGGACTGTCCATTGGCTCGTGCGCGATCAGGACCGGCGCGAACAGCCCCCTACTGAAAATGGGGATGGCGGTCAATGAACCGAACCTTTTTTCATTCGACTTGTTTCAGCAACCTCTGCCGCGCTCCTTATCATAATTGTGTGGCAGAGCTTTCCTATCATTCAGGGCGTTGTGCTGGGTCGGTTTGCCGGACCGCGCGCCGTCGCTCCGCGCGGCGACTTGGCGGCGTTTGAACAAAGCACCATCACGGTTTTCAACGCCGCTCGAGACAGTGTCGTCTTCATCACGACGGCCGAGCGTGTTGTCGATCCCTGGACCCGTAATGCCTATGACGTTCCGCGCGGGAACGGTTCAGGGTTCGTCTGGGACGAACTCGGTCATGTGGTGACGAACAATCATGTTATCGCCGGCGCGAGCCGGGCAGTCGTCAGGCTGGCTGATGGCCGTGCCTTCTCCGCACGCCTGGTGGGGCGCGCCCCCGAGCACGATCTGGCAGTCCTGCATATCGGCGTAGGTTCTGACCGGCCACCGCCAATCCCCATCGGCACCAGCAACGAGTTGCGTGTCGGTCAGAGCGTGTTCGCCATCGGCAATCCGTTTGGCCTGGACTGGACGATGACGACCGGAATTGTCTCGGCCCTTGGCCGCGAATTGCCGGGAGAAGGTAGTCTCCCGATACGGGGCCTGATCCAGACGGACGCAGCAATCAACCCCGGAAATTCCGGTGGCCCTCTGATCGACAGCGCGGGGCGTCTGATCGGCGTCAACACGGCCATTTTCAGTCCATCCGGCGGCAGTGCGGGAATCGGCTTTGCGGTTCCCGTCGATACGGTCAACCGGGTGGTGCCACAGCTAATCGCCCGCGGCAGCTATGCCCCCCCACGTCTCGGCGTTTTATTCGATCCTAGGGTCGATTCAATGCTCGCGCAGAATGGCACCTCCGGCGTCCTGGTCCTCGGAGTCGATCCTAACGGCCCGGCTGCCCGCGCGGGACTGGTCCCCGCCCGCATTAGCAGCGATGGCCTCATTGTCGCCGGCGACCGCATAGTTGGCCTTGGAGCGACCAAAGTTGATGAAGGTGTTGACCTGATTGCGGCGCTCGAAGCGTATCGCCCTGGGGATCAGGTTGAATTGCACATCCGGCGCGGCGATCAACGCAGGAGCGTCAAGATCACGCTCGGCGAACCGCGATAGGAATGCAGTGCGCGCGCTCGCATCGAGCAGGCGATGGATGGCAGCGGATGCGAAACTGGCGCCTCGGACGCAGCCCGTCGAGCGTAACTCCCACACGTGGCAAGGAACGGTACTACAGCTCCCTTCCGAAATCCCGGCCCTCATTGCGCGCGCGACAAGCCCTCATGTCGCGCTTGATCTGCTCGGCGCGCGAAAGGGCCGGCGGCTTGTTGGCGTTACGGCCGTGCTCTGTTGTTCAGCGATGATCTCGGATGCGTTCTCCGGCGGCGCTGCAACCCTCAGGCGTCCCCTCCGCGGCGACCGCCAGATACTTGCCTTGATAGAAGTCGTGCTCATCGACGGGCAGGCGCCGATTCAATCGGTCAGGCCAAGCACCAAGTCGATCGCTTCCAAAATCAAGGATTTCTCGGTGTTGTTCTCCCCGATGAGGACCACGTGATCGGGCAGGAAAAATTCGTAGAACGAATGCCTCTGAAATTCTCGATTGCTATTGAGTATCTTCATTTTTGCCCCCTCACTCGCGGCTGCGAAGTCCCTCCCACTACGCCTATCTGAACAGCTCCATCCCGACGGTTGGCTCGATCGCCGAGTCGCTCCCCGTGCTGGACGATCTTGCGGGATGGCGCATGGCGCTCAGCCCCACAACGACGATAATGGCGCCGCGGCCAACCTGTCGCCGAAAGGCACGAGATCGATGCTGTCATAGAGCACGACGCCGTAGGCGAACCGTTCCTTGCAGGCCCCGGCCAAAGTCCGCAGCCCGGCGAAGTCGGCGGACTTCACCGTTGCGGCCGCCTTCACCTCGATCCCCACGATCATGCCGTCGTCGCGCTCCAGCACGATGTCCACCTCGTGCATCTGCTGGTCGCGGAAATGGTAAGGCGACAGTCGCAGGTCCGACGCCGTCATGAGCTTCAAGACTTCGGAGAACACGAAGCTTTCCAGAAGCGGGCCAAACACCTCGCGGTCCGCCTTCACCCGATCGAAGCTCAATCCGCGCGCCGTGGCGAGCAGGCCGGAATCGAGGAAATGCAGCTTCGGCGTCTTGGCGATCCGCTTCAGCGCATTCGTGTACCAGGGCTGCAATGTCGAGACGAGGAACACCTGCTCCAACAGCGCGACATACCGCTGTCCGGTCTTGTGGCTGACATTGATGCTGGAGCCGAATTGCGAGTAGTTGACCAACTGTCCCGAATGCTCCGCGAGCAGCCGGACGAACTTCGGCAGCTCCGTTAGCTTCTCGATCTCGGCAATGTCTCTGAGGTCTCGGGTCAGAACCGACGTCAGGTAGGACCGCGCCCAATCCTGTCGCCGCCGTTCGCTCTCACGGCTGATCGCCTCGGGAAAGCCCCCGGCCAGCGCGAGCTCGACGAGATCGTCGCCGACGATCGCCTCCCGCTCCCCCTGAAGTTTTCCCGCGAACAGGCGTTCCAGGAAGGTCGGCGCCCTGCCCTTTATTTCAGCCCGGGCCAGCGGCAGCATCCGGAGGGTTTCCATCCGCCCTGCCAGGCTGTCGGCGACCCGGGGCRAGGTGAGCACATTGGCGGAGCCGGTCAGCAGGAAACGGCCAGGACGATAGTCTTCATCGACCGTCTTCTTAATCGCTAGCAGCAGGTCGGGGGCGCGCTGGATCTCGTCGATGATGGCTTTATCCAGGCCACGAATGAAACCGGCCGGATCGGACTGCGCAGCGTCGAGGACCGTCTGATCGTCGAGCGTGATATAGGTCCGACCCGTTTCTCCCATCTTCCGGACAAGCGTGGTCTTGCCGGCCCGGCGCGGTCCCACGATCAGGACCACCGGGGTGTCTGAGAGGGCTTCCTCCGCCCGACGCTCCACGAACCGCTCGTACATGCACTTTCCGATTCTCTGACGATTGGAACTATGAGACATGATAATTGGAAGTCAATGGCCTGTAGATTGGAACTGACAGAGCCGTGACATGGAAATGGGTGGTGGGAAAACCACCCCCTTCCGCCGAGCCTTTTCTCTGCCGACCCTTGTCTAGCGGGAAGCGCCTCCGCAACGCCCCCGAGAGTGAGAGTGCAGGCCGGCTGTGCCGTGACGGGTTGAAGGCTGGGAGAGAGGCTTCCGGCGCCCGTCGCGGAGACCCGCGATGTCGAAACGCGATCTACGCGGCCGGCCGAGCGCCGACCGGACGAGCCTGTATGACGAAATCACCGGCAAGATCCTGGCCGAACTGGAGGCCGGACGGTTGCCCTGGGTCCAGCCATGGGGGACGGCCGCGGCCAAGGCGCCGCTCGCCATGCCGACCAACGCCGCAACCGGGCGCGGCTACTCGGGGGTCAATGTGCTGATCCTCTGGGGCGCGGTGATCTCGCACGGCTTCCCGAGCCAAGGCTGGCTGACCTTCCGCCAGGCCCTGTCGCTTGGTGGCAATGTCCGCAAGGGCGAGCGCGGCACCACCGTCGTCTATGCCGACCGCTTCGTGCCGGACGATGAACGCCGTCGTGCGCGAGAGACCGGCGATGAGGCACAGGCGATCCCGTTCCTGAAGCGGTTCACGGTCTTCAACGTCGCTCAGTGTGACGGCCTGCCTGAGGACCTCGTGGCCGCCGTGCCGGCGCCCGAACCCGGGCTGATCGAGCCCACGGTCGACACGCTTATCCGGGCGAGCGGGATCGACTTTCGCATTGGCGGCGACCGGGCTTACTACGCGCCGGCACCTGACAATGTGATGGTGCCGCCGCCCCAGGCCTTCTTCGAGCCCATCAACTGGCATCGCACCGCGCTGCATGAATGCGCCCATGCCAGCGGCGCCGCCCATCGGCTGGCGCGCGATCTCACAGGATCGTTCGGCTCCAAGAAATACGCGTTCGAGGAACTGGTGGCCGAAATCGCCTCGGCCTTCTGCTGCGCCGCCCTCGGCATCACCCCGACCGTCCGCCACGCCGACTACATCGGATCCTGGGCCGAGGTCCTGCGCGAGGACAATCGCGCCATCGTCCGTGCAGCCAGTCAGGCAAGCAAGGCAGCGGACTGGTTGCTGGCCTTCGCCCCACATGCGGGCGAACCGGGCCGGGCAATTGCCACCACCCCCGAGGCCGCACGCCAGGAGGCCTGACCCACTCGCTACCACTTCAAGCATCGGCGCAGTCCCGTCTTTCCGGCTCTACGGCGTTCAGGCTTTCCGGAAGCGATGAGAGGAAGAGGGCTGCGCCGATTTTCGTGACGGGTTGGAGGTCGGGAGAGAGGCTCCCGGCCGCCCGTCGCGGAGACCTGTCATGGCCACTGCCATTCAGAAGATCACCCTGTCGCCGTCGCGCGACATCCCCTTCAACAAGCTCACGCTCTCGCAGGCGAACGTCCGGCGCATCAAAGCTGGCATTTCGATCGAGGAACTGGCCGAGGACATCGCGCGCCGCGGTCTGCTGCAGAGCCTCAACGTCCGGCCCGTCCTCGATGCCGACGGCGCAGAGACCGGCCTGTACGAAATCCCGGCCGGCGGGCGTCGCTACCGGGCGCTCGAGCGCCTGGTGAAGCAGAAGCGCCTCGCCAAGACAGCTCCCGTGCCGTGCGTCGTGCGCGATCCCGCGACGCCGATCCTGGCCGAAGACGACTCCCTCGCGGAGAACCTTCAGCGTGCCCCGCTCCACCCGCTCGATCAGTTCCGGGCGTTCCAGGCGCTGCGCGACAAGGGCCAGTCGGAGGAAGACATTGCCGCGGCCTTCTTCACCTCCGCTCATGTCGTGAAGCAGCGTCTGCGCCTTGCCGGCGTCTCGCCGAAGCTTCTCGACATGTATGCCGAGGACGGCATGACGCTGGAGCAGCTGATGGCCTTCACGGTCAGCGCCGACCATGCAAGGCAGGAACAGGTCTGGGAGACGATCGCAGGCTCCTGGTCCAAGGAGCCGTATCAGATCCGCCGGATGCTGACCGAGAAGACGGTGCGCGCGTCGGACCGCCGCGCCATGTTCGTCGGGCTCGATGCCTATGAAGCCGCTGGCGGCACGGTTCTGCGCGATCTCTTCCAACAGGACGATGGCGGCTGGCTCGCCGATGTCGCCCTGCTCGAGACCCTGGTTGCCGCCAAGCTGAAGGCAGAGGCCGAGGCCATCGCGGCCGAAGGTTGGAAGTGGATCGAGGTCGCTGCCGACTTCCCCTACGGTCACACCCACGGTCTGCGCCAGATCGACGGTGTCACCGCCGAACGATCGGCTGACGAGCAGGCCACGATCGACGCGCTCAACGCCGAGTATCAGCGGCTCGAGGCCGAGTATGAAGATGCGGACGAACTGCCCGACGATGTCGATGCTCGGCTCGGCGAGATCGAAGCCCTGCTTGACGAGCTCGACAACCGGCCGAAGATCTTCGACCCGACCGACATCACCCGTGCGGGCGTTTTCGTGAGCATCGGCGCGGACGGCAGGCTCGTGGTCGACCGCGGCTATGTTCGCCCGGACGATGAGGCGCCCCTCGTCCTGCCCCATGACGAAACCGATGGCGCTACGGCGGCGACCAGCGGCCAAGCCGGTGAACCTGGACCCAGCGGCACATCCCGCACCGTCATCACGGTCGGCGGGCAGCCGATCGAAAGCGAGGACGACGAGGACGACGTGATCAAGCCGTTGCCCGAGCGCCTGGTGATCGAACTGACAGCCCAWCGCACGCTCGCGCTGCGCGACGTCGTGGCGAGCAACCCGCAGATCGCGCTGACGGCGCTGCTGCACAAGCTCGTCATCGACACGTTCCAGCGCGCCAGTACCGGCGGCGGATGCCTCGAAGCGTCCGTGCGACACATCTTCTTCCCCGTACAGGCCGCCGACCTCGAGGACAGCCCCTCTGCCCGCGCGATCGCGGAGCGTCAGGACGCCTGGAAGGCCGATCTTCCGCAGGATGATCAGGCGCTCTGGGACTGGCTGTCGGCACTCGACGATACGAGCCGACTCTCGCTGCTCGCTCATTGCGTGAGCTTCGGCGTCAACGCGCTTTACGAGAAGCCGAACCCCTACGGCGGGAACGGCGTGTCCCAGCACGGGCTCGAACGCCGTCTCACCCAGGCCGACCGGCTCGCGCGGGCGACTGGTCTCGACATGGTGGAGGCCGGATGGCGTCCTTCGGTCGACAATTATCTCGGCCGGGTCCCGAAGCGCCGCATCGTCGAGGCCGTGCGTGAGGGTGCGGGAGACCGGGCGGCGCAGCTCATCGAGCATCTGAAGAAGGCTGAGATGGCCAAGGAAGCCGAACGCCTTCTCGCCGACGCCCGGTGGCTCCCCGAGCCGCTGCGGCTCGCTGAGACGGACAATTCGTCAGAAGCGGGCGAACCCGAAAATGAGGCAAGCTCCATGGATCTGCCGGCGTTCCTGTCTGGCGACGAGGAAGCCTCGGACGAGGATGCGGAGCCGCTCCCGGCCATTGCCGCCGAGTAACCGATCCAGGCGGGACCGCTCCGGCGGTCCCGCATCTTTCCTCACACGCCCGTTCCATCAGCCCGGTCGCCACGCCGGGCTTTTCCATGTTCGTGGGAGATTGTCATGGCAGACTGTTTCACGCACTTCTCGTGCCTGCTCGACGTCGGCACGCCACAAAATGCCGCGCGTGCGCTCGATCTCTACAATGCCTTGTCCGAGGCTGGCGCGTCAGAAGAACCACCGTCGGAGGGCTTCCTTCTCTCCATCCAGCCGGAGCACGGCGGCTCGCAGCTCTGGCTACGGGATGACGTCTCCGGCGATCCCGAACGGCTGATCCAGTTCGTGAAACTCTGCGCGGCGGAATTCAGCCTGAAAGGCCGTTGGGGCTTCCAATATGCCAATACCTGCCCGCGGCCCCGGCTCAGTGCGTTTGGCGGCGGCGCGCACGTCCTCGACCTCGGGACGGGCGAGACCGTCGGATGGATCGACACCGATGGCTGGCCCGCCGCAACGGTGGATGGAGGTGATTCCGATGCCTGAGATCATCGAAACCATCGTCTATCGCCTCGACGAACTTTCCGATGCGGCGAAGGACGCCGCGCGCCAATGGTACCGCAAGGGCGGCTTCGATTATGACTGGTTCGAGTTCGTCTATGACGACTTCGAACGTATCTGCGCGATCCTCGGCATCCTCCTCAGGACGCGCCCCGTCCGGCTGTTCGGCGGCGGCACCCGCTCGAAACCCTGCATCTGGTTTTCTGGCTTCTGGAGCCAGGGCGATGGGGCCTGCTTCGAGGGCGACTACAGGCATGTGAGATCCGCCGCGCGCCGCATCCGGGCCTATGCACCAACGGATACCGCGCTTCACCAGATCGCCGACACCCTCCAGACCGTTCAGCGGCGAAACTTCTACCAGCTCCGCGCCACCGTGGCTCACCGGTGGCGCTACTATCACGAGCATTGCATGGCGATCGCGGTCGATCGCGACAGCCCTGTTGGTCAGGACATGACCGCCGATGCGGAAGATGCCGTCTCGGAAGCGCTCCGTGATCTGGCCCGCTGGCTCTACCGCCAGCTCGAACGGGAATATGAGCATCTGACCTCGGCCGAGGTGGTCGACGAAGCGATTGCGGCGAACGGCTACACCTTCACCGAAGCGGGCCGGCGCTTCGGCTGATTCAGCCAGCCGCTCGCACGTCGAGAGGCAGAGGGGGGCCGGGACGTGTTTGAGCCCGGACGGTCGAGAGAGAGCGCCCAAGGGCTCGCCCTGTTCCCGCTCTCTTCGAGGTCTTCCCCATGCACGATCGTTCCGCACCTTGCGCGCAAGAACATACGCCGGCGTCTTTTCCGCTAGGCGTCGACCGGACGGCCGCCTTGCTCGATGCCGCCCGATCCATTCTCGTCCATCTCGAAGCGGGCCGACGTGTCGACGCCACCCTGCTTCGTGACGCGATGGAAGCGAGCTTCAACGCGAGCGACGCAACCGGAGCCTGGGACTGGAAGCTGGCCTACGACGCCTGCGAGGCAGCGACTGTTCTCTTCCTCCGCAAATACGGCAAAGTGCTTTTGCACAAAGCCGGCTCTCCGGCAGCAGCCCTGCCGCTTTTCGCGAAAGTCGCCGGCCTGCTCCCCACGCATACCCGCCGCTCCCTCGAAAGCGAGACGTTCCAGCAATTCTCAACGCCCATCCCCCTCGGATTCATCGCGTTTCGCGCGGCAGCTATCTCACCTGCCGACCATGTGCTCGAACCGTCCGCCGGGACCGGCCTGCTCGCCATCCTGCCCGAGATTGCGGGCGCGACGTTGATCCTTAACGAACTGGCGGAGACCCGCGCCAGCCTCCTCTCCTCCCTCTTCCCGGCCGTCGGAGTCACATGCTTGGACGCGGCGCAGATCGACGATCATCTCCACCCGGCCTTGGTCCCGACGGTCGTGCTGATGAACCCGCCATTCTCAGCGATGACGAACGTCTCCGGACGCATGGCCGACGCAGCGCTGCGACACATCGCATCCGCGCTTGCCCGCCTCGCCGAGGGTGGCCGCCTGGTGGCCATCACCGGTGCCAATATCAGTCCGGAGCATCCCGCCTGGCGCGAGGCGTTCATCCGCCTGCAGGAGCGCGGGCGCGTCGTATTCAACGCGAGCATCGACGGTACCGTCTACTCCAAGCACGGCACCACCATCGAGACGCGGCTCACCGTCTTCGACAAGCTGCCGGCAGACGATCCGGTCCGATTTCCCGCATCACCGGGTCAAGCACCCGACACGCAGACCCTTTTAGGCTGGGTCACCGAGCACGTTCCCCCAAGGCTCACACTGGCCGGTTCCATTGCCCTTCCGGCGCCGTCGGCAATGGCGCCGAAGCGGGTTGCCCGTCCGATTGCGCGCGGCACTGCGAACGCGCCGCAGAGGTCAGCACTCGAAGAGCCGGGTTACCTGAACCTCGCCTATGAGACCCTCGACTGGAAGCCGGCCGAGGGTGGTCGGCTGACCGACGCCATCTACGAGGAATACGGACTTCAGACGATCCGCATTCCCGGCTCTCAGGCCCATCCGACCAAGCTTGTGCAATCGGCGGCCATGGCGTCGGTCGCGCCCCCCAAGCCAAGCTACCGTCCACGCCTGGCCGAACGGCTCATCAACGAGGGCGTACTGTCGGACGCCCAGCTCGAAACCGTGATCTATGCCGGCGAGGCGCATACGGGCTTCCTCAGCGGCGCCTGGACTGTCGACGCAACGTTCGATGTCGTCTCTGCCGCACCTGACGACGCAGCATCCGCCGTGCGCTTCCGGCGCGGTTTCATGCTCGGCGACGGCACGGGCGCGGGCAAGGGGCGCCAGTCCGCCGCCATCATCCTCGACAACTGGCTGCAGGGTCGGCGCAAGGCCGTCTGGATCTCGAAGTCGGACAAGCTGATCGAGGATGCACAGCGCGACTGGTCGGCCCTAGGCATGGAGCGCCTGCTGGTGACGCCGCTCTCCCGCTTCCCGCAGGGACGGCCGATCACACTGCCGGAAGGCGTCCTATTCACCACCTATGCCACGCTGCGGTCCGACGAGAAGGCCGACAAGGTTTCGCGCGTCCGCCAGATCGTCGATTGGTTGGGCTCCGATTTCGACGGGGTAATAATCTTCGACGAGAGCCATGCCATGCAGAACGCCGGCGGCGGAAAGGGAGAACGAGGCGATGTTGCGCCGTCGCAGCAGGGCCGTGCCGGCTTGCGGCTCCAGCACGCGCTCCCGGGCGCTCGGATCGTCTACGTCTCGGCGACAGGTGCCACCAGCGTCCACAATCTCGCCTATGCCCAGCGTCTCGGCCTGTGGGGCGGCGAAGATTTCCCGTTCGCAACCCGGGCCGAATTCGTCGCTGCCATCGAGGCCGGCGGTGTCGCCGCGATGGAGGTGCTGGCCCGCGATCTTCGCGCCCTCGGCCTCTACACCGCCAGATCCCTATCCTATGACGGGGTCGAGTACGAGCTGGTTGAGCACGCGCTCACCGACGAGCAACGCCGCATCTATGACGCCTATGCTGGCGCGTTCTCCATCATCCACAACAACCTCGATGCCGCGATGCGCGCCGCGAACATCACCAGCGAGACCGGCACGCTCAACCCGCGCGCCAAATCTGCCGCCCGTTCGGCCTTAGAAAGCACCAAGCAGCGCTTCTTCGGGCATCTGCTGACCTCGATGAAGACCCCAACGCTGATCCGCTCGATCCAGCGCGATCTCGATGACGGGCACGCGGCTGTCGTCCAGATCGTCTCCACCGGCGAGGCACTGATGGAGCGGCGACTGGCCGAGGTGCCGACCGAGGAATGGAACGACGTCCGCGTCGACATCACGCCGCGCGAATATGTGCTGACTTACCTTCAACACTCCTTCCCGGTGCAGCTCTACGAGCCGTTCACCGACGCGGATGGCAATCTCTCTTCGCGACCTGTCACCCGCGACGGCCAGCCCGTCGAAAGCCGCGAAGCGGTCGTCCGGCGTGACCGGCTGATCGAGAAACTCGCAAGCCTGCCACCGGTGCCTGGCGCGCTCGATCAGATCGTCCAGCGCTTCGGAACCGACCTGGTGGCCGAGGTGACAGGACGTTCGCGGCGCATCATCCGCAAAGGTGATCGGCTCATGGTCGAGAATCGTCCGGGCTCCGCCAACCTCGCCGAGACCGCCGCCTTCATGGATGATGCCAAGCGCATCCTCGTGTTCAGTGATGCTGGCGGCACTGGGCGCAGCTATCACGCCGACCTCGCGGCGCGTAACCAGCGCCTTCGGGTCCACTATCTCCTCGAGCCGGGCTGGAAAGCCGACGCCGCCATTCAGGGCCTCGGTCGCACCAACCGCACCAACCAGGCGCAGCCGCCACTGTTTCGCCCCATCGCGACCGACGTGAAGGCCGAGAAGCGCTTCCTGTCCACCATCGCCCGCCGGCTCGACACCCTCGGGGCAATCACCCGCGGCCAGCGCCAGACCGGCGGACAGGGCCTCTTCAGACCTGAGGACAATCTCGAAAGCCCCCACGCGCGCGACGCACTGCGCCAACTTTACCTGCTGATCGTCCGCGGCAAGGTCGATGGCTGCCCGCTCCAGCTCTTCGAGAGCGCCACCGGCCTCAGCCTGATGGACGACACGGGCATCCGCGACGAGCTGCCGCCGATCACGACCTTTCTCAATCGGTTGCTGGCGCTGACGATCGACCTGCAGAGCATATTGTTCACGGCCTTCGAGCAGCTTCTCAATGCCCGGATTGCCGGAGCATTGGCCAGCGGAATCTATGACATCGGGTTGGAAACGCTGAGGGCCGAAAGCTTCGTCGTCACCGACCGGCACACCATCTACACGCATCCTGCCACTGGCGCGGAAACCCGCTTGCTGACGATCACCCAGCGCGAGCGCAACCGGCCCCTGTCGCTCGAGCAAGCCTTCGAGCTTCTCGCCGATCCACGCGCAGCTCTGCTGATCAACGAGCGGTCTGCGCGGGCGGCGGTTCAGGTACCTGCCCCGAGCATCATGCTGGATGATGGCGAAATCGAACGCCGGGTGCGCTTGCTCCGGCCGATGGAACACCATCATGCATCGCTGGCGTCGATGGCGGAAAGCCATTGGCGGGTGGCCGATCGCGAGGTCTTCGCGGCGGCATGGCAGCGCGAACTGGGGCAGATCCCTGAGTTCACCGACAGCACGATCCATGTCGTCGCCGGGCTCCTGCTTCCGATCTGGAAGCGTCTCCCCGATGAGTGCACGCGTGTCTATCGCCTTCAGACGGACGACGGCGAACGCATCATCGGTCGACGCGTGTCTCCAGCCTGGGCGGCCAACGCGCTTGCGACCGGGGCGCCGACGCTGACGGCTGCCGATGCCTTCGCAGCCCTGGTGGCCGGCAGCACCGTCCTCGATCTCACTGAGGGCCTCCAGCTTCATCGCGCGCGGGTGATGGGCGTCCACCGCATCGAGCTATCGGGCTTCTCCGACATGATGCGCGATCGCCTCCGGTCCTACGGCCTGTTCCACGAGATCATCTCCTGGAAGCTCCGGATGTTCGTTCCCATCGATGCGACCGGCGTGGCCGTCCTTGCCAAGGTGATGGAGCGCTATCCGGTCACGCGGATCTCCGAACGGGAGGCCGCGTGATGGCCAGCTTTGACGCATCCGATCTGGCGGCCCGCCTCGCCGGCCAAGCCGAAGCCGTGTGCCGGCACTATCTGTCCAACGGCACAAAGCAGGGAGGCTACTGGCTGGTCGGCGATGTTCGCAACACGCCGGGCCGCTCAATGTTCGTGCGGCTCAAGGGGCCGCAGACGGGTAAGGGCGCCGCCGGCAAGTGGACCGACGCCGCCACCGGCGAGCATGGCGATCTGCTCGATGTCATTCGCCAAACCTGCGGCCTTCCCGACTTCAAGCAAATCGCCGAGGAGGCGAGGCGCTTCTTGAGCCTCCCGCATACAGAGCCCGCACGAGAGTCGCGGCGGGCCAGGACGTCCGTGGCGCCAATGGGTTCGCCAGAAGCCGCGAGGCGTCTCTTCGCGATGGCACGGCCGATCAGCCGTACACTCGCCGAGACGTATCTGCGCAGACGCGGCATTACGTCTTTGCACGAAACCGGATCGCTCCGCTTCCATCCCCGCTGCTTCTTTCGCCCCGACGAGCATGCACCGACCGAGATCTGGCCGGCGATCATCGCCGCCGTCACGGATTTGAATGGCGAGCTCACCGGCGCACATCGCACATGGCTGGACCCCGACGGATTCAACGAAGCGACCTTAGGCAAGGCGCCAGTCGAGACACCGAGACGGGCGATGGGCAATCTCCTCGGGTCTGCCGTGCGCTTCGGACTGCCGGGCTCCGTGATAGCGGCCGGCGAAGGCGTCGAGACCATGCTGTCGCTGCGCTGCGTCCTGCCAACCATGCCGATGGCGGCCGCGCTGTCGGCGGCGCATCTTGCCGCCATCCAGTTCCCCGACACCCTGCACCGGCTGTATGTCGCGCGTGACGACGATCCCGCCGGCGATGCAGCGGTGAGGACCCTGATGACCCGCGCGGAGGAAGCCGGCATCGAGGCGGTCATCCTGTCTCCGACGCGTGGCGACTTCAATGAAGACCTCCGGCTGCTGGGGCTCGCAGCGCTCCGGGCGGCCATCCGGGTCCAGATCGCGCCCCAGGACGTCGCACGCTTCATGGAGCATGCAGCCTGACCGGGATGAGGCAGGGGTCTGCCGGTCGAGCACTTCGACCAACGCCCGCATCTGGGATGACCGTTTCGCCAGAGGACCGCGCCCCGGCCTTCCAGAGGGCGATCGGCCATCAGACGGTCCATCCAGGCAACCTTGTGGCCGACTATTTTCCGGCGGCCCGTTCCACCCCACGCGGTCAAGCCGCGCGGGGACCCCGGCTTGGGCCTTTCCATCGCGAGACAAAATAGCCGGCCCCCGCGGTCCTTCGCTCTCGCTGCGGCCCCTCGCTTCGCTCGGGGTGCCAGTCCAGTCCGTCCGACGGCTTCGTCGCCATGAAGGCCGCGGCGGTCGCGGTCCAGCGAACGGAGCTACCCATGAGCGAGCATGACGAATTTGAGCCCGACCACATCTCTTCTCCCACCGACCACGTTCTGACCGAGCTTCAGCTCTACGGCTTCCATCCCCGCGACGATGAACCCGATCCTCGACCAATCCCGGAAGATCGCGTGATCACCGGCGCCGTCGCCGACATCTTCGACGCTCTGATCGCCACCATGGCCGATACCGGCCTCGACGCAGATCTCGACGACCTGCTCTGGTCAACGGTCAACACCTTCCACCGCGCCGTTGAACGGGTCGAACGCACACTCGACGACAACGAGCAGGCACAGAAGCAGGGGCAGCGCGAACAGGACGGCTCCGAGGTGAAGGCCGTGCAGCTCGAAGCGCTGATCGCCACAGGACAGCGGCTCATCGAACGCCGCGACGCCCTCGAGCTCTTCCGTGACACCGGCGCCGACCTCTACCGGAAGACAACCGGCTCGAACTGGTCGCCCCGCCACGGCTCTCGCGTCAACCATCGCCAGCTCACCTCCGCGATGATCGACAGCCGCGACTTCATCGCCGCCCGCAAGCGTGCCGATCGCGAGGTGCTGCTGCCGGCCGGGCCGAAGATCGCGCTGACCGGCGGGCTCGACTTCAACGACCATCAACTGATCTGGGCCAAGCTCGACCAGGTCCTGTCTCTTATACTC
>NNBT01003092.1_pt1 | contig 26031 bp, 26 predicted proteins | sample 1173831 | NCBI WGS metagenome assembly NNBT01 (sample SAMN07173936, study PRJNA388173) | plant metagenome | isolation source: symbiotic tissue sample KVJ10 | place: Norway: Troms, Kvaloya island | reverse complement strand
CCGGCCGATGCTGAGACGGCGATCAAGCGCCGAGAGCGGATCCTGATAGACCATCTGCATCCGGCGACGCTGCGCCCGCCAGACATGATCGAAGCGGGTGCTCATCGCCTGACCCTCAAACTCGATCGTCCCGGCCGAGGGAGCCAGGGCGCCGAGCACCAGGCGCGCCATGGTCGACTTGCCGCATCCGGACTCACCGACGATGCCAAGGGTTTGGCCAGCCGCGACATCGAAGCTGACTCCATCGACGGCCTTCAGGGTCTTGGCGCCGCTGAAGAGCCCCCCGGCCTTCACCGCATAGTGCTTCTGGAGATTGTCGACGCGCAGGAGGGCACTCACAGGCCGGCTCCCTGGCCCGTTCGGTGGCAGGCCGCGAAATGGCGAGGCGCGATCGAGGCGAATGCGGGAACGACTTGTCCGCATTCCGATACCTTGTCGGCACAACGCGGCAGAAACGGACATCCTTGTCGGATCTCGCCTGGCCCTGGAACGGCGCCGGGAATGGTCGACAACTTGCGCTTCGGTCTCTCGACATCGGGAAACGCAGCGAGCAGCCCACGCGTATAGGGATGTGACGGCCGTGAAAAAATGGACTCCGTATCGGCCATTTCCACGATGCGTCCGGCATACATGACAGCAATCCGCTCACAAATGTCGGAGACGACGCCCAGGTCATGTGAAATGAGGACGATCGCCATGCCCGTTTCCCTTTGTATCCGGCGCAGCAGCTCCAGAATCTGCGCCTGGATCGTGACGTCGAGCGCGGTCGTCGGTTCATCGGCGATGAGAATGTCGGGCCGCCCCGCGAGCGCCATCGCGATCATCGCGCGCTGGTTCATGCCGCCCGAAAATTCGTGCGGATATTGGCGAAGGCGGTTAGGCGCATCGGCAATTCCGACGCTTTCGAGCAGACGCTGGGCTTCGCGGGCGATCGCTCCGCCGCTCAGCCCGCGGTGGCAGGCGAGAACCTCGCCAATCTGATACCCGATCGTTCGCACCGGATTAAGTGAGGCGGATGGATCCTGAAAGATCATCGATATCCGCCGCCCCCGGATCTCCGACATCGCCTGGTCGTCCAGGTCGAGAATATTCTCATCGTCCAAGAATACCTGTCCCTGGATACGCATGGCCTGCGACTGCAGCTTCAGGGCCGCAAGCCAGGTCAGGCTTTTTCCGCAGCCCGACTCGCCGACAATCCCCAGGGTTTCACCTGCTGCGATATCGAGGCTGACCGCATGGATCACCCGAGCAAGTCCTTCACGACCGACCACATCGACGGTGAGGTTTCGAATGGAGAGAATGGGCGACATTCGTGACAGGATGTTGGAGCTGGCCTTTGTCCAGCATCCTCCTCATACGCGTACGCAAGTAAAGCGTGATTTGCTGACATGATTGTTAGAGAAACTAACTTGGGCGACGAGCGACTTACATTTGCATCGTGTCCGCTTCGGCGCCGTCGACATAGGTCACACCGGCGACAGAACTCCGCGTGAGCGTCTGGCGATAGTCGCCGTGGCCGGTCTCCAGCGTCTCGGTCGTGACCACAGGCGATATCGGCGCATCCAGCATCGCCTCGCGGAGGATGCGGCCGGTCATGGTGGGAGGCACGGGGAGCCCCAGAATGGCGAGCGCGGTCGGCGCGAGGTCGCATATGCCTGAAGGAACGGTTGACTGAGCGTGCCCCGATCTGAAAACCGGTCCCGCTAAAATCCCGACGGCGGCGAGCTCCTTGGGGTGAAGGCCGCCATGGAAGCCCAGGCCCGTCCGACGGTCGGCGTCATAATAGGTGCCACCCCCCAGGCCATAGGGATCGACACGGTCATCCGTCCTGAAAGCGAAAGCGACATCGGGCCCGCGTTCATGCGTGATCATCACGAGGTCGGTGGAGAAGGTGCCGGGAACGGGGCTTTCGCCCGGCACCGGCGGGCGCGTGAAGATCGATCCGCACCAGGGCGCCTCCCTGAGCGCCGCGCCGATCCTCTCGATGACGCGGCGCGCGCGGCCCGGCACATAGAGCGCGCCGACATGGCCCGGCATCAGCAGGACATCGCTGCCGACCTTTACTCCTGCGCGCCTCAGCGTTTCACTTACGCTTACCCGCGTATGACCGGTGATGTGACCGTGATCCGACATCACGACGATGTGGACACCTTGCGCCCGGCCCTCACTCGTCCACCAGTCGAGGAGCCGGCCGAATTCGGCATCGCAATGGGCGATGATCTTGCGCGTCGTGTCCGATGCCGTGCCGTGGAAATGCGAGCTCCGGTCGGGCTCGCCATAGGAGACGATGGTGACATCGGGCGCGAATTCAGGCCAGATCCTCTCGAGAAAAGCCGTCGTGATAAAGGTCTGTCCGTCGACATCCGGCACGTCACTGGCGACATCGGGCGGCAATGGGCCCAGTGCCTTCTCGATATCGGCGATCACCGCCTCAGGCGCACAGGCCTCGTGGAAATGGCCGGAGATGCGGATACTGCCCAGTGACCGAGCCTTGTGGTTGAAGAGTGTCGTCGTGCCGGCGGTGTTGGTGGCGAGTACCGCGAAGCTTCGGCCATGCTGCATCAGGATCTCGCCCAAGGTCGGTGCCGTCATGAGGCGTCCGCCGCTCTCGCGGTCGAGCTCAAGCAGGATGGCCGCGCTCGATGAGTCGATGAGACGCTCGGCACTCCCCGCCTCGCGCAGCACATAGTGATTTCCGACCATGCCGTGCCGGTCGACCGTGGCGCCGGTGACGAAGGACGGGAAAGCCGAGCGGGTTTCAGAGGGGTAGATGGTCCGCTGACGCGCAAGGGTGATACCTTGCCCCATGAGCCGCCACAGATTGGGCGTAAGATCCGGGCCTATCAAATCGGGCCTGAGCCCGTCGAAGCTGACGATGAGCACCTTGTTGGGCATGTTCTGTATGCTTGATGGCGACCTTTACCCGCAGCATGCCTCAGCCTTTCCATCGCCCACGGTGATCAGTAAAGCATGAATTTCTAACATCGTCGTCAGAACTTCTTACAAACACGCTACTTGGCGAATTCCGGATCATGCTGGCTTAAACAGTATGACCGCGTGACATTTTTCGCGTGGACAGACTCAGCCGCTCACCCTAGCATCGTTGTCAGAGAGGCTAACATGAGAAAAGTCCCGCCACTGCATGCGCTGCGCGCCTTCGAGGCTACTGCGCGTCATGCGAGCGTCACACAGGCGGCGGATGAGCTGGGCGTATCCCATAGCGCAGTCAGCCAACAGGTAAGAAGTCTCGAGGACTATTTCGGCCAGGCGCTCTTTCATCGAAATGGGAGGCGGGTGGAACCAACGGAAGCAGCCAAGGCGCTTCTCGATGAAGTCCGCACCGCATTCGATCGCATCGCCATAGCGGCCGAGCAGTTCGCCGTCAGGAATGGCAGCGCGGCCATAACCGTCAATGCGACACCCTCCTTCGCCATGCGCTGGCTCATCCCCAAATCATCGACGTTCCAGCTCGCCAATCCGGCCGTCAATGTCGTGACCGAGATATCGCTTTCCGACCGCATAGACCATTTGACCAAAAGCTATGACTTCATCATCAGACGGGAGCCCATGAAGCGCGCCGATCACGTCTGCGTCAAATTGATCGAGGATCATTCGACCGCGGTACTTTCGCCACAGCTCTGGACGAGCCTCAAGGCGAAGGAGCCGCAAGACTTGAAACGCGCCGTTCTCCTCCATCTGAAGTCCAGGCCGGAGGCCTGGCAGCGCTGGTTTGAGATAAGCGGCAGCAAAACTGCGGAGCCGCCTCCCGGCCCGTACTACGAACACTTCTTTCTATCCTTACAGGCCGCGATCAACGGGCTCGGCGTCGCAGTCGGTCCCTTGTGCCTTGTCGAAGACGACCTCGCCCATGGCCGGCTCATTGCTCCCTTTGCCGAGCACATCCTGGCTGGCCCGGGCTTCTACGTGCTCTATCCGACGGCAACGATGCGCAGTCGATCCCACCGCGCTTTCCTCGACGCCCTGAAGCAGGCAGCAAAGCTGACCGCGGTTGCCACCGACCTCGCCTGATCTGTGTCTGCCGGGGGCCGACCGCATGCCGTATGTCGCGCTCAGCGCACTGAAATATGACAGTCCAATGTCAGATATACTTCCAAACTTGTTAGAACTTCATACTGGTCGGCCGCGGACTTCGGCGCCCATAAGGGATGGCCGGCACGGATCAAGGCAAGACGGGAAATAGAAACGCCAGACCGCGGTCCGGACTATTTTGCGAGGACCGATGAGTATAGTCGCCGACCACATCAGAGAAATCCGCCCCTCCGAGACGGGCGCCATGACGGCCCGGGCGCGCGAGCTACGCGCGCGCGGCCGAGAAGTGATCACGCTCAGCCAAGGCGAGCCCGATTTCGATACGCCGGACAATATTCGAGAAGCGGCGATCAAAGCGATCCGTGATGGTCATACGCGGTATACGGCGGCCTCGGGAATACCCGCCCTGCGTGAGGCAATACGCGACAAGCTTCTGAATGAGAATGATCTCGGTTACACGCTCGACCAGATCATCGTCGGCTGCGGCGCCAAGCAGGTCCTGTTCAACGCGCTCTTTGCCAGCCTCAATCCCGGTGATGAAGTGATCATTCCGGCACCCTGCTGGGTGTCCTATCCTGACATGGTTCGGCTCGCCCGCGGCACACCGGTGGTCATTCCATGTCCCGAGGATGAGGGCTTCAAGCTGACGCCCCAGGCGCTCAAGCGGGCGATCACGCCCCGAACCAAATGGCTGCTCATCAACTCGCCCTCGAATCCAACCGGCGCCGTCTATAGCGAGAGGGAGCTCGCGGCGCTTGCCGATGTCCTGCGCCAATATCCCAAAATCTGGGTCCTCTCGGACGACATCTACGAGAAGCTCATTCATGACAATACCCGCTTCGTCACCATGGCAAAGGCGGCGCCCGACCTCTTCAACCGCACGCTGACCGTCAATGGCGTCTCCAAGACCAATGCCATGACCGGCTGGCGTATCGGCTACGGCGCCGGTCCTGTCGAGCTCATCAAAGCAATGGGGATCATCCAGGGCCAGACGACGTCAAATGCTAGCTCCATCTCACAACATGCGGCGCTGGCGGCATTGACGGGCGATCAGAGCTACATCGCCAGATTCGCGAGCGAATTCAGAAAGCGACGCGATCTCGTGGTCGCCAAGCTCAATCAGGTGCCGGGGCTCAGCTGCGCCGCTCCCCAGGGCGCCTTTTATGCTTTTCCGTCCTGCGCCGGCATCGTCGGGCGCAGCACACATGCCGGCGAGCTCATCGGGACTGATACCGACTTTGCCATGTACCTCCTCAATGAAGCCGGAGTCGCGGTGGTACCGGGCTCAGGCTTCCTTGCCTCGCCCTATATCCGCGTCTCATTCGCGGCTTCGGAAGATGAGCTGCGCCGGGCTTGTGACAAAATCATCGGGGCCTGTCAGAGTCTCGTGCGCGGAGCCGCCGCATGACCCCGGGCCGCAAGTTGCGCCAGGCGCTCAAGCAGAAGCGTCTCCTCCATGTCATGGCGGCACACAGTCCGCTGTCGGCACGGCTCGCCGAGGAAGCAGGCTTCGATGGTCTTTGGGCATCGGGCTTCGAGCTTTCCGCCCTCTATGGCCTTGCCGATGTCAGCCTCATCACCATGACCCAGCATCTCGACATGCTGCGCGCGGTCGCCGGACAGAGTGCGCTTCCGATCATTGCCGATATCGACACGGGCTATGGCAACGCGATCAACGTGATATATGCGGTGGAGCAATATGAGCGCGCCGGCGCGGCCGCCGTCGTGATCGAGGACAAGAGCTTTCCCAAGGTGACGAGCCTCATCGCCGACGGTCGCCAGGACCTCATCCGGACCGAGGAATTTCACGGCAAGATCCGTGCCGCGGTCAACGCACGCACCGACGCCGACTTCCTCATTATCGCCCGGACTGAGGCCCTGATAGCGGGTCTCGGTCAGGAGGAGGCGCTGATGCGTGCCAGGGCGTATGAGCAGGCCGGCGCCGACATGATCCTCATCCATTCCAAGCAAAAGACACCCGACGAGATCGAAAGCTTCGTCAAAGCCTGGAACGGCAAGGTGCCAATCGTCATTGTCCCAACCGCGTACCCGCAAATGAACGAGGAACGTATCCTCGGCTTGGGCAAAATCGCCGTTGTCATCTACGGCAATCATGCGATCCGTGCTTCCGTCGCAGCGATGAAGCATGTCTTCGCCCGCATTCTGAAGGATCGCGGAATACACAATGTCAATGAGGACATCGTGACGGTCGAGGAAGTGTTCCGCTTGCAGGGCATGGACAAGATAAAGACCGCCGAAGGGCGCTTTCTCGCTTAGAATCTGACGCGCAGGCCGGTCGTGATGAAGGACGAGCCGCTATAGACGCCGTCGATCGTTCCGAAGATGCCGGAGCGGTGATGAAGGCGAAGCACGAGCTCGATGTCCTTGTAGGCGGGGCTGGCGAAGGTGATCTCGGGCGAGAAATTATGCAGCACCAGCGAGGAATCGCCGTCGCTGCGATCGGCCTCGAAGTCCGATTGCTCGGTGAGGATGCTCAATCCCGTATTGAGCCCGAGCGTGGTATAGATCGTGTCGTTCCACGGCAGACCGTCATAGCGGAAATAGAGCGAGCCCCAGAACTCGCCCTGTGATTCCAGACCCCAGCGATAGGCCGCCCCGACTTCCGGCTCGATCATCAGATGATCGCCGAAATAGCCGAGCGCCTCCGAAGCGAAGAGTTCGTTCAGCGTGCCCAGCCGATAGGAATAGGTCACGCCCAACATGGTCAGGTCGACGAAATGCGTCTTCCAGGGCTGGCTGATGATCGTCGTGAAATCCGTGTCGGTTCCGCGTCCGACCAGGAAGGTGACGGCATTGGGCGAATTCGGCTGCTCGGCGCGCACCGGCGTGGCCGCGACGGCGGCAAGCACCAATGCGCAAGCCGAAAGCTTCAGAGAGATCGAAGAAGCCACCCCCAATCACTCGATCGGTTCGAACTCACCCGGCCGCCAGCTCTTGTCGAACCAGGGTTCGAGCGGCCCATAAAGCCGAAGCAAGGTGTACCATCCCTTGCCGGGGACGGTCTGGATCCAATTGGCCTCCTTGCCCTCGGGGGCCTTCGGACCGAAATAGAGATCGACCGAGCCGTCGGCATTCGCGAGGAGCTTATCCCGCTTGTTGTTCTTGCTCGGGAAGATCTGGCCGGTCTGGAGCTGTGAGCGCGTCTGCGGATCGTAAATCACCACAGACCAGAAATCCTTGGCCGGCGGATTGGCCGGAATGCGAAGTTTGTAAGCCTTGGCGCCATCCAGATAGGCGCCGTTCTTGTCGGTCGCGGCATAGGCGTATTGGGAGCCGGCACCGATCATCTTCGCGACCATGGCGGGTGTATTGACGGTCGCCTGGTAGAAAAAGAGGGTCCTAGCGTCGAGATACCGGCCACCCTTGCCGCCATCGCGAAGCCATTCATAACTTCCGCCAACGAAAGCCGCGCCCCAGGCGCTGTTCGGATAGAGATGGAAACCGTCGAGGCGCGGCCGGAAAATCACCGCCCGGGCGGTTGCGTTGCCGATCGCGACCGCCTCGGTCAGCAGTTTCTTCATCCGCGCATCCGGGGCGAAGGGCTTGCCCTTTTCAATGCCGATGGAGGCAAACAGGCCCAGCAGCTCGGGGTCGAGCATCGACGCCGGCTCGCGATCGATGACCGTGTGAAGCTCCTCGAAGAACTCGTAATTGTTGGCGTGGATCGTATTCCAGGACTTGCGCGATCCGCTGATGAACTCCATTTTCGGCGGGTTGTCACGCTTACTGAGCGGATAGACTTTCAGCCCGCTCTTGAAGGACGCCACGGCCGCGTCGGTCTTTCCATCGACGAGGAAGCCCCGCAGGATCAGCCAATTCACATAACTCGTCGACTTCGAGACGAAGTACTTTTCACCGTTAACCTCTGCCTCCATGCCGCCGACGGGTGGATTGAGACCTCCCGTGTAGTCCGGCGGGAGGATCAGATACTTGCCGCCCTTACCGCGATCGGGCCCCGGCGCGCCCATGTCGGTCACGAAACGGAAATAGGCATCATTGACCGTGCCGGGGCCGGACCCGGCGGGAACCTCGACGACCGTCGGCCCGTCCCTCCCGAGATCGAGGATCACGCTGCCATAGACGGTATCGGTATTGCCGGTGAGGAACAGCGGCGCCGAATCCATCAGCTGGTCGAAAAGGATCACCTTGCTTGAGGTGTCGGCACCCAGCTCCAGATGACCGAGCCTGATGCCTTCGACCGATGTGGCGGGGACGCCGTTGAGGAACGTCTCGGCGCCGCGCATCAGGTCGAGATTGTCATAGAGTTTTTCGACCGTCGCTTCATCCGGCATCCCATCAAAAAATTTCAGCGTGCCGAGCCGGGTTTCCACCGTGTCGGGAGTCATGATCTTTTCGGGGATCTTATGATTGTAGCCCGGGGTATTTCCCTCGCCAGACGCGGCCAGCGTCATCGCCAGCAAGCTGGCGGCAGCCAAGGCAGCAGGATGAAGCATTTTGGTTAACATCATTGTCTTTCTCCAGACTTTCCGCCGGCATCTGAGGCCGAGTAGGCGTCACGGAGACTACCCGCGTCGCCTGCGCCAATCTTGTCATCTTACGCCAAACCGGAAGGGCACCGGATGAGGTTTGGCGTGAAAGGACAAGACGGAATTCCGCTCGCGTAGCATCTTCAGAACGAGATGCCGGGGCGAAATGACATCGCCACAAGCGAGGAGAGAGAAAGATGAGGCAAATGCGGGTCAACTCCATGAGGACGACCTCACGACGGTACTCGGTGATAGCCGCTCTGGCCGGCATCGCGTTCACCCTTTCGCCAGCCCTTGCGGACAATGCCATCGAGCCTGAGGCCGCCGCCATTCTGCGCGCCATGACGGATCAGCTGAAGAACCTCAAATCCTTCACCGCCGACTACAATGTCGACAATGAGGTGATCAGCAAAGACGGCGAGAAGATCCAGTTCAGCGCGTCCGGGAAAATCTCGGCCACACGCGGCGCGGGCTTCATGATCACGCGGCAAGGGCCTTATGCCAATGCCCAGGTGACCTTCGATGGCAAGGCCATCACGCTCTACGGCAAGGACCTGAATGCCTACGCTCAATTGGAAAGCCCCGGCCCCTCCTTCGAGGCGGCAACCGAGGAGTTTCGCGCGGCAACCGGCCTCGACGTCGCCGGCGCCGATCTGCTTGCCGGCGACCCCTACACTCTTCTCACCGAAGACGTGGTGGAAGGCAAAGTGATCGGCACCGCTTACATCGACGGAGAGAAATACGACCATCTCGCCTTCCGCAACGAGGCGGTCGACTGGCAGATCTGGATCAGCACCGGCGAGCGGAAACTGCCGGGCAAATATGTGATCACCACGAAATGGGTGACGGGTGCGCCACAATATTCGCTCCAGCTGAAGAACTGGGATACCGGCGCCGTCGACGCCAAGCTGTTTGCGTTCAAGCCGCCGGCCGATGCCAAGAAATTCACCGAAATCCACGCTGATGTCATCGGCGATCTGAGCCTGGAGGGAAGCGAATGAGCAGAACAGTGACATACCGGAAATATTGCGTGACGGCGGCCCTGCTGACGGCAGTGGTGGTGACGGACGGCTGGATCGGCACGGGATCCGCGCCAAACGGCACCTTCATATCCAGCGCCGAGGCGCGCATCGGGCGTCCCCTCACGCCGGTCAGCGTCGCCGGCGTGGCGCGGCGCACCACGCGCCGGGTCATCCGGCGTTCGACGATCTATGTCGCCGCATTGCCCGCCGCCTGTGTCGCCACCACAATCAACGGCACCGCGGTCTGGCGGTGCGGCGCCACCTATTACCAGGCCTATGGCGGCCGCTATGTCGTCATCTATGTCAATTGAGGGCGCGGGAAATCCCGATCATGGAAGCCGGCTGGTACTTCATTGAAGAAGACGAGGCGGTGGGCCCAATACTCCTCGATGATCTCGCGCAACATATCCAGCGCACGGGGCAATCGTGCCTGGTCTGGACCGAGGGGATGGCAGAATGGACAGAGGCGGAAGCCGTGCCGGCCCTGGCGCGGCTTTTCCGATCCGCCGGCGAGGTGCCGGCCCGCAGGCCAGTCGCGCTCAAGCAGCGCCTGATGCACGAGCTCTGCGAGTATCTCGTGATCTCGACATATCTTTATGTCTGCTTCGGCACGCTCCTGTTCTACGAGGCATCCATTCGTCAGAGTGACGGCATCGCCTTCGCCCCCTTTGGCATCGCCATCGTGAAAGCCCTGGTCGTCGGCAAATTCGTCTTGATCCTGCATGCCCTTGGGATCGGAGAGCGCTGGGGTGGCGCCGGCGTCCTGTTGGCCGACATTCTCAAGAAGTCCGTGCTCTTCCTGCTGGGTCTTGGCGCCTTGACGGTGGCCGAGGAAATCATCGTCGGCTATTTTCACGGCCGCACGATCATGGAGGCCCTGGGCGAGATCGGAGGCGGCACCCTGCAACAAGCCATCGCCACAAGCATGCTCATGCTGCTGATCCTTATTCCCTACTTCACTTTCCGTGTCGTTGCCGCTCGTCTCGGTGAAAGCTACCTCTGGACACTCCTCGCCGGACGCTCCACCGCCTCGGCGTGACGCAGCTCTGAGCCGATCGCGATTATGGCAGGCAGTCTGGAAGCTTTCCCGATTCCGGTTACGTTGCGTTTAGCTCTGTCCTGTAAGGGTTCGGCATCCGGAGGCGGGACGCTCATGCTGGACAATTACGAGGTGGACCGGTTTGGCGTGATCCATCAGATCGACTTCACGCCGATCACCTACGACAAGCAGTATATTTCCTATTATGAGGACCTGAGCGACCGGACCATCAAGCTCGGCTATCAGCGGCTTGGCTGGGTCCTGGGGGTCACCGGCGAGCTTCCCCGGTCCGTGCTCGAGATCGGATATGGCACCGGCACATTCATCGAAGCCGCGAAAATAACCGGAGTCGCCGACTGCGCCGGCTACGACATCGCACGGTTTCCGCTGCCCGACGGCGTCCGCTTTGCCGACTGGGATGCGGCGCTCGCCAGCTCGTGGGATCTCGTCGCCATGTTCGACGTGCTCGAGCATATTCCGGATCTCAGTTTCCTCAGCCGCCTTCAGGCCCGCTATCTGGCCGTCGCCGTCCCTCATTGCCGCTGGCGTGAACTCGACGCCGACGGTGACGCCTGGTTCAGGACGTGGCGTATGCGCCTCCCCAACGAGCACCTGCACCATTTCGACCGGGACTCGCTGGTGGCCCTCCTCGCCCATAACGGCTTCCAGTGCGCGACGCTGAACCATTTCGAGGACGGGATCAGACTGCGGCCCGGTGAAACAGGTCCGAATATTCTCTCCGGTCTATTCAGGAAAGCGTAGGCCAGCTTACCCGCGGGCTCGGCTCCCCCTCATTATGCAGCCCGTCTCGCGTCTCACCCTCTTTGGGAGCTTGCATATTGCCCTCTCAAGGCGCCATTGTCGTGTAGGGCGGCCGCTCGCAACCTTTGCGTCGTCCGCCCCACGCGGCATCGGGCTATTCCCATGAACACGGCGGACGAGTTCTTAGCGCAAAAGGAAAAGTTCCAGCTCGGCGAGCTGCCGACCGAGGCGCCACATCCCAAGACGGCGGAACTGTCGGATTGGGCGACAAAGGATGTGGCGCGCGGGCTCAGCGTCTTCCGCGAGGTGGACCTGGACGCGCTGCGCCGGGTCGCCGGGCTCAGGCGCGAGGCGGGCGATCTCTTTCACGCCGTGGCCCAAACCCTGGAGCAAGGCGACCGGATTTTCCTGGTCGGCTGCGGTGCCACCGGACGGCTTTCATTGTCGCTCGAATTCCTGTGGCGGCGGAAATTCCCGGCGTCGACGCAGGTCCGGTCCCTGATGGCCGGCGGCGACGTCGCCCTGGTCCATTCGCTGGAAGGCTTCGAGGACTTTCCCGACTATGGAGCTCGTCATTTGCTCCAACTTGGCTTCAGTCCGAATGACCTGCTGATCGGGTCGACGGAAGGCGGGGAAACGCCCTATGTGATCGGCGCGGTGGAGAAGGCGGCGGAGATCTCCCGCCGCCCGCCGCAGTTCCTTTACTGCAATACACGGCAGATTCTCGTCGACCGGGTCGAACGCTCCCGCCGGGTCCTGACCAATCCCCGCATCCACTCCCTGTGTCTCGATGCCGGCCCGATGGCCCTGACGGGAAGCACCCGCATGCAGGCCAGCACGGTGCTGATGCTGATGATCGGGCTGGCCTTGGACTTCGGCCGGGATGTCGATGGCGCCTTCGCGCTTCTCGACCAGTGGATCGACTTTCTGGATAGGCAGGATGTCACACCCCTTGAGCCCTTCGTCATCGCCGAGGCCCAAACTTATCTCGACAATAACCGCACGATCTATGCCAGCGACGACTACGCCATCACGGTTCTCACCGACACGACCGAACGGGCGCCGACCTTCAACCTGGCGCCGTTCGACAATCCCAAATATCCGACCGGTCGTCCTTCACTCACCTATCTGACGATCCCCGCCACGGACCGGGCCGAGGAAAGCTGGCGCCATCTTCTGGCCCGCGCCCCGCGGCCGCTCGAATGGCCCGATATCCATGCCAAGACGACTTTGGACTATCTGCTCGGTTTTGATTTCAGCCGCCGGGCTTTGGACATCCGCCGGCGGATGATCGATCACGGCGAGCATCATGTTTTCCACATCGCCTCGGCCGGGACGCGCCTTGCGTTGAATTTCACCGGCCTGGACGAAGGCTTCGAGTTGCCGGGCGCCATCCCGCTTCTCGATCACCTGACGCTGAAGCTCCTGTTGAACATGCATTCGACGCTGGTCATGGGCCGGCTCGGCCGGTTCGAAAGCAATCTGATGACCTGGGTCTATCCCTCAAACGGCAAGCTGATCGACCGGGCGGCGCGCTACACGCAGATCCTTCTGCACCGGCGCGGTCACCGCGAGTTCACGTATGACGAGATCGTTCGCGCCCAATTCGCCTGCAAGGCCGAGCTCAATCCCGCGGAGTCGATCGTCCATATGACGCTGCAGAGACTGCTCGGCGAACATCCACGATAGGGATCACTCGTTCGAGGAGGTCGATGTCGCGGTCGCGCACAGGCACTTCTCTTTCAGCACGGTCTTCCAGTCGGCTCGTGTGCCATAGAACACGTTGCGGTCGACGGGACCGGCGACGCCGCGCACCCGCCCGGTGGTGGTGAACTGCCAGAATGCCCAGTCGCGCGCGCTGTATACCTCTTCCGGCTTCGCGGCCACCGAGCGCAGCCAGAAATGATAATCGGTGAACTCGCCTTCGAGCACCTCGCGGTGAAATTTGGGATCGGTGTAGATGATCGGCCGCTTGCCGCTATGCGCCTCCAGCGCCTTGAGCATGACCTTGATCTTGGCGATGGCCGCGGCGCGTGGAATGCGGCGCGAGCAGGTCTTGGAATGGGTCGTCCACTCCACGTCGAGCACCGGCGGCAGCGCATCGCCGTCCTTGGGCACATGCGCCTTGTACCACGTGGCCTGCTCGCTCGCCGGCCGGCACCAATACATGAAATGATAGGCACCACGGGCGACGCCGGCTTTCTTTGCCGCGCGCCAGTTGTCGAGAAATTTTTCGTCGAAACGGTCGCCGCCTTCGGTCGCCTTGATGTAGGCGAACTGAATTCCCGCATCGCGGACTTTTCGCCAATCGATGTCGCCCTGGTAGTAGGAGACATCGATGCCCTGAACCGGCATCGCGTGGGCGGCGGCAACACCTTTATGCGGCTTCTTGTCGGAGAGCTGGCGGGCATCCGCCATTCCGAGGCCCAGGCTTGCGGCAAACACACCCACCGCCACGGCACAAACCACCGCACAATGTCGATCAAATGCCATCAGGACCCTTCCGAGCGTCAACCCCGTTTGAGGGAGCTTAGAGAGAATTCGGGCGGAATTGAAGCAATCAGTCTTCCGGGCCGGGATCGGCGGTTACCGCTTCAATCGGCTGATTGTGGCTCCTGAAGACTTTCCGCAGGGCGTCGACGTCCCGGTCCCGGATCGCGGCGGTCATCGCGAGGTGCTCTTCATAGAAGCGCTTCCAGATCTCCGGCTTGCCCAGCAGCAGATGCGTCTTGGAGGTCAGGCGCGCGGCGATGAAAGAGCGGATCGAGCGCAGGAAGTGACTGTCGCCGATCGCTTCCAGGCGATCGTGAATCTGGTAGTTGATGCGCAGATAACGTTCCCTGTCGCCCTTCTCATAGGCCTTGGTCAGCAAGGCCTCCAGCACTTCCAGATGAGCGATGTCGTCCTCGGTGACGCGCTTGCAGATGCGCTCGGCCAGAATGTCATCGACCGCGCCCACGATCTGCAGGCCGGTCAGATATTCATCCTCGGCGATGACGCCGACACGGGCGCCTTTGTTCGGGGTGATCTCGACGAAGCCGCGCGATTCCAACGTGCGCAGCGCCTCGCGCATCGGCGTGCGCGACACGCCGAACTGACGGCTCAAGCCCTGCTCGGTCACCTGCGAGCCCGGCGGGAGCTTGCCGAGATAGATGAGGTCGCGCACTTTCTCGAAGAGCTGCGAAGACAGGGTGCCGCCGCCCATGCCCAGATCGAGCGCCATCGACCGGTCGCTGAGGTCGGTGGCGCCCGGCGCCGTTCCTTCGGTGATCTTCGGTTTCATGTCTGCCTACAAGTGCCCGCATTTTCAGGTCCGCGCAATGGATGCATGTCCGCCGGCCGCCATGACACGAAGCCGCGCGCTCCCACGGCGGGCGGCGCGGCGATACGCGCATGGCTCGTCATCGGCCCCAGCGCGTCGACCATCAGGTGCAGACGATAGTGGTCGCCGCAATATTCGGACGTGACGACGGTGGAGGCGAGCGCCGCCTCGCCGGGCCTGACGGCATGAAAAGCCACATTTTCAGGACGGATCGCAAAGGCCGCCGGCTCGGCGCCCGGGACGCGGGACACGCCGGAAAGATCGACCCATTCCGCGGATACCACATTGGCCGATCCCATGAACTCGGCGACGAAGCGGTTATGCGGGCGCCGATAGAGCTCCTCAGGCGTCGCACATTGCTCGGCGCGGCCATTGGACATCACGACGATCTGGTCGGACATGCTGAGCGCTTCCTCCTGATCATGCGTCACCATGATGGTGGTTATGCCCGTCTGGCGCTGCAGCTTGCGCAGCTCGCGGCGCAGGGTTTCACGCAGGCGGCGATCGAGCGCGCCGAGCGGCTCGTCGAGCAGAAGCAAGGATGGCTCGAAAACGATGGCGCGGGCAAGCGCCACGCGCTGCTGCTGCCCACCGGAAAGCTCGGAGGGAAAGCGGTCGGCGAGATGGCCGAGCCCCACCATCGTCAGTACTTCCTTTACCCGCCGGGCGATCTCTTCCGGCGCCAGCCGGCGCACTTCGAGCGGAAAGGCGACATTGCCGAACACCGTCTGATGCGGAAACAGCGCATAGTTCTGGAAGACGATCCCGATATTGCGGAGATTGGCGGGCTGGCCGGTGACGTCGACGCCCGCGATGAGGATCCGTCCGGCGCTGGGCTCCGTCAGCCCGGCGATCATGTTGAGCACCGTGGTCTTGCCGGAACCGCTGGGCCCGAGCAGCGAGAGGAATGTGCCGTCGCGGACCGTCAGGTCGAAATGCTCGACGGCATGATGGCCGCCATAGGACTTGCGGAGGCCATGAAGCTCGAGTTTTTCCGTCATGCGCCCTGGCTCCCGCCCGCGATCGGCAGCGCAAGAATGTATTTCGGTCCGAAATACTCGACGACGGCGACCTCGCGGAAGCCGATCCGATGGTAGAGCGATTCCGCCTTCAGCGACGAGGCGAGATAGATTTGCGGGAAGCCCATTTGGGCCGCGACCCCGATCAGTTTCCGGCACAAGGCGGCGGCGACGCCGGCACGCCGCATCGCCGGAGGGACATAGACATTGCAGAGCCAAGGCGTCGTGCCGGGTAGAAAGTCGTAGCTGTCGCGGTCGCGCAAAGAGGCCATGCCCGCCGGCACGTCATCGACCGTCGCGACATAGGTTTGCGGCAAGCCATCGGCGCCAGCCGGGTCATAACGCTCGAGCGTTGCCGACCACCCCCGGCGCATCGCGATCGACCACTCGAAGTAAGCCCATGATGCCAGGACAGGCGCCAGCTCCGGCCTGGCACGCAATGGCAGAACCTTGATGTCCGACAAGCCGCGTCTCCCCTCATCCACAGCTTCCGCCTCCTCACCCATGTTGTCCATTACCCCTTGACGCTGAGCCAATGGCATGCATGTATACACTCACACAATTCCTGTCAACCAAGGGGACGAGCATGACACTGACGCGTCGAGAGGTGATGAAAAGTCTGGCAGCGGCAACTGCCGGAGGCGCTTTTGCCCAGATATTTCCAGGTCAGAGTGCGGCGGCGGCAACCGAGGTGGTCATCGCTCAATCGGGCGGCAAAGCCGGCGAAGCCCTCGAAAAGGCCTATGCGCAGCCGTTCACGGCGAAGACCGGCATTCCGGTCCGCCTCGTCGGTGTCGAGTCCTCGATCGGCGAGCTGAAGGCGATGCTGCAATCGGGATCAATCGACCGCCATGTCTGGGATGTCGAGCTGGCGGATGTCCTCTCGGCGCCGGAGCTTTTCGAGGATCTGGATTGGGATGCGATCAAACCGGAACCGATCTTCCCCGAGGCGCGGCAGCCGAAAGCCATCGGCCGCCATTACTATTCCTATGTCATGGCCTGGAACGCCAAGGCCAAGCCGATCGAGAGCTGGGCCCAGTTCTTCGACACCGACAATTTCCCCGGGCGCCGGGCCATGATGTCCTATGACGCCTATGCCCAGCTCGAAGTGGCCCTGCTCGCCGATGGCGTGCCTGCCGACAATCTCTATCCTCTCGATGTGGACCGGGCTTTCGCCTTCCTCGAAGCCAACAAGCACAAGATCTCGGTCTGGTGGGACAGCGGCTCGCAGGCGGCGCAGATCGTCACCTCCGGCGAAGTCGACTATGCGCTGATCTATTCGGGCCGCGTCGCCTACAGCAAGGACGCCGGGATGACCTATAATCAGGGCATCACCGTCTTGAACTATCTCGCGGTCACGAAAGGCCTCGCGCCCGAAACCAAAGCCGCCGTGATGCAGTTCTTCCACGAGATGACGGTCGCCAAGAACCAGCTCACCGCGGTGGAGACGATCGCCTATTCCGGGCCCAGCGAAGGCCTCGATACACTGCTCAGCGACGAGCAACGCCGGGTTCTTCCGTCCTCGGCGCAGAACCGGGCGAAGCAGATTCTGATCAACTCGCAGTGGTGGACGCAGAACCGCGCCGCTATCGACAAAAGATGGACCGAATTCCGCGCCGCCCTCTGACGGACAGACGGCACCATGGCCCGGCCGCAGACATCTTCAGCTTTCGCCATGCCTGACAACAGAGCGAGCGTCGCCCTCAATGCGCCGCTCGTCCTGTTCCTGCTGCTGACGATCGTGGTGCCGCTCTGCGGCATCCTGTTCTTCAGCCTGACGGGCGGCGCTCATCCGCTTGCGAACTACACGGACGCACTGACGTCGCCGGCCTTCGTCAGGGTCATCGTCACGACGCTGGTCCTCGGCGTCATCGTCAGCGTCGTGACCACCAGTTTCGCCTTCGTCTTCTCCCTCTGGGTGCTGCGGCTGCCGCCGCGCGCCAAGATCATCGCGGTGGGCGCGATCATCCTGCCCTTCTTCGTGTCCTATCTGCTGCGCGCCCTGAGCTGGATTCCGGTCCTCGGCTTCAACGGCCTGGTGAACAAGGTCCTTCTCTCGTCCGGGCTCATCGAGACGCCTTTGTCGCTCATCTACAATCCCTTCGCAGTGGTTCTCGGCACGGCGAATGTCCTGTTTCCCATTGCCGCGCTGCCGCTGCTCGCTGCCTTCCACAAGGTGGATCAGCGCCTCATCGCCGCAGCGGCGAGCCTCGGCGCATCACGCCCCGTCATCTTCCGCCGCATCTTCTTTCCCCTGGTCGCCCCGGCGACGCTCTCCACCACCGTCATGGTGTTCGCGGTCGCGACCGGCTTCTACATCACACCTTCGGTGCTCGGCGGCGGCAAGGTCCTGCTCGCGCCCAATCTCATCGAGCTTCTCATCCATCGGCGCGGCGAATGGGGAACGGGCGCCGCGCTCACCATCGTGCTGCTGGCCGTCTACATGTCAGCCATTGTCCTGGCGCGAAGGCTTGGCGCTCCCAAAAGGAGAGGCAGGGCATGACGAGAACTTCCGCGCGTCCGGCCGGCAGAGTCATCGGCTTCTTGACGGACAGCAGCCTGGCCATCGCCGGGCTGGCCCTCTTGTGCTTCGTGCTGATGCCGGTTCTGGTCGTGGCGGCCGTATCGGTCACCAGCGGCGAAAGCTTCGACATTCCAACCAGCGATCTGTCACTGCGCTGGTATGCCGAGATCGTGCAGGACGCACATTGGCGGACGGCCATTCTCAACTCGCTGACGATCGCCATCGTCTCGACCGTCTTCGCCTTGCTGCTCGGCGGGCCCGCCGCTTATGCGGCGCAGCGTTATTCATTCCCGAGCAAGGCCCTGGTCGAGACGCTGGCGATCAGTCCGCTCGTCCTGCCGACGGTCGCGATTGCGGCGGCGCAATATCTGGTCCTCGCCAAGCTGCAGCTCAACGGCACGATGACGGCAATCATCATCACCCATGTCGTCTATGTCATGCCGTTCGTCTTTATCATCTGCGGCCTCGGCATCGCCGCGGTGGACCCGCTCATCGAAACGGCGGCCTTTTCGCTCGGCGCCAGCCGCTGGACCGCCTTCCGGCGTATCCTGCTGCCCAATATCTATCCCAGCATCATCTCCTCGGCGCTGCTGTGCTTCGTCAGCAGCTTCGATGAGCTCGTCCTGGCACTGTTCGTCGGCGGCGGCGTGCAGACGGTGCCGCTCACCATATTGGGCGAGCTCAAATACGAACTCAAACCAACGATCGCCGCGGTCAGCGTCTCCCTGAGCCTCCTGACCGTGGGACTTGCCGGCATGGCGGTCCTCATCATGCGCCGCGGACGGATCGCACTCAGCCGTCTCGCTTCCTGATTTCGCTCCCTTCCACAGACCGGAAAACACCATGTCCTATGATTTCCTTCCAGACAGAATTTATCGGATGCCGACGCATTTCGGCCCCTCGCTGAGCCCCAGGCAGGGGCCGGACGGGCAGCGCTTCGACTGGAGCGCGCATGAGTTCGACGCGATCAGCGTCTATTATCTCTCGGAGGCCGGCGCGCTGGAAGCCCTGCTGCCGCCCGGTTTCAGCTTGCATGGCGAGCCGGTCGTCACGGTGAGCTTCGCCTATTTGCGCAATCTGCCGTGGCTCGCGGGACGTGGCTACAACACGCTCGGTGTGCGCATCCCGGCGCGGTTCACCGGCAAGGCCGATTCGGTCCTCGGCTCGCTGAGCCTCGTTCTGTGGGAGAACATGGCCGATCCGATCACCACCGGGCGCGAGGAACTCGGCGTCGCCAAGATCTTCTGCGATATTCCCGAAGCCAGAAAGTCGGGCGGCCGGACGATATGCGAAGCCTCCTGGCAGGGTTTCCGCTTTCTCGAGCTCACCCTCGACGACGTCACGGCGGTCGATCCCAAAGCCCACCGTCTCGACCTCGCTCCAGACACCGGCGGCAACCTGCTGCACTATAAGTATCTGCCGCGCACCGGCGCCTGGGGCACTGCCGATGTCGCCTATGCCACACTCTCCCCCGCCGTTGCCGGCGCGGTGATCAAACGCGCCTGCAAGGCCTCCGGCACCTTCACCTATTTCGAGCCGCGCTGGGAGGACATGCCGACCCAATATCACATCGTGCAGCGCCTCGCCGCTCTGCCGGTCGTGGAGAGACTCGGCGCCAGCCTGCTGACCATCGGCGGGCAGTTCGACCTCTACGACCAACGGGCGCTTTCATGAATACCGGAGATGAAGCCGACATGCCGAGAAATATCGCGTGTGTCGGGCTCGGCCTGATCGGCGCCAGCTGGGCGGCCGTCTTCCTGGCCCGCGGATTGCAGGTTATTGCCACCGACACGGACACCGCCGCCTGGGAGCGCGCCCTTCCCGCCATCGAGAGAGATATCGCCGATCTGCGGGAAATCGGCCCGGTCGCGGAGGGCTGGCGCGCCCGCCTGCGTTTCGAGCCGGCGCTCGCTGACGCCGTCCGCGGCGCCGATTTCGTGCAGGAAAACGGGCCGGAATCACTCGCCGTGAAGGAAGAGCTGCTGGCAGCGATCGATAGATCGGCGCCGCCTGCAACCATCATCGCGTCGAGCACATCGGGCATTCCGATGACCCGCCTGCAGCAGGCCTGCCAGCGACCGGAACGGTGCATCGTCGGTCACCCCTTCACGCCGGTGCATCTTGTCCCGCTGGTCGAGGTGGTGAGCGGTGCCGCCACATCACGCGACACGACCGCCCGCGCCGCCGCCTTCTATCGCAGCATCGGCAAGGACGTGGTGGAAGTCCGCCGCGACGTGCCGGGCTTCATCGGCAACAGATTTCAGGCGGTCGTTCTCCAGGAGGCGCTCAGCCTCGTCAGAGCCGGGATCGCCACGGTCGAAGAGGTCGACCAGGCATTCGTCAAAGGGCCAGGCTTCAGATGGGCATGTTATGGTCCCTTCGCACTTGCGGCTTTCTCGGCCGGCGAAAAGGGTCTCACGGAGGTCTTGCGGAACTATCACAGCTATCGCGACGATGTGCTCAACTCGATCGAGAAGGTCGTCGTCGACGAGACGCTGGTCGACCGTATCGAGGACCAGGTCGCAGAAGCGGAAACGTTCCGCGATCTGAAATCCTCCCTCACCCGCCGCAATGCCGACTTCGTGGCGCTCCTGAAGTCGATGCGCCTTGATCGCTTTTAGCGCGGGATGCGAAAGTCAAATCATCTGAGCACAGTGAGTTTTCGCACTCCGCCGCATCGCGGCAATGAGTAGAGTTCCGGCCAGCGAGCATAGGGGCCGGGCGAATGGATTCCCTTTTCCAGTATGTCAGCATCCCGGACATTCCGGGGCATGTGGCCTATGTCATCATCGCTGTTTCCTACTACCTGACGAGCATCCTCTGGTTGCGCATCCTCGCGGTCGTCGGTCTCGCTTTGGAGGTCGTCTATTTCGCGCTGGTGAGCTCCGACCTCTATACAGGCATCTCCTGGAGCGCGATCTTCATCGCGATCAATGCCTATCAGCTTTTCTGGCTCGTGCGCGACCGCTTGAGGCTGCGTCTGCCGCTGGAGGAAAAATCCGTCCTGCGGCGCGTATTGACCGGGCTCGACGATGTGCAGATATCGCGCCTGCTCGATGCCAGCCAATGGCGTGAGCTTTCCGCCGGCGCGCATCTGACGCGCGAAAGCCAGGACGTGAATGAGCTCTATTTTCTATTCTCGGGCCGTTTCGGCGTCGAGGTGGGCGGCAGAACCGTGGCGCATCTCGAAAGTGGGTCCTTTGCCGGCGAGGTCGCCTTCCTGACCGGGCAACCGGCCACGGCCTCCGTCATCGTCGAGGAGCCGTCCCGCGTCCTGGCCATTTCGCGCGCGCGGCTCATCAAGCTGTGCAAGTCGGACAATCAGGTCGCCGGGGTCATCCATCAGCTGCTCGGGCGCGACCTTGCCAACAAGCTGCGCGCCGCGAACAGCTTTCATACGCAGATACCGACGCTACCGGTGGTCGAAATAACGCGCGACCCGGTCGCCGATCGCCTGGATCAGCGAGACCAGAGCGATCAGCACGACGATGACGGCGATCATCACTTCGGTCTGGAAGCGCTGATAGCCATAACGGATGGCGAGATCGCCGAGACCGCCGGCGCCGACCGCGCCCGCCATCGCGGACGCGCCGATCAGCAAGACGAGCGTCACGGTGAAGCCGGATACGAGGCTCGGTAGGGCTTCCGGCACCAGGACCTCGCGCACGATGGTCCAGCGGCTGCCGCCCATGGCCTTGACCGCATCGATCAGGCCGCGATCGACCTCGCGCAATGCCACCTCGGCGACGCGCCCGAAATAGGGAATGGCGGAGATGGCGAGCGGCACGATGGCGGCCGTGGTGCCGATCGAGGTGCCGACGATCAGCCGCGTCAAGGGAATCAAAGCGACGAGCAGGATGATGAAAGGGAGCGAGCGCACCGCATTGACGACCGCGCCCAATATCTTGTTGACCCAGCGGTTCTCCCAGATGCCGCCCGGCGCGGTGCCGACGAGCACGAGGCCCAGCGGCAGGCCGAGCACGAAGCTGATGGCGCCCGCGACGAAGGTCATCACGAGAGTCTGTCCGAGCGAGAAAAGCAGCGCCTGATAGGGAAGGTCGAACATCTCAGTCATTCTCCAGGCCAAGCTGCGCCGCGGCGAGGAGCCGCCGGGTGAGGTCGGCCGCGGGCGCCGCGAAAACCCGCTCGGTCGGCCCCTCCTCGATGATGCGGCCGTGGTCCAGCACGATCACCCGGTCGGTGACGGCGCGGATCACACTCATCTCATGAGTGATAAGCAGGATGGTGAGGCCGAGCCTGCTGTTAATGTCCTTGAGAAGCCCCAGGATCGCGGTGGTGGTTTCGGGGTCGAGCGCCGAGGTCGCCTCATCGGAGAGCAGCAGCGCCGGTGATGCGGCGAGCGCCCGGGCGATACCGACACGTTGCTTCTGCCCGCCCGACAACTGCGCCGGATAGGCGTCGGCCTTGGCGTCGAGCCCGACCAAACCCAAGAGCTCGGCCACGCGCGCCTTTCGCTCGGGGCGGCTCCTGCCGGCGATCTTCAACGGCAAGGCGACATTGTCGGCGACCGTCTTGGCGGAAAGCAGATTGAAATGCTGGAAGATCATGCCGATGCGCCGGCGCACCTTCTGCAGCTCGCTTTCATCGAGCGGCACGATGTCACGCAGGATATTGTCATTGTCGAGCACTTCGACCGCCCCCCTATCCGGCTTCTCCAGTCCGTTGATGCAGCGAATCAGCGTCGACTTGCCGGCGCCGCTGCGGCCAATGACACCGAGGATCTCGCCGCGCCGCACGTCCAGCGAAACATCCTCGATCGCCGCATGAGCGCCGAACTTCTTGGTCACGCCGGTCAAACGCAGCATGGTGGGGTTGGTCATGATATCGGTATCCAGAAAACAATCATGCGCCCGTTCGGGCGCATGATCGAGAGCCATTCGTTTAAAGACGATTTCACCAGGCCGGCAAGGCCGTGCCCTTGTAGACCTTGGCCAGGGTCTCCTTCACCGTGTCGTTCTGATAGGCGGAAACGAGGGTCTTCACCCAGGCCTCATTTTCGCGACCCTCTTTGACCGCGATGAAGTTGCGATAAGGATTGTCGTCGACCGCCTCGGTCGCGACGCGATCCGCGGGCGTCAGATTCGACTTGATGGCCCAGTCGGTGTTGACCACCGCGGCATCGAGATCGTCAATGGAACGGCCGACGATGCCGGCATCGAGCTCCTGGATCTCGAGCTGCTTGGGATTCTCGATGATGTCCACCGGTGTCGCGAGGATTCCCGCTTCCGGCTTCAGCTTGATGAGGCCTTGCGCTTCGAGCAGGCGGAGCGCCCGGCCTTCATTGCTCGGGTCGTTCGGCACGCCGACCACCGCCTTGTCGGGCAGCTCGGTCAGGGCTTTGTGCTTCTTCGAATAGAGGCCTATCGGCCACACGGCGGTATACCCCACCGGTGCGATGTGGTAGCCGCGCGTTTTGATCTGGTTGTCGAGATAGGGCTTGTGCTGGAAGGCATTGGCATCGAGCTCGTTGTTCTCGAGCGCCTCGTTCGGCTGAGTATAGTCGTTGAAGACGACGAGCTCGATGGTCAGTCCCTTTTTTGCCGCTTCCTGCGACACGACGGCCCAGACATCCTCATCCTCGGCACTCATGATGCCGACGCGAATGGACTGATCGGCCATGACGCGATCGGCGAGAGTCAGGGAGGAAAGGGCCAGCACGGCCGCCAGCAGCGCGCGGCGGGAAATATGAAAAGACACGACAGCAACTCCTGAGATTGGTCCTGATGACCAGCGAAGGTTGAGATATGTGGGGAGCACTAGCGGCTGAAGAAAGTGTTGCCGACCCATTTTTTCTTACGCCTTCTGTAAGAAAATCTCACCCGCCGGCTTCTGGTCCGACCAACCGGCGCTGAAGATTTTCTCAAACCGTGGATTAGAATTCCGCAGCTCCGTGCAGCGTCCCCGCATGTCATGATCCACTGCATGCTGCTGCCACTCGACTCGAGACGGACCCAAGACCGCCCGCATCACGGCGCGCTCGATGCCATCCGATCGCGCGTCGAGGGCATTTTCCCTGAGCTTGCGGCGAGCGCCGCCGAACATGACCGGACCGGCGAGCCTCCCACCGCCAATCTCGGACAGATCGCCGAGGCGGGCCTTCTCCGTCTCGTCATCCCGCGTTCGGCCGGCGGTTATGGCCATGGCCTCGGCGCCGCCAGCGAGGTCATCGGCCGCATCGCCGAGGCGGAGCCTGCGTCAGCGTTGATCCTCGCCATGCATTATTTGCAACATGGTACGATCGGTACGCGCGGCTTCTCGGGGCAGATCATCGATCGGATCCGCAAGGACGCCATCATGGGGCTATCGCTGATCAATGCCCTCAGGGTCGAGCCCGAGCTCGGCACGCCGATGCGCGGCGGCATTCCCGCCACGGTGCTGAAACCCGCCACGAATGGCTGGCGGCTTTCCGGCCACAAGATATTCTCCACCGGCATCCCGGTCCTGAGCTGGCTTGCGGTATGGGCGGCGACGGATGAGCCCAAGCCGCGCATTGGCACGGCGCTCGTCCGCGCCGCGACACCGGGCATCCGTGTCGCCGAGACCTGGCGCCATCATGGCATGCGCGCCACTGCCAGCCATGACGTGATCTTCCAGGACGTCTTCATTCCGGCGGAGAATGTCGGCGAGCTGTGGCCCGCACAGGAGCCCCCGGCGCGCGATGCCCAGCAGGCCATATGGAGCAGTCTTTTGACCGCGGCCGTCTATGACGGCATCGCCCGCTCGGCGCGCAGCTGGTTCCTGGACTTTCTGCGCCGGCGTGCGCCGGCCAATCTCGGCAAGCCGCTCGCGACGCTGCCGCGGTTCCAGGAAATCGCCGGCGAGATCGAAACCCTGCTCGCCGTGAATCGCCGCCTCATTCGCAGCGCCGCCGCCGAAACCGATACTGGCGAGATACCCGATCCGCAGGAAGCCGGCGCGATCAAGCTCACCGTCACCAGCAATGCCATCGGCACGGTCGAGGCCGCGCTCAAGGCGACCGGCAATCCCGGCCTCAGCCGCGACAACCCGCTCGAGCGCCACTACCGCGACGTGCTGTGCGGCCGCGTGCATTCACCGCAAGAGGATTCTGTGCGGATCGCCGCCGGCCGCAGCGCACTCAAGGATCGAACGTCATGAGCGTCGACTTCATCGGCCTCGTCGAAATGCGGGAAACTTCGGAAACCATCGTGCCGCGCGGCGGCGCCATCGATGTCGATTTCATCGAGACCTCCGCCAAGGCGCATGAGGCGAGCGGCTTCGACCGCGTGCTCGTCGCCTATCATGCGACGATACCTGACAACCTCCTGGTCTCCCAGCATATCGCCGCCGTCACCCGCCGCCTCAAGCTGATGGTGGCGCACCGGCCCGGCTTCACGGCGCCCTCGGTCACGGCGCGCCAGTTCGCCACCCTCGATCATCTCACCCATGGCCGCGCCGGCATCCATATCATCACCGGCGGTGACGATGCGGAGCAGCGTCAGGACGGCGACTTCCTCGGCAAGGAGGAACGTTATGCGCGCACCGATGAATATCTCGAGGTCATCAAACGCGTATGGACCGCGGATGAGCCTTTCGATCACGCCGGCCGTTTCTATCGCAGCGAACGAACATTCAGCACGATCAAGCCGGTGCAGCGGCCGCATCTGCCGGTCTATTTCGGCGGCGCCTCCGACGCCGCGATCAAGGTTGCGGCACGGCATGCCGACATCTATGCGCTGTGGGGTGAATCGATCGCAAAGGTGAAGGAGCTGAAGGCATGCGTGAGCGACGAGGAGACGGAGATCG
>NNBT01000013.1_pt1 | contig 26121 bp, 29 predicted proteins | sample 1173831 | NCBI WGS metagenome assembly NNBT01 (sample SAMN07173936, study PRJNA388173) | plant metagenome | isolation source: symbiotic tissue sample KVJ10 | place: Norway: Troms, Kvaloya island | reverse complement strand
CCCRCCCCCAACCCCTCCCCGCAAGCGGCTACGGTGTACACACATCTTTGTATAAAACCAAAATCGTTGAAGATCCACCTAAATCCCCCGATAAATTGGGGGACTTTGACTCTAGTTCCCCCTTTTTTAAGGGGGGTTAGGGGGGATCTAAACGCTGTGAGGCAACTCTCAAAGACTTGTGTATACACCGTAGCCGCTCTTCGGGAGGGGAGACAAAGCGTAGCTTTGGCGGGGTGGGGTTCTTTCTTATTTTTGATTTATGCAAGAGGTCTATTCTGACCGGAGGCGGAGCGTCTCCGGCTCCGCTCCTGAATTCTGGCTGCTGAATTCTTCTTCAACACTGTGGCGATCGCTAAGTGAGTGAGTAATACCATTTTGGATTTCTCAGTCGAACGATTTTAGATTTTGGATTGTGAAACATCCATTGGATAAGTGTTTCAGTTTTCCATCTGTGGCAATCATTTTTCAAATTGGTATAAGTTATACCAAACTTGTTGTGCTAAAGATGAGGAATCCTGGGCGCAAGCAGTTAAAATACGGTAAACCTTATGAATTACCGTTGATTCATCCAAAACAAGGCTCAATTATTATTACTTGTTTGTATAATTGGAAACTCAAATAACTGTTTATGTCAGAACAATATCGTTTTGAAACCCTGCAAGTTCATGCTGGACAAGAGCCGGCTCCTGGAACGAATGCTCGTGCTGTACCGATTTACCAAACGACTTCCTACGTTTTTGACGACACCGACCACGGAGCGCGGTTATTTGCTCTCCAGGAATTTGGCAACATTTACACCCGCATCATGAACCCAACGACGGATGTATTTGAAAAGCGGATTGCTGCCTTAGAAGGAGGTGTAGCAGCATTAGCAACCGCTAGTGGGCAAGCGGCGCAATTTTTGGCGATCGCTACCATCGCTCAGGCTGGGGATAATATTGTTTCCACTAGTTTTCTGTATGGTGGAACATATAACCAGTTTAAAGTCTCTCTACCACGCTTAGGTATTAAAGTCAAGTTTGTTGAGGGAGATGACCCAGAAAGTTTTCGTCAAGCGATCGACGATCGCACGAAAGCATTATACGTTGAAACCATTGGCAATCCGCAATTCAACATTCCCGACTTTGCCGCTTTAGCTCACATTGCCCACGAAAACGGCATACCTTTAATTGTGGATAATACCTTCGGTGCTGGTGGGTATCTAGCTCGGCCAATTGAACATGGTGCAGATATCGTAGTGGAATCTGCAACTAAATGGATTGGTGGACATGGTACTTCCATCGGTGGCGTAATTGTCGATTCGGGTAAATTTGACTGGGGTAATGGCAAATTTCCTCTATTTACTGAGCCAGCACCCGGCTATCATGGGCTAAATTTTCAAGAAGTCTTTGGCCCCGGTGGTTCCTTTGGTAACATTGCCTTTATTATTCGCGCTAGAGTCGAGGGATTACGAGATTTTGGCCCGTCCTTGAGTCCATTTAACGCCTTTCTGTTACTGCAAGGATTAGAAACTCTCTCTCTACGTGTAGATCGTCATGTGAGCAATGCCTTAGAATTGGCTCGGTGGTTAGAGCAGCAAGAGCAAGTATCATGGGTTAATTATCCGGGGCTTCCTAATCACCCATATCACGAACGAGCGAAAAAATATCTTCGGCATGGCTTTGGGGGAGTTTTAAACTTTGGTATCAAAGGTGGACTAGAGGCGGGTAAAGCTTTTATTAATCATGTGAAATTAGCGAGTCATTTAGCAAATGTTGGTGATGCGAAAACCCTTGTTATTCATCCCGCTTCTACAACCCATCAACAGCTAAGTAATGACGAACAGCTTTCAGCAGGAGTCACAGCCGATTTGGTGAGAGTATCAGTGGGAATTGAACATATCGACGACATCAAAGCAGATTTCCAGCAGGCATTCCAGCAAGTTAGGATTTAGTTCTCAATTGGGCATCCCTTCTCTGCGAGACGCTACGCGAACGGCTACGCTCAGGGCAAGTGGGCACAAGAGGCAGAGGTGCGGAGGGGCAGAGGGGGAAACTGACTGCAACTTCTTTCTTGCTCCCCTGCTCCCCTGCTCCCCTGCCTCCCCTGCCTCCCCATCTCCCCACTCCTAGATATGATCTACTCAGACTTCATCTCACCGCAAACCCAGTTTTACCAACTGACGATGCCATTTCAATTAGAAGGCGGCGAAACATTAATTGGGGTTCAGGTTGCTTATCGCACCTGGGGACAGTTAAATGCTCAAGGCGATAATGGGGTACTGATTTGTCATGCCTTAACTGGTTCCGCTGACGCTGATGATTGGTGGGAACCTTTGTTTGGTTCAGAGAAAGCCTTCAATCCAGAACGCGACTTTATTGTATGCAGCAACATTTTGGGAAGTTGTTACGGCACAACTGGGCCAAGTACTATCAACCCCATAACGGGAAACCCTTATGGCGTATCCTTCCCTAAGATTACAATCCGAGATATGGTTCACCTGCAAGTTGCACTATTAGAATACCTGGGTGTTCAATCTCTGCGGTTAGTAATTGGTGGCTCACTCGGTGGAATGCAAGCACTGGAGTGGGCGTTGTTATATCCAGAAAAAGTGAAAGCGATCGCACCCATCGCAGTTTCTGGAAGACATTCAGCTTGGTGTATTGGATTGAGTGAAGCCCAAAGACAGGCAATTTATGCCGATCCAAACTGGCAAGCAGGGAACTACACTCTCGATGCGCCGCCAAACCAAGGACTAGCAGTAGCGCGGATGATGGCGATGTCTACTTACCGTTCTTGGGATAGTTTTACAAGCCGCTTTGGACGCGAGTATGATGCATCTGAGCAGTTTACTATAGCCAGTTACTTACAGCATCAGGGTCAAAAGCTGACAGAACGATTTGATGCCAATACTTACATCACTCTCACCCACGCAATGGATCGCCATGATGTTGCACGCGATCGCACCAGTCCTGATTTGTCAGATTATGAATCTATTCTGCAAAGCATCCAGCAACCGACTTTAGTTGTTGCAATTGATTCTGACATCCTCTATCCTCCAGTAGAACAACAAGAATTGGCTAATTTAATCCCTAATGTTCAACTGGCGTGGCTGAATTCAACCCACGGACATGACGCATTTTTAATTGATATAGCTGCATTGAATGAAATACTGATCTCTTTTCAGCGAAGTTTAGATTTCCCAGCCTCCTAACTCGATAATCTCATTTTGTAGTTTTGTAGGGTGTGTTATCGCGTCAGCGTAACGCACCGTTAGAGATTTTCGGTAAGTTAAGAATAAATTCCATAACGCACCCTACCAAATTAAAGCTTGTGTATATGGAAAAAATTTATAGAGTGGCGACAGTCGCGGGAGTTGAGATTTTGCGACAGCGCCAACTAAAAGATAGTCTACCAGATTTGCGGTAGCTATCTGCGGAAACCTTCCTACTTGGTTGTTGAGCGACTTGCCCTGACTTGTGCCGAACGCAGCTGAGGTATCGTAGTCGTACCTTTGTGGGGAAGGGAGTCGAAACATCTTTGCAAAAATTCTTTTAATCAGCGCCAGTCAACAGAAGTGGCAGAATGTGGGTATTAAGATTAAAACAATTATCGGTAAGCATCACCCAATCTACAGGTTTTTTAGATGATGAAACAGAGATGGGCAAGCATATACAAATGCACTCAGCTACTTTGGAATTTTTTGTTAGTGTTGGTAATTTGGAATCTCCCCCAATACGCTCTAGCAGATGTCAACCCACAGGAGATAAATGCAATTATTCGCACACGGGATATTGCCCTGCAAGCCCTAAATACCCGCGATTTTGCCAAAATACAGCCTTACTTGCACCCAAACTTCACAATCACAACAGTTGATAATCAGATTTTTCACGAAGTTCCTGAGTTTGAAAAGTACTGGAATCAGCAGTTTTCCAGTTCCATCAAAGATATCAAAATGCAACTAAAAGGAGATACTCTTAGAACATTTCTTACTCCAGATATAGATGTTGCCTCTGGAGAAGCGATCGCATCTTTTTCTTTCAAAGATGGCAAAGCGGCTGATATGGCATTGCGATGGACAGCAGTGCTGCAAAAACTCCAAGATAAATGGACGATTCAATCGCTGCATTTTTCCTCAAATCTGCTGAATAACCCAGTGCTAAATGCTGCTCAACAATTGGGGCGGATTCTAGCAGTTGCAGCAGGTGTGGGCGGTTTCCTTCTGGGAGCAGTGACGATGCTATTATTACGTCGCAGAACTAAGCCACGAACCGAAAGGATATAGCAAATAAAGTGGGAAGAAACACTTATCAGCCCAGTAAAAATATTAGCTTTCATCGTCGTCTCAAAGCAACCATAGTAGTTTTATTAGTCTGGGGTGGCGTGAGTTTGCTGCACTGGCTACCAGAAACACAATGGTTGATGCTGGGATTAACGGCAATTCTGACTGTGCAAACATTACGGATGCTGTTAGCAAAACCAGAGGCGGCGGTGATGGAGAGTGAGATTTATTTACTGCCAGTCTCGATTTTAGTTCCGGCTAAAAATGAAAGTCCAGTCTTAGCTAATCTAGTTTACAGCCTATGCCAATTGAATTATCCCAGCGATTCCCTAGATATCTGGGTTGTTGATGACGGCAGTACCGATGAAACCCCCCAGGTTTTGAAAGAATTACAAACTAAATTTCCAGCTTTACAAGTTCATCGACGGGAATCAAAAGGTGGTAAATCAGGGGCGTTGAATGCAGTGTTTCCCTTTACGCAAGGGGAGATTATCCTAGTCTGTGATGCGGATGCTCAGTTACCTGCTAATTTTCTCCGGCAAACAGTACCTCTGTTTCAGAAGCAAGCGATCGGTGCAGTACAAGTGCGAAAAGCGATTTCTAATGCTAATACCAATTTCTTAACCCGTTGTCAGCAGATGGAAATGGATTGTGATAGCTTTCTGCAAACCCATCGCATTGCTATTGGTGGAATGTCTGAACTGCGGGGGAATGGGATGTTAGTTCGTCGGGAATTGTTAGAAAAGTGTCAAGGTTGGAATGAGAACACTGTCACCGATGATTTGGATCTTTGCTTCAAACTCTATTTAGCAGGTGCAGAAATTGAGTTTGTTACAGTTCCATCAATTCAAGAAGAAGGTGTAACTACTTGGGAAAAACTTTGGCATCAACGCTGTCGTTGGGCTGAAGGTGGCTATCAGCGTTACCTAGATTATTTTCCTCAAATTCTTACTTTGGGTTGGGCGAAAGAAATTGATTTACTATTGTTTTTTCTATTGCAATTTCTTTTGCCAATTGGACTAATCCCAGACTTGCTTTGGACAATGTTTTATAGCCATCATCCAGTTCTGTTTCCCCTCCAAACACTACTCAGCATAATTTTGACAATTGCCTTTGTTGCTGGACTTTACCAATTTCAAAATTTACGAGGATGGTCTTTGCTTTGGGCAACAATTCAAGGGTCATTCTACATGGTGCATTGGATTCCTGTGATGATTGTGACGACTTTAAAGATGTGTGTGCAAAGGGAGCGATCGCGCTGGGTAAAAACTGAGCATCGTGGTGGAAATGCTGACACTGATTGTGGAAATAAATAAAGTAAAATTTTAGAGGATTATCAAATAGTAATGACTTATGGCATGGCAACCTATAGAAGATATATCATTAAATTGGCAAAGTTTAGCTAGCTCGGAATTACCACCTTTGGTAACTGTTTGGAATGAGCAAGCAGAGCGGCTTCGCGCATCTGGTGAGTTTAAAGTCTTCATGGAAAGACTACGCCGCGAAATAGCCATTGAAACTGGAATTATTGAGCGATTATACAACATAGATCGAGGAATAACTCGCCTTTTAATTGAACAAGGAATTAACGAGGCTCTGATTCCTCATGGAGCTACAGATCGTCCAGTAAAACAAGTAGTGTCTTTAATCAGAGATCAGGAAACTGCGATTGAAGGACTCTTTGATTTTGTGGGTGGGCAAAGAAATTTATCAACCTCCTATATAAAGCAGTTACATCAGGTTCTAACCCAGAACCAAGAATATACAGAGGCTTTAGTTCCATCGACAGGGGAAATTGTTCGTGTTCCTCTCATAATCGGTGACTGGAAGCGTCTACCTAACAATCCTATGAGACCAGATGGCATTATTGACGAATACTGCCCCCCAGAACAAGTGGCATCTGAAATGGATAGGTTGATTGAATTGCATCATCAACATCGAAATCAGCAAATTCCTCCTGAAGTTGAATCAGCTTGGTTGCATCATCGATTTACACAGATTCATCCATTTCAAGATGGAAATGGCCGAGTTGCTCGATGTATTGCCAGCTTAGTTTTTATTCAAACTGGTTGGTTTCCCCTAGTTCTGACTCGTGATGACCGTGCAGATTACATTGCAGCTTTAGAGCAGGCAGATAAAGCTGATTTGTCAAAATTGATTCAACTGTTTGCCAAAAGCCAAAAGCAAGCTTTTATACGCAGTCTTGGCTTATCAGAACAAGTCTTATCAGAGTCCCGACGGACTCAGGTTATTATTGCTTCCATTGCTGACAAGCTGAAGCAAAATCAATCAGCATCTATTCAAGAGCGCAGTCGAAAAGTTGAAGATTTTGCTTCCAAGTTATTTGAGATAGCTTCTAATCGCTCACAAGATGTTGCCAATGAAATCAAGCTATCCGTACAAAATTTAGTGGATGATGCTGATGCTTTTATAATTAGTGCGTCTGTTGGTGATACTCGTTCATATTACCACCGCTACCAAATTGTAGAGACGGCTAAACAGTTAGGATATTTTGCTAATATTCGTAACTATCATACCTGGATACAGTTAGTTATTGATATAGGAATATCAACGACGATTTTGCTTTCATTTCATGTTCTTGGACATGAGTATCGTGGCTTACTTGTGTGTTCTGCGTGTGCATACCACAAAGATAACGCAGAAGAGGGTGAGCGTAACATTAGTGACATTCAAGCCCTAACAGATTCTCCATTCCAGTTCTCTTATGCTGATGAAGAGGGTAATTTAACAGAGCGTTTTAAGAAGTGGTTAGAAGATGTAATTGTGACCGGTTTGGAATATTGGAACAAGAGTCTCTGAAAGCGATGTCTGCAACGGGCTCCACCTACACAATTTCCAATAGAACTCTTGCAACAGTCCTTCTTTTCCGCTTCTTGCGCCTTGGCGATGCCAGTTGTTTCAAGTCGGCAGAGCCGCCCAACGCAATAGCTCACCTTTGCGTGAGACAAAAAATTATTTATGCAAGAGACTCCATGAGTTGCACTCACAAGGAAAGAATGAAAATATCTCTTTCCCAGTTCCTAATCCCCAGTCCCCAATCCCTATTTTTAAGGCAAGTCTAATAAATTCCCAGCCTATAATGACCCTAAACAGATCCAATAACAACCAAAGGGCAAAAAAATTATGTTGGATTTGCTGATTCAAAACGGTTTAATTTTCGATGGTTTAGGCTCTCCACCTGTTAGCAGAGATATCGGCATTCAAAACGGACGGATTGTCACCCTTGCACCCTCCTTAAATATTCCAGCGCGTGAAGTGATTGATGCTTCTAGGTTATGGGTGACACCTGGATTTATAGATATTCATACTCATTACGATTTAGAGTTAGAAATTGCACCAGGATTGAGTGAATCAGTTCGTCATGGTGTTACCAGCGTAGTTATTGGTAACTGTAGCTTGTCTGTTGCGATCGCAGAACCTCAAATCCTGGCTGATATTTTTCAGAGGGTAGAGACACTTTCCCATCGGCTGATTGCAAAATGGCTACAAAAGTCGGTTTCCTGGCAGACACCAGCAGAATATTTACAGCATTTGCAACAGTTACCCCTTGGCCCCAATGTTGCCCCAATGTTTGGACACAGTGCCTTACGCGCTCATGTGATGGGATTAGAACGTAGCTTAACCGTTCAGCCGACAAAATTTGAACTAAATCTTATGCAGCGTATAGCCAGAGATGCAATAGATGCTGGCTTTATTGGCATTTCTATTGATATGTTTCCCTGGCATCGGATGAGTGGGGAGTGGCAAGGCTGCACAATTCCCTCTCAACACGCGAAATTTAAAGAATATGCAATGTTAGCGGATTTATGTCGGCGGAGCGATCGCGTTTTTCAAGTCACACCCAATTTACAACGACTTGCTTCCTTTGTAGATATTTTGCGTATGGGTTCAGGGATTGGACAAAAACCACTGCGGCTAACTGTCCTCTCAGCCTTAGATGCCGTACACGATCGCAAACTATGGCGAATATTTTCCCCGCTACTTTTTATTTGGAATCGGCTTCTCAATGGTAATGTCCGCTTTCAAACCTTAACCGAACCCTTCACCATTTACTCTGATGGATCTGTGACTCCCTTATTTGAAGAATTTTCCACAGGCGCACAACTCAATGGCTGTCAGTCACGAGAGGAAAGGCAACAACTATGGGCATCGGAAATTTTTCGTCGTCAGTTTCGCCAAGAATGGCTCAGTAAACGGCGTAAATCATTCCATCGTCAGTTAGATTTGATGGAAGTTATTGATTGTCCCGAAGCAAGTTGGCAAGGGTTAAGTTTTGCGGAAATTGCTCGTCAAAAGCAACAAGAACCAGTGGATTTATTTATCCACGCATTACAAAAATACGATACAGATTTACGCTGGGTGGCGACAGGAGCAAACGATCGCCTAAAACCCCGTTTAGCGATGATGCAGCATCCGCATATTTTGCCTGGTTTTACCGATGCTGGCGCTCATGTGCGTAACCTGGGCTACTATGATGGAGCTTTGTCTTTGCTCAAACAAGCAGTTACAACGAAGTTTCTTTCACCTGAAGCTGCGATTTGCCGCGTTACGGGAGAACCTGCTGGTTGGTTTTGTCTTGATACGGGAGTTCTCAAAATTGGGGCGAAAGCGGATATAGTTTTACTCGATCCCAATGCTTTAAATCAGCCAATTAGCCCGCAAGTGCAGATATCAGATCCGGTTTTAGATGGCGAACTTCGGATGGTTAAGCGTGGCTCGGACGAGATTGTGCAAGGGGTTTATATTAATGGGGTTCGGGTTGTTTGTGGGGGTAAGGTGAGCGATCGCTTGGGGCGTGAAAGGTTGGGAAGTGTTTTGTTTCCTTGTTGAATTATCTTACACAGAAGCGTAAAGATAAGTTTGAGAGACTTCCAAGAAATAAATTATCCAAATAAACGAACCACAGAGACACAGAGAACACAGAGAGAGGAGAAATAGAGAGGGTTATTGGGTCAATTTTGAGACATTTTTTTATTTGGAAGTCTCTGAGAGTTTAGCATTGAATTGCTTTTACCCCACACCAGCAATCACCTGCCCAATATCTTGAGGAGTTGCACCTGTTGCTAACATTGCCCGGATCAACAATTCAATTGATACTGAAGGATCGCCATTTTCAGCTTTAGCAATCCGAGGTTGGCTAGAACTAATCTTAGCAGCGAGTTCACTTTGAGTCATCAGTTTTTGTCGGCGCTCCTTCAAGTTTTGGCTGAGGGCTAGCTTAATTTCAACAAGGATAGTTTCTTCGGGTGTTAACTCCAAAAAATCTGAAACTGTGCCAATTTTCCAACCTTTAGATTGCAAATCTTCTCTCTTCGCTTGATCCATTACATTACTCCTGACAGCAAATTCCTATACTTGGCATAGTGCATGAATGTGGCATTACTGCAACCGCAAAGCGTAATGGTAAAACTCTTCATTCTTAATGTAATCTCGCGCTTCATAGAATTTTTGCGCGGTTATATTAGAGATTTGAGTAGCTAAAATTACTCGAATTGCTCCACTCTCTTTTGCATATTCTTCCGCAACACTCATCAATAATTTTGCAATTCCCTTCCGGCGATACGACTCTTCCACATATAAATCGTTTAATATCCATACTCGTTTCATCGACACTGAAGAAAAGCTAGGATAAAGCTGGGTAAATCCAACTAACTCTCCATTATCATTAGCTGCAAACACTACCGAGTCATTATTCTTGAAACGTTCTTTGAGAAACTCCTTGGCTGCTGCAAGGTTTGATGCCTGATTGTAAAAAATACGATACCGATCAAATAGTACTGAAACACTTTCAAGATGATTAATATTAGCCAAGAAAACTTCCATTGAATGCCCTCATCACTTCAATACAGTTTACACATATAGCAGTTCTCGTTTACGCGAATCGTGTGTACTACATCTGAATGGGAACAATCGCTCTTTTGAAAAAACTTTTCGGTTTACTGAGCATTTACTTAAACGCCATTAGAAGTATAGAATTAGAAGTCAAACACCATGAGTTTCCTCATCCTAGTGGTGCAGCAAATGGTGCTTGGCGTAAACTAATCGGTAAATCACCAACACGAGAAAACCGGATAAATTATTGGCAGCAAGAAGTTTTTGCCCACTTATCAGGGTTATAGACAAGGATAATTCCCAGTGCGTTGGTGCAACCCGCCGTAGGCATAGCTCTTCCTGTACGCTACGTTAACGAAACATAACGCACTATTTTTATGAGAGTAATATCTACAGAAGAGGGAAGAGATCGCTTTATTCAGGACAGGTATGACTTTGCTATATTAGATAATGTCTAACCAATAATCATTCCTAAATAAATTGTAAAATTTAAACAGCAAAAAATCTTTCCATTCTTATGAGTGAAAAACTTCAGACCGAAAAAGACAAGCTACAGGCAAGCACTAGTATAGAGATAAATCAAGAAACAGAAAACGAAAAAGTTTTATGTTCTCATTGCCAGCGTACTGCTACAAACGGTATTAAATGTAAAGGGATTTGTGTAGCTGACAATGACTATTAAGGTATAAATTATATTGATTTCTCATCCATTCTTTTATGATTAATATCAATTCTCATCCTAAACAAAGGGTAAAAAATCGAATTAATAATCAAATTATAGATCATCCTTTTACAGATTATTGGGATATTTTTATTCTTAAACATCAACATCCAATTAATATTACTCTACACATTCTGGGAATATTCTTTTTTTACGGTCTACTCTTTTATACTTGGAAGTTGCAAAACTTTTGGTTACTCTTAGGATTACCGTTAACTCAATTGCTGGGATTAACCGGACATTTTTTATTTGAGCGTAGCCATATTGATTTACAAGATGCTGTATTTTCTTGGCGGGCTTCTTATTGTTTAGGTAAAATGTTATTTAGGATTTTGACGGGTAAATATCGAGATGATATTCGTCAACGACAAGAAATATTAAATAATTATCTATCAAACAATTATGCAAATATTCAATAATTGGAATGTGATTGCTAAGGGTTGGTATATTACCTGTCCTAGTCATGAAATCCCTAAAAAAACAGCAAAATCTGTAGAAGTATGCAGTCAAAAAATTGCCATTTTTAGAGGTGAAGATGGGCAAGTACGCGCTTTAGATGCTTACTGCCCTCATTTGGGGACAGATTTAGGAATTGGAAAGGTTGATGGCAATTGGATTCGTTGTGCATTCCATCATTGGGCATTTGATGAAACAGGAATTTGTCAAAATATTCCCTGTCAATCAGAAATTCCTGCTCAAGCTAAATTACAAGCTTATGCAACAGATGAAAAGTATGGATTTATCTGGATTTATCCAGACGCGAAAGCACCAGAGGGAGTAGTTGATTTTGATGAATTGAAGGGAAAAGAAATTGTTGCACAAGCTGATATTCCATTTGAAAGAAGTTGCCATCATCATATTTGTATGATGAATGGGATTGATGCTCAACATTTAAAAACAATTCATCATTTAGATATCAAAATGGATCTGTCGCTACATCGCAGTAAATTAGGCACACAAATAGACTTTACAATGCGGGGACAATTCCCTCAAACCACTTGGAGAGAAAAGTTAGGTCAAAGATTTCTTGGTTCTACATATCAATATTCAATGCGTTATGCTGATGGTTGCATTGGCTTGTTAACAATGATGAAAGATGTTAGGCTTTTTCCGCCACTGTTTATGATATATGCTTATACTCCAATTGCACCTGGAAGAACGATAATTCAACCGATTTATGTAACTGAAAAACGTCAAGGTATTCTAGGATATCTGCTAAGTCAGTTTTTGCTATTATGTACTCGCTTGGCTTACTATATGCTCAGGGATGAGGATGGTAAGATTTACGACAATATTCGCTTTAATCCGAAGTTGCTCCTTAGTATTGATCAGCCATTAGCTGAATATATGGAGTATGTAAATCAGCTAAAACCGTCTCGATGGTCAAAAAATAGGGGTGTAGAATAATACATCTGGTTACGTTGCCGCTAACCCAACAAAAGCTTTAGTAATGTTGCGTTTTGTTTCTCGATCTAAATACATCTTAATTATTTTGCAGAGTGGGCAATTTCCATCAACTCTATATCGAGAAGGTGCAAGATATAAATACAGAATTGTAGCGTAAATAACCATTTTTGAATCTGTCACATTACCCCGTAAATTTACCAGAATGGTCGATAAAGTTTTAATTAAATATAATACAAATCGAATTTAAGTAATTTACGAGTAATGAAGAGTTTGCTGATTCCTGTTCAAAAGTTGCAATCAAGCGATCGCACCGCCATGTATACTTTACTGCAAAATCACTTTAAAGGTATAACCTGGGATAGTTTTGAAATTGATCTACAGCGCAAAAACTGGGTTTTATTGTTGAGAGATGAAACATCCAATGCACTCAAAGGATTTTCAACTTTGATGTTATGCCAAAAGACTTTTTTGGGAGAAAAAATTAGTGTGGTATATTCCGGTGACACTATTGTTGATCCTAGTGCTTGGTCGAGTACAACACTACCACGAAGTTGGATTGCCGCTATTAATTTTCTGCGTCAACACTATGCAGAAAATAAACTTTACTGGCTGCTAATTTGCTCTGGTTTCCGCACTTATCGTTTTCTCCCTACTTTTTGGCAAGATTTCTATCCGCGTTATGATGTTACAACACCTGCCGATATTACAAATCTGATGGGGAGTTTAGCACGCGAATACTATGGTAGTTTATACCAAGAATTAACTGGTATCGTCAGTTTTCCGCATCCCCAAATTCTCTGTGAGGAGTTAATTGAAATCCCCACAGGAAGACAGACTAACCCCCATATCCAGTTTTTTGAAGAAAAAAACCCTGGCTATCGATTAGGGGATGAATTAGTTTGTTTAACTGAAATTAACTATGACAATCTCACTCGTGCTGGAAAACGGATGTGGGAGTCAGAATCATCGTTACAATTTGTGCAAGATTGTGTTCTCATTTAATTTTTATGGTATCTACAAACCCACAATCAAACTTTAACAACCCGACACAATTTATAGAGGGATGGTACTGGACATTACCATCAAAAAAATTAAAAATTGGGAAGGTAAAAGCTATAACATTGCTAGGTAGAAATCTGGCAATTTATCGGGGAGTTAGCGATCAGGTAGTAGCTATAGATGCTTATTGCCCTCACATGGGCGCTCATTTAGCAGAAGGTAAGGTAGAAGGTGATGGAATTCGCTGCTTTTTTCATAATTGGAAGTATGACAGTCGCGGAATTTGTGTAGATGTTCCTTCTTTGGGAAAACCGCTACCTGTGTGTATTAAAACTTGGCATACAGCGGAAAAATACGGCATGATTTGGGTTTGGGCGGGAGAAGAAAAGCCAAGTTCGCTGCCCTTTGTACCAGAATTAGAACAGGCAGATTGTGATTATATATTGGGTACTAGATTTGTCAAAAACTGCCATCCCAATGTCTTACTAATTAATGCGATTGATGCTCACCATTTCAATACAGTACACAATTTGCCTTTAGAGATTGTATTTGATTCCCAAAACCTCAACCCTAACGCTATTACCTTCAGCAACACTACACGCGGAGGGGATGATTCTTGGTTAATTCGCCTGATTCGTCCTTTATACCGCAACGAAGTTACTTATAGTATGTGCTATTGGTATGGCAGCACTGGCACTGTGACGCTAGGGCCGGATTTTTTGCACTTCTATATTATATTTACGCTGCGAATGATAGAAGGTGGTAAAACTGAAGGGCAAACAATTCTTGTCACTCCCAAGCGTCCGGGATTTTGGGGATGGGTTTTAAATCGTGGTTTGTTATGGTTAACCCAGCAAGTTGGTAATTACTTTGCAAAAGGGGATACACAGGTATTTCAAACAATTCAGTTTGATTTAAAGACTCCCACTAAAGAGGATCAATCTATTCTGCAATTTATTCAGCACGTTAATCACCAGAAAGCTTTAACGTGGGGTAGTTGGAACACTGTTAATAACCTAAATATTCAAACCCTATCAACACCTAATACTAATTCGCTATGAAGATGCAGTTAATTATTAAACAAACCGCCAAGTACGCCAAGAGAGAAGGAGTAATCATTAAGTACAAACTCACGGAGAATTGGTATAACCCTGAGTTCACATTCATTGGACAGGAGAAAAATGGATTTAAAATCTAATATTGTCGGTTTGGACCTACCGCACACAGATTCTGATGACCGTTTGCGACGGATATTAACAGCAGCGTTACCCAATCAGAACAATTATGCTAATTACCCGCAATTAAATTATTGGAATGCTGAATTTTTTAACTTACATCAAGTCAAAATTTTTCAACAATCTAATATTAATGAACAATCTACTATTCTGGAACTTGCTAACCGTAGTTTATTAGAAGAATCATATTTCATAGAAAAAGCAGGTGTTGGCTATATGGCAAAAATGGTACTTTTAGCCGAAACAGTTGAAGAACGAATACTTTATGGATTGTTTACGGCTGATGAAGCTACCCACCTTCACCAAATTAGCCATTTTTTACCAGCAATGGAAATAACTAATACGGACGATCCGTTTTTGTGCTTACTATCAGAAGTGGTTGAAAGTGCAGATAAAACAGTTTTGTTGTTTGTGCTGCAAGTCATTTTAGAAGGATGGGGTTTAAGCCATTATCGGCGTTTAGCGAAAGAATGCCGCTATCCAGTTTTAGCAGAACTTTTTTCCAGTTTTTTACAATCTGAATCCCGTCATCACGCCACGGGAACCACCTTGTTTAATCAAATTACTGTTTCAGCATTCAGTCAAACAACAATTCTTGATGTATTGGCACAGTTTTTGTTTATGGTACAGGTGGGACCACAAAGCTTACTCGCAGCAATCGAACAAGTGAAAGGACATCTGACGCGATCGCAAAAAATCCAAATTCTAGAAGAACTAGATACAGAAACCCACAGTGGAACGCGATTACAAATATTGCGATCGCTCATGGGGGGAAAATCAGCCCAGTCTATCCTGCAAAATTTAGAAGAACGCGGAGCCTTTGAACCACTCCCCGCCCATCAATGTGTGTAATAAATATCAGTCTTATCTCTGCGTGAAATAAAAACGGATATGGAAAAAACTATTCATCGCAAATTACAAATTAATCACACTCGCAACAAACAGCAAGATCATACTGCTTTAATGGATGAAGCAGTTAGCAATTTTCGCTATGAAGATTGTCAAAATGAGTATTGGAATCCAGAAGAGTTTTCTTTACTATATGGTACACCTTTATGGGAACAGTCCAGCCAATATCAGCGTATAATTTTAAACCAACTTTACTGGGTAGCTTACTACTCACAAATTGTTTCTGCGGAAATTGCAACTATCTTTTTCAATCAAACCAGTGCAGCCGGACTTTACGCTCAAGAAGATTTTCGTTTAATCTGCGATACCTTAGATTTGGAATCCGCCCAAGAGCGATCGCACATTAACGCCTTCCGCACAATTGCCAAACAGGTTGAACAAGCGTTATTTGGGGAACTTATCTTTACCTACCCCATGCGCGGCCCCTTTACAGAAACAATGGTTTATGCTGACACCAATGCAATAAAAACTTGGTGGAAAAAAATTCAACTTCAATACTTTGGGCTGATTTCTGCGAATAATACATTTTTGGCTTGTCAGTATTTCACTGTCCGGGGAGTGCGGACACTAAACGGCAAGCTAGTACAGCACAAACTTAGCAATTATTATCAAAAACATCCCCATCCTGAAGCTGCTCCAATTCCTGCTAAAGTCTCCTATTATCACTTCATGGATGAAAGTTTTCATTTCAATAGTTCGACAATTATATCTCACGATGTTATCACTTGCCTTAAGCCACCGACTGCTTTTGAGCGACTGGTGGCTAATTTAGGGTTGTTGGGATGTCAACGCGATCATTTTCATTTTTCTGCGGCGATTAACGGGATTTTTTGGTACGATCCGGCGCTGTATAGTAAGATTTATCGGGTGTTGCGATCGCCAATTTTTGAGATGAGTGACAAAGATGCTAAAGAAATAATGCGGCGTTGTTTTACCGAGGATTCGGAAGGATTGCAGCGCAGTTTTTCAACTCATCAGGAGGCAATGAAATCTTATCAGGTATATGTTGAAAAACTCGATTATCTTTGGCAACGTAATCGGGATATGTCATTGATGGCTACTAATTCAATTTCTCGATATTTGGCAACTCAACAAAGAGCTTTTCAAGGTTTTTAACACCAAGGGGATTTGTTTTTATCTCACGCAGAGACGCAGAGGCACAGAGAGGAATGGAAGAGTGTTGTTTAGGTAAAATTATTTCATATTATGCCTGACTTCTGTAAGATATCGTTTCCAGAAAGTGATTTTACTCCTATCACTTTGGAATGTCATCAAAGTTTGTCTGAACATCTTACGATTCAGAATTCACCTGTTCTATTTGGTTGTCGGACTGGTATTTGTGGCACTTGTTTGGTTGAAGTTATTGGTGATATTCCGCCTCCCCAACCTGATGAACAGGAAATGTTAGAGACGTTAGCAACTAATCATCCTCATGCGCGGTTAGCTTGTCAGATTGATGATATTACAGTTAATATTGAAATTCGGAGACTGAAAGGATAAATTTAGTTAAGATTGAATCTGGAATCAGGCTTAATGGCACTGAAGTTTATACTGAGACTTACTTTTTGCTGAATAATTTGAAAACATCACCAAAAGATAAAAGCTATGCACCTCGATCGCTTTTTTCCCCTGATTATTTTCATCGTGATATCAATAGGTTTTATTGGTGCGTTTTTGATACCCTATATTTTAAATACTTTATTGGATCAAAATAGTTCCTACAAAACAAATATAACTAATTCTAGCTACTTCTCTCATGACACGGATACTAGTTGGAATTCTTTAGATCCTCTAAGTTATGGCGATGGAAGCAGTAATGACTCAAGCAGTTGCGATAGTGGCGGATCTGATGGGGGTGGTAGTTGTGATGCTGGCGGTGACTAAATCCTCGAATTTGAAGCTTTGCCAATCTATCTTTATTTAAAGTCTTGAATATCTCTAGCGAGTTAGATATTTGTCACATCAAATTAATAATAAGTTTTCTTCTTAGCCAGGACCGTTTCATTTGTACCCAATAAAAGCGAATTAAGAAAGCTTATTTTGCAGTAATCTGGAAATTCGCAGGGTGAAGGATGAATTTGGTTAAACTTAGTTTAAAGACTTAGTTCAATAAAATCATGGAAACTGTAAATATCCATCAAGCTGAAACGAATCTCTCACAGCTTTTGTTGCGGGTAGAGCATGGAGAAGAAATCATTATTTCTGACAGAGGCATTCCTGTTGCCAAATTGGTTCCGTTTCGCACTTCATCAAATCGCCGCGATAGTTTAGGACAGGATAAAGGGCGTTTTGTAGTGCCAGAAGACTTTAACGCCCCTTTACCCGATGAGATGTTAGCAGCATTTGAGGGCGCTGAGGAGTGAAACTTTTGCTAGATACGCAGTGTTGGCTATGGTGGTTTGCCCAACCAGAGCGTTTGAATGAAGAGGCGATCACACATATTGTTGATGAAAACAATGAATTATGGTTATCAATTGCCAGTATTTGGGAAATAGGTATAAAAGTTGCTATCGGCAAGCTGCCACTCCCAGATCCTTTAGACAGTTATATTTCTAGTCGGATGGCACAGTTGGGAATGCGATCGCTGGAAATTACAGCGTCTCATGCTTTACAAGCCGCTGCTTTACCATTGCATCATCGAGATCCTTTTGACAGAATGTTGATTGCACAGGCTCAGATAGAAGAAATGAGGCTTGTTAGTTCCGATTCCATGTTCAATAAATACGATATTTCCCTGCTTTGGGCAGCTAAATCGTGAGATTTTACTTCAATCTCCTCAATTAGGACTGGCAGATTCTTTAATCGCCCAATCAAGTAGGTTAAACGCTTTCAGCATTCTTAATGATTCCCTTCCATCAATAACGCAGTAGCGCCTTGGATTGGAAGGCTGTATGGCGAAAGCTTTGAGCGTTTCGATTACAGGCGGTAATATAGTATGGCAATGCTGAACAATCAGAACATCAACAGGTTCTTTAGACAACCTTACTATTTGATCACTATTTTTACCTAGATGACTAAGCGTCATCGGTGAATACTTTGCTGGCCCCTTCAGAATAAAAGCTGCGGACAACCGAAGTTCTCTAACGTGCAGGTGTGATGTGAAGAAATCTGATGATTCTCCACCCCAATCCTTTGGAGTTGACTCTGCTAGAATCTTGCCGAGGCATTTTTTGAAAGTCCTTTCAGATATATGCCTCATTTCTTCAGTAGAATCCGGCAATGCGTACTTTTTTACTATCTCAAACTCTTGAAAATCTTCGAGATGCAACTGATAGAAGTTTGTATACTTTTTCCATAATAACTCTCCAGTTTCAGAATCTGCCAAGTATGGATAACCGATTAACAAGGGGTGGAATATCAATGTATTCCCTTCTCTAGTATGATACTGAGCTACCATCGCAAACTCACCGCCTCTATGCAAGCCTGACTTTAAAGTTTCAGACCTGACCTTATTAGAACTAATATGAAATTCAACTTTATAATCGATACCTTCGATACTCTTGCATTCAATAATTGCACGGTTAGAATCATAAATTGTTTCACACGGTAATATGTTAACGATAGAGTAAAATAATTGCCCACATTCATCAAGCAGAAGCTGGTGTAGTGTTTTGATTTCGTTAACTCTACAAAAATCTAGTGTGATTCTTGAATATGCTTGATCTATTAGAACCTCTTTTCTCCAATCAGGAGTCTGTAGGGGTATACTTACAATCTGTTGATTAATTATTTCTGTTCCTATCTTTCCTAAAATTGCTTCAATTTTCCGATGATGTACAAACCCTGGGTCTACTCTAAGTGTTGTTTCTTTCATTAAGCTTCTGCTTTTTCTATATCTTAACTCGACATTTCTGTACCTTTTGCAATCCCTCGCAGTCGGGATAAGTTACCCTTTTTTAATTCAGAACTAGTTTCTCGCTGTAGCGACTCCAAAAGGATTTGTACTAATGTCCAGCGATCGCTAATTGGTAACTCTAATACCTGCTTTTGTAATTGTTCTAATGTCACGATCATTTTCCCTTCTCAGACTATCTCACCTTTAATTGTAAATTAGCTCTTTTGCAATTCGATAGATACAGCAATGCAGTTCTACCCAAGACATTGCCATAATTTAAATACGATCGCTCCCACTCACTATGCAATTTGCAGATTTTTGGTATCTTGTCGCACTCAGCGAACAGTTAGAATCTAACAAGGTATTACCCCGCACCGTTTTAGGAGAATGGTTAGCGATATTTCGCGGTGAAGATGGACAACCCATAGCTTTGCGCGATCGCTGTTTACACCGCAATAGCCGTCTATCATCAGGTAAAATCTGTAACGGTGCTTTACAATGTCCCTATCATGGTTGGGTATATGACGCGGTTGGAAACGTGATTGCTGTTCCAGCCGAAGGAGATGATTTCAAACCTTCCCCGCAGCGTCGAGCCAAGGGTTACGCTACCAAAGAACAGGATGGCTATGTTTATGTGCGGTTAGCCGATACCCCAAGCGTTGATTTTGAACCCTTTTCTATGCCTTACTACGGACAAACAGGATGGGAGACGGTGCGGGTAATTAACCGTTTTGCTAACAATGTGACTAATTGTGCGGAGAACTTTATTGATATTCCCCATACGGCTTTTGTTCATCCTGGTGTTTTCCGTACTTCTCGCCAACAAAAGTTAGAGATGACTGTTGAACGCTGGAATGGTTCGGTTTTGGTAGAGTATCGCAACGAAAACAGCAATTTGGGATGGTACAGCCGTTTTCTCAATTTGCAGGGTGCAGAGATTAAACATAGCGATCGCTTTTATATGCCCAATATTACCTCTGTAGAGTATAAGATGGCACATAATCGCCATTTGTTCATTACCAGTCAATCTATTCCAGAAACCGATAATTCAACTCTGGTTTACACCGATGTCACCTATAACTATGGTATTTGGAATAAGTTAGCGCGTCCCTTTGTGCGGTGGACTGCTCAACACATTATCCGCCAAGACGTGGAAATTTTGGGTATTCAGGGGGAAGCGATCGCTAAATACGGGACACAATTTTATAATACGCCTGCGGACACAATTCATATATTTGTCGAGTCAATTATGGCAGCCATATCTCGTGGAGAAGATCCGCGTTTATTGCCAAATCAATCGGTAAAAGTTACATTTTGGGTTTGAAAATAATTCGTAATTCGTAATTCGTAATTCGTAATTAATCAGTGTGAGCAATTAAAAGTGGAAATAGATAATTTTGCACAATTGCTAATTTTCGGTTCTTTTATCGGATTAGTTGGTTGGACTATTAGCAATCAGGTTGGACGAACTCAACTCAAAGTTAAAAATCGTGAAGATTGGTTGCTAGATGGTACAGGATTAACGATTCAAGGAATTTTGATTCCCTTACTACAAGCTACTTTAGTTTATTGGCTTTATCAATATTTACTACCCACTCAACAAGGATATTTAAAAATATCATTAATTCCGGCTTTTATTATCAGTTTTGTTGTGATTGATTATTTATATTATTGGAATCATCGTTTATTACATACTAAATTGTTGTGGAAAGTTCATCAAGTGCATCATACCGTTACTCAGATGGATGTATTAGGAACTTCTCGCAATACACTTTGGACGAGTTTGTTAATTATTTATTTATGGATACACACTTTATTTTTATATTTGTTAGCCGATTCCACAGGTTATTTACTTGGAGTAAGTCTAACTTCTGCCTTAGATTTATGGCGACATAGTAACTTGATAATTCCAGGAAATACCAGCCTTTATCAATTTTTATCTTCTTGGTTAATTTTACCACAGGATCATGCTTGGCATCATTGCCGGGAAATACATAATTATAACTATGGGGCTAATCTGAAAATTTGGGATAAGTTACATGGAACATATTATGAAAGCAAAGAATCCCCATCTATAATCGGAATCCCTAGCTCATTAAACTTGTTCCAAAAACTTTTATTCCCATTTTAATGACAGTTCTAAGTAAAATTCTTTCGTTTTTTCCCACGTTTATATTATTGCTAACTGGTGCAGCAATAATTTACCTTGCCTATTCACCCAACATCTTCAGTATTCTGGCAGTGTTGCTTTCTATTTATGGGCTACCAGTGCTAGTTTATCGCTTGCATGAACGGTTTTATCCTGTGCGGGAGGGGATTAGTTATCTACAAGGTAAAGAATATAGTCCTTGGTGGGGTAGTCATCAAATCCAGGTAATTTATATTGCAATTCCGGTGTTGGAAGCAGTGCTGCGATTGATTCCGGGGGTGTTTTCGTGTTGGTTGCGATTGTGGGGTGCTAAAGTGGGGCGAGATGTATACTGGACAACAAGATTGGAGATTGCCGATCGCAGTTTGTTAGAAATTGGCGATCGCGTCGTTATCGGGCATGGTGTCGGTATCTATTCTCACATTATTAAACCCCGCAAGCAAAATTTAATGTTGTATGTCAAAAAAGTCAAGATTGGCAGCAATGTTTTTGTGGGAGCCGGATCTAATCTTGCTGCTGGTGTAGTCATTGCTGATGGTTCTTATGTAGCAGCAGTCAGCAATCTTTATCCTAATCAAAAGGTGCAATAATGCGTCCGATTATTCAGCTTTTTGGGCAAATCCTCGCACCAACTGCGAGGCGATTTCATCAAGCTTTGGATAACCCAGAGTTAATGCAGACATCTGTACAAAAGGAAATTTGCGATCGCTTAATCAAGAGTGAGTATGGTAAAACTTTGGGGATTCATTCTGTAGACGATTGGCAGCGTGTACCAATCGTAGATTATGATGCACTCGAACCCTACTTAAATCAAAAACAGCTGCAAATTTCCCTCACATCAGAACCCATTTTGTTCTACGAAAAAACCTCTGGTAGCAGTGGAGCAGTAAAATGGATTCCTTATACTCAATCTTTGCGGCGATCGTTTAATCAGATGTTTTGTGTATGGGCACACGATCTGATTGTACACGGGCCAAAATTTTCCACAGGCAAGATTTATGCTTGTATCTCGCCGCAATTAAATGTAGCTGATAGCCAAACTTTACAAGATGATTTAGATTATTTAGATGGCTGGTTGCGTTGGTTTTTACGTCCTTGGTTGGTGATGCCAAATAAACTTAATCGGCTACATGATGCGAACTTGTTTAAACATCAACTGGCTTTGGCATTATTAGAGGCTGAAAAACTAGAAATTATCTCTATTTGGAGTCCTAGTTTTCTACAAGTACATTTAAAATATATTCAAGAGAATCAAGATTTATTAAGAGGAGAATTACACAACCGGATTTCACATCATCGGCTGCAACACCTGTGCGAAAGTAATATTCCCTGGATGCAACTCTGGCCAAATTTGAAGCTGATTTCCTGCTGGGATAGCGCCAATGCAGCAGATCAAGCTCAGGGATTAAGATTAAAATTTCCAGGTGTATTAATTCAAGGTAAAGGATTACTAGCAACCGAAGCCCCGATGACGATTCCCTTGATTGTCGCTGGGGGATGTGTGCCGATTCTCGATGAGGTGTTTTTCGAGTTCGAGGATGAGACTGGTTCACTGTATGGTTTACATGAACTCAACATTGGCAAGGAATACACAATTATTTTATCCCAAAAAGGGGGTTTGTATCGTTATCGAATTGGCGATCGCATCCGGGTAACTCATTACTATCGCCATACTCCCTGTTTAGAGTTTCTCGGACGACATCAAGCTGTTAGCGATTTGGTGGGCGAAAAGTTGCAAGAAACCTTTGTCAATAATGCTCTGACTCTGCTGAACTTGCAAGAAACTAATTTTAAAAGCTTGATGCCGATTGCCGCTCCTGCACACTATATTCTATTACTAGATTTGGCAACACAAACCCCAGAAATTATTGCTGAACAGTTGGATCTGGCTTTATCAGAATCATATCATTACAAGAGAGCGCGATCGCTCGGTCAACTCGCACCACCACAGGTTTTAATTTCTAGTCAAATTCCTGAAATATTAGTTTCCCATCGTATCCGTACTGGAAGTGTCTGGGGAGGTATTAAACATCCAATTCTGGCAAAATCACCCATTAGCACTGAACTTTTACAAGAATTGAAGTTGAAAATTGCCGTCAAGACGAAAGACTGATTATTGTAGAGACGGCGATTCATCGCGTCTCTCATCTTAATGTGTTCATTTTTAATTTTTAATTTTTAATTCCACCTTACGATACTACCCTTTTGAAATTTAATTAAATATTTAGCGTGATTCTAATTTAGCAACTCGCTGCTCTAATTTATTGACTTGTTGCTTCAATTCAACCACCAAAGTTGCAAGCCGATCAAACATCGGATCTTGCTGTGATAAGTTACCTCTAGAACGAGTTGATTGTCGTGGGGTAAGTGTTGTTCTTGAGGATGGAGACTGGCGAGTTTTACCTAGCTGAGACTCTAGCTGATTTAACCGCGATTCAACACGATTCAAATCCGCTTCCAGATTGTAGATGCGGGACTCTACTTGCTGCGATGAGGCAGTTTTAGAAAAAAAACTGCCCCAGATAATTGTTACTAAAATCCCGGCGATTACTAGCACCTTGATTTTTTTCATACCAATAACTGACTTTTTAGAATAGCCTTTACTAATCATACAAGGTACATCATAGTCCCCTCCTCGCTCGCGGGGAGGGGGTTGGGGGTGGGGTTCTTGTATCTCACTCAACTGAGAACCGCTATATTTAACCAGACTTGGTTGAGATAATTTACAAACTAAAAATCTGTAGATATTTCATCTTTCGTCTGGTTGTAAGTTAGAAAATAAACTCTGCCAATCGATATTGACAGTATTTTCTCCCTGTTTAACCTCAAATGTGACGTTAGACGCTTTTCCTAGTTTTAGCGCTTGTACGCAAAGTTCTGCCACATCCTCACGGCTGATTTTGCCTCTAATATTGTCACCTTGCTCAAATATTAATTCCTTACCACCTGCCTCTTCAGTTAAAGCACAAGGTCTAATAATCGTATAAGGAATTCCGCTTTCTCTTAAACTATCTTCTCCCTTCAACTTCCAAGTTAAAATTCCTCCCAATTGGTCATTTAATTTCACTGCTGGTGGTTCTTCATCTAAATTAATGCCAGGGCGGCCGGGACGAGTAACACCTGCTGAACTAACGAGGATAAATTGTGGTAAAGTTGTCCCGCCATAAGCTTTAATTGATTCCAACTGGAAAGTAAAACCACCTGGGGAAAATTTAGGATTTAAAGCGCCATCGTATTCAAATTTGCTCAACATCAGTTGGAATGAACAAACTCTACTTTGCTCAATTGGCGGCGCATCTTTGACAACTTTTGCCCGAAATACAGGAGTCAAATCTGCAAAGGGAATCTGAATATCTATCCAGGTATTAGCTACGGTATCGAAAGAATAGCTATAGCCAATACCATCCCATGTTGTATCTGTCCGTAAAAAGATTTTATAACGCTGACCGTCACCTTTGACGCGCAATTTCACACCTTCGTAACCAGATAAGTTGAAGGGTGGATCAAAATTCTTCGTTCTGACAGAAGCAAATCCGCCAGAGTTAGCGGTGGAAACATTACCAGCAAATAAAGCTGTATTTTCTACTAATTGGATATTACTGGCACTCACGCCACCCATGACAACATCATCCAGCGCTCCCCAATTATCCTTTAATTCTGCTGATGGCTTGGTGAAATCAAATATTAGTTTTTCCTTTGCTTGCGGTAAATATTTTGCCGCCGCTTGGACTAAGTTTTTGACTCCTTGATATTCTACATTTTCGGGAGTGTCACCAACAATTTCTGGTTGGTAAAATTTAACACCTTGATAATATTTTGCTCTATCTGCTGTGTCTCCCTCAACTGGTTGTACGCGTACTGCTGTGCAACAAATTACAGCTTGGATATCAGAAAGAACTAAAGGAGTTAAAGTTTCTGATTGCGTGATATCCGCAACTACCAAATCGATATCATTACCAAGAATTGACCGTGCTTTGTCAATATCTCGAACTAGGGCGCGAACTTTATAACCTTGTTGGAGCGATCGCTGCACGACTCGTTTACCGACACCACCTGTTGCACCTGCTACTAATATTACACCCATGTTTTTTCCTCCATTGGGTCTGTATTGATTATCCTTAGGACGACCTTGGATTAATTGCTGTACCCAGTTAAGGAAAGGAATTACCTCAAAGTAAGTCAGGGTTTCGATAAACCTGCCTAAGTCCCATTGAGAACGATTTTTGTCAGTCATATTTGCGTCCTCATAACTTTATTCACTCTAACAATTTTGGGTGGAGTGGCGAGTCAATACTTTTCGGTTAAGGGGAAAAGGGGAAAGGGAAAGGGTTTGATATTTACCTTTACCCCTTACCCTTTAACCTTTACCCAGACCAAAAGAGAGATTTTTGGATTTATCCGAAAAGTATTGAGTGGCGAGTAATGTAGTTCCATTACTTGAAAAGCGCTGTAATTTATTTAGAGGATAAGAGTATCAAAAACAAGGTGTAGGCTGTAGGGGAAAGACGAAATGGTAAGCTGAGATTGTAGTTATCTCCGACAATAGGCATCAATTACTATCGCTACCAGAGCAGTAAAGCAGACAGAATATAGCTTCCGGGCAACAATGCAAAAACTCCTTTTTAATGACAAAGATAGATTTAAAGCCCAGGCCCTATTCCTTGGTAAAGGTATTAACTTACAGACGCTGGATAATTACATTTCCTTGGCTAGTATGCCACTAATGATTAGAGTCGGTGAAGAAGGCTACGC
>NNBT01002069.1_pt1 | contig 26135 bp, 23 predicted proteins | sample 1173831 | NCBI WGS metagenome assembly NNBT01 (sample SAMN07173936, study PRJNA388173) | plant metagenome | isolation source: symbiotic tissue sample KVJ10 | place: Norway: Troms, Kvaloya island | reverse complement strand
CGTGGGCTCGGAGATGTGAATAAGGGACAGGCGCATGGGCGACCGCCTGACCTATATCGGCGGCCTGCCGACGGCGGAGACCTTTGCGCTGCCCTATCTCGAGATGGGCGTCACGACCTACTCCTCGGCGGTGTTCAATTTCGTCCCGCAGTTCTCGACGACGTTCTATGCCGCCGTGCGCCGCCGCGACCGCGAGATGGTGCAGGCGGGCCTGCGCGACTTTATCCTGCCGCTGATCGCGATCCGGAACCGCAAGCGCGGCTATGCCGTGTCGATCATCAAGGCCGGCATGAAGGTCATCGGTCGGGACTCCGGGCCGGTGAGGACCCCGCTGACCGATCTCAGCGAGAGCGAGACGGCGGAACTCGCGGCGCTCGTCGCCCGGCTCGACACAAGCGAATTTGCGATGCGCCAGCGCGCTGCCGCCTGAGTTTGCACCTCCGCCAACGCCTCGCCGCTGCCGCCCCATAGGGCGGCAGCGTTGTCTTGTGTCGACGCACCCCGTTCCATGATGCGTCGATTGGGTCGGTTGAGCCGCCCATTGTCGCGCCCACATATTGCTCCTGTTCTGCAAAGCTTTTGCAGAACAGCGGGCCGCCTCGGTGTCCATCAAAGCCCGGAATCAAACATGGACCGGACAGGGGGAGCGCGATCGGAAGGATAGCTCGTTTGCATTGACGCGGGGTCGCAACGATCATCGCAGCTCCGCGTTGACACCGCGGAGGCGCCCGGCTTGATCCTCAGCCTCCTTCCAGCGATCGCCACGACCACGACAGGGTTTCCCATGAGTTCGCCCAGCCGCATCACCTTGAGCCGTTTCCTGATCGAACAGCAGCGCGAGGGCGGCAATCTGCCGCCGCAGCTGCGCCTGCTGATCGAGGTGGTGGCGCGCGCCTGCAAGGCGATCAGCCATACGGTGAACAAGGGCGAGCTCGGCGGAGTGCTGGGCAGCCTCGGCAGCGAGAATGTCCAGGGCGAGGTCCAGAAGAAACTCGACGTGATCTCCAACGAGATCCTGCTCGAGGCCAATGAATGGGGCGGCAACCTCGCTGCCCTAGCTTCGGAGGAGATGGAGGCGATCCATCTCATCCCGCACCGCTATCCCAAGGGCGAATACCTCCTGGTCTATGATCCGATCGACGGCTCCAGCAACATCGACGTCAATCTGAGCGTCGGCACGATCTTCTCGGTCCTGGCCGCACCCGACGACTGTTCGAAGCGGGTCGTCACCGAGCAGGATTTCCTCCAGCCCGGACACCGCCAGGTCGCGGCGGGCTACGCGATCTATGGCCCGCAGACCAGCCTCGTCCTGACCTTCGGCCGGGGCGTGTTCGGGTTCACGCTGGACCGCGAGGTCGGCTCCTGGGTGCTGACGCGGCGCAATATCACGATCCCGTCGGGCAACCGCGAATTCGCCGTCAACATGTCGAACCAGCGCCACTGGGCGCCACCCGTCCAGCGCTATATCGACGACTGCCTCAAAGGCCGCGACGGGCCGCGTGGCGCCGATTTCAACATGCGCTGGACCGGCTCGATGGTGGCCGATATCGAGCGCGTGCTGACACGAGGCGGCATCTTTCTCTATCCCTGGGACGCCAGGGAGCCGGCGCGGCCGGGCAAGCTGCGGTTGATGTACGAGGCCAACCCCATCGGCATGATCATCGAACAGGCGGGCGGAGCGGCGATCGATGGCGGCGAGCGCATTCTCGACATCGTCCCCACCGGCCTGCACCAGCGTGTCGCCGTCGTGCTGGGCAGCGCCGACGAGGTCGAGGTGGCCCGCCGCTATTTTTCGTAGTCTCGTCGCTTTGGATGACGGGTCAGGCGAGACCGCCGCTTGGCGGTCCCGCCTTGGCGGCGGCGTTCAGGCCGCAGCTTCGAGGGATCTCGGCGTCGCGCCGTCCATCCGGCCGATCTCGGAAAGACGCTCCTGGCGCTCCGCGGTGCTCATCGTCTCGAAGGGGAGATTGACGAACGCCGAGACCCGCGCGGTCAGTTCGCGGTAGCTCTTCAGGAACACGGCGCGCTGCGCGCCCGCCGGGCCCAGCGCCTGCGCGGGATCGTCGAGGCCCCAGTGGACCCGCATCGGCACGCCGGGAAAGCTCGGACAGGCCTCGTCGGAGGCCGCGTCGCAGACCGTGATGACGAGGTCCAGATCCGGCGCGCCCGGGCCGAGGAATTCATCCCAGGATTTCGAGCGATACCCCGTGATGTCGTAGCCCAGCTCGGCGAGAAGGCCCAGCGCGATGGGATGGGGCGCTTCCTGAGGCCGGCTTCCCGCCGACCAGGCCTTGACCCGCCCCAGCCCCTCGCGGTTGAGAACCGCCTCCGCCACGATCGAGCGCGCGGAGTTGCCGGTGCAGACCACGAGCACCCGCAACGGGCGGTCGCTGACGACGTGATCCCGCCGTGCCGGGATGACCGTACTCTGCTGGCCGCATGTGGCGGGAGCTTCGGGACAGCAAGCCTCCGAGAGAAAACTCAGCAGGGCGTCGGCGCGGGGAGCCTGGGCGGCGAAGATGATATGGCGGCCCTCGCGCCGCGATGCGAGCAGGCCGACCTGCTCCAGCGCAGACAGATGTGAGGAGAGGGTGTTGTGTGCCACCGCCAGCAACCGGCCTATGTCGCCGGCTGCGAGCCCATGAGGGCGGTACCGCATCAGGAGCCTGAAGATTTCAAGCCGCGTGGGCTGCGCCAGCGCACCCAGCAGCGCCACGGCGTCGGGAGAGTCGAGCCTCGAAGCGGTTGGCCTTGGTGTCACGCGGCGTTGTCCCTGTGTCCCGGATCGATCCGTCCCGTATCCTTGCCGATAGCGTCGAGCCGGTGCTGCAGCGCCATGCCCTGCAGCGTCGCCAGCGGCAGGCTTGCGAACACCGAAATACGGTTGTTGAGCATGCGGTAGGCGTCGGCAAAGGCAAGCGCCTTCTGGACATCGTCGCCCTCATGCGCCGCCGGGTCGGGCAAGGTCCAGAGTGCCGTCATCGGATTGCCCGGCCAGAGGGGCGGCACGGCGTTGGCGGCCGTTTCCGACAGGGTGAAGACGAAATCGAGTTCAGGCGCGCCGGGTCTCGCGAATTCATCCCAGCTCTTCGGCGCCAGACCCGTCAGATCGTGGTTGAGCGAGGTGAGCAGCCGTACCGCGAAGGGATTGACCGCAGGCCGAGGCTGCGAGCCGGCGCTAAAGACAGTGAACTTGCCGCCGGGAAGCCGCCGCATGATCGACTCGGCCATGATCGAGCGGGCGTGGTTGCCCTTGCAGACGAAGAGAACCTTGAGAGGGGACGTTTCCATGTCTTCATCTCATGATGTCGGTTGATGCCGACATAATCATGCGCAAATGAAATGTCGGAGTCAACCGACATATTGACATATTCCCTTCATCCAGGTGAAGGACTGTGCCAACAACGGCAAAGGGAGCAGGGATCATGCGGGTCGGCATCAACGGCATGGGGCGCATCGGGCGGCTGGCGCTGCGAGCGGCGCTCGGCGCGGCCGACCGGCAGGGCGACGATCCACGCGCCGGCAACCGGCTCGACATCGTCCATCTCAACGAACTCAAGGGCGGTGCGGGCGTGACCGCCCATCTGCTCGAATTCGACAGCATGCAGGGCCGCTGGCGCGGCGGCATCGCCAGCCCCGGCGAGGACGCGATCACGATCGGCGATCGCCGGCTCGGCTTCTCGGCGGAATCTGCGCCGGGCGACATTCCCTGGGGCGATCTCGGCGTCGATGTCGTGCTGGAATGCACCGGCAAATTCCTGACGCCCGCGACGCTGGAGGGGCATCTGAAGCGTGGCGCCAAGCGCGTCATCGTCGCCGCTCCGGTGAAGGATGCCTCCGTTCTCAACGTCGTCGTCGGCGTCAACGAGAATCTCTACGATCCCGCCGCGCACCCGATCGTCACCGCCGCCTCCTGCACCACCAACTGCCTCGCCCCCGTGGTGAAGGTCGTGCACGAGAATCTGCGCATTCGGCACGGCCAGATCACCACGATCCACGACCCGACCAACACCAATGTCGTGGTCGATGCGCCCCACAAGGATCTGCGCCGCGCCCGCTCGGCCATGCTCTCGCTGCAGCCGACGACGACGGGGAGCGCCACGGCGATCGCGCTGATCTACCCCGAACTGAAGGGCAAGCTCGACGGCCACGCCGTGCGCGCGCCCGTCCTCAACGCCTCGCTGACCGACTGCGTCTTCGAGCTGGAGCGGCCGACCACCGCCGCCGAGGTCAACGCCCTGTTCGAGGCGGCCGCCAGCGGGCCGCTTGCCGGCATCCTCGGCTTCGAGCCGCGCCCTCTGGTCTCGATCGACTATCAGCGCGACACGCGCTCGGCCATCGTCGACGGGCTTTCGACGCTGGTGACCGACGGCACGATGCTGAAGGTCTATGCCTGGTACGACAACGAGATGGGCTATGCCTGCCGCATGGTCGATCTCGCCTGCCATCTCGAACAGGTCGGGATCTGATCGGGTGACGGACGGAGCGCGCCACTACGCCATCGTCACCGCCGCCTATTGGGGCTTCACCCTGACCGACGGCGCGCTGCGCATGCTGGTGCTGCTGCATTTCTTCCGGCTCGGCTATTCGCCCTTCACGCTCGCCTTCCTGTTCCTGCTCTATGAGGCGGCGGGCATCGCCGCCAATCTGATCGGCGGCTGGCTCGCCGCCCGCTACGGCATCACCCGCATGCTCGCGATCGGGCTGACCACGCAGATCCTTGGCTTCCTGCTGCTCTCTGGCCTGTCGCCGGACTGGACGGCCGCGGCCTCCGTTGCCTGGGTGGTGATGGCTCAAGGGGTCTGCGGCGTCGCCAAGGACCTGACCAAGACGGCTTCGAAATCGGCGATCAAGGTCGCCGAGGCCGCCGCCCGCACGGAAGACGCGCAGGGCCGTCTGTTCCGCTGGGTCGCCTGGTTTACCGGCTCCAAGAACGCGATGAAGGGCGTCGGCTTCTTCCTCGGCGGGCTTTTGCTGGAGGCGCTCGGGTTTCGCGGCGCGCTCTGGGCGATGGCGGCGATGCTGGCGCTGATCCTGCTCGGTGTCGTCACAGCGCTCCCGGCGATGATGGGCAAGGCCAAGGCGAGCCGGAGCGCGCGCGAACTCTTCGCCAAGAACCGCGCCGTCAACCTGCTGGCGCTGGCCCGCGTCGCGCTGTTTGGCGCACGCGATGTCTGGTTCGTTGTCGGCGTACCGGTCTTCCTCTACGCCTCGGGCTGGACCTTCACGATGGTCGGCACGTTTCTGGCGGTCTGGACGATCGGCTATGGCCTCGTTCAGGCGGCGGCACCGGCCTTCATCCGGCGCAGCCCCGACGGGCTGTCGAGCGAAGTCCCGGCCGCGCGACTCTGGTCGCTGGCGCTCGCAGCCATCCCCTTCGCCCTCGCGGCGCTTTTGGCGAGCGGCTCCGGGCTGCGGCCCGATCTCGTCCTCGTCGCGGGACTGGGCCTGTTCGGCTTCGCCTTCGCGGTCAACTCATCGGTCCACTCCTATCTCATCCTGGCCTATGCCGGCTCGGAGAAATCGGCGGAGGATGTCGGCTTCTACTACGCCGCCAATGCGCTCGGGCGGTTCGGCGGGACGCTTTTATCGGGGCTGCTCTACCAGGCGGGCGGGCTGTATGCCTGTCTGCTCGGGTCCGGTGTGATGCTGGTGGCCTGCTTCATCGCGACGCTGGCGCTGCCGAGCCGCAGGGAAACTCAGGCCTTGCAGGACGGGGCCGCCGCGACCGGCTGAACGCCGCAACGGCCGACCGACCCGTCACGCGAACAGGTCCTGCTGCCCCGCGACAGGGGGCGCCTGCGCCTGATCGAGACTGTCCAGAAAGGCGGTCGCTTCCCGGGCGATCGTCGCGGTCCGGTCCGCCGGCATGCGGTCCAGCGTCTTGTAGGGCATCGCCAGGCGCGGATTCCTGCCGAGCGTCGCCCGGTTCTCGATCAGGAAATTCCAGTAGAGCACGTTGAAGGGGCAGGCCCCTGGCCCGGTCTTGATCTTCGGGTCGAAGGCGCAGCGGCCGCAATAGTCGGACATGCGGTCGATATAGGCCCCGGATGCGGCATAGGGCTTCGACGCCAGCAGCCCGCCATCGGCATGCATGACCATGCCGTGGACGTTGGGCAGTTCCACCCACTCAAAGGCGTCGCAATAGACGGCGAGATACCACGCCTCGATTTCGTCGGGCCGGATCCCGGCCAGCAGAGCGAAGTTGCCGGTCACCATCAGGCGCTGGATGTGATGGGCGTAGGCGTGGCGCCGCGTGTCGGCGATCGTGGTGGCCAGGCAGTTCATCGCCGTCTCGCCCGACCAGTAGAACCAGGGCAGCGGCCGCTGCGCCGACAGCGCATTGGTCTGCGCATAGGCCGGCATCTCCAGCCAGTAGATCCCGCGCACATATTCCCGCCAGCCGAGGATCTGCCGGATGAAGCCCTCCGTGGCGTTCAGCGGCGCTTGGCCTGCCCGAAAGGCGCGCTCGGCCGCCACGCAGACCTCCCGGGCCTGCAGCAGGCCGACATTCAGATAGGGCGACAGCAGGGCGTGGAACACGAACGGCTCGGCCTGCGCCATGGCGTCCTGGTAATCGCCGAAATGCGGCAGCGCCTCGCTGATGAAGCGCTCGAGCGCGCTGAGCGCGTCCTGGCGCGTGACGGCCCAGGCGAAGCCGTCGAGATCGCCGAAATGGTCCGGGAAGCGCGCCGCGACCAGCGCCAGAACCTCGCGTGTGATGGCGTCCGGCTCGACACCGGCGCGGCGTGGCGGCGTGAGCGTCGCCGGCAGACGCTTGCGGTTTTCGGCGTCGAAGTTCCAGCGCCCGCCCGTGGGTTCGTCCCCCTCCATCAGCAGACCGGTGCGACGGCGCATCTCGCGATAGAAAAACTCCATCCGATACGCCTTGCGGCCATCGGCCCAGGCCCGGAATTCGGCCCGCGAGCACAGGAAGCGGTCATCGTCGCGGATCTGCACGGGCACGCCGAACCGCTCCGGCCAGTCGTCCATCATCCGGCGCACCCGCCACTCGCCGGGTTCGGTCACGACAATGCGGGTGGGGCTGTGGCGCGCCACCGCGCGCGCCAGTTCGCCGGTGAAGGAGCCCGTATTGGCGGGATCGTCGAGGCGCACATAGTCGACCGCGATCCCCTCCTCCGTCAGTTCCGCCGCCAGATGCCGCATCGCCGAGAGGATGAAGGCGATCTTCTGCTTGTGATGCGGGACATAAGTCGTCTCCTGCGCGACCTCGACCATCAGGACGATGTCGCGCCCGGCGTCGAACCCGTCGAGCGCCGCGATCTCCCGGCTCAGCTGGTCGCCGAGGATCAGGACCAGCGTCTTGGGCGCCCCGACCTCGGTCGCGGCGGGCTCCGGTGCGGGCGACGTCCCCGGCTGGTCCGCGCCAATGTCCCGCTCTGTCGCCATGTCCGCCGCCGGGCCCATCCTCGTCGCCATCGCGGCGTGTGCGTATGGCGTCTTCTACGGGCGGGCGGAGGAAACGGTTCAACGGGCCCGCCTGGACGCGGGACGGGCGAAGGTCGCCGCCTTACGATGGCGGTGTCGGAACTGTCGTCACGCAACCTCCGGGCCCCAGGCGCGTTGGCGTTCGGCGCGCCCCAGCCGCCGGCCTGACGCCTTCAATCCCGGACGATGTGACGATTGTCACACCACCGCGCTCAAAGTCGCCTCGTTGTCATGTGAGTCACGAAGAACCAGAGCTGTCACACGGCGGAGTCGAGATGGATTATTTCAGGCGCTTCACCTTCCTGTTCGCAACGCCGAATTTCGACGCGGAGGACCTCGAGGGCATCCGCTTCCACCAGATCGTCGACGAGATCGAGCGATCCGGCTTCGAGGTCGTCAAGGCGCGCAAGCTCGAGGATGCCGAGATCGCGGTGCAGACCGACGCGGCGATCGGCTGCATGGTGGTCGACTGGGGCAAGAAGGGGCTGGAGGGCAAGACGGCAGCCCTCATCAACCTGATGCGCCGGCGCGGGCTCGAATTCCCAATCATCCTGCTGATCCGCCGCAAGCGCTTCGAGGATGTGCCGGTCGAGGTGCTCGACTTCATCGACGGCTACATCTTCCTCTCCGAGGAGACGCCGCCCTTCATCGCCAAGAGCCTGATTAGCCGGCTTAAGCAATACGCGGAGACGCTGAAGACGCCGTTCTTCGGCGCGCTGGTCGATTATGCCGAGGAAGGCAACCACCTCTGGACCTGCCCCGGCCACAATGGCGGCGTGTTCTACAGCCGCAGCCCGATCGGGCGCGTCTTCATGGAGCATCTCGGCGAGGCGGTCTTCCGCGATGACCTCGACAATTCCGTGCTCGACCTCGGCGACCTCCTGACCCATGAGGGCCCCGCCCTCAAGGCCCAGAAGGAGGCCGCCCAGATCTTCGGGGCGGAGAAGACCTATTTCGTCCTCAACGGCACCTCGACCTCCAACAAGGTGGCGCTGGCAGCGCTGGTCACCGATGGCGACCTCGTCCTGTTCGACCGCAACAACCACAAGGCCGCCCATCACGGCGCGCTGCTGATCTCCGGCGGCACCCCGGTCTACATCCCAACCGTGCGCAATGCCTGGGGCCTGATCGGCCCGATGCGCTGGGACGCCTTCGACGAGGACGCGCTGCGCGAGCGCATCCGCACGACCCCCCTGGTCAAGGATCCCGAAGCCTGGAAGAAGCCCCGCCCCTTCCGCGTCGCGGTCGTCGAGCAGTGCACCTATGACGGCACGATCCACAGCGCCCAGATGATCCTCGATAAGATCGGGCATCTTTGTGACTACATCCTCTTCGACGAGGCCTGGGCCGGCTTCATGAAGTTCCACCCGCTCTATGCCGGGCGCTTCGCCATGGGGCTGAAGGATCTCGGCCCCGACTCGCCGGGCATCATCGCCACGCAATCGACCCACAAGCAGCTGGCGAGCTTCAGCCAGGCCTCGCAGATCCACATGAAGGACCGGCACATCAAGGGCCAGAAGCGGCGCGTCGAGCACCGCCGCTTCAACGAGAGCTTCATGCAATACGCCTCGACCTCGCCGTTCTACCCGCTGTTCGCCTCGCTCGACGTCGGCGCGCAGATGATGAAGGGGCGGTCCGGCGAGGTGCTCTGGGACGACACGATCCGCCTCGGCATCGAGCTGCGCAAGAAGATCCGCGCGGTGCGGCGCGAATTCGAGGAGAAAGAGCCCCGGCCAGAGCGCCGCTGGTTCTTCGAGCCCTTCGTGCCCGACCGGGTCTCGATCCCCGACGCGGCCCGCCCCGGCGGCGTTCACGACATCGCCTGGGAGATGGTCGCGACCGACCAGCTCGCCAGCGACCCGGCCTACTGGCAGCTCTCGCCCGACGGCGGCTGGCACGGCTTTGCGGGCATGGAAGCCGGCTTCGCCATGACCGACCCCAACAAGCTCACTTTGCTGACGCCGGGCTTCGACCGGACGACCGGCGCCTATGACGAGCATGGCATCCCCGCGCCGGTCGTCGCCCAGTTCCTGCGCGAGAACCGCATCGTCGCCGAGAAGAACGACCTCAACTCCCTGCTCTTCCTGCTGACGCCGGGCGTCGAGGCCAGCAAGGCCGGCACCCTGATCAGCGGGCTCGTCGCCTTCAAGAAGCTGCATGACGACAACGCCCTGCTCGAGGACGTTATTCCCGAGTTCTACCGGCGCCGGCCGGCCCGCTATGACGGCGTGCGCCTGCGCGACCTCTGCGGCCAGATGCACCGCTTCTTCCGCGACTGGGACGTCAGCGGCCTGCAGACGCGGCAGTTCGCGCTGGAGCACCTGCCGGAGATGGCGATGTCGCCTCATGATGCCGCGCGCAGCCTCGTGCGCAACGATGTCGACTACCTGCCGATCGACGCCATCGCCGGACGCATCGCGACGACGCCCTTCGTCGTCTATCCCCCGGGCATCGCCTCCATCGTCCCGGGCGAACGCCTGGGCGAGCGCGCCCAGCCGATGATCGACTATCTCAGGATGTTCGAGGCGAGCTTCAACACCTTTCCCGGCTTCGATGTCGAGATCCAGGGCGTCTACCGCGAGACCGATCATGCCGGCGCGGTGCGGCTCTACACCTATGTCGTCAGCGAGCAGGCCGGCGGCTGAGGCGCAGACGAACGATGGACATCCAGCCTCCCATACTGATACGCCCGTCCCGGGACACCGATGTCGAGCCCATGCTGGCGATCTATCGCCGCCATATCCGGCGCGGCGTCGAGGCCGGCGTCGAGGACGACGGCACGCCCCAGCCCGACGATCTGAAGGACCGGCGCAAGAACCTGCGCAACCGCCGGCTGCCGCATCTGGTGGCGACGCGCGGGGGCGAGGTCGTCGGCTACGCCTATGCCGTGCCGTTCCGGAAACGGCCGGCCTATCGCTTCACGGTGAAACACTCGATCTACATCCACCACGACCATCTCGGCCGCGGCATCGGGCGCCTGCTGATGCAGGCGTTGATCGACGCCTGCGCGGCAGCCGGCTTCCGCCAGATGATCGGCTATATCGACGCCGGGAACACCGCTTCGCTCGCGCTGCATGAACGCTTCGGCTTCGTGCGGGTCGGGCTTCTGCCCGGCGTCGCCTATCGCGATGGCAAATGGGCCGACAGCGTCATGATGCAGCGGTCGCTGGGCGCTGGCGCGACGACGCCTGCGCCGTCGGGCCCGGCACAGCAAAGACTCTGAGCCCGCGAGGCCTGCCGAAGGCAGGCCTCCTCATCGCGCTCAATCCCTCACGCGGCGCGCAGGCGCGAGGGTTGCGAGGTCGCCGGCGCATGGCCGTCGATCTTAAACGCGCCGACCAGGCTGTTGAGACGCTGGATCTGCCCGGCCAGCGCAGTCGCCGAGGCGGCGCTCTGCTCCGCGAGGGCGGCGTTCTGCTGGGTCATCTCGTCCATATGGGCGACGGTCTGGCTCATTTCGTCGATGCCGTTCGCTTGTTCGGCGCTGGCGGTGGAGATGTCGGCGACGGTCCGGGCCACGCGGTCGGACGCCCCGACGATCTTCTCCAGCGCATCGCCCGCCGCGCGCACCAGCGCCACGCCGCGCGACACCTCGCGGTTCGAGGAGGTGATCAGGCCGGTGATGTTCTTCGCGGCTTCGCTGGAGCGCTGGGCGAGCGAGCGAACCTCCGAGGCGACCACCGCAAAGCCGCGGCCGGAATCGCCGGCCCGGGCGGCCTCGACGGCGGCGTTCAGGGCGAGGAGATTGGTCTGGAACGCGATCTCGTCGATCACGGCGTTGATGTTCGAGATCTCCTGCGAGGCCTGTTCGATGCCCTCCATCGCGGCCATCGCCTGGGTGACGATGGCGCCACCCTCCTGCGCCACGATCCTGGCGCCCTCGGCAAGGCTCACCGCCTGCTGCGAGGCCTGCGCCGAGGCCTTGACGGAGGCCGCCAGCTGCTCGGTCGTCGCAGCGGTCTCTTCCAGCGAGGAAGCCTGGTCCTCGGTCCTCTTCGACAGATCGTCGGCGCCCGAATTGATCTCATGGGCGGCGTTGCCGGTCTCGATCGCGGTGCGCTGGATCGTCGACATGGTCGCCGCCAGGCGGCCGACCGTGTCGTTGAAGGCGTCCTTCAGGGCGCCGAAGCGGCCCTGATAGGCCGTATGGACCTGCTGGGTCAGGTCGCCCTGGGCCAGACCCTCCAGCGCCGTCACGAATTCGCCCGTGGCTCCGTCGACCAGAGCATTGATTTCATTGACGCCGTCGACCAGCGTCCGCATCGGCCCGTCCACCCCGCCGGCATCGGCATGGCCGGAGAAATCGCCAGCCCGGGCCGCGGCCACGACCGACGCGATCTCGGTGACAAGCGCGCTGACACGGGCGGCGGCGGCGGCCTCGTCCTGCAGGGCGGCGTCGCGTTCGCGGCGGCTGGCCTCCAGCGCCAGCGCATTCTCGCGATAGCGTTCCAGGGCGCCGCTCAGCGAGCCGATCTCGTCGGGACAGGGCGGGGTGGGAATGGCGCGGGAGAAGTCACCCGCCTGCATGGCGTCCAGCGCCTGTTTGAGCGAAGCCAGCGGCCGCGAAATGCGATTCTGGATCCCGCGGAAGCTGAACACGCAGATGCCGATCAACGCGGCGAACAGGCCGCCGATAACGAGCAGCCGCGTCCAGGCATCATTGGCGTTCATGCGGGTGACGACGCCCATATCGTCCAGCGCCTGGGTCAACACGGCCACGATGGGGTTGAACGGAGCAGTGCATTGCTCCTGCCAGGCCTCGCCGCTGATCACCGGCCCAGTGCCGGCGCCCAGCTTGGCGATCAGAGCGTCGGCCTGGGCATTGGCGGTGGCGACCGAAGCCGCCATGGCGCCGACTTTCGCCGACAGCTCGGCGCCCACCCCGGGGCGGGCCGCCAACTGCCTGAGCTGCGCAATCGAATGGGCCGAAACGCCCCTGTTGTCGCCAAGAGCCCTCTGCTGCAAGGGCTCGAGAGCCTTGCCCGACCCCATCATCGGACGCAGCAGCGAGCATTGCGAACCGTAGGACGACCGGACCTGCCAGGCGCCCGACTTGAACATCTGCAGGTCGGCGAGCGCGGGATCGGCCATGCGCGCCGCGGTGCCCGTGGAGTCGGAGGCTTTCAGCATGTCGTCGATGACCCGGCCGACCGCATTGTACCAGGGCGTCGTCGCCGCGATGCTGCGCTGCGCCTTCGGCTTGGCGGCATCGTCGTAGATCGCCTTGATCTGCACGCTGGCGTCGGCCTGTCCGCGTTCGATCGCGTCGGCGAGCGCCACGCGCTCCGGCAGGTCCGTCGCCCGGATCTTGGTGAGCGCGTTGGCGATCTCGACGCGGTTTTCGCTCTCGATCTTCTGGATCGCCGGGCCGGGGTTCTCTTCCGCCATCAGCGTCGTCTGCGCGAGGCCGCGAGTTGTGCGGACAGCGTTCACGGACAGCAGCAGCGCCCGATCGGCCTCCACCAGGCCCGACAGCCGCGTATGGGTCCTGACGTCGGACGTCGCATCCGTGGCCATGTAGGCGAGCACGCCGATGCCGGGAACGCACAGGAACCCCATCGTGGCCAAGAGGTAGGTGCGGATCGACGTTGGGAAAACAGCCACGACAACTTCCAATTCTGGTCTTCTCACGCCTGTCGATGCGAAAGCGACAGGTCAACTGACCAGACAACTGCGCCCCTACAGTTAAAAGATCGAAAACTTCGGTTCGCCCCGCCTCTGTTTGGTGGCCGTCGCTCTCCCACTTGCCTTGGCCGGGCCGGGCGACGCTCCGCCACCCACCCCTCTGACAGCAAGCAACAGGCCGCGCGACCGCAACAACGCCGATCTTCGACGGCGCGGCCGCTCTTAGCCTGGACTTGCCGGGCCCCTCCCCGACAGGGCTGCCGAGAGCGGATCGCGAGCGAGGCTCGCTCGCCCAAGCAACGGCGGGCGACGCTGCTGGATAAGAAGAGACCGGGCCATCCGGCAAACAATAATTTAACGGCAAGTCCCCGATGACGACACGCTTGGCTTGCGCTAGATTGCAATCTCCCGGTCACTCATCCTTGAAGCTCCATGTTCGATCGTCGCAAGCCTCCCGCCTCACAGCCCTTCGTCACCCACGAAAATATCGAAGCCAAGGTCAAATGGTTCGACCCCGAGAAGGGGTTCGGTTTCGCATCGCCGGCCGATGGCTCGGGCGATGTTTTCCTTCATATCTCGGCGCTCGGGCCGCTCGATCAGCAGGATCTGCAGCCGGGAGCCACGATCATCGCCGATCTCGGCGAAGGCCGGCGCGGCCTGCAGGTCGTCGCGGTCCACGAGATCGACGCCTCGACCGCGACACCCGCGGCGCCGCGGGCACCCCGCGCGCCCCGCGATGATTTCGGTGGCGGCGGCTATGGGGGCGGTGGTTACGCCGACCGCGGCGGTTACGGCGGTGGCGATCGCGGCGGCTATGGTGGCGGCGGGGATCGCGGCGGCTACGGCGGCGGTGGCGGCGGTTATGCCGATCGCGGCGATCGTGGCGGCTTCGGCAACCGTGACAGCGGCCCGATGGAAGGCCCCTTCGACGGCGCCGTGAAGTTCTTCAATGCGGAGCGCGGCTTCGGCTTCATCGCGCCCGACCAGGGCGGCGCCGACGTGTTCCTGCACGTCTCCTCGCTCAGCCGCAGCGGCCTGCAGCCGCCGATGGACGGGCAGCGCGTGCGCTTCTCGATCCGCGCCGGCAAGAAAGGCCCGGAAGCGGCGAACGTCAGCTACATCTGACACCGTCGCCCCGACAGACGATCAGGCCCGCCGGCTCACGCCGGCGGGCTTTTTCGTGAGGGGACCGGCGGAGCCGACGACAGCGCTTCTGATATGGATACTCAGTAAGCTTGTGCCCTCAATTCTCGCGATCGATTGAGCTCGGCTGGAGTCCAGTTCTGATAGGAGGGAGCCCGCCTCGGTAGAGCAATGGGCTCACTCCGAGACGGCTCGACTGGCGAAGGCTGAGACCGAGGAAAAGTCTGAATCCACGGACCGCATGGCGGCACCTGACAAGCTCCTGCCTCGGAGTTCCAAGCCACGAACAGTGAAAGCCCGCCGAAAAATACGAACTCGACGGATTTCTGCGTCATTAGAACCTCCATGGGCCGCTTTACATTGCCGTGCTGACGTAGCTTTGGCGTAGCAAAGCGGAAACCCACAATTCACCACGGGGTTCAACGGCGACCGATGATGCCGGCGAACCTCGTTCGCCCAGAATAACGGCGTTTTTCAGCAGCGCTGTCGGGACGCGCTGCGGCCTTCAAACCCGCTCCAGCGCCCGGTGCGGCAAGGCGGGCATGGTGACCGCGATGACATCACCCGGTGTCACGACACCGCCCTCCAGCACGATCCCCATGATCCCGGCCTTACGCACGATCCGGCCATCCGCGTCGCGCCCCAGCACGGCGGCGAGCAGCCCCGGCCGGAACGCCTCGATCTGGGCGCAAGGATTGCGCAGGCCGGTGATCTCGATCAGCGCCTCCGCCCCGAGCCGTAGCCGCGCGCCGACCGGCAGGCCCAGCAGGTCGAGCCCGCGCGTCAGCACGTTCTCGCCCATCTGGCCCGGCGCGACGTCGAAGCCGGCGGCGTTCAGCTCGTCGAGCAGTTCGGCGTGGATGAGATGGACCTGCCGCAGATTCGGCTGCGTCGGATCGACCGCGACGCGCGAGCGGTGCTTCACGGTCTCACCGGAATGCGCGTCCCCCTCGACGCCGAGCCCAGCCAGCAGGCGGATCGAGCCTTGCACCGGCTTGCTGAAGCGATGCCCCATCGCCGCGCTCACCGAGATCACAGTCGCGGTCATCCGCCCACCTTTCGAATCTCACTCAACCGTCATTGCGAGCGCAGCGAAGCAATCCAGGGGGCACACTCGACGGTCTGGATTGCTTCGCTGCGCTCGCAACGACGGCCTGGCAGCGTGGTCTATGACAAAGCCGGCCCCGCATCACGGAGCCGGCTTCGGTGACCCTGCTGTGACCGACCGGAGGCTCAGTGGCCTTCGTCGAGGCCGCCCATGTGCTTCTGGGTGTAGAGTTCGAGGCCGATGCGCGCGATCAGCTCGAGCTGCGTCTCAAGGAAGTCGATATGGCCTTCCTCATCCGCCATCAGATCCTTGAAGAGCTGCTCGGACGGATAGTCGCCGACCTCGCGGCTGTAGCCGGCGGCCTCCTGATAGAGCGCGCGCGCCTCGATTTCCGCCTTGAGGTCGCATTCGATGACCTCCTTGACGTTCTCGCCGATGCGCAGGGCATCGAGCGTCTGCAGGTTCGGGAAGCCCTCGAGGAACAGGATGCGGTCGACGAAGCGGTCGGCATGGACCATCTCCTCGATCGATTCCTTCTTCCAGGTCTTGGCCATCTCCTTCAGGCCCCAGTTGTCCAGCATGCGGTAATGCAGCCAGTACTGGTTGATGGCGGTCAGCTCCGAGCGAAGCCCCCTGTTGAGATACTCGATGACCTTCTTGTCACCCTTCATGGCAATGGCGCTCCAGCTCACATTAGAATGATACTAAGGTAGAGCGCGCCCTCACAGAAGGAAAGCGAAAAGATGAGCCGGCGGATCGCAGCAGGACCGCTCAGGCGGCGGCGCGGTCGTTCTCGGCGACGAGGCCATCCAGCATCTGCCCGACTGAGATGTGAACCGCGCATTCGATGTCGCGCGCCACGCAGGAGCCGCATTGCGTCATGCAGGCGGCGCGCGCCTCGGCGAGGATGGCCCGCACCTCGCGGGCGCAGCGCCCGCAATCGGGGCTGCAGCCCAGGCAGTCATAGGCCTCTCCCGCCGTCCGCGGGCCCGTGCCGTCAGGGGCGATGGTGCCCTTGATCTGCCGGCAGGACAGGACGTTGCAGGAGCAGACGATCATCAGTGGCCGCCCGCCGCCATGCGGCCCTCGAGGCTGCGATGCTCGGTGGTCCGGCTCTCGATCTCCTGCCCGTCGGCGCGGCGCAGGCGCACGATGACCTCGACCGAGGAGATCACCATGCCATCGGGCGCGTCCGGCAGGCCGGCGACCTGGATGGTCGAACCCGGAATGTCGACAACCGTCTCGTCGTCCTCGTTGTAGAAGTGATGGTGCTCGGAGACGTTGGTGTCGAAGAAGGTCTTGGGGCCGGAGACCGAAACCTGGCGCAGCAGCCCGGCCTCGGAGAACTGGCGCAGCGTGTTGTAGACGGTGGCGAGCGAAAGCGGCTCGCGGGCGCGCAGCGCCTCCTCATAGAGCATCTCGGCGCTGACATGGCGGTCGCCCTTGGCGAAGAGCAGCCAGCCCAGCGCCATGCGCTGCCGAGTCGGCCGCAGGCCGGCCGTGCGCAGCCGTGCTTTCACGGCGTTGATCGGGCAGGAGGCAGGGCTCTTCTGCGGCCAGGGGATATGATCCGCCATGACCCGCTGGGGAGCCTGATCCTTCGGGGACGAAACGCTCATCGAAGACGCCTTCTACTGTGCCGGCTTTTCGGCTCGTAGTTTAGAAAACATCTAAACTACTGATATTGCTATTATATTTGTCGCATACGCACGGTGCTGTCAATCCGCGGGGGCTGCGGCATGCCGTCCCCACGAGCGCGCAGCGCCGCCTGCGCGGCACATGCGGCAGCGCGGATAGCTCAGTGGCCGCCACCCGCCCCGGGCGCCGCCGGTTGGGGCTTGCGCATGAACAGCGCCAGCAGCACCAGGCTGCCGAAGATGAAGGACAGCCCGAGGAAGACGTCGCCGAAGGCCATGATCAGCGCCTGCTTGTGGGCGCGCTGGTTGATCAGCGCCAGCGCCATCTGCTCGGCCGCGTCGCCATAGTCGAGGAAGCGCTGCATGGTCTGTGCTATCGCCTCCTCCGCCACCTGTCGGCCCGCCGCGACGCTTTCATGCAGCCTGGAGATATGCAGGTCGGTGCGGGTGTTGAGCATCGTGTTGATCAGCGCCAGCCCGACCGCGCCGCCGAGATTGCGGGTCAGGTTGTAGAGGCCCGAGGCGTTCTTGAGCTGCGCTGGCGGCAAGGTGCCCAGCGCGAGATTGTTGATCGGCACCATGCACAGCATCAGCGAGACGCCGCGCAGGATCTGCGGAACCAGCAGCTCGTAGAAATCCCAGTCCGAGGTGATGCCGGTCGCGATGTAAGTGCCGAGCGCGAAGCCGGCGAAGCCGATCATCATCTGCACGCGCGGGTCGATCTTCGCCGAGAGCCGGCCGGCGATCGGCGCCGTCAGGAACATGCACAGACCCGTGACGAACATCGTCTCGCCGATCTGCAGCGCGTCATAGCCGCGGATGCGCCCGAGATAGACCGGATAGAGATAGGTCAGCCCGTAGAGGCCGATGCCCATGCAGAAGGAAAACAGCGAGCCGAAGGCGAAGTTGCGGTTCGTGAAGGCGTAGAGATCGACCAGCGGGTCGTCGCGCGTCAGCGCCCGCCAGAAGAACAGCGCCGCGCCGAAGACCATGACGAACGAGAAGAACACGATCTCGTGGCTCTCGAACCAGTCCAGCCGCGTGCCTTCTTCCAGCACATATTCGAGACTGCCGAGGAAGCCGGCCATGCCGATCAGGCCGAGCCAGTCGAAGCGCTTCAGAAGCCCCGCCTGCGGCTTGTCGAAATCGATCAGCATCCAGGCGGCGATCGAGACGCAGATGCCCGGCACGACATTGACCAGAAACAGCCAGTGCCAGGAGAAGGCGCTGCTGAGATAGCCGCCGACGGTGGGGCCGATCGTCGGCGCCAGCGTCGCCACCAGCCCGATCAGCGGCGACACGATCGGCCGCTTCGAGGCCGGGAAGATCGTGAAGGCGGCCGCGAAGACGCCGGGGATCATGCCCCCGCCGATGAACCCCTGCACGGCGCGCCACAGGATCATCTCGCTGATCGAGGACGACATCGCGCAGAGCACGCTGGCGATGGTGAAGCCCGCCGCCGCGGCCGAGAAAAAGACGCGCGTCGAGAACGCCCGGCTGAGATAGCCCGACAGGGGGATCATGATCACTTCCGCGATCAGATAGGCCGTCTGCACCCAGGCGATCTCGTCCGAGGAGGCCGAGAGGCCGGCCTGGATCTCCGCCAGCGAGGCCGAGACGATCTGGATGTCGAGGATCGCCATGAACATGCCGAAGATCATCGCCACGAAGGCGAAGATCCGGCGCATCGGAATGGCGTCGTCGACCGGCGCTGCGCCGGACGGGCTGGTCAGGGTCGCGGTGGCCATGATGGCCTCCCCTTACGAGCCCTCATCCTGAGGAGGCCCGCAAGGGCCGTCTCGAAGGATGCTCCGGTGTTCGCCGGAGCCTCCTGGACCATCCTTCGAGACGCCGCTTCGCGGCTCCTCAGGATGAGGGCTGAGAAATGTCCAAATGCTCTAGCGCTGCCCGACAGGCCGCGGATCGATGCTCACCACCACCGACATGCCCGGCCGCAGCACATGGCGCGCCGTGGCCTCGGGGGCGAGCGCGATGCGCACCGGCACGCGCTGAACGATCTTGGTGAAGTTGCCCGTGGCGTTGTCGGGCGGCAGCAGGGTGAAGACCGAGCCCGTGCCGCCGCTGATGCCGCTGACCTTGCCTGTGAAGACCTGGCCCGGCAGCGCATCGACGGTGACGGTCGCCTTGTCGCCGATCTTCAGCGGCCCGACCTGCGTCTCCTTGAAGTTGGCGTCGACATAGACCTGGTCGAGCGGAACGATCGACATCAGCCGCTTGCCGGCGCTGACGAGATCGCCGAGCTGGACATTGGTGTTGGCGACAAGGCCGTCGATCGGCGCCGCGACCCTCGTGAAGGTCAGGTCGCGCTCCGCCTTCTGCTCGGCCACCTTGAGTTCGTCGCCCTGGCGGGCGGCTTCGACCCGCTGCGCCTTGAGCACCTCGATATTGGCCTGTGCCGCGGTGACGCCGGCCTGCGCGCTTCCCAGCGAAGCCCTGGCCTGATCGCGCGCCGCGGTCGCCGCATCCAGCGTCGCCTGGGAGCCGAAGGATTTGGCCGCGAGGCTGTTGGCGCGCTCGAAATCCGCGACCGCGCGGGTCACGCCCGCCTGTGCGGACACCTGCTGCGCCTGCGCCTGCTCCAGGCTGGCACGGCCGGCCTCGATCTGGCTGTCGATGCGGGCGAGCGTCGCGGTCGCCGTCGCGCTCTTGGCGCGGGCGCTCTCCAGCGCGATGCGCCAGTCGCCGTCGTCGAGCGACACCAGCGGATCGCCGGCCCTGACCTGCTGGTTCTGGACGACCGAGACCGCGGCGATGTTGGCCGACAGCTTGGCCGAGATCGTCGCCATCTCTGCGCCGACATAGGCGTCGTCGGTGGAGACGATGAACCTGCCATTGACCCACCAGTTGCCGCCGTACCAGAGCGCCGCGCCGATCGCGGCCGTTCCCGCCAGCAGCAGCCCGGCCCGGCGCAGCGTCTTACTCCTGGGCTGCGGCGCAGCCGTCGCGCTGGCCGCTTCGATAGGGCACGTTTCGGCCGCTCGCGCGGTCTCGGCGGCCGGCATGGCCTCGTCGAGCGTCGGGTTGACCAGTTGCAGCCTGTCGCGGCGTGGAAGGGTGGTGGTGTCGACAGCCATGGCTTCGTCCTGAGGAAATCAATTCGAACCAACCGGTTCGATTGAACTTGAATTAGCGCAGCGTTTCACGCATATCAAGTCAAATCGGACCGGTTGGTTCGATTCTTTTTTGCATGGCGGCTACGCCGCTGGCGGGTGGGATGATGACGAAGGCAGCCGAAGTGAAGCCGCGAGCGGGCGCGCGCAACCGCCGCATCGCCGGGATGGATCCCGACAAGCGTCGCCACATCCTCGACGGTGCGCATACCGTGTTCACCGCGCAGGGCTTCGACGCGGCCAGCATGAACGAGATCGCCGCCGCCGCCGGCGTCTCGAAGGGCACGCTCTATGTCTACTTCGCCGACAAGGAGCACCTGTTCCTCGCCCTGATCGAGCGCGAGCGCGAGTCGCAGAAGCAGGGCATCTATGCCGCGCTGACCGACGATCCCGATCTCGCCCGCGCCCTGACCGGGTTTGGCGAAGGGCTGGTCCACCTGCTCGGCGGGGATTTCGCGGTCAGCGCGCATCGCATCGTCATCGGTGTCGCCGAGCGCATGCCCGATCTCGGTCGCGAGTTCTATGAGCGCGGCCCCAAGCAGGGCGCCCACCGCCTCGCCCAGTTTCTCGCCGCCAAGGTCGAGCAGGGGCTGCTCGCGATCGACGATACCTATCTCGCCGCCGTCCAGTTCCAGGACCTCTGCCAGTCGACCCTGCTGCGTCCGCGCCTGTTCAACGCCAAGCGCGAGCCGCCCTCACCGGAGGAGGCGCGCCGCGTCGTCGCCTCCGCGGTCGCGATGTTCCTGGCGCGCTACGGCACAGACAGGCTCACCCCGCCAGCCGCGCCTTGATCCGCTCGCGATGGGCCGTGTAGAGCCCCGACCCCGCGATGATGACGGCGCCGACCAGGGTCCAGGCATCGGGCAGGACTGCAAACAGCAGATAGCCGAACATCGAGGCCCAGAGCAGCTGCAGATAGGAGAACGGCGCCAGCAGCGACGCGTCCGCATGGCGGAACGCCGTGACCAGGAGCCAGTGGCCAATCGTCGAGGTCACGCCGATGAAGAGGCCCGTCAGCAGGAACCTCCACGTCAGAGGCTGCCAGACGAAGGGGACGGCGAGGCTGACGATCGCAAAGCCGATCAGCGCGGAATAGGTGAGCGTCGTCAGCGGGCTCTCGGTGCGGCTCATCATGCGGGTGATGATCATCGCGAAGGCCCAGGACAGCGCCGACGCCACCGGCAGCAGCGAAGCGCCCTGAAAGCCGCTGCCGCCCGGGCGCACCACGATCACGACTCCGATCAAGCCGATCAGCGTCGCGGCCCAGCGGCGCCATCCGATCGTCTCGCCCAGCATCGGGATCGACAGCGCCGTGACGAACAGAGGCGCGATGAAGCTCGACGCCGTCGCATCGGCGATCGGCAGGTGCTGCAGGCCCATCGTGAACAGGATGGAGGACACGGTCACGCCGAGGCCGCGCAGGATCTGCAGCACCGGCCGCTGCGTCCGCAGACGGCCGCGCCCGCCCGCGCGCCAAACCAGCGCCAGCATGATCGCGGCGAAGGCGCCGTAGCGCAGCCAGATCACCTGGAGCGCCGAGATATCGGCTGTCAGCACCTTCGACGCGGCATCCGCGGCGGTGAAGAACACCCCAGTCACCAGCACGAGCCCGATCCCGCGAAAGGGTGCGTCGCGGCGAAGCGGCGGCGCGGCGGGCGCATGCGGCAAGGGAGGCGGTTCGGGAAAGGGAGCGTTTGGCAAGGAGGCGGCGTTTCCGGACGTCTTGAGCGCGTCTGAACGGCTGTCAGCCTAACCGATTCCCCCCTGCCGCGTTGCGCAAAGAACGAACGGCCCGCATGCAGCCAGCCGCCCACGAAAAAGGCGGGCCGTGAAGCCCGCCTCGTTCAAAAACAGGCCGGAGCCTGGAGCCTCAGGCCGCCTTCTGGCGCGGCTGGATCAGCTTGCGGTTGATCAGCACCTCGGCGATCTGCACCGCGTTCAGCGCCGCGCCCTTGCGCAGATTGTCGGAGACGCACCAGAAGGCGAGACCGTTCTCGACAGTCGCATCCTCGCGGATGCGTGAGATGTAGGTCGCGTCCTCGCCGGCCGCCTCATGCGGGGTGATGTAGCCACCGGGCTCATGCTTGTCGATGACGAGGATGCCGGGCGCGGCGCGCAGCACCTCGCGCGCCTCGTCGGCGGTGACGGGCTTCTCGCACTCGATGTTGACGCTCTCGGAATGGCCGATGAACACCGGCACGCGCACGCAGGTCGCGGTCAGCTTGATCTTGGGGTCGAGGATCTTCTTGGTCTCGACCATCATCTTCCACTCTTCCTTGGTGAAGCCGTCCTCCATGAAGACGTCGATCTGCGGAATGAGGTTGAAGGAGATGCGGGCGGGGAACTTCTTGGTCACGACCTCGCCGGCCGAGAACACGGCGCGCGTCTGGTTGAAGAGCTCGTCCATGCCCTCCTTGCCGGCACCGGACACCGACTGATAGGTCGAGACGACGACGCGCTTGACGACATACTTGTCGTGCAGCGGCTTCAGCGCGACGACGAGCTGCGCGGTCGAGCAGTTCGGGTTGGCGATGATGTTCATCTTGCTGAAGCCGGCGACGGCGGCGGCGTTCACCTCCGGCACGATCAGCGGGACGTCCGGGTGCATCCGCCAGGCCGAGGAGTTGTCGATCACGACGCAGCCCTGCTGGCCGATCTTGGGCGACCATGCCTTCGAGATCTCGCCGCCCGCCGACATCAGGCAGATGTCGGTGTCGGAAAAGTCGTAATGCTCGAGCGACTTGCACTTCAGCGTCCTGTCGCCGAAGGAAACCTCCGTGCCGATCGAGCGGGAAGAGGCCAGCGCCACGACCTCGCTGACCGGGAAGGCCCGCTCGGCCAGGATGTCCAGCATCTCGCGGCCCACATTACCCGTGGCGCCGACGATCGCGACCTTGAAGCTCATGATGCATGTTCCTTTCGGATGAAACCGGTTTTCGTCTCCCCCTGGGCGCCGGCCGCCTCGACAGTGAGGCTTAGTCCGGCATCAGCCCCCGCCGGGGGGAGAGGGGCCCGGAACCGAGGCGAGTTTCAGCGTGGCGTGCCGGTGGTCCCGGTCGCCGGTTTGGTCGTGCGTTTCGTCGTGAGACGGAGAATCACAGGGCCAATCCCGAAAGGCTGAAGCGTCGCGACGCCGTGCGCGGGCGCTCGCCCCGCATGACATGACGTTGTGAGAACACCCTGGACGGCGAAAAGTCAATCTGGCCTCACAGGATCGGGCGCCCCGCCGATCGACGGCCCGGGGCGTTAACCCTGCCTGTTGACGCGGGATTCACGCTGCCCCGCGAATCCCCGCCACCGGTAACCGCACACTGACCCGGCACCCCTCATCGTGCCTCGCAGCAGGAACGACCGCGTCATCGGGAGCGACGCGGAAACACGGGTTGATTGAGTCGTGGCGGGTCATATCGCATTGCTTCTGCGCACCCGGGTCAGCCTCGCCCGGCCGGCGCTTCGCGACCTCGGGACGAAGCTTTCCCGCGCCTGGTCGACGACCCTGTGGCCGCGTCTCGCCGGCCTCGACCTCGCCGCCGTCCTGATCCGCTTCGCCGACCGCATCGAGGCCGGCTGCGGCCTTCTCTGGCGCGGCCTGCTGTGCCTGCGCCATCTGCGCGTCCTGCTGCGGGTGCCGGGCCTGCGCCTGACGGGCGGCCTCGCCTGGCGCAGCCTCGCGGCGGCGACCGGCATCGGCCTGACGGCCGTCCTGGTCACCGCTCTCCCCTCCGAAAGCGTGAGCACACCCGCCAGCCCCTCTTTGGCCTCGATACAGGAGACCCGCCCCGCCCGCGATGTCCGGCAGGAGACCCGGTCGCGTTCCGCCGGGCGCGAGGACTGGGTCGTCATCGCCAGACCGCTGCCGATGTTCGGGCTGGAGTCGCCCGACCTCGACCGCGCCTCCGCGACACTCCTGGCCCGCCGCAGCCCGGACGGCTTGCAGCGCGAGGACGTGCTGGGCTTCGGCGCGTTCGCGGAACCGAAGCCGCATCTCGTCCTGCGCCTCGGCGTGGAGCATGGCGGCCACGACCTTGCCCGGCCCTTCCTCATCGCGACGGTGCGGGACGCCGCCTCGCACGCCATGTCGGTCCAGCGCAGCAGCCTTCCGGCCCCGATCCAGACCCGGTTCGGCCCCGTCGAGGCCGCCGACGCGACGCTGGGCGACGGCCAGATCAGCCGACCCTGCATCGTCTTCCGCCGGGAGGCGGGCGAACTCCCGCTGGCCATCAGCGGCTGGTGGTGCGGCACCACCGAAAGGCCGGCCGATCGCCGGCAACTGGTCTGCCTGATCGACCGCATTGACCTGCTCAACGCCGGCGACGACCGCGCCCTGCGCAGCGCCTTCGCCCGGACCGAACTCGCCCGCCAGCCGGGCTGCGCGCCGCCGCGCCTGTCGGCGTCGGGCCGCAAGGTCTCCTGGCTCGATGCCGACGGGCCGACCCCCGCATTGCGCACGAAGACCGCAACCGTCACAGCCAACGCGGCGCGCCGTTCGGAGAAGCGCTGACCATGTCCGGTGACGCCCCGCGAACCATGGCCGTGCTCGGCGCCACGGGATCGGCCGCGCTCGGCGTGGTGCGCTTCCTGTTCCTGGCGCTCGGTGCAGCCGTCTTCCTGGTGATCCTGCTGGTCGCCTGGTGGCTGTATGGAAAGGTGCCGACGATCAGCCGGGACCGGCCTGCCATCGCCTGGGCGGTCGAGCCGGCAGGCGTCGCCGGGTCGCCGCTCGTCGCCACCCATCCCACACGCGGCCGCGAGGAGGGCTGGCAGTTCGGCGGCCCCGGCACGGGCGAGCCTTTCGCCGCATTGGTGCTGGCGGAGCCTGATGCCGCAGGCCGCCCCTTCACCCTGACCACGCCGCTGTTCTGGCAGTTCGAGCCGCTGCGCGTCCTGCGCCCACGGGTCGGCGGCCCGCACTACACCATGACGACGCGCTGGGGATCGTTCACCGGCCGCGATCTGGTCTATGAGGAGTTCGACGGCCGCGTGCGGACCTGCATCGTTTTCCGCAATGCCTTTGAGACGGCCTCCTTCGCGCTCGGCGGCTATTACTGCGCCGCCGGCCTGCAGACCGCCGACGCCGCCACCCTGGCCTGCATGATCGACCGGATGAAGCTGGAGCCGAAGGGGCGCGAGTCCGCCGCCCTGGCCTATCTCGCCAGCCGGGCCGGCCAGCCGCCGCTGTGCCAGAACGCGACCTTCTATCCGCCCGGCACGCGCCGGCTCGTCAGGGACCGCAAGGGCGGCTTCGTCGGCATGGCCGGCGGCTCCGGCGACTCATTTCCGCTGTGGCCGCGCTGACAAAATCGTTAACTACGGTAGTCTAGGATTCGCCGTAGAGTTTCGTCCTCGCATCAAGCGGACCGCCGCTGTTTCTGGAGATGTCGCCATGGGTTCGCTGAAGCGTCTGGCCGCTGTGTTTGCTCTCTCCGTCGCGGCCTCGACCGTGCTGGTCTCCTTCGCCGAGGCCCAGAACCGCCGTGGCCCGCTGCGCGTCACCGTGCAGAAGCGCAGCTATTTCGACCTCGGCAATGTCGTGCCGGTCGGCTCGCTGAACCGCTATGCCAGCCAGCATTTCGCCGCCGCCCCGGCCTATGCCAGCTTCGGCAGCTTCTATGGCGAGGACACCCTGCCCGGCCGCATCGGCGCCGGCGTCAACCCGTTCGCCAACACCTTCGAGACGCCGCGCTTCTGAGCGAGCGATCGTTAGGGTCGGGTCCAGCGCTCGGCCGCGCCTAACATACACAGCACCGTCATCCCGGGCTTGCCCCGGGATCCATCATAGAGCGCTGTGGTGCCCTATGATGGATCCCGGAGCTCCGCTTCGCTGCGTCCGGGATGACGGTGTGGTTCGGAAGCGAACCACCAAGCGCTCAGGGCAAAGCCTTCAGGTACCGCACCGGCCGGCCCGGCGCCGCCGCCTGCGCGGCATGGACGATCGCGTTCGCGTCGATGCCGAAGTGCCGGTAGAGATCCGCCACCGTGCCGGTCTGGCCGAAATGCTCGACGCCGAGCGCTTTCTGCTTGTGGCCATGCACGCTGCCGAGCCAGGCCAGCGTCGCCGGATGACCATCGATCACCGAGACGAYCCCGCAATCGCGTGAGAGA
>NNBT01002831.1_pt1 | contig 26177 bp, 26 predicted proteins | sample 1173831 | NCBI WGS metagenome assembly NNBT01 (sample SAMN07173936, study PRJNA388173) | plant metagenome | isolation source: symbiotic tissue sample KVJ10 | place: Norway: Troms, Kvaloya island | reverse complement strand
CACCCGCTCAGCAGGGGCCTTGGCAGGCGATTTTTTCAAGGAGTGTTGGGGCTTCATCTTCGTTCCTTCGTCACTACGACGAAGCCCCAACACTCCTTAATTCACAACCTCAAATCTGTGCCATTGGCGCTGACGGGGAACATCGCGCCGAACAGCGCATTGGCCAGCCCGGACACCGGCTCCGATTCGATCGGCCCCTTCAGGTCGTAGCGCCAATAGTCGAGGCTGGCGTTGAACGGCCCGCGATCGATCAGGATGCCGCCATTATAGGTGGTTGCGCTTTCCGGGCGCAGGTTTGGATTGCCGAAGATCTCCACCGCGCGGAAACCGGTGCCGATCACCTGCAGCGACACGCCGGAGCCCGACAGGTTCTGAGGCGGCGGCCCACGGAAACTGGTGCCAACGCCGCCGCGGATGCCGAGCCAGTCGGTCAGCTCGATCTTCAGGCGCGCCTGCGGATCAAAGGTGGAGCCCACGTTGCCGCGGTAATCCTCATACCGCGCCGACAATTGCAGGTTGATCGCTTCGATGATCGGGATCTGCAGCTCGGCGAACAAGGCGTACACATCGGCATCCGCCGTGCGTTCGGGATTGGTGCCGAGGAAGCCGAGCGCCCCGGTCTGCGGGTTACACGTCGCATTTGGGTTGAGCGGCGTTCCCGGGCACGGCGTCACGGCGATATTGGCGTCGTTGTTGAGCAGCGTCTGGAACGTGTTCTTGCGATACTGCCCGCCCACCGCAAACCCGATATCCCTGTCGGCCCACAGCCGGATGCCGGTACGCCCCGAAAGCGCGACGTCGCCGACATATTGCTGCGTGCGCACCTGCGTGTTGGGCGTGCGGAAGAACAGGTCGATCGTCGCCAGGTCATTGATGAGGCCAGCGCCGGGCGAGAGATTGAAGCCGGCAGGATTGCGCGTGCCCGCAAAGTTAGGGTTGAGGATGCCGGTGACTGCGTTGGCCGGTATCGCGGTCGAGAAAGGGTTGAAGAACGTACAGCCGTTGGTGCCCGCGAGACCCGCCAGCTGCGCCGGGGTCAGCCCAGCGCGCGAGGCGGTCGACGCATAGGCGCAATTGGGCCCGCCGAAGCCCGCCATCGCGTTTTGCAGCAGATCGCCGAAGGTGTCGGTGCCGTCATAGTCGCGATGATATTCGCTGAAGGTGAAGCCGGTGGTGAAATCGATGTTGCTGCTGACCTCGATATGAAGGTCGGCGGTGAAGCGCATCGCCTCCGTCTCGCGCTTCGACACGGCGGAGCCGCGATCGTTGCTGCGGCTTTCGAACAAGGGATTGCCGCCGAGCAGGAAGGGCCGGAACAGCACCGGCAGCGCGACCGCGCTGTCGAGCGCGCCGGACGCAGAGCGCGAGCACCCCGCCTGCGCGCCGTACAATGCGCAATAGTCACGCAGCGCCGGTGCATAGCCGGGGATGACGAACAGCGAGCCATTGCCGAACGCCGCGTTCGTCGATGGCGGCAGTGTTGGCAGGTAGCTGGGCGAGCTCGTCACCCGGGTGTTGGTGAACGAATACAGCCCCGTCAGGCGAAGCGACGCATTGTCAGCCACGTCGAACTCGGTGTCGAGGAAGGCCTGGAAGCGCTCCTCCGGCTCGATAAGATTATCGAACTGGCCGAATTGCGTGAAGCAACGGTCGGTGTTGGAGCCGGGCGCGCTGCGGAAGCCGCCGAGCCCTTCGCAGCCGAGATCAGTCGTGAGATTGATGCCGCCGACCGTACCGTTGAAATCGAAGTTGCCGGGGCTGCCGCCCCCGGTCCACGCACCTTGTGGGTTGGTGGGATAGGGCTGCACCGCGAAATCACGATCGGTGAAGCGAAGCTCGGAGCGCCGCTGATAGCCGATCGAGGCAAAGACACGAAAATTGTCCTGTTTGTGCCCGTACGACGCCGCCGCGCCGTAATCGCCGTTCGACCCCTTGATCCAGCGATAGTCACCGGAAACGAGGAAGCCTTGCTGATCAGTGCGCGTGATGAAGTTCACCACGCCGGCGATGGCGTCCGACCCATAGGTCGCCGCGGCGCCATCTTTCAGGATTTCGACCCGGCCGATCGCGGAGGTCGGGAACATGTTGACGTCAACGATCGGGATGCCGAGCCCGGATGGCACCATGCGCTTGCCGTTGAGGAGCACCAGGGTACGCTGCGGCCCGAGTCCACGAAGGTTGACCGAGGCAACACCTTCGGAGCCTTGCGCGCGCGTGTCGAACTGATTGGCGTCACCCACCGTGCCGTTCGCCACGGTCAGGTTCTTGAGCAGATCGACCGCCGTCGGTGCGCCCTGCTTCGCCAGTTCCTCGCTGGAGATGACATCCACCGGCACGGCCAAATTCTCCGGCGTGCCGCGGATCAGCGTGCCGGTGACGACGATGTCTGGTGCTGCCGTGTCGTTGGTGGCCGGTGCCGACTGGATGGCCGTGGGGTCGCCGCCGATCTGTGCGTGCGCCGTTCCGGCGGTGAGAAGGGCCCACGCGAGCGCCGAACATGCGGTGCCGCGGACGAAAAGCGCTTTCGCCATCATCTCTCTCCCGATGCGGTCAGCCTCTATTCGGGCCGTACCGTATCATCGAATAGACGACGCGCTTTCCGTAAGGTCAAGCGGCAATGCGGCTCATGACCTTTCGGCAGAACAAAAAATGGCGGGTGTTGCAGAGAACACCCGCCGCCATACCGAAATTACTGTAACGTGTTTTAATATCCGTTGAGCCGCGCAAAACGGTCACGATGGTAGCTGGCATTGCCCCACATCGTCTCCAGCACGGCGGAGCGCTTCAGATACAGGCCGGCATCATATTCGTCGGTCATGCCGACGCCGCCGTGCAGCTGCACCATCTCACGGCTGACGAGACGCAGCGTGTCATTCGCCACTGCCTTTGCCAGGCTGACAGCCTGATCGACGTCCGAACGGTTTGCGTCGATTGCTTCCAACGCGCCCTCGACGGCGGACCGCATCAGCTCGATCTCGGTCTTCATCTTTGCCATGCGGTGCTGCAGCGCCTGGAAGGTCGACAGGACCTGGCCGAACTGCACGCGCTGCTTGAGGTAGTCGAGCGTCTGGCTGAACGCGTTCTCCGCCATGCCGAGCATTTCCGCTGTGGTGACGGCAGTGGCGCGATCGACAATGGCGCGGCTGAGCTCCGGCCCGCCGAGCTTCTCAGCCGGCGCATTGGTGAAGGTGACGTCGGCATGGCTGCGGCTGTCGGCCATGCGCCGCGTGTGGACGGTGACCCCCTCACCCTTCGCCACGGCATAGAGGCCATCAGCAGCGGCGACGACGAACACGTCAGCGCCGTCACCCTCGGCGACGAACTTCTTGGTGCCGCTCAGCAAACCGCCCGACACGGTGGTTTCGAGATTATCGACACCGGTGTGCAGCGGGCATTCATCGATCGCGAGCGTGGCAACCGCCTCGCCGCTGGCGAGCTTGCTCAGCCAGTCGGACTTTGCCGCGTCGGACGTACCCGTCGCGATCGCGCTTGCCGCGACTGCGGTCGAAGACAGCGGGCTCACCGCCAGATTGCGGCCGAGCTGCTCGACCACCAGTCCGAGCGATAGATAACCGAAGGCAGAGCCACCGAATTCCTCGGGGATGAGAATGCCCGCCCACCCCATCTGGCCAATCGTATTCCATGCCTCGGGATCAAACCCCTTGGCCGGTGCTGCGTCGCGCAGCTTGCGGAACGCGGTGGTTGGCGACTCATTGTCGGCCCACTCGCGCGCCATGTCGCGCAACATCACCTGTTCGTCGTTCAGCAACGCCATTTCTCAAACCCTTTAACGAAGGACCTGCCGGGGAGGGCGGACGTCTGTGCGCCCGCTCCTCGACCCGGCCCTCTCCGACGCGTTCGCCCGCGCCTAACCGAATAACAAACCAGCGATTACTGGTGGTCGAGCATCCCCAGGATGCGCTTCGCGATGACGTTGTTCTGGATCTCGGTCGAACCACCGTAGATCGACACCGCCTTCCCCCACAGCCAGGTGCGGGTTGCCGCCAGTTCTTCGTTGCTGAAGCCCTCGCCTTCCCAGCCAAGGCCCTGCATGCCCATGATCTCGATCGCCAGCTCGGCGCGATCCTGGGTGATGCGGGCACCGACGTTCTTCATCACGCTGGTCGCGGCGGACGGACCGGCATTGCCCTTCGCCTCGAGTGCCGCACGGCGCAGCGTGAGCGCGAAGGCGCGCTGATCCATCTCATGCTTGATGATGCGGGTGCGCAGGTCGCTATCGGCCAGCTTCCCCTCGGCATCGACGCCGCGATACTTCTTCGCGATCGACGGGATCTGCTCGCCCTGGTTCATGCGGCCCTGCGAGCCGCCGCCGCCGGAAAGCGAATTACGCTCGTGCTGCAGCAGGCGGGTGCCGATGGTCCAGCCCTGCCCTTCCTGGCCGACCAAATTCTCCTTTGGCACCTTCACGTTGGTGAAGAAGGTCTCGCAGAAGGGCGAGGCGCCAGAGATCAGCTTGATCGGGCGGGTTTCGACGCCCTCGGCGTCCATGTCGATCAGCAGGAAGCTGATACCCGCATGCTTCTGCGTCTTGTCGGTGCGAACCAGCGCGAAGCACTTGTCCGCCCACTGGCCGCCGCTCGTCCAGGTCTTCTGGCCGTTGACGATGTAATGATCGCCCTTGTCCTCGGCGAAGGTCTGCAAGGACGCGAGGTCCGAACCTGCGCCCGGCTCCGAATAGCCCTGGCACCAGCGCACTTCACCGCGGACGATGCCGGGGATGTGCTTCTGCTTCTGCTCCTCGCTGCCATATTCCAGCAGCGTCGGCCCGAACATCATCACGCCCATGCCGCCGATCGGGTTCCAGGCGCCGATGCGCGCCATTTCCTCACCCAGCACGCGCGCCTGTTCGCGGGTCAGCCCGCCGCCGCCATATTCCTTCGGCCAAGTGGGCGTGCCCCAACCCTTGGCGCCCATCGCCTCGCGCCACGCCTTCTGCTCGGCGGTTTCCTCCGTCGGACCATCAACGGCCGACATGGCGTTATCCTTGCCACGCAGGCTTCGCGGGAAGTTCGCTTCGAGCCAGGCGCGCGCCTCAGCGCGGAAAGCATCAATCGTGTCTGCGGAACGGTCCAGTTCGGCGGCGCTTGCCATCAATCATTTCTCCGAAGCCGATTCTGAATATCGGGTATGGCGCATTCATGCCACGTTTCCGATGGCAAGCAAAGCGACAACTGTTACCTGTTCGTCTATGCGGTTTCGCCGGAAGGTGAGCTGATGCGATTCGATCATCCAGCCGTGCCCGTCGCGATCGCAGCGATGCTGATCGATTCCATCGGTTTCGGGATCGTGCTTCCCGTTCTGCCGGCGCTGATCGTAGAGCTCGGACGCGTCGATCTTGCCGAGGCGACGCGGATCGGCGGCTATCTGCTGGCGATCTACGCCGTCACCCATTTCTTTGCCGGTCCGGTAATCGGCAGCCTTTCAGACAGATACGGCCGACGGCGCGTATTGCTGATCAGCCTGTGCTGCTTCGGGATCGACTATGCCTTCATGGCCTTTGCGCCGTCGCTCGGCTGGCTGTTTGCAGGCCGCGCCATCGCGGGGATCGCGGGCGCGACCTATGGCCCGGCCAATGCCGTCATCGCGGACGTCACGCCGCCCGAGCAACGCGGGCGGATGTTCGGCCTGCTGGGGGCGGCGTTCGGTGGCGGGTTCATCCTGGGGCCGGCGATCGGCGGCTTGTTGGGTGACCTGGGACCGCGCGCGCCCTTTGTCGCCGCGGCGGCGCTGGCCTTCGCCAATGCGGGGCTGATCCTGGCGGTGATGCCGGAGACGCTGGCGCCGGAGAACCGTCGCCCCTTCGACTGGCGCCGTGCCAATCCGGTCGGCGCGTTTGTCCCGCTCTTTCACGCCGGCGGTGCGGCGGCGCTGCTGATCGGCGCGTTGCTGTGGCAGATCGCGCATATGGTCTATCCGTCGACCTGGACCTTTTACGTCAGCATCGCGCTGGGATGGGACAGCAAGGCGATCGGATGGTCGCTGGCCGCATCAGGCCTATCGATGATGCTGGCGCAGGTGTTTCTGATCGGGCCGACGATCAAGCGGTTCGGGGAGGATCGTACGGTGCTGATCGGGCTGACGGCGGGGGTGATAGTCTTTGCGCTCTACGCCTTTGCGCAGCAGGGGTGGCAGCTCTACGCGCTGATCGCGGCCGGGGCGGTGACCGGGCTGGTCGGACCGTCGATCAATGCGATCCTGTCGACCCGCGTCGACGCCGCGAACCAGGGTGCGCTGCAAGGCGGGCTGGCAAGCCTCTCCAGCGTCGCGGCCATCGTGGGCCCGCTGGCGATGACCCAAGCACTGGCCTTTGGTGCCGAGCGCGGCCATGCGGGCGGTGCGTTCCTGCTCGCCTCCTTGCTATGTGCCGTCACCTTTGCCGTGTTCCTGTTGGGCGTGGTGCGGCGTCGCGCGGTGCTTGCCTGATCGGCCCCAGCCCCCATCTGGCCCACGAACCACAAGGGAGAATTGCATGATCGATCTTCATTATTGGCCGACACCAAATGGGCACAAGATCACGCTTTTCCTGGAGGAAACCGGCCTTCCCTACCGGATCATTCCAGTGAACATCGGCACTGGCGAGCAGTTCAAGCCCGACTTCCTGAAGATCGCGCCCAATAACCGGATGCCGGCGATCGTCGATCATGAGCCTGCCGATGGCGGTGCGCCGATCTCCGTCTTCGAATCGGGCGCTATCCTGTTGTATCTGGCCGAAAAGACCGAGCGCTTCGGAGGGGACACCATGCGTGCGCGGGCCGAGGTGAACCAGTGGCTGATGTGGCAGATGGGCGGTCTGGGACCGATGCTGGGGCAGAACCACCATTTCCGCAATTACGCGCCCGAGAAGGTGCCCTACGCAATCAACCGATATCTGAATGAAACCAATCGCTTGTACGGCGTTCTTGATCGTCGCCTGGCAGATCGACCGTTCGTGGCGGGCGACGATTACACGATCGCCGATATGGCGAGCTATCCCTGGATCCTGCCCGAGGCGCAGGGGCAGGACCTGAGCGAATTTCCCAACATCGCGCGTTGGCACGCGGCGATCAAGGCGCGGCCGGCGACCGAGCGGGCCTATGCCAAGGGGAAGGAGATCCAGCCCGCGCCGGCGCCGATGTCCGACGAGGCGAAGAAGGTGTTGTTCGGCCAGACCGCGAACACCGGGCGCTGAGCTGGCCCGCCATCATACCCCGCCGGCGTGCTGGCGGGGTGTCATGGCCTGTTACCAGAGATTATTGGCCGCGAACCGAGACATCGCGGCCAGCAACCTTCAATTCTCCCGACCGGGACGGCGGCTGCCGCCGGTATCGAGGTGGAAGCCGGCATCGACGCGCCAGGTTTCGCCGGTAATCGCGCGGCCGGCAGGGTCGAGCAGCATCTCGATCGGGCCGGCGATATCCTCCGCCTGCGGAGCCATCGCCATCGGGGTACGGCGCGCGACATTGGCGTCGAGCTTTGCTTTGCCCTCCACGCCGAGCGACTTTTCGAACCAGCCGGTGCCGACATAGCCGGGCGCGACGGCGTTGACGCGGATCGCCGGCGCCAGGACGCGGGCGAGGCTTTGCGTCATGGTGATCAGCGCGCCCTTGGAAGCGGCATAGGCGATCGAGGAGCCGACGCCGTGGATGCCGGCGATCGAGGCGATATTGACTACGGCGCTCATCGGCCCTTCGCGCATCGCGGGCGCAGCGGCGCGGACCATCTGGAAGGCGGCGATGGTGTTCAGCCGGTAGATGTCGATGAAATCGTCGGCGTCGAGGCCGTCGAGATCCTCATGCATGACATGTTTGGTACGGCCGGCATTGTTGACGAGGAAATCGAGCCGACCAAAGGTGTCAGTGGCGGCGGTAACGAGCTTCCGACATTCGGCGTCGTCGGCGATGTCGGCCTGTACCGCGATCGAGCCGTTGCCGACCTCTGCCGCCAGCGCCTCCGCCTCGGCACGGCTGTGCGCATAGTTGATGACGCTGCGCACGCCGCGTGCCGCGAGCCGGCGAACCACCGCTGCCCCGATCCCGGTACCCCCGCCGGTGACGATTGCCACTCCGCCGTCCATTTGACTCTCCTTTAAATTCGAATGTCGCGTATGGCATTCGGCAGCGGCGCCCGCTAGCGCAGGAATCATGGAGAGAGTTGAAGACCTGCTCGCACGGGATTTCGGCACCTTGCCGGACCTGATCCGCCGCCACGCCGCCAACCAGCCCGACAAGCTGGCGATCGCCGATGGCGACGCGCAAATCACCTATGCCGAGCTGGACCGGGCGATGGACCGCGCCGCGGCGGCGCTTCAGCGCGACGGCACGGCGCAGGGACAGGCGGTGGCGATCGTCAGCTATCCGAGCGTCGCGCAGTCGATCGTGTTCCTGGCCGCGGTGCGCGCTGGTTCGATCGCCGCGCCGATCCAGCCATCCGCCACGCCGGAGCAGATCGCCGGCATGGTGGAGGACAGCGGCGCCAACCTCGTCTTTCTCGATCGCGCCAATGCCGATGCGCTGGCCGGCCAGACGATGTCGGCCCGGATCGTCATGCTGGAGGAACTGGACCAGTGGCTGGCGCCGGAGGGGAGCGCGCCGACGCCGGTCGAGATCGCGCCGCTCGACGGGTTCAACATCATCTACTCGTCGGGCACGACCGGCATTCCCAAGGGAATCGTGCAGAGCCACACGATGCGCTGGCAGCATCTGTCGCGCAACAGCACGGCCGGGTTCGACACCGCCGTCACGCTGCTGGCGACGCCGCTATATTCGAACACCACGCTGGTCAGCTTCCTGCCGACGCTCGCCTGGGGCGGCACGGTGGTGCTGATGAAGAAGTTCGATGCGCGCCGTTATCTGGAGCTGGCGCAGCAATATCGCGCGACGCACACGATGCTGGTGCCGGTGCAATATCAGCGCATCATGGCGCTGCCCGATTTCGACAGTTTCGACCTCAGCGCCTTCCGCTTCAAGACCTGCACCTCAGCGCCGTTCAAGGCCGAGCTGAAGCGCGACATCCTGAACCGCTGGCCGGGCAAGCTGGTGGAATATTACGGCATGACCGAGGGCGGCGCGTCATTCATCCTGGTGGCGGACGAGAACCCCGACAAGCTGCACACCGTCGGCAAGCTGTCGCCCGGGCATGAGGCGTTGCTGCTGGACGAGGACGGCAACGAAGTGGCGCCCGGGGAGATGGGCGAGATCGTCGGGCGCTCGCCGGCGATGATGAACGGTTATCACAAGCGCGAGGGCGCCACGCGCGACGCGGAATATCATGACGCGGAGGGCAGGCGCTGGATCCGCCACGGCGACGTCGGGCGGATCGACGAGGACGGCTTCCTGATCCTGATGGACCGCAAGAAGGACATGATCATTTCGGGCGGGTTCAACATCTACCCGTCCGATCTGGAAGCGGTGCTGGCGCAGCATCCGGCGGTGGCCGATTGCACCGTCGTTGGCGTGCCGAGCGAGGAATGGGGCGAGACGCCGGTCGGCTTCTACGTCCCCCGCCCCGGCGCTGCGGCGAGCGCGGAGGAGGTTCGCGCAGCGGTCAATGAGAAACTGGGCAAAACCCAGCGACTGTCGAAGCTGTACGTCACCGACGAGCTGCCGCGCAGCGCGATCGGCAAGGTATTGAAGCGCGAGCTGCGCGATCGGCTCGCCCAGGGTGAATTCGAAGGGGTGAATGCATGACGAGCCTGAAGCAGATCCTGGACGGTCTGACCCCGCTGGGCGATGGCCCCGGCTGGCGCGGCGAGATCCCGGACGGGTGGCTGCAGGGGCGGACCGGCTATGGCGGGCTGTCGGCGGCGATCGCGCTGCACTGCGCGATGCAGTCCGACACCGACCTGCCCCCGCTGCGGTCGGCGCAGGTAAGCTTCATCGGCCCGCTGGCCGGGCCGATCTTGGTAACGGCGCACCGGCTGCGGCGGGGCAAGAATGCGGCGTTCATCCAGGCCGATATCGAGAGCGAGGCGGGGCTTGGCCTGCGCTGCACCTTCGTCTTCATGCGCGCGATCGAAAGCGAGCTGGATTATGCGGTGACGACGGTGCCCGATTTCGCGAAGCCGGGACCGGAGGAAACGACCTTCAAGGGGCATCCGGCGGTCGCCTTCACGCAGAATTTCGAGTTCCTCGACCGCCGCGACGGGCCGAACCTGCTGCCCGCCGAATGGCTGCGCTGGACGCGGCTCAACGAGCGCGAGGGGCTGGACCCGATGGTGGAATTGCTCGCGGTTGGTGACTGCCTGCCGCCGGCGGCGCTGCGGCTGATCGGGCGCAACGTGCCGATGAGCTCACTGACGTGGATCCTGAACGTGCTGGGGCCGCAGCCCACGACCGAGGACGGCTGGTGGCTGCTGCGCTCCAACGCCGATTATGCGCGCGCGGGCAGTTCGTCGCAGCAGATGGGCATCTGGAACAGCCGGGGCGAGATGGTCGCCGAGCAGATGCAGTCGGTGGCCGTGTTCGCCTGATTGCACATTGCCGGGCGCCGCGCGATGGCGCAGGCGCCCGGCAGGCACCCTAGCCCTGGCCGGTCATCATGCCCCAGAGCATCCAGCCGTTGAGCAGCACGATCACGGCGGCGATCCCCCAGGCAAGCGCGATCAGCCAGCGCGGGGCGGCCATCGACCCCATCAGGCGCCGGCTGCCGGTGAAGGCAACGAGCGGCAGGACCGCGAAGGGCAATTGCAGGCTGAGCACGACCTGACTGAGCACCAGCAATTGCGTTGCGCCGGAATCGCCGGCGATCAGCACGCCCGCCACCGCCGGGATGATGGCGAGGCCGCGGGTGATCAGCCGCCGCAGCCACATCGGCAGGCGCAGTTCGAGGAACCCCTCCATCACGATCTGCCCGGCGAGCGTGCCGGTGACGGTGGAATTCTGCCCGCTGGCGAGCAAGGCGATGGCGAACACCGCGCTCGCCGCGCCGACGCCGAGCATCGGGGCGAGCAATTGATGCGCCTCCTCGATCTCGGCCACTTCGGTGCGGCCGGCGACGTGGAAGGTGGCGGCGGCGAGCACCAGGATCGCGGCGTTGATGAAGAAGGCAAGGCCGAGGCTGACGGTGGAATCGATCGTCGCCATCTTCAGCGCGTCGCGCTTTTCAGCGACCCCCTTCCCCACCGCGCGGGTCTGCACGATCGCGGAATGGAGGTAGAGGTTGTGCGGCATCACCGTGGCGCCGAGGATGCCGATCGCGATGTAGAGCATCAGCGGGTTGCTGATGATCTCGGTCGTCGGAATGAGGCCGGCGGCAGCGGCCGCCCAATCCGGCCCGGCCCAGGCCAGCTCAAAGGCGAAGCAGCCGGCGATAACGATCAGCAAGGCGGCGACGAACGCCTCCAGCCGGCGGAAGCCGTAGCGTTGCAGCGCGAGGATCAGGAACACGTCGACCGCGGTGACGCAGACGCCGGCCACCAGGGGTAGCCCGAACAACAGCTTCAGCGCGATGGCGGTGCCGAGCACCTCCGCCAGATCGCAGGCGATGATGGCTATTTCGCACAGCACCCACAGGACGAAGCTGACGGGCCGCGAATATTGCCGGCGACATGCCTGGGCGAGATCCATCCCCGCCCCGATGCCGAGCCGGGCCGACAGCGCCTGAAGCACGATCGCCATGAGGTTCGACAAGAGGATGACGCTGAGCAAGGTATAGCCGAAGGCCGAGCCGCCGGCGATGTCGGTCGCCCAATTGCCCGGATCCATATAGCCGACCGCGACCAGCCAGCCGGGGCCGACGAACGCGAACAGGCGGCGCCAGAAGCCGGCGCCTTCGGGAACACGGATGGAGGCATAAACCTCCGGAAGCGATCGCAACGGTTCAGTGGCGGCAGGCTTCATCGCAGCTGCCATGCGGGACGGGGAGGAGCGATTCAACCGTTTAGTCGGGCGAGTATGGCGGAATTCTGTGCGGCGAGTGCGGGATCGCAGCGGTCCGGCGCGGTGAGGATCGCGCCGTTCAGCGCCGTGTCGATTGGCGACGGGGTACGCTGCGCCGGCAGCGCGGCGACGAGGGCGCGGATCATCGAGCGGGCGATGACGCCGTTCGCCGCCATCTGCGCGACGATCTCGCTCACCTCCACTGGCTGCTCATTCTCGCGCCAGCAATCGTAATCGGTGACCATGCCGACCAGCGCGTAGGGCAGCTCCGCCTCCCGCGCGAGCCGCGCCTCGGGCATGGCGGTCATGCCGATGACGTCGCAGCCCCATTGGCGGTACATCTCGCTTTCGGCGCGGGTGGAGAATTGCGGGCCCTCCATCGCGAGATAGGTGGCGCCCTCGGTCACCTTGCCGCCCGCCGCCTGGACTGCGGCGCCGGCGAAAGCGGACAGCCGCTCGCACACCGGATCGGCGAGCGAGACGTGCGCCACCATGCCGGTGCCGAAGAAGCTGGCGGGACGGCCGACGGTGCGGTCGATGAATTGGTCGACGACGACGAAGCGGCCGGGCGCCAGCTCCTCACGCAAGGAGCCGACCGACGAGACGCCGATCAGGTCAGTGCAGCCGGCGCGCTTCAGCGCATCGATGTTGGCGCGGACCGGGATGTCGCCGGGCGCGATGCGATGGCCGCGGCCGTGACGGGGCAGGAAGCGCAGGCCGACGGGGCCAATGCGGCCGAACAATATGTCGTCCGAGGTCGCGCCCCAGGGGGAGGAGACGGGCCGCCACTCAGCGTCCTCAAGCCCCTCAATCGCGTAGAGGCCGGAGCCGCCGATGATGCCGATCGTCCATTGCGTTTTCATCGCCGTCCCCTGATAAGGCGATCATGAGGATCGCCCGTCTCGCCGCGCCTGGCGCGCTCTCGCTCGCTGCGCTCACCCTTGCCGGGCCGGCGCAGGCCGCACAACCGATTGCAGGCAAATGGCTGACCCAGGATGGCAGCGCGATCGTCCAGATCGGCCAGTGCGGCGGCTCAACATGTGGGCGAATCGCCAAGGTGATCAAGGCGAAGGCGGGCGCGCCTGCCACCGATGTGAACAATCCTGATGCCGCGCTGCGCAGCCGCCCGATCGTCGGCATGTCGATCCTGAGCGAATTCAGCGATGCCGGCGACGAGTGGCGCGGCCGGATCTATGACCCGCGCAACGGCAAGAGCTACAAGTCGATCGTCACCCGCGCCAAGGACGGGTCGCTGAAGGTGAAGGGGTGCATTTCCTTCATCTGCCAGACGCAGACGTGGAAGCCGGCATCCTGATCCGGAACTGAGCGATCGGTCAGACCGGCGCTGCATCGGCATCGGCGCCGGCGCCATAATGATGCCAGGCGAAGATCGCCGCCGCGCCGCGATACGGGCGCCATGCCTCCGCCAGTTCGCGGGTCAATTTCTCGCTGGGCCGCGTCTCATGTCCCAGAATGCGACCGACCTCTATCTGTACCGCGAGATCGCCGGCGGGCCAGATGTCGGGGCGGCCCTCGGCGAACAGCAGGTAGATTTCGGCTGACCAGCGGCCGATCCCCTTCACGCGAGTGAGCTGCGCGATCGCTTCCTCGTCATCGGGCGGCAGGCGATCGAAATCGAGCCGCCCGCTGGTCACTTCCTCGGCGAGGCTGCGCAGATAGCCCGATTTCTGCCGCGACATGCCGGCGGCGCGCAATTCCTCGTCGCTAGCGGCCGCGAGGCGGGAGAGATCGACGGGATCGCCGATCACCTCGGTCAGCTTGCGCCACATCGCGTCGGCGGCCTTCACGCTGACCTGCTGGCCGACGATCGTGCGCATCAGCGTGACATGGCCGCGATCACGGATCCGGGTGGGCGGATAGCCAACGCGGGCGAGCGCGGTGGCGAAGCGCGGCTCGATCGCGGCGAGCGCATCGACGCCGTCGCGCAGCGCGCGCTCGCTCAGCCCCATTGCGGGCGGCCCGCAAGATCGGCAAGGGAGCGATAAACTTTCGGGGAGAGCAGCATGCCCAAGCTTATCGTCACTCTGCGTGACGGGGAAGAACGTGAGATCGACGGTTCCGCCGGCCTGTCGGTGATGGAAGTCATTCGTGACGGCGGCATTGACGAGATCCTGGCGCTGTGCGGCGGGTGCTGCAGCTGCGCGACCTGCCACATCCATGTCGACCCGGAATTTGCCGCGAAACTGCCGCCGATCAGCGAGGACGAGAACGACCTGCTCGATTCGTCCAGCACGCGCGACGAATATTCGCGGCTGTCGTGCCAGCTGCCGTTCGGCCCCGATCTCGACGGGCTGAAGGTTCGCATCGCCGAGGAAGACTGACCGCCTGCCCCTTAAGGGGCGCGGTGATCCGGTGAACAGCAAAAGGGGGCGGGCGCCATCGGCACCCGTCCCCTTTTGTCGTTCGGTTCAGCGCGCGGCGGCGGCGTAGAGCGCGATCGCGGCGGCGTTGGAGACGTTGAGGCTTTCGACCTTCGGGCTGATCGGCAGCTTTGCCAGCTGGTCGCAATGCGCCTCGGTATTCTGGCGCATCCCCTCCCCTTCGGCGCCGAGCACGATGGCGACCTTCGCCTCGCCCATCACCTGGGCCAGCGTCTGATCGGCGTGGCCGGTGAGGCCGATGCGCCAGAAGCCGGCCTCGGCAATCTCGTCCAGCGCGCGGGCGAGATTGACCACGCGCACCCAGGGCACCGTTTCCAGCGCGCCCGATGCCGCGCGGGCCAGCGCACCCGATTCGGGCGGGGCGTGGCGATCCTGCGTGACGATGCCCAGCGCGTCGAACGCCGCGGCGGAGCGGAGCACCGCGCCGACATTGTGCGGATCGGTGACCTGATCGAGCACCACCAGCGGGCGGCGATCATCGCGCCCCTCCATCAGCAGGTCACCGAGCCAGATTTCCTCCAGCGGATCGACCTCCGCCACCAGCCCCTGGTGCGGCGCGTCGGAGGGGACCATGCGGCCGAGATCGGCGACATCGGCATAGACGACCGGCAACACCGGCGGCAGATCGAGCGAGGCGAGCGCCTCTCGCGTGCCCCACAATTTTCGCACGGTACGATTGGGATTGGCCAGCGCAGCCGTCACGGCGTGGCGGCCCCAGAAACGGGGCCGGCCGGCCGGTGCCTGGCTGGGACGATGTCCGCGGCGTGCCATCAATTATGCTCCTCGGGGTCAGGATAAGCAAAGGGATCGGTAACCGCCGGGCGCGTCGGCATCGGCGGGCGCGGCAACGCCTTGTCGGCATTGGCGGCATTGAGCAGGAAGGCGGCAAGGATCGTCGAACCCTGGCGCAGATCCTCCTCCTTCAGGTGATCGAAGGTGTCGGCGGAGGAATGGTGCGCGCGGCTGTTATAGTCGAGCGGGTCCTGGATGAACTGGAAGCCGGGGGCGCCGACGGATTGCATGAAGACATGGTCGGTGCCGCCGGTGCGACCGATCGCGACGGTGGTCATGCCCAGCCCGTTGAACGGCGTCATCCAGCCGCGGAAGATTTCGGCCGCGGCGGGATTGTTCTCGGCATAGATGCCGCGGAACCGGCCCGAGCCATTGTCGACGTTGAAATAGGCCGCAAGGTCATTGAAGCCGGGGCGCGGGTTGATCGGCCAGCGCTTGCTCCATTCATAATAGCGCCGCTCCCCGACCAGCGGCGGATCATTGGGGCCGCCGCGCGTCGCGAGGTTCTTTTCCACCCAGGCGAGGCTGCCGAGCAATGCCTGTTCCTCGCCGTTCCACAGCGCAAAGCGGATCGTGCGCTTCGGCCGCACGCCAATCCGCGAAAGGATCCGCGCGGCCTCCATGACCACCGCAGTGCCAGCCGCATTGTCGCTCGCGCCATCGCCCGCGACCCAGCTGTCGAAATGCGCGCCGGCCATCACATAGCCGGCCTTGGGATCAGTGCCGGGGATTTCGGCGAAGATGTTGTACGCCTGCGGATCGCTGTCGTCATAGCGCACGTCGCTGATGATCTCGAGCGTCGGTGCCGCGCCGGTCTTTGCGAGGCGTGCGAGGCGGCGGTAATCCTCCGCCGCAATCTCGACGCCGGGCAGCGAGGGAGACTTGCCCGCCTCGAACATATAGCCTTCGCCGTGGACGAGCTTTCCGTCCCGATAGGAGATGGTGGCATAGGCGAGCGCGCCCTCCCCCTTCAGGAAGGCGTCGCGCTGCTTCTCGAAATCAGCCTCGCGCAATACCTTTGCGTCGGCGGCAGGATCGTAGCGGGGAAATCTAAATTCGGCGACCTTGCCCAATTCCTCGTCGGTGTAGCGGTGGAACGGGGCGCGCGTGCTTTCCGAGCCGGTGCCGGGCGACGACACGAGCACGATCTTGCCCGCCAGCTGGCCGCGATAGGCGGCGAAATCACGCGCGCTTTTCATCGGCGCGACGATGATCGGTGCGCTGAGCGTGCCCTGCGTCGGCGGGGTCCAGGCGATCGGGATGGCGGTAAGCTGGATCGGGCGCGGCGTGACCATGCGCACGCTGGACCCGTTGATCCACCATCCACGGCCGAAATCGAACCCTTCCTTGCGGACGTTCTTCAGCCCCCATTCGGCGAACTTCGCCTGGGTCCATGCCTCCGCCTGGCGCATCTGCGGCGAATTGGTGAGACGCGGACCAATGACGTCGGTCAGGTGCTGCGCCGTCGTCATGACCTGCGAATGGGCCAGCCCCTCATCCATGATTCGCGCAGTGTCGTTGCGGTCCTGCGCGTGGACGGGTGCTGCAACCGCGATCGCGGCCAGAAGCAGATGGCGCATAGGTGGTAAATCTCCTGCCCGGATGGCGTGCCGTAGCTATGCGTCGAAAAGAAAGCGCGCAACCATGATGACAGTGCGTTGACAGGACGGCCGGGCTTCGGCATTGGGCGCCCTCGCTTCGACGAAGCAGCCCTGTGGAAGGGTGGCCGAGTGGTTAAAGGCAGCAGACTGTAAATCTGCCCACGCAAGTGTACACTGGTTCGAATCCAGTCCCTTCCACCAACCTCCAAAATCAGGTTGTCTTTGAACGTCTCGGGACGGGGCAAAAAACCCCGCTTCCCGAGTTGTTTGGCGTCTCCGACCGTCCCACAGTGTCGCCCATCAGCGAAACGTGTTTGGGGGCATCGTGGGGGGCTTGGTTTTCACCGGTGGGGGCACCGGATGCTGACGGACAAAGCGTGCCGTCAGGCGAAGGGTGCAGAGAAGCCCTACAAGCTCAGCGATGCAAGGGGGCTCTACCTCTACGTCACGCCGACGGGCTTCCGCAGCTGGCGTTGGAAGTACCGCTTTGCCGGCAAGGAGAAGCGGCTGACCTTTGGCCCCTACCCCGACGTGACACTGGCCGAAGCCCGGGAGCTACGAGACGACGCGGCTCGGGAGCTGCGCGCTGGGCACGACCCCTCCATGGAAAAGCGGAAGCGCTCTGCGGCAGAAGTAGCCCGGGTGGGTGCGACCTTCAGGACCGTCGCGGAGGACTGGATCGAAAGCCAGGCGTCCGGCTGGACCCCGCGGTACCTGGCGCTGATCAAGCGCAGCATGGAGCAGGATGTGTATCCGAAGCTCGGCGGTCTGCCGATCGACGCGATCACAACCCCTCTGGTGATCCAGATGCTCAGACCCATAGAGAAGCGCGGTGCGGTGGAAACGGCGCATCGGGTGAGACAGCGTGTCTCAGAGGTGTTCGGCCGGGCGATCGGCAGCGGCATCGCGACCAACGACCCGGCAGCAGCGGCCAGTCGCGCATTGTCGCGCGTGAAGAAGGGGAAGTTCCCGGCGGTTCGCACCGTGGAGGCTGCCCGCAAGGTGCTGCGCAAGGTCGAGGATCAGCCAGGCCAACCGCTGACGAAGCTCGCCTCTCGTTTGCTGGCGCTGACAGCCGTGCGCGCGGGCGTGCTGCGCTTGGCGGAGCCACAGGAATTCGAGGATCTGGATGGCGATGCCCCCATCTGGCGCATCCCCGCCCACAAGATGAAGCTCGTGCTCGAGCGGAAAGAGGATGTCGCCTACGAGTTCGTAGTGCCCCTCGCCCGCCAGTCGGTCGAGGTGGTGCAGGCGGCGATGGCCTTCTCCGGTGGCCCACTGATTTTTCGCGGGGTTCGCAGCTTCAAGCAGCCGATCAGCGACAGCACTTTGAGCAAGGCGTATCGCGACGCAGGTTTTGCCGGCCTTCACGTGCCCCATGGATGGCGCTCGACCTTCTCGACCGTGATGAACGAACTGGCTGCCGTCGGAAGTCGAGTGGGCGATCGGGAGATCATCGATCTCATGCTGGCTCACATCCCGAAGGGAGTGGAAGCGGTGTACAACCGCGCCGCCTATATGCCGCGCCGGCGCGAGCTCGCGCAGGAGTGGGCGGACATGCTGACCGCCGACCTGATGCCCCCACAGGCGCTGCTCACCGGATTGCGCCAGGCGCAGCCGGGAGGCTGGCAGCATGAGCGGCGCCCCGACAGCACGTGACGTCCGCCGTCTCCTGAAGGGCGCGTCTGCAACGTTGACCGGACGCGCCGAACGCGGCCCCGATCGCCGCGTCCGCCGGAACAGCTACGACGTCGACAGCAGGAAGGCGCAAGTGTTTCGCCCAATCGGCGATGGCAGCACCGCGGGCGCGCTTGGCTGGATCGACTGCTTGCTGAAGACGGTCACCGAATGGGATGACCGTGAGCGCAGGAAAGGCGGCGCACGGCCAATCGGGTTCCACGGCATCCGGGTGCTTGAGACGCTCCTCGGCCGTCGCGGCGTTATCCAGGTTGATTTCAGGACTGGCCGTCTCGAGCCGGCCATCGACACCATTGCGCGGGTCGCCGGCCTTTGCCGCACAACCGTAATCCGCGCGCTCGCTCGCCTGAACGCGCTCAAGATCCTGCACTGGGTGAGACGGACGCAGCGGACTGCGAATGCGGGTCAGTCAGGGCCGCAGCGCGAGCAGGTGACCAATGCCTATTGGTTTGACCTCAGCGGCTTGCCGGCACGTGTCCTTCAGCGGTTCCGCGACCTCTGGAACCGGAAGCGGGTGCGGCGAGAAGGCACCCTGCCCCCTGATCCGCTGAAGAGCGCCACGCCATCCAAGGAACTCGCCGCGCTCCTGGGATCGATCGAGGCCGGCATTGCCGCCAAGGAACAGGGCGCGAGTCCACCATGCGGTCAGTATCCCCGCTCAGAGATCAAAGGATAAGGAATTGCCTCGCTTTGGCGAGGCAATGCTCCAGTAGGTTGCTCCCCCCACGGCCGATCTGGTCCGCCCCCCTCCCCCGACAGCCAAGATCCGGCTGTCGGAGCGTGGCGGCTCGCGCCGCCCCCGGGTATGCGAGGGGGAGGAGCACGAAGCGTGCCGCACCGTCGCAATCGGCGCATCTGCCGCGCTGATCCGATGAAATATCGACCCACCGGGGTGACGGATCAGTGAACCAGGGCGGCGCCCCAGGCGTCGAAGATCCGCCGGCGGCGATCAAGCTGCTGCGATCGGTTGTACGCGCCCTCCACCTTCGCCGCGGATCCGTCCTCGCGCTTCAGCGTATGACCCAGCGCCTGGTCGATTGCGCCGCGCTCCTGCGGCATCGTCTCATTCATGATGGTCGAGAAGGTGGCCCGCCAGCCGTGTGGGACATGGCGCCCGGCGAACGACGTCCGGGCATAGAGCGAGCCGATCGCGGCCTCGCCAAGTGGACCCGTTTGGCCGCTGCTGCGGAAAACTAGTCCACCCGGCGCGTCAGCATCGAAACGCTGTAGGGCGCGAGCCTCGCGCAGTACCGCCACCGCCGCCGGCGATAGCGGCACGAGATGGTCGTGCGCGGCGTCGGCCTTCTTCACCGCCGCCAGCTTCATCCGCGCTGCCGGCACGCGCCAGATCGGCGCGGCGCCGTCGAGATCCTCGATTTCGTCCCACTGCGCTCCGCGCACCGCTGCCCAGCGCATCGCTGTCAGTGCCAGGAACGTCGACGCTAGCTTCGCCCCGCGCGACGCATCCAGCTGGGCAACCTCCGCCAGCAGCTGGCGCGCGTCGGCGATCGTCATCACCGCCGCATGATGGCGGACGGCCGCCGGCTTCTTCAGACCGCGGCCGACCTTCTCGGCCGGGTCGGCCGAGCACCAGCCCTCGCCGATCGCCAGTTCGAACACGGCCGAGATCCGTTGGCGCAGTCGGCGGGCAGTTTCCCGGGCGCCGCGCTTCTCCACGGCGCGCAGCAACTCGAGCACGTCGGCCGGTGCGATCGTGTCGAGCGGTTCGGCGCCGATCGCCGGGAAGACGTCCCGCTCAAGGCTGACCAGGACGTCAGCCGCGTGAACAGCGGTCCAGCTTTCCGCCTGGACAGCATGCCAGGCGCGGGCGGCCGCTTCGAACGTCTCGACCCGCGACGATCGCGCGCGCGGATCCTCGCCGCGTGCCAGCTGAGCGCGGGCGGCATCCGCTCTGGACCGCGCGGCGACCAGGTCAACCTCCGGATAGCTGCCGAGCGTCAGCAGCTGCTCCTTGCCGCCATGGCGAAAGCGCCATCGGAAGCTCTTCAACCCGGTGGGGGCAATATAGAGGTGCAGCCCGGCGCCATCCGCCAGCTTGTAGGCAACAGCGCGCGGTCGCGCGGCTTTCACCGCGGCGTTTGTCAGCATATAACCTCACGAAAATACAGGGAGTTAGTGGGTGGTCAGAGTTTTGGTGATCGCGGAGATCGATGGGGCCGACATGAAGATCGGTGCATTTGACTACGAACACCTTCCCCGCGCGGGAGAAGACGTATGGACGCCTGCACCCGGTACCGAACACGGCAACCGCATCTTCACCATCGGAGGAGTGACGCACATTCCAAGGGGTGTTGAGACGACGTGGGGGCACGGCCCACTGACGATTCTGCACGACTGTCTAGAAATCGGCTGACCGGTCATTGTGACGGGTAAAATAATCACAAGCGGACGCCTTCCAGCTTTCGGGTACGCAGCTTAACCACTACATTCGGGTGATGTTCGCGTGGCTTTGTTCGCTTGATGAAGCAGCTGCGTTCCTGATTGGAGGCGCGGTCGGTTTTGGATTGCTCATCGCGCTCGCCGCGTTGACCAGGGAGCGTATCAAGCATCCTTGGTAAGCGGCGCGATCCGGTTCCCGCTTCAAGGTGATGACAAGGCGGAGCAAACCTCCGCCGCGGCGACGTAAATCCGGGGTTTTCAGAGCCTCGATACCTGCTGATCTGTAGCACGATACCCGCAGCTAATTCGTGCTTTCGAGTATGATTGCGCTCTGATCGGCGTGCAGCTCAGCGCGCCGGCGCGTCTTTCTTCGCCTGCGGCGCCAGCTTCTTGGCGGCTATGCCGGCAAGGTTGGTCAGCGCCCAGGGCAAGATCACGTCGCGCGCGATCGACTTCAGCAGTTCCTTCATGGTCGTCTCCTTCGTGGTGATGATCAGAGGCCGGTGCGGCAGAGCTGGCGCTCGCGCTCCCGGCGCAGGACAAGGCCGCGCAGCACCTTCCCGTCGGCGTATTTCCACATCGGGAAGGCATCGCAGCCCGCGGTCCACTGGCCGGCGTTGAAGCGCCTGGCGGCCGTCGATTTGCAGAAGCTCGGCCAGCCGATGTTGTAGGCCAGGCTGACCGAGGCGGCGGCCTGGTTCGGCCGGCCGTAGAGCGCCGGCACGCACGCGATGACGCGGCTGGCCATCTCGATCAGCTCGGCCTCGAGCAGCGCGGTGCATTGCGCCTCGGTATAGGTCTGCCCCAGGCGGACGCCGCGGGTGATGCCGTCGCAGGCAGTCGGCACCTTCACCGCGTCCAGGTAGGCACGCAGATACTGCGGACCCGAGACGTGGCGGATCGTGGCCTGGCCGTTCGGCGCGATCGTCACCGCGACCTTGCGGCCGCTCTCGTCGGCCGGGATCGAGGTGAACAGCGCGATTGCGGCGGCGATGCTGCCCAGGACGCTGGCGAGCGTCTTCGGCCCGGGCTTCAGATCAGCCATCGAGCTTCTCCCCCTTGCGGGGACGGCGGAGCAGCTCGCGCACGGTGTCGGTCTCGAAGATCCGGATCAGCGTCCAGATGATGGTGAGCAGCGCGGCCAGGTGCGGCAGCAGCTGCGTGACGGTGCCGACGGCGACGCCGAACGACAGGATGTCGACCGACGCCTTCGCGGCGCCGGGCACATGGTCCAGCGTCATCGATGTTCTCCAGGGGTAAGGCGCCGGCGCGGGGTGCGCCGGCGATAAGTGCGGCCTCAGCCGTGCTGCACGTCGATCCAGGGGCGGCCGTCCCGGATCGCCCAGACCTTGCCGATCCGACGCATGTATTGCGGCAGCGTCATCTCGTCGGGCTTCACCGCGACCGCCTTGATCCCGGCGCCGACCGCCGCGGCGATGATGTAGTCACCGACCTCGAAGTCGCCGGCAACGTTGCAGGGCACCTGACCGCAGAACGCGATGCGGTCGACGCACTGGCGGGCGGCTTCAAGATCCTGCTCCCATGCCGCCAAGTCGGCGGCATAGGTGTCCGTCGCATGCTGCCAGGCGGCATGTTCGGCGTGGTAGGCGGCAAGCAGCGACGGATAGGCGGCCTGCGCGGCTTGCCATGCCTCGATCGCGCCCTTGTCAGCGTCATCCGCTGGTTCGGCGGGGACCGCAGGGGCGAGCGGCTCGGGCGATGGCTGCTCCGGGCGCGCGGGCAAGTGATCCGCCCATTTGTCGTTGCCGACGTAGGACGGATCGCTCGACTTCACCACGAAGCTGATCGCGTCCGCCCAGGTCTTGGTCAGCTTGCCGTCGCGATCGACGCCGCAGATGTCGCCCTTGCCAATGACCCCGCAGCCCGCAGCCTTGACCATGTACTCGGCGTAATCGGCACCGCTCGCGTTGATGGTGCCGCCGGCGTTGATGGAGCGGTTCGTAACGCCGTCCGTGGCTACCTTCATTGCCGCATTTGCGCTAGAGCCGAGTCCGCCGCTGATGCTGTAAAACATGGCGCTAAACGCTCCACTTCCCAGCACTCCCAAGATGGACGACCCATTGTTTGCCGGCACATCTTTTCGGATGCGATGCTCAGTCCCAGACGCAGTGCCAACCTGCAGGTTGCCAAACTCGTCTACGCGCAGCCGCTCGACCCAGCCGTGACTACCAATCCCGGAACCCCCGGCCTGCTCGAGTACGAACGAACCCAGATTCATGCCTAGGCGAGCGCCGTAGTGTAGACCCGCTGCACCGGTGTACCGGTACATCTCAAGAGCTGGATTATCGCTACTTGAGGCGAAACGGACGCGCGGCTCCGCTCCGGGAAGTATGATGTCTAGGCGGGAGGTTGGCTGTTTGGTGCCAAGGCCCAAATTGCCACTGACATCAAACCGCGCGCGCTCCACGTCCCCATTAACGAAGACAAGGCCATCACCCCCTGCGCTGCCAATCGCGAGAATGTCGCCCTTATTGCCGCTGGTGAGCGGACCACCGACTCCATTCCAATACGTCATGATCGGGAGGTCCAGAGCGCCGCTCCCTCGCTGGAGCAGCACCTTGTCGCGCACGCGCATATCTCCAGTGACCGCCAAGCCCGAGGAGTTCAGGCTAGCGCGCGCAATTCCGCCCACGACCAGTGCGAGGGTATTCTCGGAAGCCCGCGCGATGCCGCTATCTTGGTCCGAAGCAAACCGGATGGCCGGCGTCGAGACTGTGCCGTCCGGGATCAAGCCTTGGCCGATCCCGTCGCGAACCGCACCGAATGTGTTGAGCACCTCGCCAAAGGCGTTCGCTAGATCCCGCGCGAAGCTGGACGTGGGCTTGATGCTGTAACTCTGTGCGCCGGCCGTGGCGCCCTGATACGGAGTGGCTCGCCTCCGTCATGCAGGTGCTCCGGCGCAGGCAAGAGGGAACACGTAGAGGTTCTGTTGCGGCAGCTGCCGCACCGCCAACTCGCGTAGCAGCTCTGCCATCTGTGCCTTGGGAACGGCGACGATCTCGCCTGGCACCGTGTCCAGATCGGCCAGTGCCTTAACCGCGTTGATCATCGGTTCACCAAAGGTAGCCGCTGCCGACCTTGGCGAGCGGCGGGTTGACTGATCGACCAGGGCCACGTGCTGCCGTTCTGATCCGCGCTGCGAGCTGTTCCGCCTGGTCGACATGGCCGTCGTGTCTTGTCTGGGACGGCCGCCCGTTGCTCATGTCGGCGATGAGGACGTCGAGGTCAGCGCTCACGCGCCTCAGTTGGTCTAGCATCTGCATGGGCTGGGGCATGGAAAGCTCCAGAAATGCGAAAGCCCGCCGGGGGGCGGCGGGCCTCAGGCGCAATTGTGGCGGGGTCGCTTTGGCCGTTTGCGTGTCGGTTTTGCGCACTGCCCGTTTGGGCAGTGCCCAAACCGTCAGGTCTGATCTGCGGCGAACGCAAGGCGCGCTTCGCGTTTGGTCGTGCCCCGGCAGACCCACCATAGATCCAGCGCCTCGGTCAGCATCCGCCGCGCCTTGGGCATGCTGAGGCCGTGGCGTCGCGCGACGATCGTCAGCCCGGTGTCGTGAACGATGATGGAAAGAAGCGCCTCGCCCGAACTGCCGACGCGCGATCGCCACCAATCATACGCGAGATCCGACCAGATCGCGCCGAGCGCCTGCCCTTCTGCCCGGCCGTGCGCGCTGGCATCGATCCGCGCCTCGAGGCTGGCGGTGCGGACGGCGACGCCCGCGATGATTGCACGATACGCCTCGGCGATCTGATCGGCCGCGGCGAGCTGGTCCGCGTTGATCGCGCCAGTTGCATAGAGCCGCGCCAGCGATCCCGGGCGCCGCCGTTCACGATCCGCGTGTTCATGCGTCTCGGGCGTGCCCTGCTTGTGCGACCAGCGTTCGCGCAGCTGCACTCGCTCCTCGATGCCGTCGGCCAGAACGATGCCGGCTTTCGCGCCACCGCGGCCGCGTTTGCGTGTCCGTGGCTGCTTGGGTCGCGAAGGCTACGCCCTCCCAAAAGCGCCTGACCTCGAACACCGCAGGTTTACGTCCTAAAACGATCTGCTCAAGAATACCGAAAAACTGACCGTGCTCTCGAAGCTCGATCCGGTTGCTAACCGTTCTGATCGTAGCCTCAACGTCAGTCTCCTCGACATCGCCGATGTGAGATTCAGTCGCTACCCGAGGTGCGCTGTCCGGCTACATTGCGACCGGTTTATCCGATGCTCAAAGCTCGGTCGGCGAGGTTTCGGTGGGCGCACCTGGAGCCCTGCGGCAGCTTACGAATGTGGCTGCCGGCAGCGCTCCGACCGACGCCGCCACGGTCGGCCAGGTTGACGGTGTCGCAGCGCAAGTTGCTGCGCTGGATGCTGCATCGGTTCAATATAGCAGTGCGGCGCGCGACCGCGTAACGCTGGCGGGCGCTGGCGGAACGGTCATCGATAATCTGGCGCCAGGCGCTGTGACTGCCACCTCGACGGAGGCCGTCAACGGCAGCCAGCTCTTCGCAACCGATCAGGCGGTTGCAAACAATACCGGCGCTATCGTCAATCTCGACACGCGCGTGTCGAGCAACACCACTTTGCTTTCAGACCTCGACGCCAACGCGGTGCGGTACGACGATGCGGCTCGTGGCATCGTCACGTTCGGGGGCTCGGGTGGAACGGTTCTGGCCAATGTCGCACCCGGCGCGCTCACGGTCGATTCAAGCCAAGCCGTCAACGGGGCGCAGCTGTTTGCGACCAATGCGCAGGTCGCCGCGAACACTGCTGCCATTGCCGGGCTCGGAAACGGTTTGGCCGGTGTCGTGCGCTATTCCAATGCCGCCACACCAACGATCCCAAACGGTGGGACCGTCACGGATGATGCGACCTTGGCCGGCGCCACCGGTGGCGCTGTTGGATTGCACAACCTGCGCGCGGGCACTCTTGCCGCGGGGTCGACCGATGCGGTGAACGGCGGGCAACTGTTCTCAACCAATCAGGCTGTCGCGGCCAACTCCGGCGCGATTGCTGGTCTCGACACACGTTTGTCGGTTACCGAAACCGGTCTGACCAACTTATCGAACGAAGTGGTGAACAACTCGACCGCGATCACCAATCTTCAGGCCAGCGTCACTGGAACCAACACGACCATCACAAACATCAGTGCGCAGGTGAATAGCAACACCACCTCGATTACCAATCTCGAGGCAGCGGTCGCCAATCAGCCGATCCGCTATGCCGATGCAGCGACCCCGACGACGCCAAACGGCGGTATCGTCAGCGACACCACGACGCTTGTCGGGGCTAGCGGCGGGCCCGTGGGGCTTAGCAATGTGCGGGCGGGCGCACTCGTCGCCGGTTCAACTGACGCGGTGAACGGCGATCAGCTCGCCGCCACGAATACGCAAGTCGCAGCTAATACGAC
>NNBT01002015.1_pt1 | contig 26317 bp, 22 predicted proteins | sample 1173831 | NCBI WGS metagenome assembly NNBT01 (sample SAMN07173936, study PRJNA388173) | plant metagenome | isolation source: symbiotic tissue sample KVJ10 | place: Norway: Troms, Kvaloya island | reverse complement strand
GGACAAAGATATCGTGGCTCGCGCCACACATCTGATCCTTCAGGCCATGTCCCAAGAGGAACTTCAGAAACTCGCCGCGAGCGGATACTTCGGTGGCTGGCAGCCCGATTGAGCGGATGGACACTTGACCGGAAGCTTGCCTGGGCGCGCTGAGGAATCATTTTATCCTCTCAGCCCCACGCCATGCCTATCCTCCCCTCGCTGCACCCGACCATGGGGGCTGTCGCGAGGCATCGTGCGGCCGGGTGAAGTTGCGGGTTTCGGGAGGCGTCGCCGTTGCGGGCGCAGCCTTTCGGAGGTCGAGCGGTGGTGAGTCTCCTTAGTCAAGGGACGAGCGGCCGCGACGCCCAAAATCCCCGCGCGCGGAGCCGGGCGGCGCGAGATCGGCGCTGCATCGACACCTCGACATCGACACTTGACATCGGCACGCGGAACTGGTCCGCGCGCCACCCGGCTCCGCGCATCCCCTTTCGGGGCATGGTTGCGAAACCCCGCGGCTCTGGCCGGCCGGGGCTTTTGGTGCGGCGCTGATGAGCAACCACCCTCGTCATCCTGGGCGGCCGAAGGCCGACCGGGATTCATCATAGCGCGCCGTCCTGCCCGATGATGGATCCCGGCTTGCGCGGCTTTGCCGCTTGGCCAGGATGACGGCAGCCTGTGCTGAGACAACACGGCCGTCTTTCCGGGGCTTCGCGAAGCGGAGAGCCCGGAACCCAGAACCGATGCGGCTGACAAAGAGAGCAGGGCGTCCCAGCCTTTGCGACACAGCGCATCGGTTCTGGGTTCCGGGCTCAGGCCTTCAGCCTGCCCCGGAATGACGGGGGAGGCGGTTCGTCGCCGCCCCTAATGCGCGCGTGCGACGCAGAAATCGACCGTTTCGGTCAGGGCCTGCTTCATCGGGGAGGCCGGGAACAGGCCGAGCGCGTCCTTGGCCATCTTGGCGTAGTGCTCGGCGCGCTCGATCGTGTCGTCGAGCGCGCGGTGGCGCTTCATGATCGCGCGCGCCTCCTCGAGATCGCCATCGCGGATCTCGCCGTCCTGCAGCGTGCGCGTCCAGAAGGCGCGCTCGGCCTCGCCGCCGCGTCGGAAGGAGAGCACGACGGGCAGGGTGATCTTGCCCTCGCGAAAATCGTCGCCGGTGTTCTTGCCGAGCTTGGTCGCGATGCCGCCATAGTCGAGCGCGTCGTCGATGAGCTGGAAGGCGATACCGAGATTGAGGCCGTAGCTGCGGCAGGCGGCGGCGTCGGCCTTCGAACCGTTGGCGATCACCGGGCCGACCTCGCAGGCGGCGGCGAACAGCTCGGCCGTCTTGCCGCGAATCACCGCGAGATACTCGTCCTCGGTCGTCTGCGTGTTCTTGGCGACCGAGAGCTGCAGCACCTCGCCCTCGGCGATCACGGCCGCCGCCGTGGAGAGAATGTCGAGCGCCCGCAGCGAGCCGACCTCGACCATCATCTTGAAGGCCTGGCCGAGCAGGAAATCGCCGACCAGCACGCTCGCCTCATTGCCCCAGAGCATCCGGGCGGCGAGCTTGCCGCGGCGCATGTCGCTCTGGTCGACGACGTCGTCATGCAGCAGCGTCGCCGTGTGCATGAACTCGACGCCGGCCGCGAGCTTGACATGGCCGTCGCCGCGATAGCCGCACAAGCCCGCCGTCGCCAGCGTCAGCATGGGCCGCAGGCGCTTGCCGCCCGACGAGATCAGGTGGTTGGCGACCTCGGGGATCATCGTCACGTCGGAGCCGGTGCGCGACAGGATCATCGCATTGACGCGCTCCATGTCGGCGCGCACCAGATCGACCAGGGATTCGATCCCGGGTTCGCCGGCGCCCTTGCCCGCTTCCTTGTCTTCGAACGCGACGACGACGCCCATTATCCATCCACTCCGGCGGCCTGCGCAGCTTGCAGCGCGCTGAAGCCTTGCCACAACCGTCGCATGGGTGACCAGCCCCCGCAAATCGTCAATGACGCCGCAGGGAGTGTGGCGTGCTCTCAGCCCTCATCCTGAGGAGCTGCGCAGCAGCGTCTCGAAGGATGCTCCAGGAGGCTCCGGAGCGATCTGGACCCTCCTTCGAGACGCGATCCTCCGGATCGCTCCTCAGGATGAGGACCGAGGCAGGGACGGAGGCGCCATGGGGGGCTTGCGCGCGGGGCCCCGGACAGGCTCCATCGCGCGATGCATGAACTCGTCCGCACCAACGACATCGTCCTGCTCGGCGCCATCGAGGCGCTGCTGGCCTCGGCCAATCTCGATTGCCTGATCGCCGACCAGCATATCAGCGCGCTGGAGGGCATGATCGGCGCCTTCCCGCGCCGGCTGCTCGTGCGCGAGGCCGACCGGATGCGGGCGCGCGCCCTGCTGGTCGATGCGGGCTTCGGCGGCGAGCTGCGCGATGAGTGAGACGCCGCCCGGCCTCGGCGAGATCGTCGAGGATAGGTTGCTCGACGGCCGATTGATCCTGCGCCAGCCCAAACGCGGCCACCGCGCCGGCAGCGACGCGGTCCTGCTCGCCGCCGCCATGCCCGATCTCGGCGAAGGCCCGCTCCTCGACATCGGCGCCGGCGTCGGCACCATCGGGCTCGCGGCCGCGCTCGCGCAGCCGGCGCTGCGCGTGGTGCTGCTGGAGCGCGATCCGGAACTCGCGGCGCTCGCGGCGCAGAACATCGCGCTCAACGATCTGGCGGAACGGGTCTCGATCGTCACGGGCGACGTCGCGGGCCGCGCCGCCGCGCTCGGGCTGGCGCCGGCGAGCTTCGCCTGTATCGCAATGAACCCGCCCTTCTACCCGCCGCAGGACACCAGGGCCTCGCCCATTCCCAGCCGCCGCGCCGCCCATGTCGTGGAGGGTTCGCTCGAACCCTGGTTCAAGGCCGCACGCCGGCTGCTGCGGCCGGGCGGGCGGATTGCGCTGATCCACCGGGCGCAGGCGCTGGGGGAGGTGCTGGGGAGCCTGGAGACGGGGTTCGGCGCGGTCGTCGTCCGGCCGGTCCATGCCTTCGCCGACAGGCCTGCGATCCGTATCGTCGTGACCGCCGTGCTGGGCAGCAAAAAGCCGGCAGTCCTGCTGCCGGCTTTCGTTCTCAACGGTCCCGATGGCCGCTTCACCCCGCAGAGCGAGGCGCTGCACCGGGGTCTGGCGCGGCTCGACATGGCGGCGGAGATCGCGCCGCCATCGCCGCCTCGCGATCAGTAATAGTAGCGCGGCCCGTAGAACGGCACCGGCGGCACGAACAGCGGCGGCGGCGGGCCGTAGAACCGCGGCGGCCCGTAATAGCGGCGCGGACCATAATAGCGCGGCGGGCCGTAGTAGCGGCGCGGCGGGCCGTAATAGCGCCGCGGCGGGCCGTAATACTGCGCCTGCTCGATCAGGCCGGTTTCGGCCGCGACCGACGGGCCGGCCGCGACGGGCGCGGCCTCGGCCGGCGTGGCGACGAACGAAAACCCGTAGAGGGTCGTCGCGGCCGCAAGGGCGAAAAGCGTTTTGCGGAACATGGCTATGGTCCTCCTCGATGGGCGCCGCCAGCCTCTCCTGCGCGGTCGCCGTCCTGGGCGGCAGATGGGAACTCCGTCGCTGAACGGCGCCCGATCGCACCGTTCAGCTTGTCGTCAGATTGCGGCCGTATCTCGGCGCAGGGCCGCCTCAGCGGCAGACGCGAACCGGGCGCACAACCCAGCCATAGCCGGTCCAGACGCGGCGCTGCGTGACGAAGCAGCGCGGGCGGTAGACGGGGCGGCCATAATAGCGCGGACGCCCGTAATAGCGCCGGCCGTAATGGCGGCGCGGGCCGTAATACTGCGCCTGCTGGACGAGGTCCCCCTCGGCCGTCGCGGTCTGGGCCGGCGCGGTCTGGAATGTCCCGGCCGAAACCGGCGCGGCGCTCGCGGGCGCGGCGGTGAAGGCCGAGGCGGCCAGGGCCAGCGCGCCGAAGGTCGCGGCTGCGATGCGGGATGCGATCATGGTGGGGTCTCCTGCTCGTCGTGTCGTTCCGTCGATCCGGCTCAAGCGCTCGCCCCGAACGCCGCGGATCATGCGGATGATCGTGAGATTATCGCAGCGGGGATGAACAGAAGCTGTCCGGGGGCTGATCCCGTCCGCGCTTGACCGAAAGCCCCGGCAGACCCTAAGCACGCGGCCATTCCCGTCCTGTGGAAGGCTTTCGACATCGTGTCCGCCCTCGCTTCGCATTCCGCCGCCGCGGCCTCGCCCGCGATGGACCCGACCCGCTCTTTCCAGGGGTTGCTGCTGACGCTGCAGCGCTTCTGGGCCGAGCGCGGCTGCGTCGTGCTGCAGCCCTACGACATGGAGGTCGGCGCCGGTACCTCGCATCCGGGAACGATGCTGCGTTCGCTGGGGCCCCGGCCCTGGAAGGCGGCTTATGTCCAGCCTTCGCGCCGCCCCAAGGACGGCCGCTATGGCGAAAACCCCAACCGCCTGCAGCATTACTACCAGTTCCAGGTCATCCTGAAGCCGAACCCGCCGAACCTGCAGGAGCTCTATCTCGACTCGCTGAAGGCCATCGGCATCGACGTGCTGCTGCACGACATCCGCTTCGTCGAGGATGACTGGGAAAACCCGACTTTGGGCGCCTGGGGGCTGGGCTGGGAGTGCTGGTGCGACGGCATGGAGGTCAGCCAGTTCACGTACTTCCAGCAGGTCGCCGGCATCGAATGCGCGCCGGTTTCGGGCGAGCTGACCTATGGGCTGGAGCGCCTCGCCTGCTATCTGCAGAACGTCGAGAGCATCATGGAGCTCAACTTCAACGGGCTGGAAGGCGACGAGAAGGTCACCTACGCGGACGTCTTCCTCCAGGCCGAGCAGGAGTACTCGCGCTACAATTTCGAGCATGCCGACACCGCGGCGCTGTTCACCCGCTTCGCCGAAGCCGAGACCGAATGCCGGGCCCTGCTCGAAAAGGGCGAGAGCGGCGAGCGGCATCTGATGGTCCAGCCCGCCTATGACCAGTGCCTCAAGGCCGGACATGCTTTCAACCTGCTCGACGCCCGCGGCGTGATCTCGGTCACCGAGCGCCAGAGCTACATCCTGCGCGTCCGCGAACTCGCCAAGGCCTGCGGCGCCGCCTGGCTCAAGACGGCGGGCGGGGGAGCCAACTGATGCCTGATCTCCTGCTTGAACTCTTCTCCGAAGAGATCCCCGCCCGCATGCAGCGCAAGGCGGCCGACGATCTCAGGAAGCTCGTCACCGATGCGCTGGTCGAGCGCGGGCTGGTCTATGAAGGCGCAAAAGCCTTCGCCACGCCGCGCCGGCTCGCGCTCCACATCGCCGGCCTGCCGGTGCGCGGCTCGGCCATCCGCGAGGAGCGCAAGGGTCCGCGCGTCGGCGCGCCGGATGCCGCCGTGCAGGGCTTCCTCAAGGCGGCCGGCCTGACCTCGCTCGACCAGGCCACCATCGTCAGCGACCCCAAGAAGGGCGACAGCTACATCGCCGTCATCGAGAAGCCCGGCCAGGAGACGGTCGCCGCCATCGCCGAGATCGTGCCGGCGGTGATCCGCAGCTTCCCCTGGCCGAAATCGATGCGCTGGGGCCAGACCTCGGCGGCCGGCGCCAGCCTGCGCTGGGTGCGCCCGCTGCACGCGATCCTCTGCACCTTCGGGGCCGAGACGGAGGAGCCCGAGGTGGTGCCCTTCGAGGTCGACGGCATCGTCTCCGGCAACACCACCCATGGCCACCGCTTCCATGCGCCGGGCGCCATCACCATGCGCCGTTTCGACGATTACGTCGCCGCGCTGGAGCAGGCGAAGGTCGTGCTCGATGCCGACCGGCGCAAGGAGATCATTCTCGCCGACGCGAAGACACTGGCCTTTGCGCAAGGGCTCGAACTCGTCGAGGACGAGGGGCTGCTGGAGGAGGTCGCAGGCCTGGTCGAATGGCCGGTCGTGCTGATGGGTGCCTTCGAGGAGCGCTTCCTCGCGATCCCCGGCGAGGCGATCCGCGCCACCATCCGCGCCAACCAGAAATGCTTCGTGCTGCGCGATCCGGCGACGGGCCACCTCGCCAACCGCTTCCTTTTGACCGCAAACCTGATGGCCAGCGATGGCGGGGCTGCGATCGTCGCCGGCAATGAGCGCGTCGTGCGCGCCCGCCTCTCCGACGCCGCTTATTTCTTCGCGACCGACAAGGGCAATCTGCCCGACCTCGAGACGCTCAAGGACAGCGCGGACAAGCTGGGGCTCGACCTCGCCAAGCCGCTCGACCAGCGCATGGCCAAGCTCGACAAGCTCGGCGTCGTCTTCCACGCCAAGCTGGGCAGGCAAGGCGAGCGCGTCCAGCGCATCGCCGAGCTGGCGCGCGAACTGGCTCCGATCGTTGGCGCCGATCCGGACCTCGCCGAGCGCGCGGCGAAACTCGCCAAGGCCGATCTGCCGACCGAGATGGTCGGCGAGTTCCCCGAACTGCAGGGCCTGATGGGCCGCAAATACGCGGAACTGCAGGGCGAGCACCCCTCCGTCTGCGCCGCCATCGAGGAACACTACAAGCCGCTCGGCCCCTCCGACCGCGTCCCGACCGACCCGGTCTCGGTGGCGGTCGCGCTCGCCGACAAGCTCGACACGCTGGTCGGCTTCTGGATCATCGATGACAAGCCGACGGGGAGCAAGGATCCCTATGCGCTGCGCAGGGCGGCGTTGGGGGTTATTCGGTTGGTGGTCGAGAATGGGGTGCGGTTGCCTCTGTTAAATCCGTTGGCCATTCAGCAGATCGTTGTGGCTGATGGCATGAGAAGCCGGGACACGGAGTCTGCTAAAAGCGCACTGTCACAGGCCCAAGAGATGTTTGATGCCCTCCGGGCCGGCGATCATGTCGATCCGCTTGAGAATCGTAGTGCGAGAGCGTTTTCCAGCTATGGAGACCCGGATGGGATCGCCAACGACCTCCTCTCCTTTTTCCACGACCGCCTGAAGGTCATGCTCCGCGACCAGGGCGCGCGGCATGATCTGGTCGATGCGGTGCTGGCGGGCACGGGCTCCCCCTCTCCCCTCGCGGGAGAAGGTGGCGCGGCGCGCAGCGCCGTGACGGATGAGGGGGCGCGCGACGCTTCCGATGTCGGCGCTCTTCAGACGCAAGCCGGAGAGGGCACAGCGCCCCCTCATCCGTCTGCTGCGCAGACACCTTCTCCCGCGAGGGGAGAAGGGCAGGGCGCCTCCGACGACCTCCTCCTCATCACCCGTCGCGTAGCGGCGCTCGGCCGCTTCCTCGAAACGGACGACGGCAAGAGCCTGCTCGCCGGCTACAAGCGCGCCGCCAACATCCTCAGGGCCGAGGAGAAGAAGGACGGCGAGGGCGCTTTTGCGGGCGCCGCCGATCTCGGGCTGATCGCGCAGGCCGGGCTGATCGAAGAGAAGGGGCTCGCGGTCGCGCTCGCGCAGGCGACGCCGAAGGCTGAAAGCGCCGTCGCGGCGGAAGACTATGAGGGCGCGATGGCGGCGCTGGCCGATCTGCGCCCGGCGGTCGACGCCTTCTTCGACAAGGTCACCGTCAACGACCCCGACCCGGCGCTGCGCGCCAATCGCCTGCGGCTGCTGAACCAGCTCCGCGAAGCGACGCGCGCAGTCGCGGATTTCGGGCGCATCGCGGGCTGAGCCCCGGACGAGCAAAGCGCGGGGAACCCTCTCCCGTAGGGAGAGGGCAGGGTGAGGGGTCGGCCGCTTGACGGTGGCGTGAGCCCCACCCGGCGCAGCGGTGAGATCTGCACTCCGCTGGTCCAGGGGCCGACACCTCACCCCTGCCGCTCTCCTTACAGGAGAGGGGTTCCCCGGGCCTGGTGATCCAAACGCATCGCCCTTCGCCGGCAAAACCCACCCCAACGGAACCAATCCCAGCCCCGCGACGTTCTGTCAGCGGATTGAGGTGCTTGCGAATGCGTCGCGGCACCGGCTCCGGGGGGCCGGCGATCGGCCGATACCAAAGGTTCATTTCATGTCGATTCTCATTTCCCTGCTGATCACGGTCCTCGTCATCGGCCTCGTGCTCTATCTCGTGCGGATGCTGCCGCTCGACAGCCAGATCAAGAACATCGTCCAGATCATCGTCATCGTGATCGGCATCATCTCGCTGCTGCGCTACCTCGCCGTGTTCTGATCACGGCGGCCGTGGAGGGCGGGATTCGTCTGGCCCGTCCACCGGCTGACACGATCAAGGGGTCCGAAGGGGCCGCGGCGGAAGCGGCGGCCCTTTCGTCCGTGCCGGGATCGGCGGGGCGCGGCGCGGCGCCGCAGGCAGCGGCCTTCCCTTCGGCACGGGCGGTGCCGGCCGGCCGGTGGGCACGGGGCCATAGAAGGTCGTGATCACCTCGAGAATCCAGGTCGTGTTGACGTCGTCGGCATGGGGCTTCTGGCCGTCGCGCCGGTTGTAGTTGCGCAGCAGCTTCTCCGCGAAGAACTGCCGGCCTTCCATCGTGTTGTCGACGATGTGTGCGTCGACCGCCTGTTTCCACAGAGCGGCCACACGTTTCTTGTGCTCGATCTTCTCGCTGGCATAGCGGCCTGCGGCCGAAGAATTGGCGAAGTAGGCGGTCTGCTGACCCAGCACCAGCGCGCGGGCCCAGTTGCCCCGGTTCTGGATGAAGTCGCGGCCGCTGACGCAGTGCTTGCGGTCGTAGTCGTAGATCTCGATTCCCTGAACATTGACGCCGTGCATCATCAGCGTCTGCAGGAAGCTCATGAAATTCGCCTCGTCGGGCTGGTAGTGGCCGCTGTCGTTGCAGACGGCCTTGATGAGCCCCTGCTCGATCAGGATCGTGCCCGCGCACAGTACCGGGTCGCCCCCCAGATAGGACGAGTGGTAGAAGTTGCCGCCGCTGCCGGGTTCGGCGCTGGCTTCGCCACAATGGTGCCTCGCCATGTAGAGGTCGCGGCTCATGCTCATCGCAAAGCCGCCCCACTGCGCCAATCCGAAGACGTTCTTGTTCGACGCACTCGCCGATTCCGCCAGGACCAGCTTGATCTCCTTGGGCTGGTGCCTCTCCTGGGTGACCAGCCCGCCTTCGGGCGTCGGCCGCGTCAGCTCGTGCCCCTTGCCGGGCCACATCCACATATAGGCTTTGGCGTTGCGGAAGGTGAGCTTGTACTTCTCGACCTCGGCGCGGGTCAGATAGGTCGCGAACTGGCCGACGAGGTCGAGATGCTCGCCGTGATAGCTCAGCTTGCGGCCGAAATGGCGCTCCAGATACTCCGGCAGGGTGTTGATCTTGCAGGAGAGCGTCTTCGTCAGCAAGAAGGCGATGCATTTGTAGAGTTCGTAGATCGCGGGCCGCCGGCCCTTGTCCATGCCCGGCGTGACCGCGTGGACCTTCAGCCAGTAGTCCAGCGTGAAGAAGAGGTCCGACTCCAGCAACACCCTGGTGTAGGCCGAGCGGTGCGGGCCGTATTCGGCCATCAACGTGTCGATGCGGGTGAGGATGGTGTCATCCTTCCGCCTGGCCAGGGCGACGCTGCTGTCCTTGAGCCACTGATCGAGCGTAGGCATGTTCTTGTATTCCCTTGCGCCGGCCATGCCTCACTCCCCCTGCCTGAATTCCCTCTGCGAACGACGCCTCGAGTTTGAATGATGTCCCCTTGGCTGTCGCTGAGTAAGGGCTCTCCGGCGGCTGATGTCATCGTGCCAGTGCAGGTTGACCGCCTGCCGCTCTCGCTTCATATTGCTCAATTGGGCGAGAGGTCCCAGGCAATGAGCCTGGGACCTTTTGCTTTTGCAGGCTTCGGATCCGGCGATGAGCTCCCCCAACCGCACCACCCATACCCGCCTGACCTCCTACCCGGAGCCTGGCAGCGCCGCGGCGCGCTTTCCCATCCGCTGGGGGGGCGAGACCGCCGCCGCGCGCGGCCCCGTCATCGCCTCAACCACGACGCCGGCGGACCGCAATGTCATCGGCGCCCATGGCGGCTCCTATTCGGTCTACCGGGCCCTCGCCATCTCGGCGCGCGCGATGAACCCCGCGCAGCGTCCCGACCTGCACAACACCCACCCGACCACCGAGATCCCCGAGCAGCCGCAATGGTTCCAGCCCGGGAAAATCGTCTCGATGGACCCGTTCGGCCATCGCGTTGCGCAGGATTTCGGGCAGTGGATCGGCGAGGGCATCGACATCCGCCCGACCATCGCCATCACCAAGGCCCGCCTCAACCTGCCCGAGATCCTGGCGGCGATGGGCGCGCATCGGCTGGCGCCCGACGAGCACATCCTGCACCGCTCCGGCGACATCAGCGTTACCAAGATCGCGATCGACCCGGTCTGGCACCTGCCCGGCATCGCCGAGCGCTTCGGGACGACCGAGGCCGAGCTGCGCCGCACGCTGTTCGATCAGACCGGCGGCATGTATCCCGAGCTGGTGACCCGGCCGGACCTGCGCATCTTCCTGCCGCCGATCGGCTCGATCACGGCCTATGTCATCGGCGAGGTCTCGGCCTTGTCGGACGGCAAGAGCCGCGTCGCCTGCCGCGTCCATGACGAGTGCAACGGCTCGGACGTCTTCGGCTCCGACATCTGCACCTGCCGGCCCTATCTGGTCCACGGCATCGAGGAGGCGGTGAGGGAGGCGCAGAGCGGCGGCGTCGGGCTGATCGTCTACAACCGCAAGGAGGGCCGGGCGCTCGGCGAGGTCACTAAATTCCTCGTCTACAACGCCCGCAAGCGCCAGGAGGGCGGCGACAGCGCCGCGACCTATTTCGAGCGCACCGAATGCGTCGCCGGCGTGCAGGACGCGCGCTTCCAGCAGTTGATGCCCGATGTGCTGCACTGGCTCGGCGTCACCCGCATCGACCGGCTGATGTCGATGTCGAACATGAAATACGACGCGATGGTCGAGAGCGGCATCGAGATCGGCGAGCGCGTCGCCATTCCCCCGGAGCTGATCCCGCCCGACGCCTCGGTCGAGATCGAGGCCAAGAAGGCCGCCGGCTACTATTCCCCCGACGGGGCGCCGGGCGACAACGCCCTCAAGGCGACCGTTGGCCGCGACCTCGACAAGTTCTGAAGGCACCGATGCCCGACCGCGATCCCGATGCGCTGCGCCTCCTCCTGAAGCCGGCCTCCATCCGCGCCCGCGCGCAGGAAATGCTGGCGCTCGGCCGGGCCGGCAAGCTGCTGCATTTCACGGTCCAGCCGGAGCGGCTGGAGGCCTGCGCCGACTATGTGCTGGAGACGATCCGGGCGAACTACCCGACGCTGGACATCCCCTTCCACGCCCGCTGGCGGCACTTCACCGTCGCGGGCGTCGATCGCTGGCGCACGCTCGACGCCGAGGCCCATTTCGCCGAGGCCACCGCGCGGGGACGCGCCGCCTATGACCTCGCCATCGTCAGCGTGCTGCTCGACGCCGGCGCCGGGCCCGACTGGTCCTATCATGATGCGCTGAGCGGCAAGGCCATCGGCCGCTCCGAGGGGCTGGCGCTGGCCTCGCTCGACATGTTCGCTGCGGGCCTGTTTTCCAGCGATCCGGCGCAGCCTTTGCGGGCCGACGCCACAGCGCTGAAGCGGCTCGACGCCGCGGCGCTGGCGGCGGGCTTCCAGGCCGGCCCGACCAACCCGCTGCTGGCGGTGGAGGGCCGCGCCGCCCTGCTGAACCGGCTTGGCGAGGAGCTCGAGCGTCAGGGGATGCGCCGGCCCGGCAACCTGTTCGACCGCTTCCTCGCCGCCGCCGCGACCGGGACCATCCGCGCCAGCCATATGCTGAGCGAGGTTCTCGCCTGTTTCGGCGGCATCTGGCCCTCCCGGCTGACGCTGGCCGGCATCGCGCTCGGCGACACCTGGCGCCATCCGCTGATCGCTCAGGGCACGACGACGCCCGGGCTCGTGCCGTTCCACAAGCTCTCGCAATGGCTGACCTACTCGTTGATCGAGCCGCTGCAATGGGCCGGAATCGCGGTCGTCGACATCGACGAGCTGACCGGGCTGCCCGAATACCGCAATGGCGGGCTCCTGCTCGACATGGGCGTCATCGCTCTGAAGGACGAGGCCGATGCGGCGCGCGCGCATGAGGCGGGCTCAACGCTGGTGGTCGAATGGCGGGCGCTGACGGTCGCGCTGCTCGACGAGATCGGCGCCCTGATCCGCCAGCGGCTGGGTCGCACGCGCGAGGAACTGCCGCTCGCCAAGGTGCTGGAGGGCGGCACCTGGTCCGCCGGCCGGCGCATCGCGGGGGAGAAGCGCCCTGGCGGCGGCCCGCCCTTGACGATCATCAGCGACGGCACGGTATTCTAGACGGATGCCGTCATTGCGAGCGTAGCGAAGCAATCCAGGCGTCTGCGCAGGACCTCTGGATTGCTTCGCTACGCTCGCAATGACGCTTCGGCCACAGATCGAGACGAAACCACAGGGGCGAACTGAATGACCAAGCAGCAGGACGGCGTCACCGTCGTCGATCATCCGCTCGTCCAGCACAAGCTCACGCTGATGCGCGAGAAGGACCGCTCGACCAAGAGCTTCCGCCAGCTCCTCAACGAGATCGGCATGCTGCTCTGCTACGAGGTGACGCGCGACCTGCCCGTCGAGATGGTGGAGATCGAGACGCCGCTGGAAAAGTCGATGCAGCCGATCATCGCCGGCAAGAAGATGGTCTTCGCGCCGATCCTGCGTGCCGGCGTCGGCTTTCTCGACGGCATGCTCGAACTCGTGCCCGCCGCCCGCGTCGCCCATATCGGCCTCTACCGCGACCCCGACACGCTGCAGGCGGTGGAGTACTACTTCAAGGCGCCTTCCGACGTCGCCGACCGCATGATCGTGGTGATGGACCCGATGCTGGCGACCGCCAACTCCGCCGTCGCGGCGATCGACCGGCTGAAGGAGCGCGGTGCCAAGGATCTGCGCTTCGTCTGCCTGCTGGCCGCGCCCGAGGGCATCGCACGCCTGCGCGGGGCGCACCCGGACGTCCGCATCTGGACGGCGGCGATCGACGAGCGGCTCAACGACCACGGCTATATCGTGCCGGGGCTCGGCGACGCCGGCGACCGGATGTTCGGCACGCGCTGAGACCAAGAGAAAGGCCCGCCCCCTTGCGGGAGCGGGCCTCTTGTCGCACGGGCCTAGGCCCGGCTGCGGATCAGTTGATGATCTGCACGATGCGGCGGGTGCGCGGCTCGACCAGCACGGGACGCTCGTTGACGACCGTGTAGCGATAGCCCTGCGCGCCGTATTCGGTCGGCACATCGCGATAGACCACGCCCTGCTCGGGCAGGATCACGCCGACGCTGACGGGCTGCTCGTAGCGATAGGACGGGACGCGCTGCTCCATCACATAGGTGCGAAAGCGCGGCGAGTCGTCGATCATGCTGCCGCCAGCGGGGTCGCGCGTCATCGGACGGTTGTCGACAGTGCCGGGCATGGTGGTGCCGAGCGCGGGATCGCGGGTCGCGCCGCCGGCTGGGTCGCGCACGGCGGGGCCGGTGCTCTGGGCGAAAACGGTGGCGGGCAGCACGGCGAGAGCGGCGGCGAAGGCGAAGGTCTTGATCATTGGATTTGAGTCTCCCTGTGGGTTGACGTTCGCGGTGTTAACCAGCCGCGGGAGCCAATGTTCCGAAATGAGGCCAGGGCCAAATTCCAGCCCGGACGGCCAAGGAGCCCGGCGCGGCGGGACAGCAAAAAGCCCGCCCCGTCTCCGGGGCGGGCTCTCGACGGCGCCCGGGGGCGCGATCAGGTTCGATCAGTTGATGATCTGGACGATGCGGCGCGTGCGCGGATCAACCACGACCGTGCGGTCGTTGACGACGGTGTAGCGATAGCCCTGCGCGCCGTATTCGGCGGGCACCTCGCGATAGACCACGCCTTCCTCGGGCAGCGTGGCGCCGACGACGACCTGCTCGCGATAGGCATAGGACGGCACGCTCTGCTCCACGACATAGGTGCGGAACTTCGGCGAGGCCGCGTCGCCGATGATGGCGCCGACCACGGCGCCGCCCACGCCGCCGACAGCCGCCCCGATCGGGCCGCCGACGATCGCGCCGCCGATGGCGCCCGAGGTCGCGCCGCTGACGGCACCGCCGGTGGCTCCGCCCGAAGGCTGCTGCTGGACCTGGGTCTGCGCGAAGGCCGTGGCCGGGATGGCGACGACGGCGGCGACGAGAGCAAGTTTCTTGAACATGGTGGTTCTCCTTCCGAGAGGCAGTTCGGGGGAGACAACAGCGGCGGGGCCCGGGGGTTCCACCACCTTCGGTCACGTCGTGTTACGCACCGGCGCGTGGGCCGATGAAGGGCAACGTTCCCAACGGCTTGTCGCGTCAACGCTTGGGCCGGAGCGGATCAGGCCTCAACGAAAACGGCGGACCTTAAGGCCCGCCGTCATTCTGCATTCGATCGCGCCTGGCGGCGCAATGGGCGGCCTATGCTTACTTGGGGGCTGCCTTCAGGGCCGGGTCGAGCTTGGTGGCGTCACGCTTGATCAGCGCGGCGAAGCCGTCGGGCGTGCGCTCGGCGGCCGTCGGCATCACGGTGCCCAGGTCGAGCAGGCGCTTCTGGGTGTTCTCGTCGTTCAGCGCCTTGTTGAGCGCATCGACCAGGCGGTCGACGACCTCCTTCGGCGTGCCCTTCGGCGCGGCGATGCCGTTCCAGGCCTCGATCTGGTACTCGGGCAGACCGGCCTCGGTCGTCGTCGGCACGTCGGGCAGGGCCGGCGAGCGCTGCGCCGAGGCGACGGCATAGGCCCGGATGTTGCCCGACTTCACCTGTTCCGCGACCGAGACGATCTGGTCGCACATGAAGTCGATCTGGCCGGAGACGAGATCGTTCAGCGCCGGGCCGGTGCCGCGATAGGCCACCGCATTGAGCTTGGGCACGCCGAGCTGGCCCTTCAGCAGGGTGCAGGTGGTCCAGGAGACCGAGCCGAGACCGGCATGGGCTTCGTTGAACTTGTCGGGGTTGGCCTTGACCGCCGCGACGAAGCTCTTGAGGTCGGTCGCCTCGAGGTTCTTGCGGGCGACGATCAGGATCGGCGTGCCACCTGCCAGACCGATCGGCTGCATGCCGTTGATCGGATCGTATTTCAGGTTGGGATAGGTGGCCGGCGCCGCCGAGAAGGTGCCCAGATGCCCCATCGCAATGGTGTATCCGTCGGGCGCCGCCGTCAGCGCGCGGGTGATGCCGGTGGTGCCGCCCGCGCCGGCGACGTTCTCGATCACGATCTGCTGGCCGAGCGTCTTCGACATGTGGTCGCCGACGATGCGCGCGATGATGTCCGTCGGTCCGCCGGCGGCGAACGGAACGATCATGGTCACGGGCTTCGTCGGATAGGCCTGGGCAAACGCGCTTCCGGCCAGAGCCAGCGTTGCGGCTGCGGCAAGCCCGATGACGGTTTTCTTCATGGCGGTTCCTTCCTCGTTTTGGTTTTAGGCAAGGTGGGGCCGCGCATGACGCACGGCAACCCCGTCATTCGGTGAAGACCTCGTCGCGCTTCTTGTTGATCGACGGCAGCAGCGCCACAACCAGGATCGCCACGGCGACGAGCAGAAGCCCGGCCGAAATCGGACGCTCGACGAAGGTCATGAACGACCCGCGCGAGATGATCAGCGCCTGGCGCAGCTTCTCTTCCATCAGCTTGCCGAGCACGAAGCCCAGCAGCATCGGCGCCGGCTCGAAGCCGAGCTTGATCAGCAGGTAGCCGAACAGGCCGAAGGCGGCGGTGAAGGCGACGTCCACCGGCTGGTTGTTCACCGAGTAGATGCCGATGCAGCAGAAGATCAGGATCGACGGGAACATCAGGCGGTAGGGCACCTGCAGCAGCTTAACCCACAGGCCGACCAGCGGCAGGTTGATGACCAGCAGCATCAGGTTGCCGATCCACATCGACGCGATCATGCCCCAGAACAGTTCGGGGTTCTTGGTCATCACCTGCGGGCCGGGGATGATGCCGTGGATCGTCATCGCGCCGACCATCAGCGCCATGACGGCGTTGGGCGGGATGCCGAGCGTCAGCAGCGGGATGAAGGCGGTCTGCGCGCCGGCGTTGTTGGCCGATTCCGGCCCCGCCACGCCCTCGATCGCGCCCTTGCCGAAGCGGGACGGATCCTTGGCGATCTTCTTTTCGAGCGTGTAGCTCGCAAACGGACCGAGCACCGCGCCATTGCCCGGCAGGATGCCGAGAATGCCGCCGATGAAGGTGCCGCGCAGCACGGGCGCCGCCGACTGCTTGATGTCGTTCCAGTCCGGCAGGAGACGGCCGATCTTGGCGCGCACGACGTCGCGGGTCTCGGTGTTCTCGAGGTTGCGCAGCACTTCGGCGAAGCCGAACACGCCCATCGCCAGCACGGCGAAGTCGATGCCGTCAGCGAGCGGCGCGAAGCCCAGCGTCATGCGCTCCTGGCCGGTCTCGAGATCGGTGCCGACGGTCGAGAGCAGCAGGCCCAGCATGATCATGCAGAAGGCCTTGAGGATCGAGCCGCGCGCCAGCACGACCGCGAAACACAGGCCCATCACCATCAGCGAGAAATACTCCGCCGGCCCGAACAGCAGCGCGAGCTTGGTCAGCGGCGCGCCGAGCGCCGCGATGAACAGCGTCGCGACGCAGCCGGCGAAGAAGGAGCCCAGCGCCGCCGTGCCCAGCGCCACGCCGGCGCGGCCCTGCTTGGCCATCTGGTGGCCGTCCAGCGTGGTCACGACCGAGGTCGCCTCGCCGGGGATGTTGACCAGGATGGCCGTGGTCGAGCCGCCGTACTGGGCGCCGTAATAGATGCCCGCGAGCATGATCAGCGCGCCGACCGGGTCGAGCCCGAAGGTGATCGGCAGCAGGATGGCGATGGTGGCGATCGGGCCGACGCCCGGCAGCACGCCGATCAGCGTGCCCACGAGACAGCCGGCGAAGCACAGTGCGAGGTTCTGGAGCGACAGCGCGACGCCGAAGCCCAGGGCGAGGTTGGAGAACATATCCATCGTGATCAGATTCCCAGAAGCCAGGGCGCGAGCGGAATCGGCAGCGACAGGGCGTATTTGAACAGCAGCGCGCAGGCTGTGCTCATCGCCACGGCGAAGATCACGAGTTCCTTGGGACGGTAGTCATCGGCCGCCAGTCCCGAAATCAGGATGACGAGCGGGCCGGCCACGGCCAGGCCGAGCTGCGGCACATGGATCGGGCCGATATCGAAGCCGCGGATGCACAATGCGAAGGTGCAGGCCGCACCCAGCACGAACAGGACGCCGCGCCAGGACCAGCCCGAGAGCTGTTCGCCATCGAAGCGCAGGCTCGACAGCACCAGCAGGGCGCCGAGCGCCGCGCAGATCACCGCGAAGGATTTCGGCAGCATGCCCGGTCCCAGCTGTCGGAGCGTCCCCATCGGCAGATCGGACGAGAGGACCAGGGCGATGGCTGCCAGCAGCATCATGAACAGGCCAGCCGCCAGGTCCTGCGTGGACCGGACGCGCAGACCCTGCGCCTTTTCGATCTTGTTCAAACTCATCTAGGCTCCTCCGACGGCCGACCCGACGAGGCGGGCCGCGCGCTTTGGTTTCGTTGCAGGCATGGCGAACGGCAGCACATGCCGCTCGTCGATCAGGGTCACGCTCTCGCGCAGGATGGCCAGGAAATCGTCGCGGGCGCTGAGCTTCTGCTGGGGCCGCCAGGCGATGCCGACCAGCGCGCCCGGCGGGGGCGGGTCGAGCAGGGCGCCGCGCAGCCGCCGCATCGTCACGCCGGGAAAGCTCAGCCGCGAGACCCAGTCGGGCGCCAGCGCCATGCCGAGTCCCGCCGCCACCGCCGACATCATGGCGGGCTTCTCGGTCGCCTCGATGCTGACATTGGGCACGGTGCCGACGCTTTCGAAATAGGACATCACCAGATCATAGGCGAAGGGGCGTATCCGCTTCGATGGCACGATGAAAGGCTGGCCGACAAGGTCCTGCATGGTCAGGTGCTCGCGGGCCGCCAGCGGGTGGGCTTCGTTCAGAACCACGATCGGCCGCTCGACGCGCAGGATCTCGAAGGCGCAGTCTGTCGGCTTGCGCGGCGGCCGCGTCAGGGCGAGGTCGAGCTTGCCGGTCTCCAGCATCTGGATGAGGGCTGCGGTCATCGCCTCGACGAACTTGATCTCGACGCCGGGATAGCGCGCGCGGAAGGCCACCAGCGCCTCGGGGACGAAGCTCGATGACGCCGCGTCGATCGCCCCGATCCGCAGCAGCTTGCCGGAGGCCAGCGATGCCTCCCGCACGGCCCGCGACGCGTGCTCCATCCGGGCGAGGATGCCCTTGGCCTCGTCGAGCATGGTCAGCCCGGCGCGCGTCAGCGCGACCTGCCGCGTCGTGCGCGTCAGCAGGACGGCGCCGAGTTCCTCCTCGAGGGAGCTGATCTGCCGGGAAAGGGCGGGGGGCGCGAGACCGAGCCGCTCCGCGGCCCTGCCGAAGTGAAGCTCCTCCGCCACCGCGATGAAACATCGCAGCTGCCGAACATCCATGGCGTCCCTCTGATCCCCTCTGGCGTATCGTTGACCCGATATCTTCCAGTCGCTGCCCTGCTGCCGATAGCGGCTGCGGCCGCGAAAGCGACCCTAGAACAATTCATAATTTTTTGGCAATAAACTCCAAAGTGTCGCGATGTTTCCGGTCAGGCGTCGGCGCTGCTCCGCAGCTTTCGGAAAATCCGCCCGTCGATCAGCGCGAGACCGGCGAAGATCGCCGCCATGCCGGCGAAATGGCGCGGCAGCAGGCTTTCGCCGAGCAGCCCGACGCCGAGCAGGATGGCGCTGACCGGGATCAGGAAGGTCACCAGCATCGCATTGGTCGCGCCCGCCCGCCGCATGATCTGGAAGAAGATCACATAGGCCAGCGCGGTCGAGACCAGCGCCAGCGCGACGAGCGCGCCCGCCGCCTGCCAGCTCGGCGCCGGCAGGGCCCAGGGCGGCGCGAAGACGAGCACGACCGGCAGCATCATGACGCTAGTGGCGGTGAGTTGCCCCGTCGCGGTCACCAGCGGCGGCAGCTCCCGGAAGCGCCGGCCATAGAGCCCCGAGAACCCGTAGGACAGTGCCGCGCCCAGGCCCGCGAGCTGCGCCAGCAGCGGCCCGCTGAAGCCCGCCAGCGCATCGGGCCCCATCAGGATGGCGACGCCGCAAAGGCCCGCCAGCACGCCGGCGAGCTTCAGCGGCGTCGCGCGCTCGTTTTGCCCGAAACAATGCGCCACGAGCACGCCGAAGACCGGCGTGGTCGCGTTCAGGATCGCCGAGAGCCCGCTCGGCAACTGCGTCTGGCTCCAGAAGATCAGGCAGAAGGGGATCAGGTTGTTGAGCAGCCCCATCCCGAAGAAGGCGCGCCACATCGACCCGCCGACCGCAAGATCGAGCCCGCGCGCCCGCAGGACGAGATAGAGCGCGCCAGCGGCCAGCACGCAGCGCGCCTCCACCACCATCAGCGGCGGCCATTCGCCGACCGCGATCTTGCCGAAGAAGAACGACCCGCCCCAGAGACCTGAGAGCAGGACGAGAAGCCCCCATTCGCGGGGGCCCATCGCGGGGGCGGGGGAGGGGCTCATGGCCATGCCGGGACTCGCGGTCGCGATGGCGGAGGGTTCCGCCATCTGCCGGCAGGGGTTAGGCGGCGGCGCCCGAAGGCGCCACCCGCTTTCCGCTCATGCGGCTTCGGCGTCCCGCGCCGTCCACATCGCCTGGAAGGCGGGCCGCGCATGGCAGGCGTCGAGCCAGGCCTTGACATGCGGCGCGGCCTCGAAGAGCTGCGTCGCAGGCTTCGCATAGCGGATGATCTCGGCGACGTTGATGTCGGCGACCGTGAAGCGCCCGCCCATGACGAAGCCGCCGCCCGCGGCCAGGGCCTTGTCGAGCGCGGCGAAGGGCGCGGGCAGGGCGGCCAGCGCCGCCTCGACCAGCTTGGGATCGCGCTTCTCCGGCGGATAGGCCGCCATGTGATAGTTGATGTTGAGCGCATGGGGCTCGACCGCCGTGCTCGCCCAGAGCGACCACATCACCGCCAGCCCCTCCTCCTGCGCATCCTTGGGCGCGAGCGGGCCGCCATGCTTGCGGGCGAGATAAAGGTTGATCGCCAGCGATTCCTGCAGCTTGAAGCCGCCATCGTCGATGGCCGGGATCTGACCCTTGGGATTGACCGCGAGGAAATCCGGGCTCTGCGTGTGCAGCGGCGCGCCCGGCGCCTTCGGATCGGGCACGCGGTAGACCTGGATCACCGGGACATGGGTGAAGGCCAGGCCGAGCTCGTTGGCCAGCCAGATGTTGCGCGAGGCGCGCGAGCGGTAGCAACCATAGATCGTCAGGGTCATGGGGAGCGGCCTTGGGAGGAGGAGTCGAGCGATCCGGTCTTACAGGAGAGTCGGTGCTGGCGCATCGGGCTTGGGCAGACGGTCACATCGGCTTAAGCGCTTTTCCCCAATCCGGACGGCTCGTCGCTGGACGGTTTACGCGGCGCGCACGGCTGCAGCCAGTCTCCGCCCTGAGGGTGTGAAAATTACGTAACGTCATCGACTGCCCGATTTTCAGGGTTTCGTAAGTCCGTGTCCGTAGCGTCGCCATATCGCGCGCGTTTTCGGAAAGATCATCGGCTTGTCCAAACGAAGCCAACCGGCGTTCTCATGGGGCTGCCCGCAGCGTCTCGCGGCGCTGCGGGCGTTCGACATTCTCGACACGCCGCCGGAGGCGGCGTTTGACGAGATCACCCAACTTGCGAGCGAGTTCTGTAGCGCCCCGGTCGCGCTCGTGAACTTTTTGGACGCCGATCGGCAGTGGTTCAAATCAAAGATCGGATTCGGCTTCGACGAAACGTCGTTGGACGCCTCCATCTGCGCGAAGACGATCCATGTGTCGAAGCTCGTCGTGATCAACGACTTGGCCGACGACGAGCGATTGCAAGACAATGCGCTCGTGACCGGCCAGCCGCACGTCCGTTTCTATGCCGGTGCCCGCCTCGAAACCTCCGAGGGACTGACGCTTGGCACCGTGTGCGTTTGCGATTTTGTGCCTCGTCCCGATGGATTGACGCAGGCGCAGTCGAACACCTTGCTGGCTCTTGCCAGGGCCGTCATGCGTGAACTCGAACTGCGCCGCTCGAACAAGGCGCTGGCTGAGAACACCGCCCTGCTGAACGGCGCATTGGAGAATGTCGATCAGGGCATCCTGATGGTGGATCACAGCGGTGACGTCGTCGTTTGCAATCAGCGGGCGATCGAGCTCCTGGGATTGCCGTCGGAGATGATGCGCTCGGTTCCGAAATTTGAGGACGTCAAGCGTTGGCAGATCGAGCAGGGCGAATTCGTCAACTCTGACGCCGCGCTGGTGAATGCGATCCGCTATGAAGGCAACAACATCGACGCCTCGGTCTATGAACGCGAGAGGCCCAACGGCACCGTTCTGGAAGTTCGGACGAACCAGCTTCCCAACGGCGGTGTTGTCCGTACCTTCGCCGACATCACCGCGCGGAAATCTGCCGAAAAGAACCGCAAGATCGCGGAGGAACGTCTCCGTGAAAGCGAGCAGCGCTATCGGCTGGCGGCGCATGCGACGTCGGACGCCATCTACGATTGGGATTTCAAGACCGACCGTCTGCAATGGGGAGAAAGGATTCAGGGACTGTTCGGTTATGGCTCCGCACGAACTCCAGCGACGGGGACGACCTGGCTGGACAACGTGCACCCGGACGATCGAAACGCCGTTGCAGACCAGATCGGGCGCTTCACGGCTGGGCAAGCCGGCCCTCGTTGGGAATGCGAGTATCGCTGGCGAAAAGGCGACGGCGATTATGCTTACGTCCGGGATCGCGCCTATCTGGTGAGGGATTAATCCGGCGATCCGGCCCGGATGGTCGGAGCGTTACAGGACCTGACGGAGGCGCGTCAGGCCAGCGACGCGCTGCGAAGCAGCGAGGAGCGGCTTCGCCTGGCTCTCCATGCGAGCAACATGGTTGCCTGGGACGTCAATCTCACGACGAAACATGTCGATCGCTCGGACAACGCCTACGCCCTGCTCGGTATCCATTCGGGCCCGACATCCGACTTCGTCGAGCGCGTTCATCCCGAAGACCGGCATAAGGTCGATCTGCACCACATCGCCACCGTGGCCGATGGAACTCACTGGACGGAAGTGCGCTACCTTGCTCCGGATGGCCGCGAGGGTTGGCTCGCCATCCGCGCAGAGCATGAGGGCGATAACCGCCTGATCGGCATCACGTTCGACATTTCGGATCGCAAGGCGACGGAAGAAGCGATCTGGCAGACCGCAAACCAGGATCCTTTGACGGGGTTGGCGAACCGGACGCTCTTCCAAACCCGGCTGGAAGATGCGCTCGTGTCGGCTGAAGGAGCGGGCAAAGGCGTCGGTTTGTTGTTGCTCGACCTCGATGACTTCAAGGACATCAACGACACCCTGGGACACGCCGCAGGCGATCAGCTCCTTGTCGAAACGGCCGCTCGGTTGAGGCGTCTGGTCGGCGACAGAGGAACGGTCGCTCGGGTCGGTGGAGACGAGTTTGCCGTTGTCCTGGTTGATCAGCCCGGCCTGAGCGATATCGCTTTCTGCGCCGATGCCATCGTCGAGGCGTTGCGAACGACATTCGATTACCAGGGCCGAGCTTTGTCGACGAAGGCCAGCATCGGCGTTGCGGCGTTCCCCGAACACCATCGCGATCCTGTCGAGCTGATGAAGGATGCGGACATCGCCCTCTACCGTGCCAAGGAGAGCGGGCGCAGCCGGGCGGTCGTCTACTCGAGTGCCGCCCGCGACGTCATGGAGCGCCGCGTGTCGATCCTGCGTGAGGTGCGCCAAGGCCTCGACGCGGCGGAATTCTGCCCTCACTACCAGCCGAAAGTGTCGCTCGCGACGGGCGAAATCGTCGGCTTCGAGGCGCTCGCGCGCTGGCGGCATCCCACTCTTGGTTTGCTCACGCCGGCTTATTTCGGCTCGGCATTCGACGATCAGGAGATCTCTGCGGCGCTCGCGACAAGCATGATCGGGCAGGTCGCAGCAGACATCCGCACCTGGCTCGATCAGGGCCTCGAGTTTGGGCGTGTCGCCGTGAACCTCGCTTCCGCGGATTTCGCCGACAGAACGCTGGCGACCAGGATCATCGCGCTTCTGCGGGAAGCCGATGTCCCGACTTCGCGGTTCGAAATCGAGGTGACCGAGACGGTCTTTCTCGGCCGGCAGACGGAGGGGGCTGCCGCGGTCCTGAGCGAATTCCACAAGGCCGGGATTTCGATCGCGCTGGACGATTTCGGCACCGGCTTTGCGTCGCTGACCCACCTCAAACAGTTCCCCGTCGATCACATCAAGATCGATCAGAGCTTCGTCAGAAACCTGGAAACCGACAAGAACGACGCCGCGATCGTTGCAGCAGTCGTCAGCCTGGGCCGCAACATGAATATGAGCATTACGGCCGAGGGTGTGGAAAACGCGGGTCAGGCCGAGCGATTGAGGCAAGCTGGCTGCGACTTTGGGCAAGGCTATTTCTATGCGAAGCCAACCTTCGGCGAACGTGTGCCGTGGATGATCCGGAGCTGGTTGTCGCCCGTTCAGCCGCAACGTTCTCACCGACCGAATCTTCGCAAAGCTTGATCAGGACCGACAAGCCGGAGCGCGGCTCTCCAAGCCTTGCCTCAGCCCCCAGCCTACCCCGCCAGCACGCGCTGCGGCGGGAAGGTGATCTCGACCAGCGTGCCCTCTTTCTTGACGGAGGTGATCGACATCGCGGCGCGATTGGCCTCGACCAGCGCCTTGGTCAGCGGCAGACCTAAGCCCGTGCCGCCGGCGCGGCGGGTCGTCGGCACCTGGCGGAAGGGCTCGAGCGCGAGTTCGATCTCCTTGTCGTCCATGCCGATGCCGGTGTCGCGCACCCGCAGGATCGCCTCGCCCTGGTCGCCGAGCGCCGTCGAGATGATCACCTGCCCGCCGGCATCGGTGAACTTCACAGCGTTGGAGAGCAGGTTGATCACGATCTGCCGGATCGAGCGCTGGTCGGCGACGACCGGCGGCAGCTTCGGCGAGAGGCCCGAGCGCAGCACGACGCGGCCGCGCTGCGCCTCCGGCTGCAGCAGATTGACAGTGGAGAGCGCGATCTCGTTGAGATTGACGCTGACGAAGTCGAGATCGAGCTTGCCGGCCTCGATCTTGGCGAGGTCGAGCAGGTCGTTGACCAGGCTGATGACGTAGCCGCCCGACTGGTGGATGTCGCGCAGATATTCCTTGTAGCGCTCGTTCGCGATCGGCCCGAAACGCTCCTCCGCCATGACCTCGGCAAAGCCGATGATCGCGTTCAGCGGCGTGCGGATCTCGTGGCTGATCTTGGCCAGCACATCGGATTTCTGGGCGCTGGCCTTCTCGGCCGCCTTGCGCGCCTCGACGAGCTCGCCTTCCGTCTTCTTCCAGGCGGTGATGTCGCGCAGCACGGCGCAGAAGCGCCGCTCCGTGCCTTCCGCGATCTGGCCCATGGTCATGAACAGCGGGATCTTGCCGCCCTGGCGCACGCGGCCGACGACCTCGCGGCCATCGTTCATCACCGAGGCGACGCCGCCTCCTTTGAGCCCTTCGAGATAGTCCAGCGCCGGGGCGTGGCTCTCGGCGGAGAACAAGAGCGTGAACAATTCGCCGGTGACCTCGCGCTGGTCGTAGCCGAACAGCGCCTCGGCGGTCTTGTTGAGCGAGAGGATGCGGCCGCGCTCGTCCACCGTCACGACGCCGTCGGTCGCGGTGTCGAGCATCGCGACCAGCTCGTTGATGCGCGCATCGCGGACGCCGGCATCGAGCCTGAGCGCCTCGACGCGCGCGGCGCTGTCGCGGTCCTCGGCCTCGAACTCCGCCGCCATCTCGGCCTCTTCGGCCTCCTCAGGCGTCAGAACCTTGACCTCGCCGCCGCCATCGGGATGGCGGAAGGCCATCAGCGTCGCCGGCTCGCCCTGCCAGGCCACGCTGGAGAGAACCGCATCGACGCTGACGAGATGGCCGAGCCGGTCGATCAGGATCATCGCACCGCCATCGGTGCGGGACGCCTCCTTGATCAGCCGGCTGACGCCGCCGCCCGCCGCGAGATCGTCGAGATCGGCATAGTCGAGCAGGTCGAGCATGGTGCGGTTGGCGTAGAGTGCCTCGTCGTCGCGGTTGACGAGAACCGCGATCGGCAGCTTGTCGAGCACGTCGGCATGCGAGTTGGGCAGGCGGGTCCGTGCCGGCGCCAGCACCGGTTCGGCCTCGGCCGGAGCGGGGGAGGCGCCGGTTTCGCCCGCCTTCAGCCGCAGCGGGGCGGCGGGCGGCAGGCGGGGCGCGGCCGGCTCTTCGTCGCCGGCGATGCGCGCGCCCAGCGCCTTGGCGATCTCGCGGAATGCGTTGCGCTCGGCCGAACTCAGATTGGGCTTGGAGGGCTCCAGCACCGGCCGCACGGCAGTCAGATGCCCGTTGCGCAGCGGCACGATGTTGGCGGCCTGCGCCGGCTGTTCGCGCGGCGTCGAGTCCTGCGGCGTCAGCTCCGGAGCCGCCAGTTCTGCAACGGCGGCGGGTCCGGATCCGGCGGCCTGCGGCTCGCCCGACTCGAGGGCGGCCATGGCGGGCGTATCGTCGGCGACCGTCACTGTTGCGGGCGCTTCATCCGGCTCCGCCTCGGCCGGAGCGACCACGGTCGCATCGAGAGCCTCGACGATCTCAGCCTCGGTCAGCGGCGCGACGGTCTCCGGCTCGGCGGGGACGGCCATCGCCGAGCCTTCGTCCTGGGACGTCATGGCGCCGGGAAGGGCATCCTGAACGAGCGCCACCGACGCGCTGACCGCATCGGATTCATCCTGCGCGACGTCGCTGGGTGCCGCCTCGGGAAGTGGGATGGGCTCGGACGGGGTCTCCACCTCGGCGGCATGATCCGGGCTCGGCAGCAGAAACGGCTCGCGCGCGCCGGGGCGCACCACGCCGAAGCCCCGGAACCCGGTGACCTGCCGCGCCGCATCGAGCACGGGTACGCCCGACAGCTCGACCCGGGCGCCTTCGCCCGGTGTCGCCGTGCGCCACAGCAGTTCATGGCCGCTCCAGGTGGCGGCGCCCGCCAGGCGCGCGACGAGGTCGCCGCTGCGGTCGATCACCTGCTCGCCGATCAGCTCGGCCCAGCTGCGGCCCGGCAGCGCGGCGGCGGCCTGGGGGCCGACCAGATCGGCCATGTTCGCCGACAGGCTGGTCAGGCGTCCGGCGGTATCGCTCTGCCAGAGGAACCGGAGAGTGGTTTGCGCAGCAGGGGGCGGGGCCGGGACCGGAGCGGAGGCGACGGCGTCCGGCGCAGGCGGCGATGCGGGGGCTGGGGCCGTGGGGGGCGCGGTCGGAATGGCGATGCCCAGCCGTCGCAATTCGGCGGCCTGAACCGTGATGGCCAGCCCCTGCCCCTTATACACATCTCCGAGCC
>NNBT01000231.1_pt1 | contig 26519 bp, 19 predicted proteins | sample 1173831 | NCBI WGS metagenome assembly NNBT01 (sample SAMN07173936, study PRJNA388173) | plant metagenome | isolation source: symbiotic tissue sample KVJ10 | place: Norway: Troms, Kvaloya island | reverse complement strand
AACGTTCTGGAACTGCAAATGCATGGATTAGGTATAAAGCATATCCTGGGCATTTCCCAAAAATTCAGCACAATACATGGAATGGTATCACGATTTCAAATAAAGCTTCATATATCGAGATCAACGGGCTAGAGGTTGTAGGAAACAATGCCAATATAACCCTTGATTACGCGATGAGTGAGAAGACTAACAAACAAAACCCACTGACAAATGGAAACTGCATCAGTGTGGACGGACGAACCAATGGTCATGTTCATCATATCCGTATTTTGAACAACAAAGTGCATGACTGTGGAGGAGCAGGTATTTCAGCGATTCAAGCGGACTATGTGACGATAGATAATAATGTGGTATTTAATAATGCCTGGTACAGCGTTTATGGTTGCAGTGGCATTTCCATGTTGAATAATTGGAATTCTGACAACAACCAGGGATACAAGATGTTTGTTACCAACAACAAGACCTACAACAATCGTATGTACATCCCTTGGATTGCAGTTGGAAAGATCACAGACGGAAATGGCATTATTATCGATAGTACAAGAAATCAAGACACCTCAAAATTGGGTGCATATAAAGGACGTACTTTAGTTAAAAACAATCTTGCATTTAATAATGGTGGTTCAGGGATTCATGCATTTTTAAGCGACCATGTTGATATTGTAAATAATACAGCTTTTTTGAATAATCAGAGTCCAGAACTTAATGGTGGACAAATATTTGCTCATACCTCATCCGATGTCAGAATTCTCAGGAACATTCTCTATGCTTTTCCTGGAAAAAATATTAACAATAACACTAAAAATGAAAACGTTGTTTATGATTACAATATCTATCTCAATAGTTCTAAGATAAGTGTCAAGGGGCCTCACGATATTGTTGCAGACTCAGAGTTTTTAAGTAAGCATCCCACTCTCGAAAAAATCTCTGACGATTGGAAATCAGAATTAGATAAACAAAATCCGTCAACGCGGACATCTATAGAGGCTAAGTCAGCAGATTTTGTTTGCGATCCAGTGAATTATCCTTTGCAAGATAAACTCATCCAAGTGGGATGCTCCCCGCTATCTTTAGCTCAAACTGCTTTTTCTGATGTTTCATCTAACTATTGGGCAGCACAATTTATTCAACAATTATCTCAGCAAGGTGTAATCGCCGGATTTCCTGATGGTAGCTTCCGCCCAGAAGAACCAGTGACACGCGCTCAATTTGCCGCAATGGTTGACAAAGCTTTCCAAAAAGCCCAACAACGGCAGGCAATTAATTTTGCTGATGTACCCAGCAACTATTGGGCATCCAGTGCGATTCAGCAAGCTTATACTATTGGTTTCTTATCAGGATATCCTGGTAATCGCTTTGAACCTAATCAAGCTATCCCCCGCGAACAGGTTTTGGTTTCCCTCGCTAACGGTCTGAAATATAGTCCTAGTGGCAACACTGAAAGCACTCTGCAATACTTCAACGATGCCCCTAACATCGCTAGCTATGCCCGTAGCCCGATCGCAGCTGCAACCCAAAAGCAAATTGTGGTGAACTATCCGAATGTAAAGTTACTCAATCCAACTGCAACAGCCACTCGTGCCCAGGTAGCAGCTTTTATCTACCAAGCATTGGTTAGTTCTAATCAAGCCTCAGCAATTAACTCGCCTTATGTTGTCTTAAGACTTAGCAATTAACTCGTCCTATACAATGGTTGTCGGGTCTACTACTTCAACACATGTATCAGTCACAATTCTAATCTGATTTAGATAGTCATTTAATAGGCGATCGCCACTTTAACTAGAGTGTGCGATCGCCTTCACTTTTAACCATAAAATTTTCTATTTAACAGCAACTATTCTTTCTCTACATCGTCTCACTCAGTATCTATATCTTTGAAAATTTGCTAATAGGTAATAGTGTGATTACATTACTTTTATTAGCTAGTTCGTTTGGCATAGATTTTTTAATGGTGACTGCATGACTAAAGTAATGGTTTTTACAAAAAGCAAAAAAATTAGGAACCTTGTACTTTAGTAAATGTCTAACTAATTAACAGTAAAAAAAATAATAGGACTGGAGTAAAAAAATAATGTTTAACTTAAATCGTTGGCAATCTAGAACAGCTGCACTCATGGCTTTGAGCGTTACAGTCGGTACTGTAGCACCTTTCATTACAGCTTCACCATCTTTAGCTCAAACGACTTTTTCTGATGTTTCATCTAACTATTGGGCGGCACAATTTATTCAACAATTATCTCAGCGAGGTGTAATTGCCGGATTTCCTGATGGTAGTTTTCGCCCAGAAGAACCGGTGACACGCGCTCAATTTGCCGCGATGGTCAACAAAGCTTTTCAGAAAGCACAGCAACGTCAGCCAATCAGTTTTGCTGATGTACCTAGCAACTATTGGGCATCCAGTGCGATTCAGCAAGCTTATACCATTGGTTTCTTATCAGGATATCCTGGAAATCGCTTTGAGCCTAATCAAGCTATTCCCCGCGAACAGGTTTTGGTTGCCCTCGCTAACGGTTTGGAATATAGTCCCAGTGGCAATACCGAAAGCACTCTGCAATACTTCAACGATGCCTCTAACATCGCTAGCTATGCCCGTAGCCCGATCGCAGCTGCAACCCAAAAGCAAATTGTGGTGAACTATCCGAATGTGAACTTCCTGAATCCAACTGCAACCGCCACTCGCGCCCAGGTAGCAGCTTTTATCTACCAAGCATTAGTTAGTTCTAATCAAGCCTCAGCAATTAACTCACCTTATGTTGTGGCTGTCGGATCTACTAATCCAACACCTACATCAGTGACAATTGCTCAAGGGACTGCTATTCCTGTCAAGTATGACAAGGCAGAAAAAATTCTCGTTACAAAGGATGAAACATCACCCTTGACATTGACAGTATCCCAAAATGTGGTGACGCAAGACGGAGCTGTAGTGATTCCTGCTGGTAGTCAAGTTGTTGGTCAACTCAAACCTGCTACGGGTGGTTCTCAATTCGTTGCTGAGAAACTGGTTTTGACCAGTGGTCAAGAGTATCAGCTGAACGCTACTTCTGACGTTATTACCAAAACTGAAACCGTCAAGAAGGGTACTAGTCTTGGTTCAATTATCAAGAATACTGTATTGGGCGCAGGTGCGGCAACTGCGGTATCTGCTGTCACAGGCGATCGCGCCATTGCCACAGAAGAAGTCTTGGGTGGTGCTGGTATCGGTGCGTTGGTTGGTCTGTTCTTCGGTAAGAATAGTGTTGACTTAATCGCTATCGACCCAAATACCGATTTACAAATGACCATCAATCAAAACTTGTTGGTTTCACTCAGATAGTTATTAATGCAAAGTTATAACTTACAATCTGTTCGCATAGATTAGACTTCTCCGAAAACCCTTGTAGAGACGTAGCAGTGCTACGGCTCTACAAGGGTTTTAGCTAACGAATAATAATTTCTGGAGATGTCGAATATATTTTGTAAATTTGGGATACTCTTAAAATTTTTTCCTCTCCAGGGTAAGCACATCATAACTTGTAACTCGACTTTAGCCCTCTTTTATATATCTGATGAGAGAAAAATAAGATGCCGATCTTGAATCTTTTTAAAAGGTTTGATCGGCAAAACTAAAAAATCTTCATTTGGAAGCAAGCACACAGAAACAAGGTTCTAAATATTCTCTAATGAGAGTAATAAAAGAGCGTCAATCTAAAGTCGAATTGTAAGATTAGTATAAGTGCTGTATATTGTAAGTATGTAGTACTCACGCTATTTTTTGACTAAACTTACCATTTTTATAAAATTGCTAAAACTTAGTTTCAGCAGTAATTTTGCGATATTCTCATTGATGAGAGTCATATAGCGCTCCAGAGGTAAGACAAGACTAATTTTTCTAGGATTTATTAAAAATAATTTTAATGTTGGTACTTTTGCTCAAGCGTGCAAATTAATTAGGTGTAGAGAAAGGAGATAATGCTTATGAATCAAGATTTATTAGATATTATTAAATTACTTCAAGGATTTATCCCTAAACTTACAGGTATCGAAAATCTGAATCTAAAACTGGCAGAAAATATCAATACGTCTATTAATTTTAATTTCGTTATAATAGGTAATAAAAATAAGCCTCTAGCTATAATTACTCCCAGAGATTCTACAAATAAAAACTTAGAAAATTCGTTAGAGAATATAAATGAATCCATTGCTTTTCTTCCAAATAATACGCCAGAAAAACGAAGAGCAGAGCCAGGAAACAACATCAAATTCAATATTAAAAATGTCCCTTTCAGCAGTGGATTACATTTAATTATTAATCAAAAAAGTTGGTGGGATAAAAAAGGAAACCCAGAAGACAAATCAGTGCTAATTGACAATATTAAATTAATTCCCATACAGGAAAATGAGTTGGCATTGATTAAAACAATCGAAAATGCAGAACAATTTGGATTATGTCTTAATAAAAACGGGGTTATAGAGTTAGAATTTCCAAGAAATAGTTACAAACGATTGATAGATATAAATAATTTATCATCAGAGTTATCGGAAACCTTTCAATTTACAGAGTATAAAGTCGGCGAAATTATAAAGCTGGAAGCAATTCCTGACTTAGTATTCTCAGTAGAGAAAAATATAGTAAAAAAAACAATCTTAATTGAATATAAACCCAAAACCTCTCGTAAAGAATATTTTCTCTTTATTTTAGCTCAGGAGTAAATTACTATGTCCTTAGAAAAAGAAGATAGCCTTAAACAAGAAGCTGAAAAATATTCATTTAAAACCTTAGGGGGTAACAGCCAAAATTTTTATTTGACATTAGATGAAAAAGGGCAACCTATTAAACTTGGTGATGGCACTTTTGGTATAGTATTTGCAGTCCATGATAGTAATCAAGAAGATAGATTTGCTGTTAAACTTCTTTATGCTCATAAGATCGATCAGTCACGTTTTGACAATGAAATTAAATCAACACAAGAAATTACACGAGCCAAGGGAGAGAGAAAGATATTTGGTGTTATCAGGACAGTCGGTTGGACTGATTCATTTCAAGAGTCAAATGTATATAAGACACTAAAGGCATTTTTTGAACCATTAAGAATCTCAAACTATGCTTTAGTAACTGAGAAGTATGATGCAACACTGAAAGACATTTTGGAAAGAGACGGTAAACAAAATACAGAAGAGGAAAAATCTCAATACTCTACTGCTGGGAAGCTTACAGGATATGAGATTCTTCGACAGATGACCTTTGAAGATCGTATAGCTAACATACTTCCATATTTAAAAGATATTGCTCAAGGTCTTGTAACTCTTCATAAAGCTGGTCTGTTACACCTCGATATGAAACCTGCAAATATTTTCGTAAACGAAGAGGGTTCTGAGGTTAAAGCTGTGATTGGCGACCTTGGTTTTCTGTTACCAAAAAGAGATCCAATAACTACATCTTTGCCAATAGCTAGTGCAGAGCTACCTCTTGGAACACGTCACTACCGTTCACCTGAACAAAAAGACTATTTTGATATTTGTGATGCAGATATTCAAGTGGATAGCGAAAACCATAAAGTTGAGCTTATTAGTACCGATCCTAAACTTCGTGATTCAATTATTGGAAATAACGATTTTGTCGTTTTTAGTAAAAATAAAGAACAGTATGAAATTGAGTCAATATCTATTGATGAAAACTCATCAATCCGCATTTTTCTTAATGTGAATAATGATGTTATTAAAAATATTAATAACGATCGTAAAACACAGATTTTATTGTATAAACGGCAAGGAATACAAACCGATCTATTTGGTTTGGGAGCGATTTTCTTTGACCTACTTACTTGTGGAGAATCGCCAGAGCGTTTTTATGATAATATTCGAGTAATTTATGACAAAAACGAGAAAAAAGTTGATGAGATAATGGAAGACTATGAGAAGGTTTTTAGTCTTCAATCTAGCGAACCAAGTTTAGTTCAGGTATTTGAGCCTTTTAAGCTTCATAAAAATTCAACAACATATGCTCCTCGCGAAATTGTTGAGATTATTTTAAAGTGCATACTTTACAAAGCAGGAAATACTTTTTATACCCTTAGCGATGACAGTTCTGATAAAATAGCTGTGCAGCTTGTGCTTGATAAAATACTGGAATTGGAGCAGAGTAAAAATTTTGAATTTAGAAGAACAAATAATAGTCTTTATCGCCGCAATTGGGAAAAGGAAAATAATTCACCTACTCCAAGTTTTTTAGAAACACTTAAAGAACTACAGAACTTGGATAAGGATAAATTACCTGCTCGTTTTGTAAGAGGATTTTGGTATTTGGATAAAATATCTGAATTAGTTAATCGCTCTGTGCAATCTTCATCCTCGCAGAATTCATTCTCATTTAGTGAGTTACATCCTACAAACTTGGTTATTAGAGAGACAAATGGTGAACCAGAAAATCTAACTATAAGGTTTCAGGCATACAAGACGGAAGAGTATTATAAGAAAGATTTAAGAAGTGACTCTGTATATACAAAAATTACTCGTGATATGGGAAATCCCTTTGTTCCAAATTATTTAGCATTTCTGCGTCGGAAAATTAAAATTAAAGAATTAGAGAATCAAAAATATGAATATCAATTTTTAGATTCGTCTTCTTACAGAAATAATATTGAAAAGGGAGATTGGATTATAATAAAGCCTCAAAATAATACTACAAATGTATTGTTGCAAGTTGAATTTTCTGAAGGCTCTAATTTAACTTATAAACACGTCTCGTTTCAGGAAGACAATAAAGATGAAGTATCAAAAATTATAAATAATATTACTAATAGTGAGATAGTAAGGGAAGTTGTCTACTACCAAAATATCGAACCTTCTGTTTATTATTTAAACATGATAGGAATTTATATATACAATATATTTTTCGTAGGTATTGAAAACAATACTTACAGTAAACCAGGAATAAATGATATAATTAATAGTCTTTTGACTATGAATAATTCTTTTAAGAACAAGAAGATAAATATAATAGAACCATATAATAGTGAACAAAAAAAGAATTTTTTTGATAACATTGGTTTGAGCAAACAGCCAAAAAATGCAAAAACGTCTAAAATTAAAGAAATTCTTGAAAGAGTTGCTTCTATCTATCTAAAATTGACTATTCATGAAAGTGATAATTCCTATTATAATAGTCGCAAAGAAGATAAAGAGCGAATTACTTTACTTCTTGAGGATCTTGAGAAACTCAAGCGTAATATTACTGATTTTATCAATACCAATGACATCCAAACTGTCCTTCTTAGATCATATCTTAGTGATGAGTTGCTTGAAAAAATACCAACACTGTCTACATTAATAAATAATAGCCAGATAGGTGTATCTCTAGAGTTTGATAAGTTAACTTCTTCGCTGGTTGAAGTACAGTCAGGTAATATGACAATACGCTTGGATGATATGCTAACTCTTTAAATGCTAACTATCATGTGAATAAATACTTAGCTATTTGATTGTTAAAAATAATAATCTGAGATTAGGATTTTGAGCAGCGTTAAAAGTTAAAGAAAAACGGTATCACCCGTTTTGAAGAGACTAACTTTTAGTTTCAGGCAACCAAATAATAAAAGTAGTTCCCGGCGCATTGGGTGAAGTGAATTTAGAGTTGATTGCAGGGCTGAAAACCTCGATTTCGCCCTGCATTTGCTCTATTAATTGTTTAGCGATCGCTAACCCCAAACCTGTGCCGGGGATTTCTGTTTGCGCTTGTACTCCACGATAATGCCGTTCTCCAAGGTGTTCTAAATCTTGGGGTGGAATGCCAGGCCCGTTATCACTAATGAATATTCCCTGAAAATTAGCTTTTTCTTGTCCCGCCTGAATCAAAATTTTACCACCAGTAGGAGTGTATTTCAAAGCATTATCAATAATGTTAGTTAACACCTCTCGTAATGCTTTGACGTTGGCACGTACTAAGGATGAATTCTGTTTAATTTCAGTTATTAGTTTTAGGTTTCGCTCTTGGGCGATCGCTTTGGCTGATATTAATAATGGTTCTAATATATCTGCTAGGGAGCAGTCAACTGCTTTATCTCCCGTTCCCGGTAATAATAGCGGCGGTTTAGCGTCTTTTTGGATAGTTGCTTCTACAAATACTTCATCTTCCGGTAGATGTAGTGGTGCTAAATCTGCCTCTGTCAAGTCAATTACTTGCTCAAATTGTTGCAGTAATTCTTGAAGGCGATCGCTTTCTCGGACAATACTATTTGCCACATCCCGGTTAGCGTCTGCTGGTCGTAGTCGTTTCAATAGCAGTTTGCCAAAAGTCCGTAACGCCGTTAATGGGTTACGAAACTGATGCAACAGGTTATCCAGCAAATCCCGCTGTTTTTCTTGAAGAATTTGTTGCTCGCGCAACTGTTGCTCAAACCATGCTCGCCGCTGATCTAAAATACAAGCGATCGCTAATGTTTGAGCTATCCGTTGAATTTGATTTTGCTCGTGTTCATTCCATGCCCGATCTTTCCTGCGTGTCACTAGTAACCCCATCATCACACCCTCATAAATCAGAGGTAAAACAATTTGGTTGCCACTAAGTAGGTATTCCTCTTTGAGATCGGGTTGAGACGCATCTGGTATCTCAGACTCCCGTGACGAAGTTGGAGATTCTGAACCTGCTGTCAATAACCTTCCCTGATGATTGGGTAATATAAACGCATTTCCAACTTGAAGTTGCTTGTATGCCGTCGCTTCAATAGTTTCCTCTCCTGGCGGCAATAATGCTGTTTCCGGGTAAATCACCACAGGAATCAGTTTGGCATCGCCAGAAGGAGTATCTACCAATTCTTGTGTTAGGTACACAATACTTAAAGTTGCTCCCAGCCCTTGGGTTAGTAGCGCTATTTGCTCTCGACATAGAGCAAGAAAATCGGAACTGGCAGACATTAACATTTTTTAGCTCTTGCTCAAGATTATAGATTTTGAGGCATGATGTAAGAGAGGATACTTAATTTTTACCTCACTCATTTAATAAAGCTTAACTAAAATTTTCTTAGAGATGGTTTCTACTAGGGGATTATATTCTTAGGTGATTTTATTTTCTCGATGTTTCAAAGATATTAACTTTCTTATATTAAAAGGTTAAAAACTATTGATATTCTGAACTAGAACCTATATAATGACGACGGATTTTGTAGCTATCACTACAATCTATAGCTTGAAAGAGGAGGACAATAGATTGGCAAGGAGACGCAAAAGGAAGAGTCGTCGTCGTCAGGAAGGACGGCGCATTTTGGAACACGTGCCTCAATATAGCATCGAAAGTGGCGAAGAAAAGCCTGTAACAGCAGCTAGAAGATTCATTCAAGCTGAAGGAATTTTGCCACCAGCGTTGCTACTTGTAAAGCGAAATGAACACACTACAGATCGTTATTTCTGGGCAGAAAAGGGACTGTTTGGTGCTCAATACGTAGAGGAAAACCATTTCTTGTTTCCTAGTTTGAGGGTGTTAGAACCTTCACCAGGTCAAGAACCTCTTGCTTTAGCTAGTCGGTGAACCATAGATGGTCATCTTGGGCATTGAATGTGGCTCCTGACTATTATTAACTGGCAAAATTGCTAAGTTTATGCAAAATTTAATTTTTTTTTAGTTTGTAGCTGATTTGCCAGTAAATCTAGTCCAGGTAGTTGGAAAGTGAACCTGTTTCAAACCACGCTAGATTGCATGGGTTGATACTAATTTGATGATGCAGAAGGGAGTGGGTATAGAGCCAAGCGCGTCTAAAAGGAAGAGTGAAGTTGCGCTCTTATGCCGTAGATGGTTAAAGTTTGCTCTGTCAATGAATTTAAGTTAATGAATTTAAATTTTTTCCCCACGACCAAAATCGTGGGGAAAACTGACAAAGCAGTAGTCTTGATTTTCTCCTGACTACTTTCCATTGCCTGCATAGTAGGTTAGGTCAGAAGTCTGCATATCATAGTTAAGAGATGGTCGCAAAAATCAAAAATTATTTCCCAGGCTTAAGCTGTAGAGTCCTCTGCAACTCACTGAGTTCATCTCGATGGGCGACTACAGTGATCTTACTTGAGGAGGTTTGTTCGCTCTGAGTTGTTTCTACTTTGAGCGACACCTTCTCAAGTCTTCCAGATTTTTTCCAATAAAATAGACCACTTAAAGGCGACAGTAGTACCATCGCCAGAACAAGGGTACTGAGGCTAGGAAAAAGCAGGTATGTAACCAGAGATAGACAAACAATCCCAGTCGCTGCCAGTAAAGTTAGAAATATAGCTAAGAACCAGCTGGGACGAACATTACCTTCAAAAATTACCTGATTTTGTTCACGGTCTACCGCTGCCACTCGGTAAGACCGCGATCGAAAGTACTCTTTTAATTGAGACATTAAAACAGCTTCATCTTGCTCAGATACCAGTTGTGCTATTTCTATGCGGTCTTTAGTCGAGGCACGAATAAAGAAAAACAGCCCAACCGATAACAACAAGGTTAGCAGGAACGTAGATGGCAGAATAGCAGTATCCATAACTAATTGTTAGTGTTTGACTGGAGGAGACTTATTCATTATCAATGATTCGTTACTTTTTCCTCCCGTTGATGTAGTCAAGCCATTGAAAAGCTAAATCCTGAGCTTGAACTTGCCATTCGGGAGAAACTTGGTACATCCGCCTGGGGCGCCCCCGTCCTTCGAGTTTCTTCCAATATCCAGTGATTGCCCTTTGGTCTTCCAGAAATTTGATTGCACTGTAAAGTACGGTATCTGAAAGCCGATAGACGGGATACTCAGTTTCTAATTGCTCGATCAACTCGGTTCCGTAGGATTCACCTTGTAATAAAACAGACAGTATGTAACAGACTGCTAGTTCCTGACAAAGGTAAGTTGGCGGAGGATTTTCAAAAAATTGATATATATCCTCAAGTTTCATGGTTAGTGAATGGCTAAAAAAAATGCCTTAGGGTGAATTCTATAATCCTTGTAGTCAGTATACAGTGCTACTACTACGTGAGTAATACATATAAAGCTACTTAGACTAGATATCCATTGCGTAAACATCAAACAATTACCCACGCCTGTGAAGTTGTGGGTCGAGTTTGCGAGTTTTAAGGGCACAAAACAATGTACCCCCACTCAAGCTCGATACGGTGTGGTGAGGAGCGAACAGACAGTGAGAGAGTCACTATCTTGGTGTTAACTGATGCCGAGCTGCTTAGAACTGCTTAAGCAATAAAATGCCATCGAAGAAATTTTACAGGTAAAATGCTGTTTTGTCTGTAAAACTTAATAAACACTTTTTTTTACAGTGATTTTCCCAATGCAAATTCTAAAAGCTTAAGCTAAGGGATATATCTGGGATCAACTGCTATGTCAGTGGACACACTTAAGCAGTAACCATTTCTGATTTCCTCGATCGCAGAATTTCTTGTCTTATTTGGCAAGTGTGATAGTAAATTTATCAAAGAAGGCGCTAAACAATAGGGGAAAGAAGACAGGAGAGGGGAGACGTAGGGAAAGAACTCTCCGTGTCCTCTCGTCCCTTCGTCCTCTCCTCCTCGCCTTCTTTTATCAAGCACCCAGCATATTAGCGATCGCTATGTCACAAACTCCCGATGCCCCATCATCTTCCTCAACTCTTAGGGCAATTGCCCAAACTTTTCGCCTTACAGGTTGGATTAGCTTCTGGATTCAGCTAGTACTAGGCGTTGTTTCTAGCATAATTGTGCTGTTGTTCGCCGTCTTTAATCAAAAAACTGGCAGTCCTAGTAATAATCCTGGGACTGGCTTTGGCGTATTTTTAGCAATTTGTGGACTGGTTGTTTTGGGTGGGGGGATTTATTTAGCTTACCGTTACACGAGAATTGGCAAGCAATTGGAATCCTCCAATCCCAGCAACCGCCCTCGGAAAAGCGAGACTGTGCAAGTATTACGCTTAGGGGTGTGGGTGAATTTAGGGGGAACGCTAGTGACTCTTTTGGGGGCGCAAGCGATCGTTGGCACACTGGTAGCACGATCCATATCTCCGCAAGCGATAACTACCCAATTTTTTGACCCTACCCGGATTATTAGCGGTCTAGATATGCTTGTAGTACAGGCAAACACTAACACCGTCTCAGCCCACTTTGCAGGGCTGGTGGCGTCACTTTGGTTACTCAATCGCATTAACCGACCTTAGAAAAGGGAGTCGGAAGAAAAGGTAATAGTCAAAAATCAGCAATTCTTTTGACTTCTTTTCTCCTCTTTTCAGAGGTTGTATGGGAATAATTCAAATATGTTGATTGTACTTTTCCGAAATTATTAAATTACAGTGTGAAGACTAATACCAGTTACTTAATATTAGCACCCATCTAAAGAGTGATATTAGAACCATTATCAGGGTGAATTAATTTTTATTGGAGGTCTTACACTATGAAAAAATTAGAAATCTGGAAGTTTGGTATACAAGTACTTTTTAGCACATTGATGATTGGATTATGTAGTTCCCTAATCTTTATGGAACGCGCTAATAGCCAAAACCAGGCAGTGTATTGGAGTGGTTTATCAGGTGTACTTGCCTACTGGCTACCCTCACCTGCAAACACTCAGGAGTCCAGAAAATCGGAAGATTAACCCCAAATTTTGGGTTTTAAATTTTTCTAGACCTGCCAATCCTGCCAGGGCTAGAAAAATTTAAATGGTTGCTTTTCTGCTCATACAAAGCCAAAATCAGTATATGCTGATGTGTTGGCAGGTAGATAATAGGCTAAAAACTGAGAAAAATCTGTGCTGGATATCAAGCAAATACGGGAAAATCCGCAATTAGTTCAAGAACGATTGAATAGTCGTAGTGGTAAATACGACATCGAACCGATATTACTGTTAGATCGGCAACAACGGGAACTTGAGGGGACGCGTAGTCAACTCCAAGCCCGGAGCAACGAAATTGGTAAAATAGTCGGTCAGAAGATTAAATCTGGGATTAATCCTCAAGACCCAGAAATTCAAGCTTTGCGGGATGAAGGTAACTCTGTCAAAGCGACATTGAGTCAACTGGAACCCCAAGAAAAAGACCTCAAAGCTGAAATTGCTCAACTTGTATTAGCACTTCCCAACTTGCCAAGCGACTCTACACCCCTTGGAAAGAATGAGGAAGATAACGTAGAAGTGCGGCGTTGGGGTGATGAGTACATTCCCCAAAATCCGAATATTCTGCCTCACTGGGAAATTGGCGAAAAGCTGGGTATTCTCAATGTTGAACGAGCTGTAAAAGTTGCCCAAAGTCGCTTTGTGACATTGATAGGCGCTGGTGCAGCATTGGAGAGGGCATTAATTCAATTTATGCTCAGTCTCCATACTCAAGCTGGGTATGTGGAGGTCAGTCCGCCTCTGTTAGTGAATACCGAGTCTTTGACGGCGACCGGTCAGTTACCCAAGTTTGCGGAAGAAAGCTTTAAATGCGCTGATGACGACTTGTGGTTGATTCCGACAGCTGAGGTTCCAGTTACAAATCTCTATCGGGGTGAAATTCTTGCTGCTGAAGATTTGCCTATTTACCACTGTGCCTTTACTCCCTGTTTTCGCCGTGAAGCTGGTAGTTATGGGCGCGATATGCGGGGATTAATTCGCCTCCATCAATTTAACAAGGTGGAAATGGTGAAGTTTGTCGAACCCAGTACGTCTTTTGATGAACTGGAGAAATTGGTAGGGAATGCAGAAGCAATTTTACAGGCGTTGCGGTTGCCTTACCGAGTAGTAAATTTAAGTACTGGAGATTTGGGATTTGCCTCTACCAAAACTTATGATTTAGAGGTTTGGTTGCCCTCTTCTGGCAAATACCGCGAAATTTCTAGCTGTTCCAATACTATAGATTTCCAGGCGCGACGGGCTGATATTCGCTTCAAAGAGGCGGGTAAGAAAGGTACTCAGTTCGTACATACCCTCAATGGTTCGGGTTTGGCGGTGGGAAGGACGATGGCAGCAATTTTGGAAAATTATCAACAATCTGATGGGACGGTGAAGATACCAGAAGTATTGCAACCTTACTTGGGGCGTGAAGTTTTGTAATTTGTCATTAGTCATTTGTCCTTTGTTATTTACCAATGACCAATGACTAATACCCAATACCCAATGCCCAATGCCCAATTAGAATGGAGATAACTATAGCTTAATATCTTCACAATTTACTCTATGTCAGTTTTAGCAGCGATCGCAGTCTTGGCTGTTTTGATCTTGGTACACGAGTTGGGGCATTTTGTTGCAGCACGTTCTCAAGGCATTCTCGTTAACCGTTTTTCTTTGGGTTTTGGCCCAGTTCTTTTGAAGTACCAAGGTTCACAAACCGAATATGCTGTCCGCGCCTTTCCCTTGGGCGGTTTTGTGGGCTTTCCCGATGATGACCCCGATAGCGATGTTCCACCCAATGACCCGAATTTGCTGCGTAATCGTCCAGTTTTAGACCGGGCGATAGTTATCAGTGCCGGAGTGATCGCAAATTTAATATTTGCCTACTTGGTGTTGGCTCTACAATTGGGTATTGTCGGCATTCCCAAGGAATTAACCTATCAAGCTGGTGTCGTTGTACAGCCTGTTAATCAAGAATCTGTTGCTTATCAAGCAGGAATTCGGGAAGGAGATATTATTCTGGCTGTTAACGGTCAAGAACTCCCGGCTTCTGAGAAATCAACTCCTTTGCTGACAAAAGAAATTCAAACTCATCCCAATCAGCAAATCGAACTGAAAATTCTGCGGGAAAACCAGCAACAAACCCTGAAATTAACGCCAAAACTGGGAGCCGATGGCAAAGGTGTAGTTGGTGTGGCACTTAGTCCAAATGCTACAGCAATTTATCGCCGTCCTAATAGTCCTTTTGAAATTTTCGGTCTTGCTGCTAATAGATTTCAACAATTATTTGTTGGGACACTCAGCGGTTTTGGTCAGTTGATTACCAATTTTCAACAAACTGCTGGACAAGTTTCTGGGCCAGTTAATATTGTTAAAATCGGTGCAAAATTAGCTGAGGACAATAGCGTAAACTTGTTGTCTTTTGCGGCAATTATCAGCATTAACTTGGCTATTATCAACATTTTGCCTTTACCAGCTTTGGATGGCGGACAACTCGCTTTTCTGCTGATTGAAGGTTTACGCGGTAAGCCTGTACCCGCCCGGATTCAAGAAGGTGTAATGCAAACTGGTTTGGTGTTACTCTTAGGGTTAGGAATTTTTCTGATCGTCAAAGAAACCAGCCAATTAACTAGCCAATTGGAGTGGGTACAAAAATTGTTCCAGTGAGCATTACCCGCAAATCGTTATCTAAAAAGCAACGGGCGATAGAAGTTTTAGCTCGTCTGAAGCGTCTTTATCCAGATGCTACTTGCTCTTTGAACTACTCAACACCAGTACAATTGTTGGTGGCAACTATTCTCTCCGCTCAATGTACTGATGAGCGAGTGAATAAGGTAACACCAGCTTTATTTGGTAAGTTTCCTGATGCTGAGAGTTTAGCGATCGCTGACTTGGTAGAATTAGAAAGTTTGGTGCGTTCCACAGGGTTTTATCACAACAAAGCCAAGAACATTCAAGCCGCCTGTCGGATGATTGTAAATGAGTTTAACTCTGTTGTCCCCAACCAGATGGAGCAATTATTAAAGCTTCCAGGTGTGGCGCGCAAGACAGCAAATGTAGTCTTGGCTCATGCTTATGGCATTAATGCTGGCGTGACAGTAGATACTCACGTCAAGCGCCTCAGCGGACGTTTGGGTTTAACTGAAGCAAAAGACCCCGTTCGGATTGAGCAAGATTTAATGGGTTTATTGCCGCAGTCTGATTGGGAAAATTGGTCAATTCGGCTGATTTATCACGGTCGTGCTATTTGTAAAGCCCGCTCTCCCGTCTGCGTTGCTTGTGAGCTTGCCGATTTATGTCCTGCTGCAAATAAGCCAGTGGTTGTAGGGTAAACGACCAAATAATTACTAATTCGTAATTCGTAATTCGTAATTGAAGAAAGTAAAGAGCAAGCACTGCAATCTTTAATTTCAGTGGTCAACAATCAGTGGAGGGTTCGGAGCAAGCACTGATTGCAACTACGAATTACGTTAGCGTAGCGGGGCGAAGCCCATTATCAATTACGAATTATGTTGACACAAGTAATCCCAGAATTGATGGAGAGACTGTAGAATGGAAAACGGTGTCTTTAAATAAGTTAGAGAATATATGGCTAAAAAGAGCATGATTGAGCGCGAGAAAAAGCGCACCAGGTTGATAGAAAAGTATGCTGACAAGCGGGAAGCTCTCTTAGAAGAGTTCAGAAGTGCAGCATCTCCTTTGGATAAGCTAGAAATCCACCGGAAGATTCAACAGCTACCCCGGAATAGTGCGCCCACCCGCCACCGCAATCGTTGCTGGTTGACTGGTCGTTCTAGAGGTGTTTACCGCGATTTTGGGTTGTCTCGGAACGTACTGCGAGAATGGGCGCATGAAGGTCTTTTACCTGGGGTTGTTAAGTCTAGTTGGTAAAAAGTTATGAGTTATGAGTGATGAGTTATTAATTGAGACAAACCTAACTCCTAACTCCTAACTTCTAACTCCTAACTGTTATTGACCACAACACTTATCAATTCCCAGACTTTCTAAGAGTAGATCGCTGACGGCGTTGGCGATCGCAAACTCTCCGTAGAAGCTATTGGAAAAATCATAGGACTGCATCTCTGTAACAATGGCAATTACTAGAGAACCAAGGTCATTTTCTCCTTCCATCCGTTGACGCACAAAAATCTGTGCGGCTCGTTGAGCAATATTTTGGTTGACTGCTTCGGGGATAAATTCTGTATCTAGCCACCGTTGTAAGCGTTCTCGTAACCATTCACCTTCGAGTAGAGGGTTTTCGGGCGGTGGTAGGGTGATGGGTGGTATTGGTTGAGTCATCTTTTTTTAACGCAGAGGGACGCGGAGGGAAACGCAGAGGAACGCTAAGGTTGATTTTGTAGCATCAAATTGCGTTTCTCTAGTGTTTTTTTATATTTATTTATGCAATATGATATCGCGGCTATTGTTGAGGGTTATGCACAAGGCTATTTTCTCATGGCTGATGAACGCGATCGCTTGAGTTGGTACGGAAGTCGCGATCGGACTTTTATTCCTTTGGATGAGCGGTTTCGTTACCCGAAGTCTTTACAGCGCGTTTTGAATCAAGAGCGGTTTACTGTGGCGATTAATCGGGATTTCCAAGCTGTGGTGGCTGGCTGTGCTGATAGAGAGACAACTTGGATTTCACCAGAATTGGAAAAGATTTACTGGCTGCTTTATCAGAATGGTTACGCTTATAGTTTTGAAACTTGGCAGGGTGACGAATTAGCCGGAGGAATTTTAGGGATTGTGATTGGTGGGGCTTTTATTGGCGAGTCGATGTTTTACCGCATTCCCGAAGGCTCAAAAGTGGCGATGGTAAAGTTGGTGGAAAGATTGCGTCAGAGGGAATTTGTGTTTTTTGATGCCCAAATGATGAATCCCCATTTGGAAAGGTTTGGCGCTTATCGGGTTGGGGATGAAGAATATCAATCTTTACTTCAGCAAGCGTTGCAATCTGCTTGTAAGTTAGTCTAATTTGAGAAAAAAGCCTCGGATGCGATTGTTACTCATGTAGTAATGGCGGAAATGAAGGTATTGCCATAAAAAATGTTTTAATCATGACAATAGCGATCGCGCCCATTTTGTTTGGCATTGTACAGTGCTTTATCTGCTGAGGCAATGAGTGTATCTGGCTTGATGTTCCAAATGGGTAGGCGAGAGGTAATTCCTAAACTGACGGTGATGATATTCTTGACATCAGACTGTACATGGGGAATAGCCAGAGCATGAATTGCTTGCTGAATACTTTGCGCAACTTTAATCGCTCCTTCTAAGTCAGTATTAGGCAAGAGTACCAAAAATTCTTCTCCACCGTAACGCGCCACTAAATCGGCAGGACGATGAATTGTCTTTTGCACTGTTTGCGCTATCCTCATTAGACAATCATCACCTGCAAGATGACCATAGTAATCGTTGTAAAGTTTGAATTTATCAACGTCAAACATAACCAGTGACAGGGGTTGTTTTTCTCGTGCAAGGCGTTTCCATTCTGCTTTCAGTCGTGCATCAAAGCAACGACGGTTAGCAACTTGAGTCAAGCCATCTAAATTTGCCAGTTGTTCTAGTTTCTGATTGGCATCTTGGAGAGCCAATTCAATTTGTTTACGTCCAGTAATGTCGCGGATGGTAATAGCAAAACCATCACCTAGTTTGACTGCGACAAAGTGATACCAGCAAGAATTGCCTAATGGATGGTAAAAATCCCGTTTTAAAGCTTCCCCCGTTTCAACAAGATTAACGAAGTGATTAAAGAGTTCTGGTTCTAGATAGGCTAAGAGTTTTTTTAGTACTAATTTGCCAATCATCTCTTCACATTTGCTTCCAAAGGCTTTAGCAATGACAGGATTGATAACTAAGCAACGGAAATCTTCGATGTCCCCGGTTGTAGAGTTGCGGACAGCTTGCATAGCAGCAATACCATCCAGTGAACTATTCAAAATACTGGCTAGCATTGCCCTAGACTGATACAGTATCTCTTCTGTTTCCCTACGCTTAATATTTTCTTGTTCTAGAAGCCTTTGCTGGCGTTGAATGGTTAACTGATTTTCTAGGCGCGCCACAACTTCTTCCATCTGAAAGGGTTTGGTGATGTAGTCTATGCCCCCTGACTCAAAAGCCATCACTTTATCGAAAACATCATCTAAAGCACTAATAAAAATAACAGGAATGGTGCGTAGAACTTCATCTGCTTTCAGAGTTCTACAAACTTGATAGCCATCCATTTCTGGCATCTTGATATCTAATAGAATGATATCTGGTCGCTTCGCCTTTACTGTTTTTAGTGCCATCCGCCCACTGGTGACGCTGCGAACAGTGTAGCCGAGTTTGACTAGAGAATCACTTAATAAATGTAAATTCTTGGGACTGTCGTCTACTAAGAGAATATTACCTTTATTTTCTTTATCAGAATCAAGATTCATTGCTTCTCAGGGGTTCAGCTAAATCAACCAATTCCTCAAATTCAAATTGACGAGCAAGTTTTGTTAAAGATTGAATTAAAAATGTTTCTGTTTTGGGAATATCTCTAATTAATTCTATAACCCGATTAGTATTTGCTTCTAAAGCAGCTTCATGAAATTGATTAATCCACTCTTGAGACATACAAATTAAATTGTTTGATTTTAAAGGATTTTTTTCTATATATTCCAAATTTGAATAATTATTTTCAGCAAATATATATTTGACACCAAGATGTTTGGCTAGTGTGTCAAAAATTGTATGTTCTGCAAAAGGTTTGCGGAGAAAGTCATCACATCCGGCTGAAAGGACGATCGCTTTTTCTTCTTCTAAAACACTTGCCGTCAGAGCAATTATAGCTGTAGCATTCCCCTTTGTAGTGGACTTGATATATTTTGTAGCTTCGTAACCATCCATGACAGGCATTCGCATATCCATCCAAATCAGGTGGGGTTCCCATTCATTCCAAATAGCGATCGCTTCTTTGCCATTACCAGCTTCTTTCATCTCAAACCCTAACGGTTGTAAAAGTTTAATTAATAATTGACGATTAATAGGTTTATCATCTACTATTAATAGTTTATATATAGGTTGTCCTGGTACAAGTTCTAAGACTTTTGGATGTCCTTCTAAAGTATTGCTGTTGGTTGGTTGACCTAATTTTGCTTGAATATAAAATTGAAAAGTTGTCCCTATACCTAATTTACTTTCAACAGAAATATCTCCTCCCATTAACTGAATAAACTTGTGACTAATTGCTAAACCTAAACCCGTTCCTTCTTGGGATTCTTTTCCAGCTTGTGCTTGAGAAAAAGCATTAAATAGTTTGGGTAATTCTGCGGCTGCAATCCCCACTCCTGTATCACAGACTTTAAAATCAATAATTAAAATATCTGTGATTTCTTCACTACTATTATTTACTGTTAAACTAACTGTTCCTTGTTGAGTAAACTTAATGGCATTACCGATCAAATTAATTAATACTTGCCGGAGTTTTAACTCATCTGTGCAAATATAACATGGGACATTTTCACTACGTTGAAATATTAAATTTAAGCCTTGATTACTTGCCTGTAAATGTAGCATGTCTTCTAAGTCATCTAGCAAGCGATACAGGTCAAAGTCTCTAGGGTTAAGAGTAGTTTGACCCGCTTCTATTTTTGATAAATCGAGAATATTATTGATGAGTGTTAGTAAATAATCACCACTGTGATAAATGATACCGACATTTTCATAATGATCGGCAGGTAAGTTGTTAGCACGTAACATTAATTGAGAAAAACCTAGAACAGCATTGAGTGGCGATCGCAATTCATGACTCATATTCGCAATAAATAAACTTTTAGCTTGATTTGCTACTTCGGCTTTTTCTTTAGCAATGGCTAATTCTGCTGTTCTCTCTTGTACCCGTTGTTCCAAAGTTTCCAAAGATGTTTGTAACTGAAGTGCCATGTTGTTAAACGATTTTGCCAGTTGACCTATTTCGTCTTTTGAGTTATTTTTGGCGCGGATATCTAAGTTACCTGCGGTAAACTGGAAAACTATATTGGTAAGATAAATTATTGGTTTTGTTAGCAGTTGCCCAATGACAAAAGCAATGATTGTCACTACTCCAGCGATAAATGCAAATAGAGAAATTGTGTCACGAATTTGCTTTTCTACAGGTGCTAGAGCAACGGCAAGGGGTCGTGCAAACAACACAGACCAAGGTTTATATTGCAAACGAGCGATCGCAATCAGATTAACCCAATCGCCTGTTGCTTCCAAGGATGCAATTAAATACGACTGTTTATTATCCAATGCTTGTTTAAGTTTTGATTCATTAGTTGCCAATTCTTTGAGAGAAGAATTAGGCAAACGACCTTCCTGTTGCAGTTGAGTTACAATATCATCAGGTAGAGGCACAATTGATTTAAAAAGCAGTTCTGGTGCAGTACTATGTGCCAGATAAATATTATTGTCATCTAAAAGAATCGCAAAAGATTTTGCCCCGGCCCGTTCAGTTTGTCGAGTTACTAACTGCTGAACAACAGTCGCATTATATGAAACACGCAATATACCTAATATATCTCCCTTGGCATTGCGAACCGGACTGCTAAAAAAGAGAGTAATAAGATCGGGAATTGTCGGCGATCGCTTCATGCTAGAAACAAAGGAGAAACCAGTTTTTAGCGGTGTTTTAAAATAATCTTGAACTGATTCATCTTTGCCAATATTTAGTGTACGTGTATCCAATACATTTTTACCGTTTAAGTCGAGCAAAGCATAAGAGAGAATATTGAGCATATCTTTGCGACTGAGACGGATTAATGTTTCTGTCGCCAATTGCATTTCGGGACTGCCATCTCGCTGTTCTGGAGTTAGGCTAAGGTAGCGTGCCAAACCTGGTAAAATCGCCTCTACGCGCACGGCATTGAGATTTCCATCAATAAAAGCATCTATTCTGTTAGCGGTTTCGTTAGCCGCCGCAGATAGAGCTTGTCGGGCATTGTCAGTTAGTGCTTTTTCGGTTGTCTGTTTGTTGACAAATGCCAATAACAGCAACGGAATCAAAGCAACGACGAGAAACGAGGCGATTAACTTTGTACGGATGCCGCCCAAAAAAGAGTGCTGCATAACTTCAAACTAGGGGGGATTCAAGAAGGAAGAATTGAACAAACTTTTTAGCTCAGGAATACGTGTCATGTTTCCAGAGCGAATAAAAAAGTCTGCATATATCTTGGCAGTTTTGTAAATGGAGTTAGGGTTGCTAGATTGAAAATATTTTTGATTTTCACTTAAATCAGTTAGGTCTATTCCCTCCAGTGAGAGAGTATCGATCGGAATTTTTAACGCTTTGCTGACGATCGCTTTTCCCTCCTCAACATTTGCTTTCCAGTAGGTCGAGGCTTGCAGCCATCCTCGCACAAATGCCCGAATATCTTCGGGGCGATCGCGGATTGTCTCACCGCGAAAGATAATTAAATCTAAAATCAAGCCAGGGGTTTGCTTGCTAGTAAATAGGATTTTCCCCCCTAATTTAATCGCTTCAGAGAGATAGGGTTCCCAAGTCTGTCCAGCTTGAATCGTATTATTTTTCAGGCGTTGAGGAATTTCTAAAGCCTCTAATTGAACTAAGTTCACATCATCACTGGTTAAATTGGCAGTTTTCAACATTTCAGTCACAAAAACTTCGCTAAAACCACCTAGATTTGCACCCAGCTTTTTCCCTTTCAAATCAGCAACGGTTTTAATTTTTGATTGGGCAACTACCACATCTGCTCCTATTGATTCATCTATAACGATCGCGCCTTGTATATCTGGATTTGTGGCACTCAAGATGATAAAATTTCCTAAAGACGATGTAATCCCATCATATTTACCTGCATTGAAGTTTGCTTGTACCAATTGGGTGTATTGTTTATGAATTAGTTCCACATCTACCCCTTGGGCTTTGAAGAATCCTTTTTCTTGAGCAATGATGCCTGGAAGCTCTCCCACAAAAGATGCAAATGCCACTTTCAATGGAGGGCGTTTTACTTCAATTGGTACTGAAGTATTACAAGCAATTAGTAAACAGGCAGTAATGAGGAAAATGCTAATGTATCTGAGTAGTTTAAGCATAGAATTTTTGATGTTTTTTAATTATTGTTAATCAAAATTCCGCTAAACAAACTAATTATTCAAATTTAAATTGCCGTGTAAATTTCGTCAGTAATTGTATTCAAGGAGTTTTGGCTGTTGGAATTGCTTCAAAATTAATAAATTCTGACCGCAAGAGCGGTTTAAGAATTTAATTCACAGGTATTGTTTTGCAGCCGCCCCAACAAGGTATTATGGTTCAAATGAATGAAAAAGGCTGTAATTGCAAAGAGAGCGATCGCTCTTTTCTACTGTTATATTAGTCTTTAAATAATCCCGCACCCAATCACAACTGTATTTCAGTAGGTTGAGATGGAGAATTTGTTCTAGATCCCACATAATCACAAGTTGGTCATCTCCGCCAGAGGCGAGGGTTTTGCCATCGGGGCTAAAGGCAACACTGCTGACATTAGAAGTATGTCCATTCAGGGTGACGAGTAAAATACCATCAATTTTCCAGACTTTGATCGTATTGTCAAAACCTGCGGCTGCTAACATTTGACCATCTGGACTGAATGCTACCCTTGTTAAGCCAATACTTTTACCATCAAAGATTCTTACCAGAGTACCATCACGTTTCCAAAGTCGCAGACGACCATCTCCACCTGTAGAGGCAATAAATTGACTATTCGGGCTAATGGCAACCCCAAAAACTTCACTATTATGCCCTTCTAAGGTGCGATCGGGTTTCTCTAACAGGCGTTCGCTATTTTCTGAAGTCCACAGTTTGATAGTGCCATCAGCACTAGCAGAGGCGATAAACTGCCCATCTGGACTATAAACAATGTCCCAAATTCGCCCTGTATGCGCCTGGATAATTTGCTGTAGTTGGAACTCTCCATTGGAGTCGCGTTGCCAGAGTCTCAACTTGTAATCAAAACCCACAGTCACTAGCCGATTGCCATCAGGACTGTAGCTAACACCTAAAAGACCGATACCTGGGCCTTCCAGAATGGTTCGCTGATTGCTGTCTAGTTGCCACAATCTCACAATACCCTTAGAACCAACGATCGCTAAAGTTCGGCCATCGGGGCTAAAGTCAAGACTAAGCATTCGAGAATCTTCTTCAACAATGGTTTTGGCAAGAGAACCATCGCGTCTCCAGAGTTTGACTTCCTTGCCAGCAACGGAAGCTAGCCGTTGCCCATCAGGGCTAAATGCCACCCGCCAGACCATTTCTTGATGTCCATTGAGTAGCTTTATTAAGGGTGAGTTAACTCTCCAGAGTTTGATGGTGTTGTCATGGCTGGCAGAGGCGAGAGTTTCTCCATCAGGACTGAAGGCGATGGTTTGAATATTTGAGGTATGCCCTTGCAAAGTTCTTAATAAAGTACCATCTATTCGCCAAAGTTTAACGGTTTTATCAGAACCACCGGAAGCAATAGTCTGCCCATCAGGGCTAAAAGCTAAACCAAATACTTCAGCAGTATGCCCTTGAAAAATTCTCAGAAGAGTGCCTTCTCGATTCCACAGTCGCACCATCTTATCTGCACCGCCAGATATAAAAGTTTGTCCATCAGGGCTAAAAGCAACACTCCAAATAGTTGCGCTTCCGGCTGTGAATGTTTTGAGCAGCGTTCCATCCAATCGCCAAAGCTTATTAGTGCCGCCTACCATAGAAGAAGCGATAGTTTGCCCATCGGGACTGAAAGCAATTCCCCACACACCACGCTCATGTTTAAGAGTTCTGATTAAAGTGCCATTTAGTTGCCAAAGCTTAACGCTAAAATCGCCACTGGCAGAAGCGATCGTTTGTCCATCTGGGCTAAAGGCAACTCGCCACACCGCAGATTTATGCCCTTTAAAGATGGTTAACAATTTACCATCGATTGTCCAAAGACGGATAGCGCCATCAATACCGGCAGCGACTATCAGACGGCTATCGGGGCTGAAGCGGACGCTTTGTATGGTTGCAGTATGTGGTATTGTTCTCAGCAGTGTTCCATCTCGCTTCCATAGCTTGACTGTGCGATCGATGCTAGATGAGACAATCCACTGACCATCAGTGCTAAAGTCAACACCTAAGACAATTCCTTGATGCCCTGACAGGCGATTGAATTCATCAGCACCGTAGACAGCTTGTTGTAATACTCTGCGGGTTTGGAGCTCCAGGGCATTGGCATCTATCAAATTTTGTAGATCGAGCCGTTGAAATTTCTCTCTGGCTCGGATTGCTTGTACCAGTGCATCTAAGCGTTGATTGGAATTAAAACTCCCATTGGAAGCAGATGCGATCGCCCGTACCTCACTCAGTGATGCTTGTCGATCGGCGTAGAGTGTGGTGAACCCCAAGACAATAACTGCTAGTAGGGCCAAACTTACTCCTAATAGGAGTCGTCGCTGAAGGCGGGCGCTCTTTTGTTCGCTTGCTAATCGCGCTTCAGTTTCTTTGAGCCGTTCTACTTCCATTTTTTGCTGGGCTTCCCGACGTTCCAATTCTTGGCTGGCTGCTAAAAATCGATAGTCCAAATCGCTGAGACTTTTACGCTGAGTCCAGTCCAAAACCTCTTGTAAGGCATTACCCCGCAGTAGGCGTGACTCATCTTGAAAGCCCGATGCTACCCAAGCATTGAATGGCTGTGAGTAAGGGCGCAAATTGTCTAACTGCTTTAACACCCATTCAGCATTAAAAATACTGCGGTAGATGGGATTTTTAATTCTGAGATAGCCGTTGTATTTCTCGACCAATCCTGATAGTAAAAGCTCCGTCTGTTCTCGGCTATCATCGGTAGGCACGGGAGATATCGGAGGTAGAGGATACCAAGAGTCGCTAGTATTTTTATTCTTTGCGTCCTCTATTTCCTCTGCTTGCAATATCTGTTGATAAAGACCTAACAACCGTCCGGCTTGTTGTTGGTTAAAAAGTAGGCGATCGCGAATTGTGCGGAGGTGTTCTGGTTCATCTTGTGATTCCCAGTGTTGGATAATGTGCGATCGCACCAATGCTTCTACCCAATACGCCTCAGTTTTTGGGGGTAGAAAAATTTTCCGCTCTGATGTATTTAACGCAGTTTGGAGAACTAATTGACAAAGTTTTTGAGTGAGAAATGGTTGTCCCCCTGTCCAATAGATCGCCTCTTGCAGCACGACTTCTGGTTGACTGATTGCTCCCTGTAACCCATTCAGCAATGGGCTAGCTTCATGCAATCGAAAACCGTATAACTCTATAGCTGTCCCAATGTTAAAAGGTGTCCGGCGTTTGTCAGCAATTAATTCAGATGGACTGGCGACTCCAAACAATGCAAATCCCAGGCGTTTAAAATTCGGATCGTGTGCCTGCTGATTGTAGCAATGACGAATCCAGGCAAAAAAGTCATTGACCGGAAAATTCAAACTCAGCAAACTATCAATTTCATCAATTAAAATGAAAATGCCTTTAGTTTCGCCACCTTCAGAATCGCTCTTGACATTTGGCAGCAATATTTCCTCAACAAACTGGTGTAGCTTTTGTACAGGGGAAAGACCTGTTTGCATATTCCACCATTGCTTAAAATTGACGTGTTCCGCCAGATTTAACCCGTAGAATATGCTGACAATTATTCCTTTATACCATTGTGCTGATGTGGTATCTTCGCTACCCAATTGCGTCACATCTAAGTAAACACATTTATAGCCTTCTGACTTGAGACGACGACTTATTCGCTGTAGTAGGGATGATTTACCCATTTGGCGAGAATTGAAGACGTAGCAAAAATCACCACTTTTCAGACTGTTATAAAGTTTTTCGTCTGCTTGACGCATAACATAAGTGGGATCGTCACTGTGGAGGCTACCGCCAACTTGGTATCTCATGTGCAAAGTTTGATTAGAAAAGGAAGAAATAAAGAAGGAGTCAGAATTCAGAATTCAGGATTTAGAATACTATATCCATGCCACACTATCCCGTTG
>NNBT01000213.1_pt1 | contig 26541 bp, 28 predicted proteins | sample 1173831 | NCBI WGS metagenome assembly NNBT01 (sample SAMN07173936, study PRJNA388173) | plant metagenome | isolation source: symbiotic tissue sample KVJ10 | place: Norway: Troms, Kvaloya island | reverse complement strand
CTTGGCGATTTTTACTCGATCCTCAAGGTCAAATTTACTTCGTGGCTATTGATTTACTTGCTTCTCCCAAAGAACTGCTTAACCTAACTCGTAAGTAATATTTCTTTGCTTTTTTAAAACATCCTCTAAACGCGATCGTCATCATCAAATAAAATCCCAATTAAAGCTCGGTTCACCTAGAACCGAGCTTTAGTTAATTGTAGGTAATATCATGTCCGCTTGATTGCTTATTAAACCCGAAGAACCCCACCCCGCCAAAGCTATGCTTTGTCTCCCCTCCCGAAGAGCGGGAGGGGTTGGGGGTGGGGCGTAATGACTGTGGTTAGCATAACTAATTATGCGGACATGATATAAGCTAGTGTTATAAATCAACGTCAGCTACATTTTCCAGATCCAAAAAAGCCTTATGTTTTGCTTGCGATCGCACTACCATCATAACGATCAAGACTAGTCATTGCAGCCCAAAAATATAGATAAAGTCAAATTTAGTAAGCAAAATGGCATTTGACTTATTCAAAATAAGCTTTTACTTAATCATTTTGGTGTTTTCCGCAAGTAAAATGAGCTTTTACTTACTCAAAAGCAGCTTTTACTTACTCATTTTGGTGTTTTCCGCAAGCAAAAGCAGCTTTTACTTTCTCATTTTGGTGTTTTCCGCAAGCAAAAGCAGCTTTTACTTTCTCAAACCCCAGTTTGCTTTCTCATTTCAGTATTTCGCGCATTCATGACAAATATCGCGTTTGTAGCAAAAACCATTGCAGATTTGCCAGAATTCTCTCAGGCTGAACTATACGTAAGTCTTTTAAGGTAAAGAATATTAACCGTACTATATTAGAAGGTGTAGATCGTGGCTCGGAGAAAAAGAACTTCTCTAGTGCTAGAAAAAGCAGTGCGTCGTGCGGCTAGCATCAACTCAATCGATCCAAATTTAGATTTAGGCAATGGACTTACTTTACCTGCCTTTTCTACTCTAATCGAAACGATGCGAACTAGAGAAAATGCATATAACAGTGCCCTTTCCAGCTTGGATAAATTGTATCGTGAAATGCTGGAAACAGAAGGCGAGTTGGGAGATATGACAGAACACATGTTAATGGCAGTGGGGACTCGATATGGCAAAAGCAGTGTGGAGTACGGGATGGCGGGAGGAGTTCCTAAAAATCAGCGTCGTAAGGGACTGCGAGGGGAGTCGCCAACTCTCAATGATGAGCAACCGTCATTCGTTGCCAGTATAGAGAGCAAGAATGGAAAGAAACCAGCAGCGACAACTTAGGATGTGGGTTATTACTCAAAAGGAAGGGAACAGGGATCAGAATTGGGTTTGGGGAAAAGGTTAAAGGGGAAGGGTTAAAGGTTTTTTCTTTCCCTTTGCCCCTTCCCCTTTTCCCCTTAACCGATAAGTATTGGCTGCAACCGAACTTTTAGATGCGATCGCACTTCAGATTTTACATCAGGTACACTAGACTTCTTAGCATTTGTCGGGAAAAGGGAAAGGGGGAAAGGTTCTGTATTGTCCCCTTTCCTTTTAACCTTTACCCTTTTCCCCAAGAGTGCAAAAAGCACTTTTGCAAAAGGTCTAATTTTATAGAGACTTTATCCGTTCTACGCCACCCCATATTTCAAAGAACCGTTTAGTTTCAGCTTCTATTTCTGAAATTGTTCTTGGCTGTCCATTTCCAGAACCCGGAAAAACAATATAAACGATATCCTTGGGAATTCCTCGCCTGACTCTTGATTGTACTAATGGATCGTTTCCCACAGCATGAGACAAAGCTATTGAACCCTCTCCAATCTGGTTTTTAGGCCCAACATCAGCATAAATTGCAAAAGCAAGTTTTTCATTGTTAGTGTTGTAAACAACTGCCAAATCTCCTAACTTAACGCCTGTAGCCTTTCTAAAATCACCATTTCCCGGAAGAACAATATACGGAATCTTTGTTGAATCAACATAGCGACGTGGATCTTGTTTAACAAATCCAGAGTCGAATAATGCAGTTGTAGAAATATAGTATCCAGGATATGGATCGGTACTACTTTGAATAAATGGATTGCCGTTTTTATCTACAGCTAGTGCCCACCAGTTATCTGAATACCCAGCATTTGCCAAAAAATCAATCCCTCTATCTGCGGGGTGATAAGCATTAGGCGCACCATCAGCATTAATGCTCATCCCTGCTTCATAGAAAAATGCAGATTCTCCATTTGCCTGGAGAATAGGAATTTCACCAATTTTAAGCACAGTCTTGAGCGCAAATTTTGTGACTGGACTTAGGAATTTTTGAGCAACAAAACCTTCTAAAGTTTTTCCTTCAAGAATAGTTGCAACCTTCCACCACTTGTCATTATCCGAATTTTTTATTTTAGATACAATATATCCTTTTGGAAGAGATGCTATTTGATTAGCTTCTTCAACAATCGGTGCTGAACGTATATTCAAACTATCTGATGTTACTTGAAATTGCTGCATAAATTACTCCAAATTTAAAAATTGAACTCATGGAACTACATGAAAAAAACTAAATTTTGTGCTGATGCGATCGCTAATATCTAGAACATCTCAAACTCTGATTTTTTTGTGTCGCGCCAGCTGCTACAACGGGGAGTTAGTCAATTGAGCGGGCAATACCTGATTTTTCCTGCTCTTAAAGGCAAATACAGGAAAAGGAACCCCCGCAACGCACCCTAAATCTAAATGTCACTTACTAAATCACTGGATTTAGATCCCCGACTGCTTGCAGACACCCGGAGGATAGAAGTTGGGGATCTGGGCAGCAATTTTTGCCTAAGAAAGTACCATTACACCCTAAAAGCGCCTTTGACTTGATAAAAAAATTTCAACAAATGTGAGTATGCGAACATCTTGGGAACTATAGAAGCAAATCAAATCAGCACAACTTTCAGCTTCCAGTAATGAAGACTCACTATCTCAGCAAAGCTAAGGCGTTCCCATTACAGATTGTTCTTATTGTTCCCTTCCTTATCCAAATTTTTGCAGCGGTCAGTTTAGTAGGTTATTTGTCCTTTAAAAATGGACAAAGAGCAGTTAACGACCTAGCCGAACAGTTGATAGATCGCACCAGCGATGTCGTGGATGAACACCTGAAGTCTTATCTTTCCATTCCGCAAACCCTTAATCAGATCAACGCAGATGCTATTCGCAGGGGACTATTAGATGTGGGCGATCGCAAAACCCTTGGCAAGTATTTCTGGGATCAGATGCAGGCTTATGACCTAACTTATATTGGTATTGGACTAACAACGGGTGAGGGGCTGGGAGCAGCTCGTTATGATGGCAAAACCATTACCATTGATGATTGGACTGCCAAGCTTCCCAATAATACTTCCACTTATGCCACAGATAATCGAGGTAATCGAACTCAAATAAATACTCAATGGACTTGGAACAATTTTACTGAATCTTGGTATAGCCAACCCATCACTGCTGGTAAACCTATTTGGGCAAAGATTTTGACTGCAAATTTTCCAACGGGGCCTTACATCAGCGCCTCTGCTAGTCGTCCGATTTATGATTCGCAAAATCGCTTATTAGGAATGATTGCAACAGACATTCACCTATTGAAACTCAGCGATTTTTTACGCAGTTTGAATATTAGTCAGTCTGGGCAGGTGTTCCTTTTGGAACGGGATGGCACATTAATTGCCAGTTCTGGTACGGAGAAGCCTTTTGTCGTGGTCAATCAAGAGATCCGACGATTGCGAGCGAGCGATAGTTCTGACCCAATAATCCAGAACGTTGCCAGACACTTCCAAACTTCTGGATTTGGGTCTATCACCCAAGACACAAATTTTCAACTTGAGGTGCAAAAAAAACGGCATTTTGTCAATGTTATACCTTGGCATGACAAGTATGGCTTGGATTGGCTGGTGGTAGTGAGTGTGCCAGAAAACACATTTATGTCCCAAATTAACGCCAACACGCGCACCACGATCGCTCTTTGTTTTGGGGCATTAGTCGTTGCCTCTGTGATGGGCGTGTTTACCTCCCATTGGATTGTCCGCCCGATTCTGCGCCTGAATTGGGCAAGTGAGGCAATGGCATCTGGCAATTTAAATCAGACAGTAGAAACTAGCGGTATTCGAGAACTGAATACCTTATCTAACTCTTTCAACCACATGGCAGGGCAATTGCATGAATCTTTTACTGCTTTAGAGAAAAGCAAAGAAGAACTAGAAGAACGGGTAGAAGAACGCACCACTGAACTGAAAAATATATTAGGGGAATTGCAGCGTACTCAATCTCAAGTTGTTCAAAGTGAAAAAATGTCTAGTCTGGGACAACTAGTGGCTGGAGTCGCACACGAAATTAATAATCCAGTTAACTTTATTCATGGCAACCTCGCCCATGTGCAGGAATATACTCAGGATTTATTAGCACTGATGCAGTTATATCAGCAATATAATCCCTACCCTGCTGCTGAAATTCAAACCGTTGCTGAAGACATCGATTTAGAGTTCTTGCAGTCAGACTTGCCAAAAATGTTGTCTTCGATGAGAGTAGGCACCGATCGCATTCGCCAAATTGTACTGTCGCTGCGAAATTTCTCTCGCGTTGATGAAGCGGAATTTAAACGCGTCGATATTCATGAAGGCATCGACAGTACTTTGATGATTTTACAGCACCGCCTGAAAGCTAAACCAGAACAACCTGAAATTAAGGTGATTAAAGACTATGGCACTGTACCCCTAGTAGAATGCTATGCCGGACAACTCAATCAGGTATTTATGAATATTTTAGTAAATGCGATTGATGCCTTAGAAGAAAATAATGCCAAGCTGACTTATCAGGAAATTAAGGAAAATCCCAGTCAAATTAAGATTCGCACATCGGTAGTTAATTCAACGTGGTTAGAAGTGGCGATCGCTGATAACGGAGTTGGTATTTCTCAAGAATTTCAGCAACGAATATTCGATCCTTTTTTCACCACCAAACCCATTGGCAAAGGAACCGGAATGGGTATGTCCATCAGCTACCAAATTGTCACAGAAAAACATGGCGGTAAACTGGAGTGTTTCTCAACTCCTGGAAAAGGAACCGAGTTTATCATTCAGATTCCCCTGGGACTAAGGAATGGTTGAACTATGAATTATGGCTGAAGCTTGGGGGAACAGGAAGATATAGAGGGTTTTAGATTATACAGCAGATTGCAAGTTGAGGAGGCTGTACTTCATTGACTTGTAAAGTACTGTTAGTAACAATACCTTTGTTAATTTCCGAACGCTTGAATAATGATTTGCTGTTTAGAGCGAGCGATCGCAATTTTGGATAATACACCAACCGCTCTTGTTACTTGGCTGCTATAGATATTGTTCGGTCAAAGGATATCGGAGAATTTGTCTATATATAAATTTATTTTGTTGGTAAGAGAGTATACAATGAAGTTTTTTTATTGTTAAAAGAATATACAAATTTTCGGCGCTAACAGCTTATACAGTTGAACAGATAGTTAAAATCAGTAGTTCTGCTTGTTAAAAATCTATGCAAATACATCAGGTGATTGAAACCTACGATCGGGGATCGGTAGATTATGACGCAATTATGAAGCGTTACTGGCACATCGAGCGCGAACCCTTAATTGCCTCCTTGCAGCTCAAACCAGGACAAACCGTATTGGATGCTGCGGTAGGAACTGGTCTTAATCTTCCAGCCTATCCTGAAGGTGTAAGTGTCGTCGGTGTCGATCTTTCTGAGAAGATGATGGATGAAGCACGTAAAAAGCGTGTATCCGCAGACATCACCTTCAAGGTATCGGATCTCTGCAATCTTGATTTTCCTGATAATAGTTTTGATGCAGCAGCATCGGGATTTACCCTCTGTGTCGTTAGCGATCCAGTCCGCGCCCTTGCAGAGATCCTGCGAGTTACTAAGCCTGGTGCCTTGATTGCCATTCTTGATTACTGCAAATCGCAAGATCCAGAAATTCAGAAATGGCAAGAGTTAATAGCTGATAGTTCTTCACAGCTAGGCTTCCCAACTGGTAAAATCAAGTGGGATGCATTGATGGATTATGACGAATTGATTTACAACAGCAAGCTCCCCATTGAAGTGGTTGTAGACGATCGCATAGAAAGTCCAAACCCGTTTTTATGTGGTTGTCAATTACTGCTTAAAAACTCAAAAGCTTAAAGGCTAAAGTATCGCACTCATTGGACAAGAGTGCGATATTGACGACAAGCCGGATTACAAGTGATTTTGAAACAGTTCTAAAACATGTTGCCAAGCATCAGGAGCCGCTTCTGGGTTATAACTTGGGTGCTGGGCTAAAAATGGGTATCGATCTTTAAAGAATCCAGCGAAAAATCCGTGTCCAGCGTCGTATCGAAATACACGATGATTTATCTGATTTTTCTTTAATTCCGCTTCAATTTGCTCGTTTTCTTTTTGAGACACTAATGCATCTCTTGTACCAAAAAATGCATAAATAGTACCTTTAATTTCTGAAGTGCGATTAATGGTTGGAGTCTCTTCACCATAACTAGCAGTGGTAATCCCGCCACCATAAAACGAAGCTGTGGCTTTGATATCGGGTAAAGTTGCAGCCATATAAGCAACATGGCCGCCAAAACAGAAACCAATCGCACCGAGCGCATCATCTTTGACATTGGATAAAGTTTTGAGGTAAGTAATGGTAGCTTGAATATCGCTGAATATCTCTTGATATTTTACTTGTTGATAATATTCCAAGCCCAGCCGATAGGCTTCTGGGCTATAGCCAACATCTTCTGGACTAAAATCAGCCTCAAAACCGGGAGCAATACGTTGATACATCGCCGGGGCGATCGCTACATAACCTTGTTTAGCGATTAGTTCGGTGATATCTCGAATATTACTGTTGATACCAAAAATTTCTGGAAAAACTAGAACTGCCCCAAAGGTTCCATTTTGTGCTGGTTGAGCTAAGTAAGCATCGATTTCTAAGCCATTGTTAGGAACTTTGATATAGGAAGTGTGAATTTCGATGTTTGTTGTTTCTAGCATCTTGGTTTCGGCTGCTTTTATACTAACTCATCTATTTTGACTGTTTTTTGATACCAATGGGCGATGTCTAGAACGAGCAAAAACACCAAGAGGATTGCTCTACTCAATAGATATGATATTTCCAGAAATTAAATATGTGTTAGCCAGAACCTTTTTAGAGAGGTAGTTCTATTACCTATATCTATGCAAATCAGATGAATTTCTAACTTTTGAATAAATGGCATCTCAAACTTCTGGATGATACTAAGAGTTTTTGATTTGTGCGACCTTACATAGAGCAAGCAGAAAGACTCAAAAATTAAGAACCATAACAAAACAATGACCGATCAAACATTTAAGACAAATATTCCAGAAGTTGACCCAACAGAGATTGAAGATAATCGAACTGCGATCGCCGACGAACATCGCTCATTTCTAGAAAAAGTTCAGGTTAAAGCCGGATTTGCAGATCCTTATGATGCAAGAGACTTTACCGAAGTTGTATTTCGCGTCATGCGCGACTTAATGACAACAGAAGCTAGCGATCGCGTCGAGGCAGAATTGCATACAGAGGCAGTGCCTACAGATGAGAAAGCCCTCCAGTTTGAAGTGTCCGATTTGTGGAAAGATACTAATCCAATTGTGGGATTTTTGAGCCGGGTTCGTCCACCCTGGAAAGGCCCAGGTATCTTTAATATCGATTCCGATCGCTTCCTGTTCCGAGTTGCTAATGAAAGTGGAATGCCGCGATCGGTGGAACGAGAGCAAGCGGTTAAAGCAGTCTTTTCTGCCACCAAAGACGAACTTTCCCAAGAGCGGATTCAGGAAATTGCTAGCTGGCTACCTGACTATATACGTCAGCTTTGGGAGCAGGCTTAATTAGAAGGCTAAAACAAAGTCAAGTCTGTTTGTGAGTAGCGATCGCAAACAGACTTTTTCAATAGGTTTAGCCTACAGCAAACTCTGTATACTGCCTTACATGAGGTGCATGATATGCGATCGCTTACGACCTATGATTTCTACCATCTCGCGCCGCTACAGCTTGGATGAATATCGTGCGATCGAAGAAAAAGCCGAAGGACGCAGCGAATATCGAGATGGAGACTCAATTTATCAGTAAAAGATTAAATATCGTAGATGTCTTAATAGAGGTTTCAGTATTCTATACTTCTAATGTATGTATTTTGCCAGAGATGGAGATTAAAATGCCAAAAGCCCGAAACATACCACCAGAGCCAGAGATTACTGATGAGCAAAGAGAAGCTGCGGAAGAAGAAATCCGTGAAAAGCAGAAAATAGTTGACTACGATACAAAAGAATACCCGGTAGAAGTCCTTGTTCAGAAATATAGAGAAGGGCTAGATGAGGACATTAATGAACTATACATACCAGACTATCAGCGGGACATGATTTGGCCCGATGATCATCAATCAAAATTTATCGAATCCATTTTTCTGGGATTACCAATTCCATATATTTTTGTTGCCGATCTCCGACCAGAAGAAAAAGAAGATTTAGCTCGGCTAGAAATTGTTGATGGAACTCAACGCATCCGCACTTTGGATAGGTTCCTTAAAAATGAATTAAGATTATGTGGATTAAAGAAGCTAGAAAACCTCAATGACTTTAAATTTAGCGACTTGTCGCTTGCACGGCAGAGACGATTTAATCGGGCTACTATTCGCATGATTGTACTTACTGACAAAGCTGATGAGGAGGTGCGTAGAGATTTGTTCGAGCGTATTAACACAGGTAGTATTGCATTGAATGATATGGAGAAACGGAGAGGTATATCTCCTGGCCCATTTGTCAAGCTACTAGAAGAACTTGCAAAGGAAGCAAAGTTTGTAAAACTGTGCCCCCTATCTGAAGCATCACGTCGCAGCCGAGAACCAGAAGAATTTGTACTACGCTTCTTTGCATACTTAGATAATTACAAAAATTTTGACAAGTACGTCAATGTATTTTTAAATGAGTATCTAGAAACACATAATAATTCAAAAATTAACAAAGATGCTTTTCGGAATACATTTCATACAATGCTGGATTTTGTTGATAAATATTTTCCTAATGGATTTGCTAAAGCAAAAGGTCATGTCAGAACACCTAGAATTCGCTTTGAAGCTATCTCTGTAGGTGTCGCACTTGCGCTGCGAGAGAAAAACGATTTGGAACCAAGCTCAATAGATTGGCTTGACTCAAAAGAGTTTAAGGAATATACAACTTCTGATGCAAGCAACTCTAAACCTAAAGTAATTCGGCGTATTGAGTACGTGCGCGATCAACTTCTAAATTAGCTATGCAAACAGTTCTATTAGATTTCAATACTCGTGTTCAAGAAATTAATGAATATTTTTTATTTTTAGAGGAATTAATTAACGAGACAACTAAATTAGTTGTATTAGAGGATGGTGGGAAACAAAATATTAAGGCTATTGATCCTGAGTTGGCTAAAACCCTAAAAGCCAACGGTTTTCTACTACTCTACAATCTTATTGAATCAAGTATGAGGAATGCAATTGAAGCTATTTTTGATGAGCTAAAAGGTAAAAAAGTTTCTTTTAATTCTGTCAGAATTGAAATCAAAAAAGTTGTACTTCAAAACTTCAAGAATCGTTCTCCTGAAGATATACATTCTAGGATAACAGATATTTCTCTTGATATTATTACTGCTGGATTTAAAAGTAGAGAGTTATTCTCAGGAAATATTGATCGAGATGAAATTACAAAGACAGCTAGGAAATACGGTTTTTCTTGTGATACAGATTACTCTAAAACAAGGCATGGTGAAAACTTATACAGCATTATGCGGAACCGTAACGATCTAGCTCATGGAAACAAATCATTTTCTGAAGTTGGTAAAGATACAAGTATCGGAGACCTTCTAAAATTTAAGGAAGAGGTAATAGAATATATTGGACAGATATTGGAAAATATTGAAAAGTATTTAAATGCGAAAGAATATTTGGATTCTTCTTGTGTAAGCACTCTTTAAATAACTTGATTGATATGTTGCAAAATGCTTTGAGCAATAACTTGACCTAGTTTGACAGGAACAGCATTTCCAATTAATCTTCCTACATGAGCAAACACAACAGGTTCATCAGTGGCTACAAATTCATAATCTGGTGGAAAAGTTTGTAATAATGCTGCTTCTCTAAGAGATATAGCCCGATCTTGTTCAGGATGTCCAAAGCGTCCATTACCGAAACCAAAGCACTGTGTAGTGATGGTTGGGCTAGGCTGATCCCATTCCATCCTACCGTATACTCCTGAATAATTTTTACCACTGGTTTTCGTGTGACATTTAGCTATTAAGTCTTTAGACCAATCACGCCAAGTTCCACCAGGTTTGGAAGCACGAATACGTTGAAGATTTAAAGGAGATAATTTACTGCATTGATGAAGTCTATCAGTTTTAGATGCTTGACCTGCCAAAAGAGGTTCCAGATGTCCGATTGTTTTACGTACTGTTCTGTATTTTTCGCTATTATGAGTAGGTTTAATCAAGTCAATTTTACCGAACTTTGAAGCAAGAAGAACTAAACGTTTTCGAGTTTGAGGAATTCCATAATCTGAACAATTAACTTCGTAAGTTTCAAATGAATAGCTTAAATCCTCTAACAGCTGGATAAATTCAGAAAAAACTGAGTGGTACTTTAGCTGAAGTACGTTTTCCATCGAAACAATTTCAGGCTCGCACTCCTGCACAAGACGAGAAAAATCTTGCACAAGCTTCCATTTCGATTCTTTATCCGTGTAACGTCTTGAGTAGCTTGAAAAAGGTTGACAAGGGGCACAACCTGCTAAGACCTTAACACTACTGGCAGAAAAGTGTTTTGCCAAATCAGAGCCGTTAACACGCTCCACATCTTCTAGTATGAATTCTGCTTTAGTGTTGCGTTCATATGGAAATTGACACGCTGGATCAATATCATATCCAGCTCTAACTGGAAGACCTGCTTGCTCAAACCCATAAGTAAGTCCACCTACACCACAAAACAGATCAACTGTAGAGATGCTGTCAGCCATTCACTTCCTCTTCTTGTTGGTATATACTAACCAACGAGCTAGTCTAGCCTATTTGCATACGGACTACAAGATAGCGAGTTAGCAGATTTACTTTTAAGTAGATCCGACAACCCTATTTTAGCTGATTTATGAGCAAATTCAACTATGCTTGTAAACCATCTCCATTTTCATTTTCTCAATATCAAGTTTTAACTTGTCATTCTCCATTCTCAACGTAGCATTCTCCTCTCTAATCAACTCAACTTCATTCCTCTTACTCAAAGCCTGATTAATCGCTAACTTCCGCATATCTAGCGAGAACCAACGCTGATAAGTTTGCGTGTGAACTTGCACACTATGCCCCAAATTATCCGCCGCCGCTTTAATTGGAATTCCCAAAATATGCGCCCGAATTGCCCAAGCGTGACGTAAATCATAAGGCTTAAAATCCAAACCTATTTTGCGAAACCACCAACTTACTCGCTGTGTTAACGCCGTTATCTCAGCATGATTAGTATTATCTTTTTTTGCGATCGCACTTCTCAACATCTCTAAATATTTTGGATTTCTCAAATCAAAATCCTCAATCCATTGTCTATGTAATGGCAATGCTTGTCTCTCACCAGTCTTAGAATCCTTATGAACTTTCCATGTCAAATCTACATTTTCTTGACTCAACCACCAATCAATATCGGGATTAATAAAAAGTTCCCGTGGACGTAAACCAAAAACGGCTAACATTCCATACGTCCAGCGCCAAAGTTGCCAGCTATCTTGAACATTTTGATTAACTTGATTACCTCTTCTATGGTGGTAATCTTCAAACTTGAGAATTCCCTCAGATATTTCTGCATCGGTCGGTATATTTCGGGAATTATTCTCTGGCATCTTGGAATATTTTGATAAATCAATTTCGATATTGAATGTCACACAAAATGCTGCGATCGCTCTAGCTGCATTATACTTAGCCCATTCTTTATCGATTTGTTCAATTGAACTTATCAGATTCTCAGCAGTTGCCAAATCTTGAGGATTGGTAAATCTCTTGGTGCGAGAAAAGTAATAAAAAAAAGTATGTTCGCTTTTAGTTGTGCGTTTGTGAGTTTTAAAATACTCTTCTTCAAATTTTTCAAGTAATTCCCCTATAGATTGAAAATCTTTTCTAATTGCCTCATTTCCTAAATATTTATCATTCCATTCAAAAGTTTTACGAGCGATTAACTTACCTAATTCATAGGCTTCTTCCTCAGCCGTCTTGAGTCCATCCAAATTAGCGGGAATATTCAAACTGAGATTGTATTGCTTTCTCCCAGTACCGTTGCTATCTTTGTCTCCCGGTTTAATTGGTAAAGTCGCTCGTAATTGCAGACTTCCATTCGATTCTCTAATTGTTACCTTTGCCTTTGCAGACTTCAAACGCAGATTAACTTTCTCTAATTCTAATAGTACTTTCGTTTTCATCGTGCGCTCTTTGTTGCTGTGATTGCAGAGATAAACATAAACATCAGGCGGTGTTGCATATTTGTAGGATGGGCATCTTGCCCGTCCCTTGTATTTCCAGGCGGGCAAGATGCCCACCCTACAAGAATCATCACTTTATTCAGCAACGCCTTGGCTCAGGACAACATTTAGATGATGCGTGAGTCCTGAACCTGATTATGCATCGCTGTGTTTTTAGCCTATATTTAGGCTAAAAATAAATGTGTTCTCAGAAAACAATGTTTAGCAGAGACATTGCTTACTGCAAACATTAGGCTAGTGAAAAGAATTAAACCACAAAAAGGATTACTCCGGCCCTTATCACGGTTATGACGGCTTCGCCATCTTCGCTCGCGATATGGACTTGGCACTCAACAGCCCAACTTGGTCATTAATTGGCGCTCCTTGGAATGAAAAAGCTCAGGCTAAGAAGGCTGAAGCTAAGGCTAAGGCTGCCGTCTAAGGAAATGGGAGAGAGCGATAAGTAAGGATAACCTGGGGCTAAAACCCCAGGGGGGAGTTGGGAATCCAAAATTCAAAACTGAAAAATTAAAAATTTCTTTTGATTTTTGCATTTTGAATTTTGAATCATATTCCCATCTCCCACCCCCGCTTCAAATCCTTATTCCTCAATCAGTAAAAGAATTCAGTAAGCTTGGAGATCCAGAAATGCCTCAGAATCCAGAAAAAATTCAAGATCACGTCGAGTTATTCCACCAGCCTGAGTACCAACAGCTATTTGAAAACAAAAAGCAGTTTGAAAACGGTCACGAACCCGAAGAAGTACAACGGGTTGCAGAGTGGACAAAGGGTTGGGATTATCGTGAAAAGAACTTCGCTCGTGAAGCTTTAACCGTTAACCCTGCTAAAGGTTGTCAACCACTAGGAGCAATCTTTGCTGCTGTTGGTTTTGAAGGTACTCTACCTTTCGTTCAAGGTTCTCAAGGTTGCGTTGCTTATTTCCGCACCCACTTAACCCGTCACTACAAAGAACCATTCTCTGGTGTATCTTCTTCAATGACTGAAGATGCAGCCGTGTTTGGTGGTCTGCAAAACATGATTGACGGGTTGGCGAACTCTTACCAACTGTACAAGCCTAAGATGATTGCTGTCTGCACCACCTGTATGGCAGAAGTAATTGGTGATGACTTACAAGCCTTCATCAACAACTCTAAGCAAGCTGGTTCAGTTCCTCAAGATTTCCCAGTACCTTACGCTCACACCCCTAGCTTTGTCGGTTCCCACATCACTGGTTACGACAACATGATGAAGGGAATTCTTTCTAACTTGACCGCAGGTCATAAGAAAGAAACCAGCAATGGTAAAATCAACTTCATCCCAGGTTTTGACACCTACGTAGGCAACAACCGCGAAATCAAGCGGATTGCTTCTTTGTTCGGCTTTGACTACACAATTCTAGCCGACAACAGCGACTACCTCGATTCACCAAACACAGGTGAATTCGATATGTACCCAGGTGGAACAAAGTTAGAAGATGCAGCAGATTCAATCAATGCGAAAGCTACGATCGCACTGCAAGCACATTCTACACCCAAAACCCGCGAGTACATCGAAAAAGAATGGAAGCAACCAACCTCAGTTTCCCGTCCTTGGGGCATTAAGGGTACTGATGAGTTCTTGATGAAACTCAGCGAATTGAGTGGTATCCCCATTCCTGAAGAATTGGAAATCGAACGCGGTCGTGCAGTTGATGCCATGACTGACTCTCACTCATGGATTCACGGCAAGCGCTTCGCTATCTACGGCGAACCAGATTTAGTATACAGCGTAGTTGGCTTTATGCTAGAAATGGGTGCTGAACCTGTGCATATCTTGGTTCACAACAGCAACGAAGTATTTGAAGCAGAAATGAAAGAACTGCTTGCTTCTAGCCCCTTCGGTCAACATGCAACTGTTTGGCCTGGTAAGGACTTGTGGCACATGCGTTCATTGTTGTTCACCGAACCAGTAGACTTCTTAGTTGGTAATACATACGGTAAGTACCTGTGGCGCGACACCAAGATTCCCCTCGTGAGAATCGGCTACCCCATCATGGATCGCCACCACCTACACCGCTATGCCACCATTGGTTATCAAGGTGTGATCAACCTCCTCAACTGGACTGTAAACACCCTGTTTGAAGAAATCGATCGCAACACCAACATTCCTTCTAAGACAGATATTTCCTACGACTTGATTCGTTAGAAATTGCGTAGAAACACAACGTGTTAATTAAGGGGAGAAAATAATTACGAATTACGAATTACGAATTACGAATTATTTTCCCCCCTTTTTCTTGATAGCATTTACCCAAGGAATTGATCAATGGAAACCATCAATCACACTCACGAACACATTCACACTCATCCTCATCCTAATTACCATCCACCTAACCAGAAAAAACCAGGATGGTTCCACAATCTTCTTAATCCGTTGCGCCGTGTGGTAGATGGAATTCAGGTTAAAAATAATCGCTTCGCTCATCTAATTTGCCAAACAATTCCTTGTTGTTGTCCCTTTGAGCGACAAATTAAATTATTTGGGAAGACTATTGATATCCCACCACTATGTAAACTCAATCCTTTATATGACGAATTTGTAGGATTGCGTTTCCGCGCTCTATCTTACCTCGCTGATGTATGTGGAGAGGATGTCACAAGATACATTTGTTAGTCATGGGTCATTGGTCATTAGTCATTAGTTATTAGTCATTAGTTGTTAGTTATTCAAATGACAAATGACAAATGACAAAGGACAATTAACAATTAAGAGAAGAGAGATGAAAAGCACCCAAGGTAAAATCAACGAGCTGCTGACTGAGACAGGATGCGAACATAATCAGCACAAACAAGCGGAAAAGAAAAACAAGTCTTGCGCTCAACAGGCACAACCTGGCGCGGCTCAAGGGGGCTGTGCCTTTGATGGTGCAATGATTGCTCTAGTGCCGATCGCAGATGCAGCGCATCTAGTCCACGGGCCGATCGCCTGTGCTGGTAATTCCTGGGGCAGTCGTGGTAGTCTGTCGTCTGGCCCTCAACTCTACAAAATGGGCTTTACGACTGACTTGGGTGAAAATGATGTCATCTTCGGTGGCGAAAAGAAACTCTACAAAGCGATTCTGGAACTCAAAGAGCGCTACCAACCAGCAGCAATATTTGTCTACGCCACTTGCGTTACAGCCTTAATTGGCGATGATATGGATGCTGTCTGCAAAGCGGCGGCTGAGAAAATTGGTATTCCTGTTGTTCCCGTCATTGCCCCAGGATTCATTGGCAGTAAAAATCTGGGCAACCGTTTTGGTGGTGAAGCTTTATTAGAATATGTTGTCGGAACAGCAGAACCGGAACATACAACGCCCTATGATATTAACTTAATCGGTGAATACAACATCGCCGGTGAAATGTGGGGAGTAACACCACTGTTAGAAAAATTAGGCATCCGTATTTTGTCTAAAATTACGGGCGATGCTCGCTACGATGAAATTCGCTACGCCCACCGCGCCAAGCTCAACGTCATGATCTGCTCACGAGCGTTGCTCAATATGGCGAGAAAGATGGAGGAGCGTTACAACATCCCTTACATTGAAGAGTCTTTCTACGGCATCGATGATATGAATCGCTGTCTGCGAAACATCGCTGCTAAATTAGGCGACGCTGATTTACAGGAGCGGACAGAAAAGCTAATTGCAGAAGAAACGGCTGCTTTAGATTTGGCACTGGCTCCTTATCGCGCTCGACTCAAAGGTAAGCGGGTTGTTTTGTATACAGGTGGTGTTAAGAGTTGGTCGATTATTTCGGCTGCTAGAGACTTAGGCATTGAAGTTGTTGCTACCAGTACTCGCAAAAGTACTGAAGAAGATAAAGCCAAAATCAAGAAGTTGATTGGCAACGATGGCATCATGCTAGAGAAAGGCAACGCTCAAGAATTGCTACAACTGGTTAAAGACACTCGCGCAGATATGCTAATTGCTGGTGGACGTAACCAATACACAGCTTTGAAAGCTCGAATTCCTTTTCTTGATATCAACCAAGAACGCCACCATCCTTATGCAGGTTATGTGGGAATGATTGAGATGGCGCGGGAACTGTACGAAGCTCTGTATAGCCCGATTTGGGAACAAATACGCAAACCCGCTCCTTGGGAAGAAGAGGAGGAAGTTTAATGGCGATCGCAACGTTCCTAGATCCCTTGGTGACAACACCAAATTCTCATCTTTTTCTCTCTGTGTACTCTGCGTACTCTGTGGTTCAAAAAAATCATTTTTCAACCGCAGAGGCGCAGAGAACGCAGAGTCAAGAGCTTGCAAATGAGGAGGTAGTTTAAATGGCGATCGTTACCGCTTCTAACAAAGCACTGACAGTTAATCCCCTCAAGCAAAGTCAAGCTTTGGGCGCAACCTTAGCCTTTTTGGGATTGAAAGGGACGATGCCTTTATTCCACGGTTCTCAAGGTTGTACTGCTTTCGCCAAAGTTGTCCTAGTGCGGCATTTCCGGGAAGCGATTCCTTTAGCTACGACGGCGATGACGGAAGTCACTACTATTTTGGGTGGTGAAGAGAATGTGGAGCAAGCAATTCTGACTCTGGTGGAAAAGGCTAACCCAGAAATTATTGGTTTATGTAGTACTGGGTTAACGGAAACTAGAGGAGATGACATTGAAGGTTTTCTTAAGGAAATCCGCGATCGCCATCCCGAATTGAATGATTTAGCGATCGTTTTTGCACCTACCCCAGATTTTAAAGGTGCGTTACAAGATGGCTTTGCTGTTGCTGTAGAAAGCATAGTTAAGGAAATTCCTCGCGCGGGTGGACTCAGAACTGAACAAGTCACGATTTTGGCGGGTTCTGCTTTCACACCTGGGGATGTACAGGAAATCAAAGAGATAGTCACGTCATTTGGACTAGTGCCGATCTTTGTACCTGACCTTGGCGCTTCTCTAGATGGACATTTAGAGGATAATTATAGTGCGGTTACTGTTAGTGGAACTACCTTAAAACAGCTACGAGAAGTAGGTAGTTCTGCTTTTACCCTGGCATTAGGTGAAAGTATGCGGGGGGCTGCAAAGATTCTGGAAGAACGCTTTGGCACACCTTACGAAGTGTTTGGCGAACTGACGGGATTAGAACCAGTAGATGAGTTTATCCAAGCATTGGCGATTCTGAGCGGTAATAGCGTACCGGAAAAATACCGCCGCCAACGTCGTCAGTTGCAAGATGCGATGCTGGACACCCACTTTTACTTCGGTGCAAAACGAGTTTCCTTAGCACTGGAACCAGACTTGTTGTGGTCAACAGTGCATTTCCTGCAATCGATGGGAGCGCAAATTCATGCAGTGGTGACAACCACGCGATCGCACCTCTTAGAAAAACTCCCGGTTAAAAGTATTACCATCGGCGATTTGGAAGACTTTGAGAGTCTAGCGGGCGGTTCTGATTTGCTAATTGGTAACTCGAATGTTGGTGCGATCGCAAAACGCCTCTCGATTCCTCTTTATCGTTTAGGATTGCCCATTTATGACCGTTTAGGTAATGGTCAATTTACTAAAGTTGGCTATAGAGGCACGATGGAGCTTTTATTTGGCATCGGCAACCTATTTTTAGAGGCAGAAGAAGCGAGAGTTAAGCAGTTCCAAGAGTTCGGAACTGTGAGCGCTGAGTTTTGAATTCTTCTTCAAGAATTCAGGGGTCAGAATTCAGAATTCACAATGCTTTCTATCTAAGTTGTGAAAATGACTGTTTTAACGAACCGCAGAGGCGCAGAGAACACAGAGGAAAGAATCAACAGAAATTTTCACAAATGATTCAGGACTGGTATAAATATGCAGATTTAGTTTTGCCAGTCAAACTCTAATTACTTCTGAATTCTGACTCCTGACTCCTGGATTCCTTCTTACTAATTCAAAATTCAAAACTTTAGAGAGGAGAATTACAATGAAAATAGCCTTCACGACGAGTGACCGAGTTCATATTAATGCTCACTTCGGATGGGCAAAAATGATTGATGTTTACGAAATTTCCGATGAGGGATATCACTTCGTAGAAACCCTCAATTTTGAAGGCGAACTCAAAGAAGATGGGAATGAAGATAAAATCAACCCAAAACTTCAGGCAATAGGCGACTGTACGATTGTTTACGTAACAGCAATTGGTGGTAGTGCCGCCGCTCGGTTAATCAAGAAAGGTGTCACCCCAGTGAAGGCGCGATCGGAAGAAGAAGAAATTAGTGAAGTGCTAAACAAGCTAGTCAAAACCCTCAAAGGTAATCCTCCACCTTGGTTGCGTAAAGCTTTGCAGCCAAAAACCACAAACTTTGCTGATGAAATTGAAGACGAAGCAACAGTATGACCGCAAATAATAGTGTGAACGGAACCGCTACAACTGAAGTCTTGAACTCACCTTTTCTTAAGGTATTAATTAAACAAATCCGTGGTCAAGACAGCTATGGAGTTTATCGTACTTGGTCGGATGAGTTGATTCTCAAACCTTTTATTGTTACCAAACAAAAGAAACGGGAAATCTCCGTTGAAGGTGAAGTTGATGCGGTAACTCAAGCCCGGATTATGGCATTTTTTCGAGCTGTTGCGGCTGGGATTGAACAAGAAACAGGTTTGATATCCCAGGTTGTAGTTGATTTGAGTCATGAAGGATTTGGCTGGGCGCTAGTTTTTTCTGGTCGTCTTTTGCTAACCGTGAAAACCCTGCGAGATGCTCATCGCTTTGGCTTTGACTCGCTAGAGAAGTTAGCAGAAGAGGGAGAAAACTACGTCAAAAAAGGTCTTGATTTGGCGAAGCGCTTTCCTGAAGTTGGCAAAATTTAAATAGTTAGGAGTGAGGAGTTAGGAGTGAGGAGTTGAATTAACTATTAACTGATAATTCCTGATCTACAGTTCCTAATTTATAACTCATAACTTCTAACTCCTAACTTTTAGAAAAGGAGTGGCTGATTGTGCAAGCAGAAGAAACGAGTATTGAGGAAATACAAGCAAAAATCAGACGGCTCAACAGTAAAGCAGGTCAAATGAAAATGGATCTGCATGATTTAGCTGAAGGTCTGCCAACAGATTACACAAAACTTATGGATGTTGCCGCCGCAACTTATGAAATCTATCGCCAGTTAGATGAACTTAAGCAACATCTGAAACAATTGGAGAATGCTAAATGACTGGAACTATTGATGAATTCAAGAAGCTCGTAGATGCGGAAGAATTTTTCCAATTCTTTAATATGTCCTACGACTTAGAAGTTGTAAATGTACACCGTCTACATATTCTGAAAAAGTTTTCTCAATATATGCAGGAAATTGATGATAATTCTCCTGACTTAAGTCAAGAAGAGAAATTAAATCAATATTCTTTGGCTTTGCAAAAAGCTTATCAGCTATTTATCGAATCGACAGCTTATGAACAAAAGCTGTTCAAAGTGTTTAACGACAAGCCGAAAAATGTAGTCACACTGACAGAAATCACTTCTGATTAGGAGGTATAAATTGGTTAACCTAACGCCTACCGAATTAGAACGCTATCGTCGCCAAATGATGCTTCCGAACTTTGGCGAAACAGCACAGAAACGCTTGAAGTCAGCGACAGTTCTGGTGACAGGTGTGGGGGGATTAGGCGGTACGGCGGCGCTTTACTTAGCAGTAGCAGGCGTTGGGCGGCTAATCTTAGTCCGGGGTGGTGACTTGCGGCTAGATGATATGAATCGTCAGGTTCTCATGACTGATGATTGGGTAGGTAAGCCAAGGGTATTCAAAGCTAAAGAAACTCTGGATGCGATTAATCCTGATGTCCAAGTGGAAATTGTTCATGATTACATCACCCCGGAAAATGTAGATTCATTAGTGCAATCTGCTGATATGGCTCTTGATTGCGCCCACAATTTTACAGAGCGCAATTTGTTAAATGAAGCCTGTGTGCGATCGCGTAAGCCAATGGTGGAAGCCGCAATGAATGGGATGGAGGCTTACCTAACGACGATTATTCCTGGTGTGACTCCTTGTTTGTCTTGTCTGTTTCCAGAAAAGCCTGAGTGGGATCAGCGCGGCTTTTCAGTTCTAGGCGCTGTTTCTGGAACACTAGCTTGTTTAACCGCTTTGGAAGCTATCAAGTTGATCACCGGGTTTAGTCAGCCTCTATTATCGCAATTGCTGACAATCGACCTAAATCGGATGGAATTTGCTAAACGCCGTTCTCACCGCGATCGCTCTTGTCCAGTATGCGGCAATAGTGCGCCTTGGAGACACGCACAATCCAATTCGATGGAACCCACAGGTATTACACAAAATAGTCATTAGTCATTGGTCATTAGCAAAAGACAAATGACAAATGACAATCCCCACCTGAAATCAGAACAACTAATCGCTACAAATCAGGAGAACTGATGGCCGTTATTTTATCAGAAAAAGCAGAATTTCATCTGCGGGCATTCCTTAAAGGTTCCGCATCCGATGCTAATGGCGCAACTAAAGGTGTCCGCATCTCGGTAAGAGATGGTGGTTGCAGTGGCTATGAATATGCGATCGATATCACCAGCAAACCCCAACCAGATGATTTAGTAAGTCAGCAAGGTAAAGTACTGCTTTACGTTGATGCCAAAAGTGCGCCGTTATTAGACGGAGTTATCGTTGACTTCGTTGAGGGAGTGATGGAAAGCGGTTTTAAATTCATCAACCCCAATGCAACTGATACCTGCGGTTGTGGAAAGTCCTTTAAAACAGACGATGGTACGCCTACTGGTGTACCTTGCAGCTAAAGCTAACATCATTTCGTTAGTGCTAAGTCAATTGTAGAGATTTCCCATACACACTCCGCAGAATTTCAATGCTCTTGAGGTAGCTTCTAGTTCACTTTGCATCTCTTACCCCTATAGAGAAGCTGACTAAACTTAGCATCTCTGTAAGAAGAAAAGAAGCAAAAAGTAGGATAGGTTGCTCAAAAACTTCAGAAATTACACCAACTGTATAACGTTTGAGGAGAATCGGAAAATGGCTTCCTACCAAGTTAGATTAATCAACAAAAAAGAAGACATCGACACCACAATTGAAGTTGACGAAGAAACGACAATCTTGGAAGCAGCAGAAGAAAATGGTATTGAGTTGCCCTTTTCATGTCATGCAGGTTCCTGCTCTAGCTGTGTTGGTAAAGTTGTCGAAGGTGAAGTTAATCAAGACGATCAAAACTTTTTAGATGACGATCAAGTTTCTAAAGGATACGCTTTACTTTGTGTAACTTATCCTCGTTCTAATTGCACAATTAAGACACATCAAGAAGCATATCTGGTCTAAGTTATTACTTTGGTTGCTGCCTTTAGCGACCAAATAAAACATGAAGGATGAAGGATGAAAATATACTTCCTTCTTCCTTTCACAATTCCTAATTTATAATTCAAATCTTTACCAGCTTTAGTGTTACTGGCTGTTCATTATAGTTATTGAAAACAGGAGAGCGAGGAATCATAATTTTCTGTAAAAATCAGGATGAAACAATATTGAAAAAAACTTACATTGATGGGAATAATAACAGGAACTCATATCAGTTTAAAGCAAGATTTTCCCTTTTTTATTCTCAACATTGATAACAGAGATTTTGGACTAAATTTAGAAAGTGCCCGAGCGATTTATGTTCGCGTTATTAATAATTCCATTAATTAGCATTTATGTATAGCCTTACTTAATTATTTATGAAAAATAAAATATCCGAATTTTTAAATAAGTCTGGCTCTATGATTTTCAATTCTTATAAATCTAATGTGATTGCTGTAATTACGATCAACGAAGCTATTACACTCTTTTGGTCAATAAACTATATAAATGCAATTTGATATGAAAAATAGAGTGGCTTGCAAAGGAAGCCACTCTATTTTTTAATCAACAGCAATTATCACATCTGATGATTTAATCACAGCATAAGCCTGTTTACCTTCTGCAAGTGATAACTTCTCTGCTGATGATTTTGTGATGATTGACACTAGCTCTACTCCTGGCGCTAGTTCTAAAGTTATCTCAGTATTAACTGAACCATGCACAACTTTTTTGACAGTACCCTTAAGAGAATTACGAGCGCTAATTTCCATGTTTTTAATTTACTAACTTGAATTATTTATACCTTAGTTAGGTTAGCAAGTTTTGATTTTCAAACTAGCTATATTTAAGATATCTTAATAATTTTGAAATAATTCTCATTTACTTAAAAGTAGTATCTCTGCTTGACGGGCATTACAAAAATTGGCAGAGCGGTCATTTATTGAAAAAAGCAAGATAAAAAATTAAAAAAACTAACTATTGATGGATATTATCATCCATTTAACACAGCTATTTAGCTATGTATAAATACTGAGGCTAATGTATATTTGTGTATTTATAATAACTAGACTAAAAAGAGGTTTATATTGTGCAGCATCAAGTTAATACAACAAGGCCAAATCTATTTTTTGAACATTTAAGTCCAGTTGTAGGTGTAGGATTTCCTGTTCCTAAAGACTGGTTGCCAATAACAAGTTTTCCTTTACTAATTATAGTAGGTATGACTGGCGTGGGAAAAAGCACGATCGCAAAAGCTTTGGCTGAAGAAGGCTTGGATTTTACACTTTTACCTAATCGCCGTGTTTTAACCGAACGCGTAATAATTGCGCCAATGTTAAAAATGCAAGAGAAACTCATGCAGCCTCATTGCCGGATTAAACGTTTAACTTATACTCGTCTTTATCGAGAATACTTTCCTGGTGGAATGGGTCACATTTTAGCTTCTTTACACATCAATCCACAAGAAGTCAACTCTATGTTAGTTTTCGATAGTTTGCGTGGTGAAAATGAGGTTGGCTATGCAGCTACAGCTTTAAAAAATGCTAATTTTGTAATGTTGACCGCACCAAATACGGTGCGTTTAGAAAGGCTTTTAAAACGTCATGATTCTTTTGATCGAATTGCTAATCAAGAATTAGACGATCGTATGCAAATTATCCCAGAAGTACTGAGCAATTTTGCTAGTTTGGGGGTACCGGAAGCTTCTGCTTATTTTACTCCTAAAGAAGAACAACAAATCTTAGAACTTGTAAGCAAACAAGTTGTTACAGGTGTAGAATTGCAAGAAAAACTAAAAATATTTGTGGAAGAGAGTCAGAACTATGATTCGGTTCCGACAAAACAGATTTTAGAAGCGATGGATACAAGCGATCGCTCTCTTATAATTGATACTATAACCAGTCCCCAAGAATCAGCCAAAGAAATTATTTCTCGATTATGCAAATCTGTTAACATAAAAACTAATAAGTGAATATCCTTAGTAAGAATTAGTATAGAGATTACTCAATGTCGCTATCTGAATTTGCAATTGTAGAAAGTACTCTCCGTGAAGGTGAACAATTCGTCAAAGCCAATTTCTCTTCAGATGATAAAGTCGAAATCGCTGAGGCCCTTGCTGCATTTGGAGTGGAATATATAGAGTTAACGTCGCCAATCGCTTCACCTCAATCTAGACAAGACTGTGAACGATTGTCTCGGTTAGGCTTGCCATCCAAAATATTAACTCACATTCGCTGTCACTTAGAAGATGCTAAAGTCGCTTTAGCGACAGGCGTCGCTGGGATTAATTTAACTATTGGTAGTTCTTCTTTGATGCGTCAGTTCAGTCATGGTAAAAATATTAATCAAATTATTGATTTAGCATCTGAAGTTTTAACTTTTATTCATCAACAAGCCCCTGATATTGAGTTACGGTTTTCGGCTGAGGATTCGTCACGCACTTCCATAGAAGATTTAATTACAATTTATTCGGAGATTGAAAAGTTAGGAGTTGTCAAACGCATAGGAATTGCCGATACAGTAGGAATTATTACGCCAATGCAAGTATTTGAATTAGTGAAGACTTTGCGCCAGTTCACTAATTTAGATATTGAGTTTCATGGTCATAATGATACAGAATGTGCAAATGCTAACAGTTATACAGCACTGGAAGCGGGAGCAACTCATATTGACACTTGTGTTTTGGGAATTGGTGAGCGAAATGGTATTACCTCACTAGCTGGATTTATTGCGAGGTTATATGCTACAAATCCAGAGCAGATTAAGTCTAAATATCGCTTGGAAGAACTTGGTTACTTGCATGAATTAGTTGCGAGAAAAGTTGGAGTTTCTATTCCTTTTAACCACTGTGTTTTTGGGGAAAGTGCTTTTAGTCATAAAGCTGGCATTCATACTAAAGCTATGCTCAATAACTCGGAGACTTATGAGGCTATTAATCCCCGGACTTTTGGTGTAACGCGGTCAATTTTAATCAATCATAAATTGGCTGGAAAACAAGCGGTTAATCACCGAGCTAATGAATTAGGACTTTCCTTTAATTTATCGCAGCTAAAAGATATTACCCATAGATTGAAAGCTTTAGCTGATAACCAAAGTCTTACCATCGAAGATGTAGATAATATTTTATATTCTTATCATTGCCAGTAAATTTGAAAATATACACACTTACTGTCCAAGTGTAGATTTTCGACTTCTTGAAGAAGTCGAGGATCTAAATCCATCTATATCTGCTATTAATGTATCTTATGGAAGAAAACTGTAAAAATTACTGCTTTTCCATTCTTTTTCAAGTTTTTTTAAGAAGAATGTTTGCTGTTCTTTATAAATGATTCATAATTTAAACTTATAAAATTGATAGCATATATGTAAGTTAAAAGAATTTGGATAACATTTTTTCAATAATGGTAAGTATTCCTCACCATTCTGTTTGCCAAGCAAATTTATATTAGAGGTTGTTTGAAAAGTCCTCTTCTTGGTAGCAAACCGTTCTAGATCCCCCTAAATCCCCCGATAAATTGGGGGACTTTGATTCCCGTTCCCCCCTTTTTAAGGGGGGCTAGGGGGGATCAGTTAGTGCCTAAAATCACAGCCAACCACTTTTCAAACAACCTCTTAGTAAAAAAGTTAACTGAGGAGTAGTTATGAATCGAACCAACAGTCAAAAATTGAGTGAAGCAACAACCCAATGGCTAATAGCAAAAGGCTATAATCTTAGCGATTTAAATCAGCCAGGAGAAAATGGCGATACAGCTTTGATGAAAGCCACAAGAGAGGGAGTTTATGCAGTCGTCAAAGAGCTAATTGATGCAGGTGCGGATATCAATGCTCGAAATAGCGATCGCAACAATGCTTTGTGGTTTGCTTGTTTTGGTAATCACTACGATTTAATTAATTTACTGTTGGTTCACAACATTGACATTAATAACCAAAATGATAATGGTGCAACTGTTTTAATGTATGCAGCATCAGCCGGAAAGACAGAAGTTGTCAAGTTACTTTTACAACATCATCCTAACTTATATTTAAAAAATTTAGACGATTATAAAGCGATAGATTTTGCTAGTAACGTAGAAGTCTTAAGGATAATTAAAAATGCCATCAAGTCAGATATCGGGCAAAGCTTATCATGACGCTACCAAGCATTCTTACTTATCGGTACAACTCGATCCAAATTATGTAGATGCTTCAACACAGCCATCTGCATTTAAAGTTTATCCCAAGTTTTATCGGAGAGTGAAATTAAATCTCAATAATCCTGTTCACTCTTTTATCTCATTAACCAGTGCGATAACACTAGAAAAAGTATATAAAGATGGCCCTTATAAATTGCGGGTGAATCCATCAGCAGGCGCTCTGTATCCTACAGAAGTTTACGTACAGATTCGCGGCATTGAGGGAATGGTAAATGGTATATACCATCTAGAAGTTGAGAATAATTGTCTAACTCTCATCTATGAATTAATTGATGATGGGTTAGAGAATTATATTATACCGGGTAAATGTATCAACGGATTCATCTTTTTAATTAGTTGTGTTTATTATAGGTCTAGCTGGAAATATCAAAATAGAAGCATGAGATATTGCTTCTTAGATAGCGGACATCATTTAGGTGCGATCGCAGCTTCAGCTTTTCTCCACAACCGAAATATACAACTAGTTTTCGACTTTGATAAACTTGCACTCAATTCAGATTTAGGATTTGAGAATAAAGAGTTTATCACTGCTTGTATGGTGTCAGGAGAAGTACAAGACAAGAAAATAAGACACTTAAGGCTGAAA
>NNBT01003481.1_pt1 | contig 26602 bp, 26 predicted proteins | sample 1173831 | NCBI WGS metagenome assembly NNBT01 (sample SAMN07173936, study PRJNA388173) | plant metagenome | isolation source: symbiotic tissue sample KVJ10 | place: Norway: Troms, Kvaloya island | reverse complement strand
CGATCATGACGACGGCCCTGACATTTATCGCACGGAAAGGACGGTAGAGCAGCACATGTAAGAGCGGCCACGGCATCTCATCGCGTTCGAACAGCCGGAAAGACCATGGCGATCCACATCAAATCTCGGCGGCAAGGCCCAAACAATCGCCCATCGGACAAGGATATTTCCGATAGTGTGGCGGCACATCTCGCCGAAATTGAACTACACGGCGAAAGCGCGGTTCGGCACCTGTCGGAGAAATTCGACAAGTGGAGCCCTGTGTCATTCAGACTGACGGTTGGTGAGATCGAGGCCTGTCTCGCCCGCATGTCCCGGCGCGATCTCGACGATATAAGGTTTGCTCAGGATCGCGTGCGGCAGTTTGCCGAGGCGCAGCGCAGCACGATGTCCGATCTCGAGATCGAGACGCTTCCCGGCGTCGTGCTCGGGCACAAACATCTCCCAGTCGAAAGCGTCGGTTGCTACATACCGGGCGGCAAATATCCCTTGCTGGCCTCCGCCCATATGGGAGTTTTGACCGCGAAGGTGGCAGGTGTCGGCCGGGTCGTCGCGATGTCACCGCCCTATGGTGGCGCTCCGAACCCCGCTGTCATTTCCGCCATGCATCTCGCCGGTGCCGATGAAATCTATTGCATCGGCGGCATTCAGGCGATGGGTGCGCTGGCTTTCGGTGCCGGCATCCTGGAGCCCGTCGCGATGATCGTGGGGCCTGGAAATGCCTATGTGGCCGAGGCCAAGCGCCAGCTTTTTGGCGGCATCGGCATCGACCTCGTCGCCGGTCCGACCGAGACGATGATCCTCGCCGATGATACGGTCGATGGCGAACTCTGCGCGACCGATCTCCTGGGCCAGGCAGAACATGGGCCGACATCGCCCGCTATCCTTCTCACCACGTCCAAGCGTGTGGCGAGCGAGACCTTGGCCGAAGCCGAGCGCTTGCTCGAACTTCTGCCCACCGCTCAAATCGCGCGACAGGCGTGGGAGGATTTCGGTGAGATCATTCTCTGTACGAGCGATGACGAAATGGTCCGTCTCGCCGACGAGATCGCCTCGGAGCATGTCCAGGTCATGACGGCCGATCCGCAATATTTTCTCGATCGGCTGCGCAATTATGGCTCGCTGTTTCTCGGTCCCATGACAAATGTCGCCTATGGCGACAAGGTTATCGGCACCAACCATACGCTGCCGACAGGACGGTCGGCCCGCTATACGGGCGGGCTCTGGGTCGGAAAATTTCTCAAGACTTGCACCTATCAGAAGGTCGTGACGGCCGAAGCCTCAGTGATGATCGGCGCCTATTGCTCGCGGCTTTGTCTCCTCGAGGGATTCGCCGGCCATGCCGAGCAGGCAAATATCCGGGTGAGACGATATGGCGGACGAAATGTCGGCTATGCGCAGGCCGTCGAACCTTAGGCAGGAGAGGCACATAATCGCGATGTGGCGACAGTTAGGAGGTGTTTTTTCATGAAGCCCGTACGCGTTGCGATCATAGGTGCGGGCGGCTGGATGGGACGCGTGCATTTCATGGGGTATGCGAATATCCCGTTCATCTTTGGCAATCGACACGCCTTGGCCGAGATCGCCTGGCTCGTCGAGTCAGACGAGCGGAGGCTGGGAAAGCTCAAGGCTCTTGCCCCCGCCAGTAAGATCTCGACAGACTGGTCGCAAGCCATCCATGACCCTTCCGTTGATCTCGTCGATATTTGCGTGCCCGACCATCTGCATTATGAAATCGCCCGAGCCGCGCTGGCGGCGGGAAAGCACATCTATTGTGAAAAGCCCTTCACCGACACGCCGCAGCAGGCACGCGAGCTTGCCGAGGCGGCTCACCAGAAGGGCGTGGTAACGAGGATCGGACACAACTTTCCGAAAAATCCGGTTCACGACATTGCCAAGGAACTCATCGACAGCGGAGAAATCGGGAAAATCCAGCTGGTCAAGGCTTCGCAGCATGTCGATGTGATGGCCGATCCCGATGCGCCCTTCATGTGGCGCTGCGACGGAAAGCTGGCGAGGACCGGCATCGTGGGAGATACCGGATCGCATGTCTTCAGCTTTCTCCATTATCTGGTGGGCGAGGTCGACGAAGTGGTCGCCGACTGCAACATCTTCACCGCTAAACGGCCGAAGGGATCGGGTGCCGGCTATGCGTCGAAGGCGGCTGCTGCCACGGCAAGCGAGCTTGTCGATGTCACGAATGTCGATGCCACCAATCTCCTTTGCAGGTTCACCTGCGGCGCCATGGGCATTGCCGATTTCAGCCGCGTCGCATCGGGCCAGAAGTTTCATCAAAGCTACCAAATCTATGGCACCAAAGGCGGCCTCAAATACGACTACGACCATATCAATCGCATCCATTTCTATAGCCCCGGTGATGTTCTGGGCGGACAAGGCTATAAGGCGATCGATGTCGGACCGGAGAATGCCACCTACGGCTCCTTCTATCCGGTCGCCAATTTCGGGCTTGGTTACAACGAATACAAACTCATCGAAATTGCCGAAGTGGTCCGATCGGTGGCGAAGGGAACGCCATGCTGGCCGACCTTCAGTGATGGTCTTCACATTACCCAGCTGGTCGAAGCGTGCCTCGAATCATCGTCCCGCAGGCAATGGGTGAAGGTCAAGGATCTGTGACATGAATCGCGAACTGCCGTTGTCGCCGGATATTCTGATCATCGGGTCGGGGATCGGTGGTGCCACCATGGCGAAGGGGCTGGCCGGCACCGGCTTGCGCATTCTCGTGCTCGAGCGTGGCCAGCACCTCACCGACTCGGCCAGCGCGCGCGACGAGCGCGCAATATTTCAGCGCGGCGTCTATCGCTCGCCCGAACTGTGGGTCGATGAGAAGGGGGCTGCCTTCAATCCCGGAACATTCTATTGCGTCGGTGGGAATTCAAAATTCTTCGGTGCCGTGATGCTGCGCTTCAGGGTCGAGGATTTTCTGGGTCGCGACCATCCTGGCGGTATGTCGGTACCATGGCCCTTCGACTATGACACGCTTGAGCCCTGGTACAATGAGGCTGAGCATTTATTCGAGGTGCGCGGGCAGATAGGCCAGGACCCTACCGAGCCTCATCACAGTCGGCCGTACAAGTTCGGTCCTGTTGCTGATGAGATGCCGGTCGCCGTCGTTCGCGAACGTCTGCGTGCCCAAGGCCTGAGACCCTTCAATCTGCCGCTGACAGTCGATTGTGAGCGCTGGCTCAAGCGGGCAGCAACGCCTTGGGATGGCTTTCCTGACATAAGCCACGGCAAGATGGATGCCGAGACAGGCCCGCTGCGGCAGGCGCTTCAGAATGATAATGTCTCTCTCGTGACGGGCGCGAAAGTCCTGGGCCTCCAAACAGACGGTGCAGGGAAGCGCATCAACGCCGTGGTCGCGGAGACTGAGCAGGGGCGCATCCGTTTCACACCCGGACTTGTGGTCCTGTCTGCCGGTGCCGTCAATTCAGCGGCCCTGTTGCTGCGCTCGGCGGACGGCAAGAACGCCAAAGGCCTGGCCAACAGCAGTGGACAGGTGGGTCGAAACTTCATGAATCACAATTGTAGTGCCATGCTTGTCATCGACCCGCGCCTTCGCAACGACTCAATCTATCAAAAAACTCTCGGCATCAACGACTTCTACCTGTCCGATCCAAAGTCCAACCAGCCTTTAGGCAATGTTCAGTTGTTGGGCAAAGTCTCCGGTCCCATCTTGAAAGCGAATGTACGCTTGATTCCCGAGGCGATTCTCGGGCTCATCGCGCGCTACAGCTTCGATTGGTACCTGATGAGTGAAGACCTTGCCCATTCTGAGAGCCGGGTCTTCTGTTCCGGCAACCAAATCGGACTACGATGGCAGCGCACCAACATTACCGCGCATGAACGGCTCGTTAGACAAATGAAGGAAGTATTCCGGGCCGCCGGCTTCCCGATCATTCTCACCAAGTCCTTCGGCCAGCAAAGCCCGTCGCATCAATGTGGCACAATCAGATTTGGCGATGATCCGGGAAGTGCTGCGCTAGATCCTTTCTGCAAGACCTATGACCATGACAATCTCTATGTGGTCGATGGCAGCTTCTTTCCATCATCCGCAGCGGTAAATCCATCGTTGACGATTGCCGCCCAAGCACTCCGTGTCGCTGATCACCTGACTCGGACATGGGACAGGGCGTAAGCCTCAATCCACGCAGGCTCGTCACGAAGCCCAGTTCTCCCGATATTCGGGAAAATTGGTCAAGCCGCCGTCAACATATAAAGTCTGGCCAGTGATGTAGCGTGCGTCGTCCGAAGCAAGGAAAGCAAAGACTCCAGCGATCTCTTCCGCTTCAGCGGCTCGTCCGAGCGGGATATGCGACTCGACCGCGGCCCGTTTCCGGGCATCGTCGGTCCATCCTTGATTGAGAGGTGTGACGGTGGCGCCCGGTGCAACATTGTTCACTCTTATGCCATGCCCTGCATATTCGAGTGATAAAGTGCGCATGAGCATCCCGAGACCGCCTTTGCTTGCCGCATAAGCAATGAACCGAGGTTTCGGCACGATTTCATGGTTGCTGGAATTGTTGAGGATGACCCCGCCATATCCGCGCTCCAGAAAATGGACGATGGCAAGCTTGGCGCAGATGAAGGCGCCGCGAAGATTGACATTCAGAATCTGATCGAAGACGGCGATCGGGTATTCATGCGAGGCGTGCTCGCGATTTATGCCCGCGTTGTTGATGAGGACATCGATGTGGCCGGTTTTTGTAATCGCCGTGGCGAATATGGCTTCGACGTCCTTTTCCGACGCTACATCGCCGGCAACGACCGCACCAATCTTCGATGCCCCATACTGCCTGGCAATGAGATTGGTTGTCTCTTTCAACGCTGGCGAGTATTCGAGATCATTCAGGATCGTCACAGCACCTTCCTCAGCGAAGCGCAACGCCGTCGCGCGTCCAATTCCCTGGCCGGCGCCGGTGATGAGGACTCGTTTGTCTTTCAAACCGCGCATTTCACATTCCCTATGATTGGGGCGTTCAAGTTGTCTGGAGAAGCCAACATTCGATTGGGTAAATCCAGCAGTCAAGTTTCATTCGTTTGTCGAACACCGTCGTACGGCGTGTCTTGATGAAATACTAGTCGCGATAAGCGCCCGGATTGGCGTCATCGTATACCTGGAAGACGAGCCGTCCGGATATGATCCGCGACGCGCAATGCTTGTGCGACAATCGTCAAGGTCAGTCCCATCGCCGGCAAAGACGGAAAGAATGATGCATCGACTACATACAGGTTCTCAACATCGTGAGTTCGGCAAAACAGATTGAGGACAGAAGTCTTCGGGTCGGACCCGAAGCGGGCGGTTCCACCTTGATGTGACGTGGTCTCGACACCCATTTTCCTCGAAACGATTAGAGGAAATCCTGCTCGTTTCAGTGCCCGACGCATGCGATCGATGAGCTGCTGCTGCGCGTTCGTATTGTTCGGCTTATAGTGCAGCCTGATCTGTCCGGACGTGCTCCACTCAATCCGGTTCTCTGGTCGTGGCAGGTCTTCAGTCAATAGCCACCACTCGTGACTTCGTTCGGCCAGTCGGCGGAGAATGGGCATAGGCACTCCGGGGAGAGCGCTCTTGAGAATTGGTGCCGTAACTTTACCCACCAACTGAGCGGTTCCCAGAGGAAAGGGGAATTCGGAGCCTGATTCATACCAATCATTGAGACAGAGTGTCTTCTGATAAACGGCATCGTTCTGTCGCAACGGATTGATCGCCATCAAAAGGGCGGCATTGTGGGCCATATAATGTCGCCCTATGAGCCCCGAGCTGTTCGCAAGCCCTTCTGGCCACCGCTCATGGACCGACGCAAGGAGCAATGCGGCCGAATAGGCGGCGCCGCATGCCACAACAACTATCCGCGCAGAAAAAAAGCGATGCGTGCCGCCCGACAGGGCTTCGACGCCACGAACGGAGTTTCCATCAGGATCAGTGACGATCCGCGTGACCCGAGTGTTGGTGAGCAAAGTGACGTTGGAATGAGTGAGAGCAGGTTGAAGCAAGCGCGTCTCGGCATCGCTCTTGGCGTCCACCTTGCAGATGAAGGCGTCGCACGTCCGGCACCGGATACAACGCCCCTCAGGCCTGAGGTCAATGCCCATCGGCAGATGGAAGGGGAACAGCCCTTGCCGCTTCAGATCGTGATGCAGTCGTTGCACATAGGGCTCGTGAGGGATTGCCGGAAAGGGATAGCGTTCCGAATGGAATGGCTCTCCGGGGTCCTCGCCAAGCTCGCCATGTACACCCATTACCGTCTCGGCGCGTGACAGCCAAGGCTCCAAGACATCATATGCGACGGGCCACGCCGGAGAAATCCCATCCTGGTGATGTGTTTCAGAGAAATCTGATATCCGCGGGCGCGTAAGCGCGGCGCCGAAGAACTTGGTGTTTCCACCGACGCAATGATGGATGCCAGGCGCGAAATCGGCGGCGGCTTCGACATGATGCCAACGATCGAGGGTACGATATCGGCGCTGCTGGAATACGGCGACGGGATCCCAGTTGGCGTCTTCTCTTGGGATATAATCGCCTCGTTCAAGAATTCCGATCCGAATGCCACTGCTGGCAAGACCGTATGCAAGTGCGCTGCCCCCTGCGCCGCTTCCTATGATGATAACGTCGAAATCCACCGCACCAGTCATTGCTGAGATCCATGCTGGTAAGTCCAGGTTTCGGCAAAGGCAAGAAACGCCGACAGAGGCAACGCACCATAATTTGGTTTCGGACGGCCACTCACCGGGTGTCCATTGACCGCAATGCGCGCAGTATGGGCTGGAACGATGACTGATGAAACTTCATAAGAGCGCGAACGGTCTGATCCGAAGCCGTGTTGGATGGAACGTCCCATCTGACCCTCGCCGTAGTCGCTCCAATGCAGATCGATCGTGGCACCTGAGGCCTTGCACTGGAGCGAGGAAGGAGATGCGGTATCGGCGGCATAGACGAACTGCGCTGCGGTCACACGTGCCGCTTCAAGCCCTCTGTCCTGGAAGTCGACAAAGAACTGATTAAAGGTGTCGGTGACGTATCGGCCAAGCGGTTCGTTGTTGGCGAAAATCGTGGGTCCATGCAGGTGAGGCGGCACCTCAGGCAAGGGAGAAAACCAGGCCACTAGCACGTCGCCGGCACCCTTGATTGAATGATGGCACCGCCAATAGCTGGTGGCGGCGCTGAGCGCTCCTGCCTCATCATAGAGAATGACACAAGGATTCTCTCCGACCACTTCCAGCATGCTTTGCGCAGGCATATTTCGTCTCCCAATAAGAAAAGTCGGGTGTAATTATATCGATCTAATTGAGTGCGCCAAGCATAAAAGGCACCAACTGGGGAAGAATCCGCCGATTGACAGAATATCGATCGTTGTGTATGTAATCGTTTATTAGATCGATCTAATAGCGAAAACACATGCTGCTCTTTCTCTCGCCTCATTTGGATGATGCCGCCTTGAGCTGTGGTGGCCTGCTTGCTCGTCTTGCTGCGAAGCAAACTGCGGTGCTCGCCGTGACCTTTTTCACAGGTGATCATGAAGCGATGCGGCCACTCTCCCCCTATGCCGCACATTTGCATGAGAGGTGGGGCAATCTGCCCACGCCCTACGCCGATCGCAGGCGAGAAGACGAGTGCGCCATGGCAAGGCTCGGCGTTCCCTATCGCCATCTCGGGTTTCTTGATGCCATCTATCGTAGCGGTGATCGGGAGGCGGAGAGATATGCGGACGCAACCGAGCTGTTCTCCGGACAAGTGCCGTCCTGGGATCGGGCAATTGGCGAGAAGGTGACCTGTGCGATCCGCGAGCTGATCGCAGAACTTGGGCCGGAGGCCGTCTATACGCCGGCGGGTGTTGGCCGCCATGTCGATCATCTGATCGTTCGCGATAGCTGTCTTGCGGCCGCTGGCGACGATACAGCGGTGATCTTCTATGAAGACATGCCGTATTCAACCGGGCTTTATCCTGTCGGCAGGCCGGATAGTCCAACGCGAGCCATTCTTGAGCTTGGTGCGCGGGCCGCATCGATACGAGTGGAGCCAATCGATATCGAGGCAAAGCTGCAGTCCGTCCACTGCTATCGGTCGCAGCTTTCGGAACTGAGCGCTGGGGCGGACTTCGATCTCGTCATTGCCACCTATTGCCGGTCTGCGGGAGCAGGCGTTCCAGCCGAACGGTACTGGAGCGCGGTCTAGCCGAGATAAACAAAGAAGCCAACTGAGGAGGATGTGCCGATGAGAAGAGCCCAGTCCCGTCACGGGTCTGCTTATGCGACGTTCCGCACTGTTGCGGCTTTCGTGGCGTTGTCGCTGGCAGGCGCGTTGCCTGCGGTGGCGCAAGATACAAAGTTGACGGTAGAGAGCTGGCGGCCCGACGACGCGGCGGCGTGGCGCAACGCAATCGTACCCGCTTTCCAGAAAGAGCATCCGGGCACAGCCATAGCTTACCAGCCAACCACCCCCACCGAGTACGACGCAGCTTTGACGGCGCGACTGGAAGGTGGAACGGCCGGGGATCTTATTATCTGCCGACCATTCGACAAGGCGCTCGAGCTCTATAAGGCCGGACATCTCCTGCCGATCGATGATTGGTTGGATCTGTCGCACTACCCGGCATTCGCGAAGGCGCCATGGCAGACCGATGATGGCAAGACGACATTCTGCCTGCCGGTTGCCTCGGTTCTGCACGGTTTCATGTATAGTAAGCCCGCGTTCCAGGAGCTCGGTCTGACCCTACCGAAGACGATGGACGAGTTCCACAGGGCGTTGGAGAAGATAAAGGCTGATGGCCGCTATGTTCCTTTAGCCATGGGGACTGCCGATCAATGGGAAACCTCGCAGATCGCATACCAGAATATCGGACCGATGTACTGGAACGGCGAGGAAGGCCGCCTGGCTCTCATCGAGGGAACCAAGAAGCTGACGGATCGCGAATTTGTGAGACCGTGGCAGGAGCTTGCAAGCTGGCGGAAGTATCTCGGGGATGGCTTCGAGGCGCGTAAATACGCCGACAGCCAGACACTCTTCACGCTTGGCCGAGCCGCTATTTATCCGACCGGTTCATGGGAGATTGGCATTTTCCGAGAGCAGGCTGGGTTCGACTTCGGCGCCTTCCCGCCGCCGCTGCCTGAAGGCCAAACAAACTGCTATATCAATGACCATCCAGACTTCGGTATCGGGATAAATCCGAAATCGAAGAATCTTGAGGCAGCAAAGGCATTCATGAAGTGGGCCGCCGGCGCCACCTTTGCGGAAGTGCATGCCAACTCTGTTCCAGGCTTCTTTCCGCTCGCCGACTATCCGGTAAAGTTGAAGGACCCGGTGGCGCAGCAGTTCATAGATTGGCGCCAGAATTGTCGGTCCAGTATGCGCATGTCATACCAGAAACTGTCACGCGGGACGCCCACTCTTGAGAACGAGCTATGGGTCATAGGCGCGCAGGTTATGAACGGTACGATGAGCCCAGAAGACGCTGCGGCGCAGCTGCAGAAGGATCTCGCTGGCTGGTACAAGCCGCAGCAGAAATAACCAGTCAAATCCTGGACAAGGTGCCCAACGATGACCGACGCCACGAGGAAAGGTGGGAGTGAGCGCACGCGCGCTCAGCCGTCCGGCACGTCAATCGATGCCCGATGGCAGACCGCCGTCTTCCTGGCGCCGGCAGTCATCATCTATACCGCCTTCTCAATCTTCCCTTTGCTCGACACGATCAGGCTCAGCCTGTATCGCAGAACGGAGGGCGGAGCGTCGGAGTTTGTCGGGCTATCCAACTATGACCGCCTCTTCAGCGCGCCAGCACTGTGGGATCCGTTCTCCAATGCCTTCATGAACAACGTCATCTTTTTCGTCCTTCATCTGTTGATCGAAATCCCTGTCGCACTCCTGCTTGCGGCATTGTTGAGCAGGACGGTGTTGGCAGGTCGCGCGACCTATCGCTCACTCATCTTTCTCCCAACCGTGCTGTCCGTCGTCATCATAGGATTCACCTGGCAACTGATCCTAAATCCCCTCTGGGGTGTCGCGGAAAGCTTCTTTTCCGTCCTCGGGTTCTCCGGGATATCAACGGCGTGGCTCGGAAGGGAGAGCTCCGCGCTTGTCGCCGTGACCTTAATTTCCATCTGGCAATGGATCGGTATGCCGATGATTCTCCTTTATGCCGCCCTGCAGAGCATACCGGACGACATTCTCGATGCTGCCATTGTCGACGGAGCCAATCAATTCTGGACATTCATCTATGTGAAGCTGCCATTGGTGGCGCCGACGATTGCGCTGATTGGCATTCTGACCTTCGTCGGGAACTTCAACGCATTTGATCTCGTCTTCGCGATGAAGGGCGCACTGGCCGGGCCGAACTTTGCCACTGATATTCTCGGCACGTTCTTCTACCGAACGTTCTTCGGTTTCCAGATGCAGGCCGGCGACCCAAATCTTGGGGCAACGGTTGCAACCGTCATCTTTGGAATCATTCTCCTGGGTGTCGGCGTCTATCTCTTTCTATTGCAGACGCGTCTGCGCCGGTACTCCTTGTCATGACGCACCAACTCACATCGCGGCGACTTCCGCGTGAAGGTGGCGTTTGGGGTGTCACCATCGCCCACGCGGTCTTGCTGGCCTATACGGCCCTAGCCGTCGCTCCAATTCTTCTCATTACGATAAATGCGTTCAAGACCCGGCTGGGCATATTTGGAGCGCCATTGTCATTGCCGACCATGTCGACCTTCAGTCTTGAGGGCTTCCGGCGCGTCCTCATCGAGGGCGATGCGGCGCTTTACTTCGCCAATAGCTTGGTTGTGACCGTTGTGAGCGTTGCGCTTGTTCTCTTCACTGGCCTCATGGCGGCGTGGGCGCTGACGGAGTACCGCTTCATACTGCGACAACCGCTGCGCTTGTACCTGGCGCTTGGCATAATGCTGCCGATCCGGCTCGGCACCGTCAGCATTCTTCAAACAATGGTGACCTTGGATCTGGTCAACACCCTGACCGCCCTGATCTTGGTGTATGTCGCGCAAGGGCTCCCCATTGCGATCCTTATCCTATCGGTCTTCATTGCACAGATCCCGCGGGAACTTCGGGACGCGGCAAGGTGTGACGGCGTCGGCGAGTTCAAGATCTTTGCCCGCATCATACTGCCGCTTTGTCGGCCGGCGCTCGCGAGCGTCGCGATCTTCACCATGGTTCCCGTCTGGAACGATCTCTGGTTTCCATTGATCTTGGCGCCAGCCCAGGACAAGCAAACCATTACGCTCGGCATTCAGCAATTCGTCGGCCAGTATGTGACGGATTGGAACGCGGTCATCTCCGCGCTGTTGTGCGCGATGTTGCCGGCTTTGCTTCTGTATCTCTTTTTCTCGCGGCAGCTCATTCGCGGTCTCACGGCAGGGGCAGTCAAATGAGCGACACTTTGAGCTATCCCCATGGTCCAGCAGTCCGTCTTCGTTCCCTTGGCAAAGCCTTCGGCGAGGCGAGAGTTCTCCGCAGTATCGATCTTGATGTGCCGAAGGGATCATTGACCGTCATTGTCGGCCCATCGGGTTGTGGAAAGTCGACCCTCTTACGGATTATTGCAGGATTGGAGAAGGCAACCGAAGGAGATCTGCTCATCGGCGGCCGCCAGGTCAACGATCTCACGCCGTCCCAGCGCAGAATTGCGATGGTGTTTCAATCCTACGCTCTTTATCCACACATGACGGTCTATGACAACATTGCATTCGGCCTGAAATTCGACCGGCGCCGCCGAGCAGAAGCCAGACAACGGGTGGAGAACGCGGTCCGCGCCCTCGATCTTGATGGGCTCCTTGACAAGCATCCCAGGCATCTCTCCGGTGGCCAGCGGCAGCGTGTGGCAATCGGTCGTGCCATCGTCCGGGAACCAGAGGTCTTCCTCTTCGACGAACCGCTTTCAAATTTGGACGCCGCGCTTCGGACCGGAACCCGGGTTGAGATAATGAAGCTGCATCAGCGTCTGGCGGCGACGATGATCTATGTAACGCACGATCAAGTCGAGGCGATGACGCTGGCGACGCAGGTCGTCGTGATGAAGCAAGGCCGTATCGAACAAGTCGGTTCACCGCGCGAGCTCTATCTCACGCCCGTGAACAGATTTGTGGCGGGATTCATCGGATCTCCCAGTATGAATTTTCTCGACGCCGAGGCCGTCAAGGTTGGCGCCGATGAGGTGGAACTCTCGTTCCCCGGCGGACGTGCCCGACTACCCGGGCGTTATGACCTCGCGATCGGCGCGAGCATCACTCTTGGCGTGCGACCAGAGCACCTCGAGGAAAGCGTAGTCGAAAATGACCTGTCGCTGACGGCACAAGTGTCGTTTGCAGAGTGGCTCGGCGAAGCCAACCTCGTCTATCTGACCGCTCCAGGCGATCGCATGGTGACCATGCGTGCATCGGCGGAACGTTCCTTCGCGCGCGGCCAATCGGCAAGCATCACCGCCCATGCGCGGCACGTTCATGTCTTCGGACAGGATGGACAACGGATCAACGCGGCTCGGTATCCCGAGAGTTCTCAAGAGCTCGTGACTGCCGATTGGACAAAGCTAGGCCGCGCTGCGCCTTAAACGATCGGAATAGAAGGGAATGCAAGTGACTGACCAGATTGATTTGGACGCTCATGCCGTCTTTCTGCCGATTCTTCAGAAGCTGGAGATCGATGATGCGGTTCGGCGGTTTCTCGCAGGTGGAGGCAAGGCCGTCCTGTTCGGCGAGTCTGCAGACGAGTATCGGGCCCGCAGAATGTCGGCCGAGCGAACCACAAGCGAGACGCCTGTTTTCCTTAAGGCGGCGACGGCAGAGTTGCGGCGTATCCAAGACGACGTCATTGTCGCCGTGGATCAGGAGCTTGGCGGCCTCTGCCGGTTACATTCGCTTGTCCCGGCGTTTCCGACCATCGAGGAAGCCCGGTCGATGCCGTCTGACCAGCTGCGCACGGCCTGCGCCAAGGTGGCGTCCGCGGCTCGGGCGCTAGGGGTAAACCTGTTCCTAGCACCGGTCCTCGATTACACGGTCGGACGCAATGTCTGGCTCGAGGGACGCACTCTCTCGGAAGATCCTTCTGAGGTAGGCCGGCTCGGCGCAGACTTCGTGACAGGTGTCCAGTCTGCTGGCGTGGCTGCGACGGCAAAGCATTTTCCCGGTTTCTGCCGTCTCGACGGTGATCCCGCGACTGAGGACGTGCGGTTCCTCGGAACCGAAGCGGAGTATCTCCGCGGGCTTGCCGTGTTCGAGGCGGTGTTTGCCGCTGGCGTCCAGGCGGTCATGAACGGGCCTGCGATCGTCGAACATCTCGATCCCCTCGCGGCGCCTTCGATATCCAAGTGGGCAGTCGCGGTGCTGAAGGAGAAGTACCGCTTCCGTGGCCTCATTATCAGCGACGACTTGGATTCGAAGGCAACTATGCGGGACGCATCGATTGAAGAGGTCGCCATCAAGGGCCTCGAGGCCGGTACCCACCTCATGCTGGTAGCCGGCGACGACCACCTTCCGTCGCTCATTCGCAGCGTAGCCGATGCCGCCCGCGCGGGGAGGCTTTCGAAAGAATCGCTGCGAACGGCCGCCGAAGCCGTCCGCAGCTTTGCGGCGACACTGGCCCGGCCAATACGGCAATCGTGATGGCGTTGTCACGCAAAAGAAGCCGGCCACGCAACGCCTGTGGGTGCGGCGAGATGCTTTGCAATCAAAGAAGGAGGAAACGAGCATGTGGAGGAAAACTGCGGTCTATGCTGTTGCCGCATATATCGGCCTGTGGGCAAGCGCAGCAGTAGCTGAGACCACGATCAATGCGATCTTCATGAGCCAGACCGCCTACAGTGAGTCCGACGTCCGCGGCATGACGGCTGACTTCCAGAAAGAGAATCCCGATGTGATCGTTAATCTGGAGTTCGTTCCCTATGAGGCGCTTCATGACAAGATCGTGGCGGCGCAAGGTGGCGGTGGCCAAGGTTACGATGTGGTGTTGTTCGACGTCATATGGCCGGCGGAGTTTGCTGAGAAAGGCTTTCTGCTCGACGTCACCGACCGTATCCCGCCGGATATGACCGATCAGGTTCTTGACGGCGCTTGGACGACGGTCGGGTACAATGGGCGCCGCTACGGCATGCCGTGGATCCTCGATACGAAATACCTCTTTTACAACACAGAAATGCTGAAGATGGCAGGCTTCACGGCACCGCCGAAGACCTGGAACGAACTCGCAAGTCAGGCAAGAGCTATCAAGGAAAAGGGCGTCGTCAAGCATCCCATCGTCTGGAGCTGGTCGCAGTCCGAGGCCATGATCTGCGACTACACGCTCCTGTCCGCTGCCTTCGGCGGATCCATATTGTCGAATGGCGAGCCGACCTTCGAGCGCGGCGGCTCCCTAAAGGCCGTCGAGTTCATGAAAGCGACACTTGATGAGGGGCTCAGCAACCCTAGCTCGCGGGAATATCTCGAGGAGGATGTCCGGCACGTCTTTTCCAATGGAGAGGCGGCCTTTGCTCTCAACTGGACCTACATGAATGCGCTTGCCAATGACCCTGCGCAAAGCAAGGTGGCGGGCAAGGTCGGGATCGCGCCAGCGCCTGGTGTCGATGGAATCTCTGAACTGTCCGCTGTAAACGGTTCCATGGGTCTCGGAATTCCCGCATCCAGTGGGCATGTCGAGGAAGCATGGCGGTATATCGTCTTCCTCACCAGCCGTCAGACTCAGGAGAAATACGCGAAGCTCAGCCTGCCGATTTGGAAGGCGTCTTATTCCGATGCCAAGGTGGCTGCGGGGCAGGAGGATGTGGTCGCAGCTGCGAATCAATCACTGCGCGCCATGGTGCCGCGGCCAATCGTTGCCGCCTACACCGAAATCTCGAGCATTCTTCAGCGCCAGATCCATGCGGTGCTGCTGGGCGAGCTTTCTCCGTCAGAAGGCTTGGAAAAGGCTGCCGAACGCGTCCGACGTATCAGACCTTGACATGCGATCGATAATGCCCCGGGACCGGTCGAGTGAGCGCTGGCTATTCCTATTGCCGGCGCTCATCATCCTATCCGTCCTCACAGCTTGGCCGCTGATCCAGACCATTTGGTTGAGCTTCACGGATATGGAGATCTCGGCGCGCGGTCAGCCCGCCCGCTGGGTTGGAGTTGAGAATTACCTTTATACCCTGACCGATCCGGACTTTCACGATGCGCTGGCCCGCACGCTCTATTTCACGATTGCATCAGTTGGCCTCGAGACGATTATCGCCGTCCCAGTGGCAATCTTGCTTAGTCTCGAGTTTCCGGGTCGCACGGTCCTGCGCGTAATCATCATTCTGCCATGGGCCCTGCCGACCATTGTGAATGCCATTATGTGGCGTCTCATTCTCCATCCGGACTACGGCAGCCTGAACGCTGCACTCGTGCAGCTTGGGATTTCACACGAGTACGAGTCCTGGCTGGGCGATCCGGACCGAGCAATGACCATGATCGTGCTGGCGGATGTCTGGAAGAACTACCCGCTGATCGCATTCGTGGTCCTCGCGGCTCTTCAGACGATTCCTCGCGAGCTATTTGATGCGGCCCGGGTCGAAGGCGCCTCCGCCTGGCAGCAGTTCCGGCGGATTGTCATGCCTTCGATCATCGGTCCGCTGCTTGTCGTTGTCGTTCTCCGGACCATCGAGGCCTTTCGGGTGTTTGACATTATCTATGTCATGACCAAGGGCGGGCCAGCCGACAGCACCAAGACAGGCAGCTTCTTTGTCTACCAGGAGTACTTTCAGTATTTGCGGGCGGGCAGCGGTGCAAGCTACGCCACCGCAATGGCTGTGATGAGCGGTGCCCTCATAGCCTTCTACTTCATACTCTTGCGGTTCTCGCAGAAGCGGCGGCCAAAGTGAATCATTCTGTACTCCGGTCGGCCCTAATAGCCGTCTCCGTGACAGTACTGGTGCTGTTTACGCTAGCGCCCCTGGGCTGGCTCTTCATCATGAGCATCGCCAGCCCGACTGACCTCGTCGCAATTCCCCTGAACTGGATTCCGACCGAGTTCGACTTTAGTCGCTATGGGCATCTGCTGGGTGTCGGCGAACGATCGGGCGTCAGTCCGTTCCCGAGTGCCCTGCGCAACAGCTTGATCGCGTCCGTGGGAGCGACAATATTGGCGCTCGTCACGGCAACGCTCGCGGCCTATGCATTCGCACGTCGCGCCGCACCGCGCATAATTCTCGTGCTGATGCTCGCCACCTTCATGATGCCGCCAATCACATATCTCATGCCACTCTATACTGCGTTCGGCAGCCTTGGGTTGTTGAACAGTCCAATAGCTCTTGCAATAGCGTACTGTACACTTCTCATTCCCTTCGCCACCTGGCTGCTGACCACCAATTTCGATGCGCTTCCAGTTGAGGTGGAATACGCCGCTGCGATTGAGGGTGCTTCCACCATGATGACGCTCAGACGTGTCGTCCTCCCGATGGCGAGGCCGGCGCTTCTTGCGGCGGGCATGCTGTCGATGCTCGTCGCGTGGGACGAGTTCTTTTATGCCCTTCTCTTCACCAGTGACCTCCAAAGTAAGACGCTTCCGGTGGCTGTCGCAGACCTCGCGGCGGGACGCGTCACCGACTATGGTGTCATCGCTGCGATCGGTGTCATGGCAGCCATCCCTCCGGCCATTGTTGCAGTCCTATTTCAGAGACATCTCGTCTCAGGTTTGGCAGGAGGGAGTGTCAAAGGATGAATAGAACGGGAACGACCACTGTATCAGCGCTAGAGATCCGCGCGCTCAGCAAGGCGTTCGGAAGCCTCTCGGTTTTGCAGGGCATCTCTCTTGAGATGTCTGAAGGCGGCTTTCTGGTCCTGGTTGGCCCCTCCGGCTCCGGCAAGTCGACTTTGCTCTCTTGCATCGCTGGGCTCAGCGGGGTCGACAGTGGCAGCATTTGGATCGGGGGACGCGATGTGACACGGATCGAACCGGCCCAGCGCGACATCGCAATGGTTTTTCAGTCATACGCGCTCTTTCCCTCCATGAGCGTGGCAGAGAACATAAGATTTGGAATGAGGGTTCGGAAAGTTGCAGACGCCGAGCAGGAGCGGCGCCTTGCCCGGGTGAGCAGAATGCTGAAAATCGATCACCTGCTCGACCGACGACCGGCGCAGCTTTCGGGCGGCCAGCGCCAAAGGGTCGCCATGGGGCGGGCGCTCGTGCGGGAGCCGAAGCTCTTCTTGTTCGATGAGCCATTGTCCAATTTGGATTCCAAGCTTCGTGTCTCGATGAGAACGGAGATCAAGAGGCTTCACCAGGATCTCGGCGCGTCGATCGTCTATGTGACACACGATCAGATGGAGGCCATGACTTTGGCGACAATGATTGTCGTGTTAAAGGATGGTGCTATTCAGCAGATAGGGTCTCCGGCAGACATTTATGAGCGACCCGCTAATCTCTTCGTCGCTGACTTCATGGCCGCTCCGGTAATACACTTTCTGGCAGCTCGGGCCTCAGCCAAGGGCCGGTCTGTGAGAGTCACGTTCGACTCAAAGTCGCTTCCCGAGATCATCATTGACCGAACCGCTGATGGTGCCAGGGTAGATAACATTCCAGTCCTCGTCGGCGTCAGACCTGAGATGATTGAAGCCGTCTTGGCAACGGACGTTACCACGCAGGTCAACCGATTTGACGCCCGCATCGAGGTCGTTGAACCCATGGGCCCCGACACATACGCGGTGATCAGCATAGACGAGTTGGAGCTTACCGCGCGGTTAAGCCGTCGCAGCATGGCAACGCAGGGCGCCATCTTGCCGTTTGCGCTCAACCTTGAAGATGCGTCATTCTTCGATCCGAAGACGGGCGATCGACTGCTTCTGTGATGATGCTGACAAAAGATTGAAACGTTGCTTCTGCGGTCTGGCGGTGAGCTGTCTTCGACGAGCAAGTCGGTTTTCCACGATCGTTGCGGCTATTTGCGCCGAAGTGGCTTGCGAACACGTAATCCGTATCTAGCGAGAACCGCTTCGCTAGGCGAGAATGAGGAGTTAACGACAACCTCGCAATAGCCGTCCTCACTAAGTCGGGAGACAACATGAAATCGGCTTCGTTGTCGAGCTGCGCCAGCTTGAGCCCGGATATCCATCTTTCCGAGAAAATGACACCCCTTGGATGGTTCCAATACTTCGTCAGTCGGGTATCGTCGGACTCCGCGACCGAATTCCTATGGGCATCTTGGCAGAAGCATGGCCGGGGGACCATCATGCTGGTCTGCTGGAGCGCGCATATGGCAAAAAAAGCTCAACCAACTATTATATCGATCCAAATATATATTGGATCGATATAGTATTTGAGATGTAGAATGCCGGCATAAACACCACAAGGAAATGACTTGGCGTTAACAACAGTCCGGGGCGAAATCTGACTGAGCTTTTGGGCTTTGAATCGGTAACCAAGGCGGCGCTCTTGCGGGCTAAGGAATGGATCTTGTCTTCCGAAACTTCGCCGAAGCACTCCTGCGAGGTCCTGATAGGCCAGCCTTGCGTCGCATCATGGAGCAGACCGCTTTAGCCTTCGATCTTCAGCATTTCGCGTATCTCTACGCGCCGCGCGAGACACCAGGACGGATGGGCCTGATCTCCAACTATCCGGAAGCCTGGACGGCACTCTATATGGCACAAGGTTATGACCGCTTTGACCCGGTCGTAAGGAGCGCGATGCTCCGGCATGCACCTTTTGAATGGGACCAGGATGGCTGGCCCACGAAACTTGCCGGACGTCAGCGCCAGCTCATGGAGGAGGCGGCTGCTTTCGGCATTCGTTGCGGCTTCACCTTTCCAATCGACGATCCCGCCAGCTCTTTTGCCGCCGTCACATTTGCGGCGGATCTCCGTCGGGACCGTTTCCGCCGAAGCTTCCTCGTTCACAGGGACGTGCTGAAGTTCATGGCCTACTCCTTTCATGCCGAGGCGCGCCGGGCGTTGGCGCCCAAGCGTTATGTTGCCGGTGTGATCTTGAGTCCACGTGAATTCGAGTGCCTCGATTGGGCGGCCAAAGGCAAATCGGCCTGGGACACGAGCCAGATCATTGGAATCGCGAGCAGGACCGTCACGTTTCATCTCCAGAATGCCAAGCTTAAGCTAGGCGTGAGGACCGTTCAGCAGGCGGTGGCGCTCCTCGCCTCATCCAGGCGCTTCGAGCGATAGCGCGCAAGCGGCCTGCCAGCTGTCAAGCTGGACAGGCTGTTTCGGACATCCAACCGGTCTCCACTCCCGCAAGTCGAAACTTGCGGGGAAGGGATCATGATCGAGCTCATCGCGCCGAAACATCATCATGAATTTTGCGATATCCTGAAGGACATGCACCTCCTCAGGGCGCGGGTCTTCAGGGACAGGCTCCAATGGGACGTTAACGTCAATGAGGGTCTTGAAGTCGACCATTACGATAGCCTTGGTCCGTCCTACCTTCTGAGCCGGGCGGAAGGAAGGGTGCAGGGCTGCGTGCGGCTACTGCCTTCGACTGGCCCCAACATGCTCGCCGACATCTTCCCCTTCCTGCTCGATGGTGCGCCTCTCCCACGGGATGCAGCCATTTGGGAAAGCAGCCGCTTCGCCCTTGAGTATCTGCCGGGCGCGGCGAGGACCGGATCGGGGCTTGCCGATACCACCTTCGAGCTCTTCGCCGGCATGATCGAATTCGGATTGTCGCGATCATTGAAGGCCATTGTGACCGTCACCGATATTCGGGTCGAGCGGATCTTGAAGCGTGCCCGCTGGCCCTTGCGACGGCTCGGCGCTGCGCATGCGATCGGTTCAACTCAGGCCGTCGCCGGCAGTCTGGAGGTCTCGCACGAAGCCTTGCGCCAGCTGCGCCGGGCTTGCGGCATCAGGCGGCGCGTGCTGTGGAAGCCGGTGGGTTACCCGGGAGAGGTCGGAGGAAGGGAGCCTTGAGCCGCACTGCTCAGGGCGGGCGGCCGATAAAGGACTTCTCTGATAGAGCTCTTCGATCGCGGCGAGACTGGGCGTGGGAGTTCCTGCGCCGCAATCCGGCCTTTGCCAGCGACTGGGATGCAGTAAGGCCTGTCTCCCGGGCGGCATCGGGGCCAGGCGAGGCGTTCCGACCTGGGCCTGCTTCAATCTCCGTCATGGCGAAATGGGGGTTAATTTTTCGGGGATGATCCGTCCCTGGACGCATCGAAGGCGTGTATCTTATGGGATCCCGATCTTTGCGCCTCGGCACTGCGGTTAGTGGCCCTTCCTCAAGGATCTGTTGCAGGGGTACGCGAGATCATGGTGGCTGACCTGCATGGTTTCAGGCAGTGGATTCTCACGGAAGGCGCTTCTCATGTGCTCTTCCAGCGGGCGGGTAAGTGTCTGCAGCTCGAGATCAGGGGCATGCACAATGTCTCGGAATCGGTCCAACTATTCGCGGCTGTGGCTGTTGGGGCTGAAGAGTTGAAGCCGGCGCTCGGAGCGCTCGAGGCTTTCGGATGTCTTTGTGCGGATCTGGATCTACCTCGCGAATTCGAGGCGCAGGCGCCGAGAAACGAGCGTCTGAGCTTGGTCCTGCGAGCTCTGGAGTGCTGGCAGTCGGGACTTTCGCAAAGGCAAATTGCCATAGAACTCTTCGGGTCAGCTCGTGTGGAAGCGGATTGGGGGCAAGGTACCGACTACCTCAAGAGCCAGGTTCGCCGCTTGGTCAAACGCGGTCGATGGCTTTCAGAGGGCGGTTATCGCGCTTTACTGCGGTGAGCTTTTTGGCGGGAAGGTGGCCTGCTCTCCATGAGCAGGCGCTGCGGATTGTCGGCCAGCCATTGGGCGTGCTTGAGGCGGGACCTGACAATCCTTCTGGCGCGTTCCGGCTCTGCCACGGGATCGATGCCGCAAATATCGCGGGCCATATCGGCTTCGCTGCGCCCTTCCGCCTTTGCGTAAAGGAGGGAAAGGTACTCGGCGAGGCGATACGCGCCTCTAGCCGCGGCGGGATCAACTCGAAAAGTTTGCCAAATCCTTCTCATGATAGTTTTCGACCAGTCGTGCGTATTTCTTAGCCTCAGATTAGCATGGGTCTAGACGAATAGGAACTATAGTTCCTGGAACGATAGTTCCTGCGAGGTTTCCATGCGCCATGGACCTGAAAGAGGTTGTGGCTGCTAATCTGCGTCGGGCACGTCATGAGAAGAAGCTGACGCAGGAAGAGCTTGCAGATCGTTCAGGACTTAGCACGCGCTACGTTGGTGCGATCGAGCGGGCAGACGCATCTGTTACTGTTACCGCTCTTGGGCAAATTGCGACCGCTCTCGGTATTGAGCCAGCCGAACTGCTTAAACGACCGAGTCGTACACGATAACCCGACTGTTAAGCACTTGACTTAGCCTTTAAAAGCGCTTTGACCCGACTCACGCAGTTTGGCCACGGTCTTTCTTAGAGTTATCTCTATTTTGAGCGCGCCTCCGCTGACGCGGACCGGGCTGTCGTGAACCGAGCCCCTCACTTACTTCGATTTCTGTCCTTGAATTCGATGGTCTCGGCCCTTCGGGCTTCCATCCCAGGCGCTGGCGGGCCTTTGGCCCGCGTATGGACGCCGCCCTGAAGGGCGGCGACTCTTTTAGTGGTCCTTCCCCGGCGCGCAGGGTGGGCGGCGCTCCCTTTTAGGCCCGCCGCGGCCGGGCGCAACCGCGCAAGCTCTCCTCTTTCACATGGCCGATTTTGTGCGTCTCGCGCGGTCCTCCGCTGCGCTGCGGCCGAAGGTGCGCCCGGCCTCTGCCGGCGGGCCTAACGGTCGCCTTTCGCCGCCCACCCCGCTTCCGGGGAAGGACGCGAGCAAGAAGCGAGCGAGGCCAGCGCCATGCAGCAGTCCGTCAACAGAAGCGATCTCTATCGGGAGATCACCGAGAAAATCATCGCAGAGCTAGAGCAAGGGACTGTGCCTTGGGTGCGCCCATGGGGCTCCGGAGGGCAGGGGCCGAGCTTGTCGCTCCCCAAGAATGCCCTAACTGCGAAGACCTATTCCGGGATCAATATCCTCCTTCTGTGGGAGGCACTGATAAACCGGGGCTTCGCCTCCTGCCATTGGCTGACCTTCAAGCAGGCGCTGGAATTAGATGGCTCCGTCCGCAAGGGCGAGAAGGGTACCCATGTCTTTTATGCCGACCGGTTCATTCCTGAGAAAGAACGGGAGCGGGTACAGGCCGAGGGAGGTGAGCCCGAGTCCGTCCCGTTCTTAAAGCGCTACACGGTGTTCAATGTCGAGCAATGCGACGGCTTGCCGAAGCATCTGTTCGCACCACGTCCGCCGCTTCCCGAATGCCAGATCATCCCCGAGGCGCAGGCGCTCATTCTGGCGACCGGAGCCGATTTCCGGGTTGGCGGCGATGTAGCAATCTATGTCCCGTCCGAAGACGCGATCCGTGTACCGCATCAATCGGCCTTCATTGATCAAATCAACTACTATCGCACGGCCTTTCATGAACTCGGCCACTGGACGGGCCATAGTTCGCGCCTTGCCCGCGACCTATCCCACCGTCGCGGATCAAGTGGCTATGCGCGCGAGGAACTCGTTGCCGAAATGGCGACCGCCTTTGTCTGCGCCTCGCTCGGCATCGTCCCGACCGTTCGTCACTCGGACTATATCGGCAGCTGGTTGCAGGTCCTCAAAGAAGACAGCAGGGCTATCTTCAAGGCCGCGAGTCAGGCCTCCAAGGCCGCTGACTACATACTCAAATTCACATCTCCCGTCATCGAGGCGGCGGCATGAGTGCCGCCTCCCATGAACCGGTCGAGTCGGAGCCGACACCTATCGGCGAGCAGATGCTCGTTCCAGGCGTCAGCCCTGTCTCGGTTCGTGAGCGGCTTCAAGTGCTGGCCGCTGCGCCTCTGGTTTCCGAGCGATTGCAGAAACCCTGCGATCTCGGCCTTTTCGATGAAGTGGGCCGGAACCAGCTGGATTTATTCAGCGCTCCATCCCCAAAGACATAAGGTGATCGTTATGGAATTGCGTCATATCCCCTTGCCCGAGCTGCACGTTGCGACCGCCAATGTACGGCATAAGTCCAAGAAGCCGGACCTCAGCGACATCCTGCCCAGCATCCGCAAACGCGGCATTCTCCAGCCTTTGCTGGTCCGCCCCGACTCGGAAGGTTTCGGCATTGTCGCGGGCCGCAGGCGCTATCTTGCTGCGAAGACGCTGGAGCAGGAAGGGCTTGAGATGGCGCCTATACCCTGCGCCGTCATGGAGGAGGGCGACGATATCGATGCCATGGAGGCATCGCTCATCGAGAATGTGGCCCGCCTTCCCATGGACGAAATGGATCAGTTCGAGGCCTTCCACCGGCTCTTGAAGGAAGGCCGCACGGTCGCGGAGATAGCTACGACCTTTGCTGTGTCCGAGATCATCGTCGAGCGCAGGCTCGCCATCGCCAATCTTCTGCCGCGCATACGGCAAGCCTACCGGGCAGGAGAGATCAATAGCGACAGCCTGCGGGCACTCACCATGGCGACCAAGAGCCAGCAAAAGGAATGGCTTGCTCTGTTCGAGGATGAGGAACAAACCGCTCCCACGGGGTCGTACCTCAAGAAGTGGCTGTTAGGAGGCGAGCAAATCCAGACCACTGTGGCCCTGTTTGATCTTGCCGAATACAAAGGCGAGATCGTCACCGATCTCTTTGGTGAGGAGCGCTATTTCGGGGACATCCAAGCTTTCTGGACTCTCCAGAACGCTGCTATCGAGGCCAGGAAGGCCAGCTATCTGGAGCAAAGCTGGAAGCACGTTGAAGTGCTTCCGGTTGATCACCGCTTCAATGTCTGGGAGTACGAGAAGACCTCCAAGAGGAAGGGCGGAGCGGTATATATTGCCGTTTCCGGACGGGGCGAGGTCGAGGTGCATGAGGGCTATGTCTCGCGGCAGGAAGCCCGCAGACGGGATAAGAAGGAGAAGGGCGGCGAAGCCAAAGTCAAACCAGACAAGCCCGAACTCACCAAGGCTGCGCAGAACTACCTTGAGCTTCATCGCCATGCTTCGGTGAGGCTGAGGCTGATCGAGGAACCGAAGATCGCGCTGAGGTTTGCCCTGGCTCACATGATCGCCGGCTCAGGTCTCTGGCAGGTAAGGCCCGAGCCGCAGAGAGCCGACAAGGAAGAGATCGCCACATCCCTCCAGACGGGGGCAGCTCAAGTCAAATTCGACAAAGTCAGAGCCGATGCCCTCAGACTCCTAGGCCTCGCCGAGGATCGTTCCGATCTCGTCCGGCACACAGGTGACTGCTATGCCACGGTCACGATCTTCGCGAATTTGCTCAGGCTGAACGACGATGAAGTGCTCATGCTGTTGAGCGTGGCGATGGCCGAATGCCTTGAAGCGGGAACCGCCATCACGGAGGCGGCAGGCACAGTCCTTGCCGCCGATATGGCGGCAAGCTGGAAGCCCGATGAGGCCTTCCTTGGCCATGTGACGGACAAGACTGTGCTCAATTCCATGCTGGCCGACATCGCCGGGACCACAGTCGCCACATCGAACAAGGATGCGACCGGCAAGGTACAGCGCGGCATCGTCAGCGACTATCTTAGTGGCGCAAACGGGCGGGAACATAAGCCCGGCTGGACGCCGCGTTATGCGGGCTTCCCAGCCAAATCCTATACCGAAAGAGGCGGTTTGCGTTTTGTCAGTGAATGGGAAAAGGTCGCGCATCTCTTTGCCCCCGATACGCAGGAGTGAGCTTGCACTACCTTCGCACGGCATCTTGGCCCCGTGCATTGGCTTGCGCGGGGCCTCTTCCTGATAAGCTCGCCTAAGATTTACCGGGCTCCAGATCACGGCATAGACATAATCATTGTCCTGCCCAGCAGCCCTCCCGAGATTGGCGTACAGCCTCTTCAGGCCGAATTCGGGAGCTGCAATCGAGAGGCTCACATATTCTTTTCCGCGGTCTCCCACTTGCCAGCCAGGCTGCTCCGATCTCCACACCTTGGATCAAAACCCAGCCGCGAGGAGCTGCCGGGTCTGGCATCGGAAATTCGGCACTGATTACATCACCCGGCTGATGAGGCGGAGATAGCCTTGGTGTCGGACCAGCAGCCCGTGGTTTCCGATCGCGGTTGCAGCCGTGGCATTCTCCCTACTTTCGTCATCTCGCCTCAGGCCCATCCTTCGGCTTTGCCTCTGGACCTATGACCTTGGCAAGCGCCCCGAAAGCCTGCGCGTAAGGCTTTTTTCCCCGCCGCTTCGCGGCTCCTCGCGGACGCTGCGCTCCAAAAAAGCCTCACGCTCCAGCTCCTTCGCTGCGCTCCGGCCCAAAGGGTTCAGGTCGCCCGCCGGCGGTCATCGCGGTCCGGCATCGCCGAAGGATGGGCCTGAGGCGAGATGAAAAAGGAGAACGTCATGACTGCAATCGGATATGTCACCAAACAGGCTGATGGACGCTATCAGGGCCATCTTCGCACCCTCAGCATCCGGGCCGAAATCAACATCCTTCCGAATGTCCAGAAGACCACCGACAGCCAGCCCGACTACCGGGTTCTGACCCAAGGTGTGGAGATCGGAGCAGCCTGGTTGCGCAAGAGCGAGAACAGCGGAAAGGAATATGTGAGCCTCTCGATTGCGGCTCCCGAATTCGGCCCGAAGAGGCTCTACGCCAATCTCGGACGGGCCGCCGGGCAGGACGATAATGATGTCTATGCCGTGATCTGGAACCCGGCCGACTAGTCTGGAGCTTGCAGGAAAGGGCCTCGCGCAGCGATGCGCGGGGCCAATTTCTTGAGACTTGGAAACATGGTTTTCGGACTTGGCTGATTCAGCTTGAGCATGCGCACAAGCAAGATGCGCCTAAATGCCGAGCGGGGTGTCGAATTCGCAACTCGCGAAAAACGACACTCCCGGATCAATCGCATTTCGGTGACATTCCACGCATCTTTCAGATACAGCGGGAACGTCACCGATGACCCAGGATGCGGAGAATCCCTTTCTGACAGTCGCCGAGGCCGCGCAGTATCTTCGCCTCAAGAAGCGCACCCTCGACAACATGCGCTGGATGGGCACTGGACCCAAGTTCCGCAAGCATGGCGGGCGGATTCTCTATCACCGGGACGATCTCATCGAGTGGTCGAAAAACAGTCGACGACAATCCACTTCGGAGTATTAGATGACTCGTTTTACACCATTGGCCACGGCAGTCATTGCCTGCGCCGCTTTGGTCGGCGCGCCCTTCGCTAAATCGAATCCGATAGCCGTCTGGAATGCTTCGCCCAGTACTCCGATGGGTCTCTATGTCATAGAAAGACGTCAGCCAGACCTCAGTGAAATCGCCGTCTTCCGGATTCCCAAATGGGCATCCAGCATAGCCGATCAGCGACACTATTTGCCTGCATCGGCATTGTTGCTGAAGGCGGTCGTAGCGGGAAAGGACGACATCATCTGCCGCTTTGGAAGGCATGTTTTCGTGAATGGTGAACTGCGTGCAACGGCTCTTTCGCGAGACAAATTGAAGCGACCACTGCCGTCGTGGAGGGGTTGTTTGAAGCTCCGAGGTGGACAAATCTTCGTGCTTTCAAAGCGGAAAGGTTCATTCGACAGCCGGTATTTTGGGGTGGTCGAGAAGCGCCAGGTGCTGGGCACCGGCAGACTGATTTTCTCAATACGATAGTGGGCTGTCCTCCTGCACGATTCAGGTAC